>Ga0164297_10000255_pt1 | contig 68019 bp, 54 predicted proteins | sample GEODES058metaG_FD_113539 | JGI IMG/M metagenome (GOLD analysis project Ga0164297, IMG submission 113539) | Dystrophic lake water microbial communities from Trout Bog Lake, Wisconsin, USA - GEODES058 metaG | ecosystem: Environmental > Aquatic > Freshwater > Lake | place: USA: Trout Bog Lake... | reverse complement strand
GAGCAGAATCTCCTCCGCCGCCTCCATCTCCGCGAACATGGCGTCCGACAGCTCGGCCACCTCGCCCGCCTCGTCATCCTGCTCGACGGCGACGGGAACCTCAGCCTCCTCCTCGCCGCTGCGCCGCCGCAGGGCGCCGGCGCGCTTGAGGTATTCATTGCGCTGCCCGATGCTCGCCTCGACATGCCGCAGCACCGACAGGCTGATCACATTGTCCGGCTTCTTGCCCTCGGCGAGACGAATGCCGCGCACGCCCGAACTGTCGCGTCCCGCGAACACCCGCAGCACATCGTCCGTCGCCTGGAAGCGGATGCAGCGCCCAAGCCGTGTCGCCAGCAGGATATCGTCACCCTCCCGGCAGGTCGCGACGCCGATGAGGTGATCGCCCTCATCGAGCTTCATGGCGATCAGGCCCGACGAGCGCACATTGCGGAAATCCGACAGCCGGTTGCGCCGCACATTGCCCGCCTGCGTCGCGAACACCAGATGCAGGCTGTCCCACAGGCTCTCATCCATCGGCAACGGCAGCACGGTGGTGATCGCGTCCGCCCCGAGATCCGGCAGCAGATTGACCAGCGCGCGGCCCTTCCCGGTCGGCCCGCCCTCCGGCAGTTTCCACACCTTCTCGCGATAGGCCTTGCCGCCCGAGGAGAAGAACAGCACGAACTGATGCGTATGCGCATTGAAGCTGCGGGTCACGATATCGTCGCCCCGCGTGCTCGCCGCACTCCGCCCGCGCCCGCCGCGATGCTGCTGGCGGAACGTCTCCAGCGGCGTCCGCTTGATGAACCCGTCGCGCGTGATCGTCACCACCATCTGGCCCGGCTCGATCAGGCTCTCATCGTCCTGATCCGCCAGCCCCTCGACGATGTCGGTCATCCTGGGCGTCGCGATATCCGCGCGCACCTCGACCAGTTCCGCCCGCATCACCTCCATGCGCCGCGGCCGGCTGGCGATGATGTCGAGCAGCTCGCTGATCTTGGCGGCCACCTCGTTCATCTCGCCATTGATCTTCTCGCGCTCCAGCCCGGTCAGCCGCTGCAACCGCAGCTCCAGGATCCCGCGCGCCTGCTCCTCGGTGAACTTCACCGTATTATCCGCGCTGATGACATTGCGCTCGTCATCGATCAGCGCCAGCAGCGACAGCACATCCTGCGCCGGCCAGCTGCGCTCCATCAGCGCCACCCGCGCCGTCGCCCCATCCGGGCACGAGCGGATCAGCGCGATCACCTCGTCGATATTCGCCACCGCGATCGCGAGCCCAACCAACAGATGCGCCCGCTCCCGCGCCTTCGCCAGGTCATGCCGGCTGCGGCGCAGGATCACCTCCTCGCGGAAGCGGATGAACACCTCGAGCGCGTCCTTCAGCCCCATCATCCTGGGGCGCCCGCCATCCAGCGCCAGCGAGTTCACGCCGAAACTGTTCTGCAGCTGCGTGTAGCGGAACAGATGGTTCAGCACGACTTCCGGCGTCGCATCGCGCTTCAGCTCGATGACGATCCGCATGCCCGACCGGTCGCTCTCGTCGCGCAGGTCGCTGATCCCCTCCACCTGCTTGGCCCGCACCAGCTCGGCGATGCGCTCCAGCAGCACCGACTTGTTCACCTGGTAGGGAATCTCGGTGACGATGATCGCCGTGCGATCCTTGCGGATCTCCTCGAACTCGGTCCGCGCCCGCAACACCAGCGAGCCCCGCCCGGTCTCGAACGCGCTGCGAATGCCGGAACGCCCGAGAATGAGTCCGCCCGTCGGGAAATCCGGCCCCGGCACGATCTTCATCAGGTCTTCCAGCGCAATTGCCGGATTCTCGATGATCGCCAAAGTCGCGTCGATGATCTCGCCGGGATTATGCGGCGGAATGTTCGTCGCCATGCCGACCGCGATGCCGCCGGCGCCGTTGATCAGCAGGTTCGGGAAACTCGCCGGCAGAACCCGCGGCTCCTCGGCGCTCTCATCGTAGGTCGGCTGGAAATCCACCGTATCGCGGTCGATATCCGCCAGCAGATACATCGCCGCCTTCGACAGCCGCGCTTCCGTATAGCGCATCGCCGCCGGCGGATCGCCGTCGATCGAGCCGAAATTGCCCTGCCCGTCGATCAGCTTCACCCGCATCGAGAAGGTCTGCGCCATACGCACCAGCGCGTCGTAGATCGCGCTGTCGCCATGCGGATGGAAATTGCCCATCACCTCGCCGACCATCTTGGCCGACTTGCGATAGGGCTTGTCCGGCGTATAGCCGCCCTCGTTCATGGCGTAGAGGATGCGCCGATGCACCGGCTTCAGCCCGTCCCGCGCATCGGGCAGCGCCCGGCTGACGATGACGGACATCGCATAGTCGAGGTAGGAGCGCCGCATCTCCTCCTCAAGCACCACCGGCGTCTGGTCAGGCGGCAGACCGGAGCCGCCGGCGGGATCTTCGGGCGTCGTATCGCTCACTTAGGAACTCGATTCAGTCGTTATGTGTGTCGCGACTCGGCTCAGAACGGAATCTCGTCATCGAGATCCCCGCCACCCTTGGGCGAATCCCACGAAGGCGCCCGGCCACCGCCGCCGCCCCCGCCAGCCCGCGCCGCCGGCGCCCGCTCGCGCGGCTGATACCCGCCGCCACCGCCTTCGCTCATGCCGCCGCCCATCGCGCCCTCGCCGCCGCCCCCGCGGCTGTCGAGCAGCGTCAGCTCGCCACGGAACCGGCTGATCACCACCTCGGTGGTATACTTCTCCTGGCCCGACTGGTCGGTCCACTTGCGCGTCTGCAGCGCGCCCTCGACGTAAACCTTGCTGCCCTTGCGGACATATTTTTCAACCACATCGCCGATGCGGTCATTGAACACCACGATCCGATGCCACTCGGTGCGCTCCTTGCGCTCCCCCGAGGCCCGGTCGTTCCAGGTTTCACTGGTCGCGAGCGAGAAATTGACGATCTTGCTCCCGTCCTGCCCGGTCCGGACCTCCGGGTCCTTCCCGACATTGCCGACCAGAATCACCTTGTTCACGCTGCCAGCCATGCCTGCTCATCCCATTGTTCCGCCCGCCCGGCCTTAGCCGCGCGCAGCCCGTGGATCATACAATGCGCCGGCGCTGCAAACCAGAGCGCCCGCCGCGCCGCACCATTCAGCCCCACCCGCCCCTTTGGCGGGCTTCCCAAGCAGGGCCATTACCGCCATATAAGGTGAACAACTCAAGAACACAACGCGTCATCCCCCACTAAGGACTCCCCGATGGACGGCTCCTCCCCCGCCCGCGACCACACCATCCGCGTCCGCGGCGCCCGCGAGCACAACCTCAAGAACATCGACGTCGAAATCCCCCGCGATTCGCTCGTCGTCATCACCGGCCTCTCCGGCTCCGGCAAATCCTCGCTGGCCTTCGACACCATCTACGCCGAGGGCCAGCGCCGCTACGTCGAAAGCCTCTCCGCCTACGCCCGCCAGTTCCTCGAGCTCATGGGCAAGCCCGACGTCGATTCGATCGAGGGCCTCTCCCCCGCCATTTCCATCGAGCAGAAAACCACCTCCCGCAACCCGCGCTCCACCGTCGGCACCGTCACCGAAATCCACGACTACATGCGCCTGCTCTGGGCCCGCGTCGGCGTCCCCTACTCGCCCGCCACCGGCCTGCCCATCGAGGCCCAGTCCATCGCCCAGATGGTCGACCGCGTGCTCACCATGCCCGAAGGCACCCGCCTCCTCCTCCTCGCCCCCGTCGTGCGCGACCGCAAGGGCGAATACCGCAAGGAACTCGCCGAGCTCCAGCGCCGCGGCTTCACCCGCGTCAAGGTCGACGGCACCCTCTACGAAATCGGCGACGTCCCCGCCCTCAACCGCAAGATCAAGCACGAGATCGAAGCCGTGGTCGACCGCGTCGTCGTCCGCGACGGCATGGCCCAGCGCCTTGCCGACAGCTTTGAGACCGCCCTCGGCCTCTCCGACGGCATCGTCTATTCCGAAAACGCCGACACCGGCGAACGCACCGTCTTCTCCTCCAAATTCGCCTGCCCCGTCAGCGGCTTCTCCATCGAGGAAATCGAGCCCCGCCTCTTCTCCTTCAACTCCCCCCACGGCGCCTGCCCCGCCTGCGACGGCCTCGGCATGGAAACCTTCTTCGACCCCGCCCTCGTCGTCCCCGACGAACGCCGCCCGCTGGCCGAAGGCGCCGTCGCCCCCTGGGCCAACTCGCAAAGCCCCTACTACGACCAGACCCTGCAAAGCCTCGCCAAGCACTACAAAGTCACCACCCGCACCCCCTGGCAGGACCTCCCGGAGGCCGTCCGCGACGCCATCCTCCACGGCACCGGCGAAACCCCCATCGCCTTCACCTACAAGGACGGCGTCCGCCAATACACCGTCACCAAACCCTTCGAAGGCGTCGTCAAAAACCTCGACCGCCGCTGGCGCGAAACCGACAGCGCCTGGGTCCGCGAGGAAATGAGCCGCTACCAGGCCGAAAAACCCTGCGCCATCTGCGCCGGCGCCCGCCTCAAGCCCGAGGCCCTCGCCGTCAAGGTCGCCGGCTGCCACATCGCCGAAGCCTCCGAGCTCTCCATCCGCAAGGCCCGCGCCTGGTTCGCCACCGTCCTCGAAACCCTCACCCCGCAACGCGCCGAAATCGCCCGGCGCATCCTCCGCGAAATCGAGGAACGCCTGCAATTCCTCGTCGACGTCGGCCTCGACTACCTCACCCTCGCCCGCGGCTCCGCCACCCTCTCCGGCGGCGAAAGCCAGCGCATCCGTCTCGCCAGCCAGATCGGCTCCGGCCTCACCGGCGTCCTCTACGTCCTCGACGAACCCTCCATCGGCCTCCACCAGCGCGACAACGAACGCCTCCTCGTCACCCTGCGTCGCCTCAAATCCCTCGGAAACACCGTCCTCGTCGTCGAACACGACGAAGACGCCATCCGCGCCGCCGACTACGTCATCGACATGGGCCCCGCCGCCGGCATCAACGGCGGCCACGTCATCGCCCAAGGCACCCCCGCCGAAGTCATCGCCAACCCCAACTCCCTCACCGGCGACTACCTCTCCGGCCGCAAGCGCATCGAAATCCCCCCCATGCGCCGCCCCGCCCAGAAAGACCGCGTCCTCCGCGTCATCGGCGCCACCGGCAACAACCTCAAGAACGTCACCGCCACCTTCCCGCTCGGCACCTTCACCTGCATCACCGGCGTCTCCGGCGGCGGCAAATCCACCCTCGTCGTCGACACCCTCTACAAAGCCGCCTCCCGCCGCCTCATGGGCTCCGGCGAAGTCCCCGCGCCGCACACCCGCATCGAAGGCCTCGAGCTGCTCGACAAGATCATCGACATCGACCAGTCCCCCATCGGCCGCACCCCCCGCTCCAACCCCGCCACCTACACCGACCTCTTTGCCCCCATCCGCGACTGGTTCGCCGAACTCCCCGAAAGCCGCGCCCGCGGCTACAAATCCGGTCGCTTCTCCTTCAACGTGAAGGGCGGCCGCTGCGAAGCCTGCCAGGGCGACGGCCTGCTAAAAATCGAAATGCACTTCCTCCCCGACGTCTACGTCACCTGCGACACCTGCAAAGGTCGCCGCTACAACCGCGAAACCCTCGAAATCAAGTTCCGCGACAAATCCATCGCCGAAGTCCTCGCCATGACCGTCGACGAAGCCGTCCCCTACTTCTCCGCCGTCACCCGCATCCACGACCGCCTGAAAATCCTCCAGCAGGTCGGCCTCGGCTACATCGCCCTCGGCCAGCAAGCCACCACCCTCTCCGGCGGCGAAGCCCAACGGATCAAACTCTCCAAGGAACTCGCCCGCCGCGCCACCGGCCGCACCCTCTACATCCTCGACGAACCCACCACCGGGCTCCACTTCGAAGACGTCCGCAAACTCCTCGAAGTCCTCCACGCCCTCGTCGACCAAGGCAACACCGTCATCGTCATCGAACATAATCTAGAGGTCATCAAAACCGCCGACTGGATCCTCGACCTAGGCCCCGAAGGCGGCGACGGCGGCGGCCGCATCGTCGCTGAAGGCACCCCCGAAACGATCGTCGCCAACCCCGAAAGCCATACCGGCCACTTCCTGGCGCCCCTCCTTCCGGTCGTCACCGCTCCGGTGGCAAAACCAAAGACACGTAAGCGCTGACAAGAAAGAAAGCGAAGGCGCTCCGCGGGCCAAGGGCTTTGCCCTTGGATCCCATTCGCCTTCTCGGATCGATAATCGATTTGCGGTGACGAGACACGTCTCAGACACATCCGGAATTGACCGAAAGATACGCCAAATCGGCCCACGCCGGAGCAAAACGACTGCACTGCCAGAAATGCGTCCTAGCGACTATCGAAACAACAATTTGTTTATTTATTTAACGTCGCCCACCTGAAGATAAACCTGTTTCCTGTCTTTCCGCGACCTTCCTGGCATGCGGCTTACAGGCCTAGTGGATAATCCATTTGTATAGACAGCAGTACTCTGATATAAAAGATGTGGACCGACGGGCGTAACCCTATAGAATCGTTCACCATTCCAAAATACGCAATCTCGAGAAACTAAAAAGGTATGGATCAGATCGCCGATTCACAATTCATCGTCGGTATCGGCGCCTCCGCAGGCGGCGTTGAGGCACTGAGTGCATTCTTCAGCGCAGCCGGACATGCCCATGACATCTGCTACATCGTTCAAATGCATATGCCGTCAGACCACAAAAGTATCTTGGCCGAGATCATAGCCAAAATTTCGCCTATGCCCGTCACTGTCGCAGAGGAAGGCTCGAAATTTCTTCCTCACCATATCATGATCATGCCCCCCGGTGTGACCGCCACCATCGTTCGCCAATCTCTGCACCTCATCCCTTTGGAACGCCCAATCGGCGACCCGGATTCCATCGACAGGCTGTTCACTGCGCTCGCCACCGCGTTCGGCCGTCGGGCGATCGGCGTCGTCCTCTCCGGCTCTGGCCACGACGGAACGAAAGGAAGCCGGGCGATTCGGGAACGCGGCGGAGTTGTGTTTGTTGAAGCGCATGGGGCAAGCGCGACCTCGCAAAAGGGCATGCCGGACAGTGTCGTCGCCGCCGGACTTGCCGATGCCACTCTGCCCATCGCTGATCTCCCCACTCATATCGCCGAATACGCCAAATCAGCCTTCATCAAACCGCGGAGCATGTCGGCAGCAGCCCAGCACGACCTCCCGCGCACAACGGAACGCCGCCTCGAGATATGTCAGATCGTTCAGCGCCAGACCGACCATGATTTTTCCGGCCACAAGCCGCAAAGTTTCATGCGTCGTGTCCACCGCAGACTTGCAGTCCTGCGAGTGAACTCGCTTGACGCCTACATCGCCCTCCTCCGCAAGGATCCCCATGAGGTCGAAACGCTGTTTGCGGCTTTGCTGATAGGGGTGACATCTTTTTTCCGCGACCCCGAGGCATTCGCCGCGTTGAAAACTAAGGTCATCCCCCACCTGTTCCAGAACAAGGGGCCAATGAATCGGATACGCGTTTGGGTCCCCGGATGTGCATCCGGCGAAGAAGCATATTCCATCGCCATCCTGCTGCTCGAGTATGCGGACACGCTGAAGCTCCAACCGCAGATCCAGATCTTCGCAACCGACATCAACTCCCTTGCGTTGCGGGTGGCCCGCAAAGGTGAATACCCAACGACCGAACTGGCGAACGTGCCTGAACCTCTGCGAGACAAGTTCTTCAACCTCAACGGGGCGAGCGCGACTGTACGAACTCGCCTCCGTGAAATATGCACCTTCTCTGAGCAGGACATAATTCGCGATCCACCATTTTCTAAGATCGATCTCGTTTCCTTTCGAAACGTCATCATATATCTGGATAACACAATCCAATCGCGCATCTTCCCCCTGTTGCATTTTTCGCTTCGTCAAGGCGGCTACTTGTTTCTTGGCAGCGCCGAGGGCCAGGAGCGGTTCGACAATCTATTTACGCCCATTGATAAACGATTTCGTGTATATCAAAGAGTAGACCGTCCGACTCGACCATTGCCGGCATCGCCTACTCATCGCACACGTCGAAATGAAAGTAATGTGACCTTGTACCCCCCAGCGGCACCGCTTCAAGCAGACGTCCGCAAAATGACCGAAGCGGTTATGCTTGACCGCTTCACCCCGCCGCACGTCATCGTCAACCGCCTTGGCGAGATCGAATACTTCTCGGCCCATACCGGCCCTTATCTGGAAGCCGCGCCAGGTCAGCCAACGCGCGAACTCCTCGTTCTTGCCCGTCGCTGGCTCCGGGCCGATCTCCAGCTTGCGTTCCTTGAGGCGCAACAAGACCAGCGCACCGTCACCCGTCGCGTCGGCATGGGAAACGCGGCTGCAAATCCCGCTGAATTGTTCGCCGTCACGGTCGAACCGTTGAAGGGCTTGCCAGGTTCTGACCTCCTCCTCGTCGTCTTCGAGCGCCATCCGGTTATTACCCCGCTCCCAGAAATCATCGCGTCGCCAACAGAGGCAAAAACCAGCCTGACAGACCGTGAGGTAAGAAAACTGCGCGAGCAAATCCAGACCATGCAACTCGCGTACGAAAGCACGGTCGAGGAATTGCGCGCCAGCAATGAAGAGTTGATGTCCGTCAACGAGGAGTTCCAATCGTCCAATGAGGAACTGGAAACCTCCAAGGAAGAACAGCAGTCCATCAACGAGGAACTCCAGACCGTCAATGCCGCGCTGACTGCCAAGGTCGATGAACTCGATCGCGCTACCGCCGATCTCAGGAATACCTTCGAGGCAACCAAGGTCGCAACCATCACGATTGATCTGAAATTCATCATTCGTGCGTATAGTCCCGCTATCGCCAGGATATTCTCACTGCTGCCTCAAGATGTCGGCAGGCCGCTGTACAACCTCGCCGGCAAAGTCGGCACCGACCTCCTGCTGCGGGCGGCCCGCGCCGCCATCGCCGATGGCGCTGTAGTGGAGCAACGCATTGCTGTGTCCGAGGGCAATGAGCAATATCTCCTAAGGGCTGTTCCCTACCAGTTGGCCGACGGACGAATTGACGGAGCCGTGCTCGGCTTCATCGACATCACCGAACTGCTCGCTGCCATAGAGACGCGCGAAGCGCTCACGCGGGCGGCCGCGATCGCCAGCGCCGCTTCCCATGAACTCAACCTCACGCTGACGCAGGCACCGGTCGCCTTCATCCGCGGCAATATCGCGCCGGACAATTCCTTCACGGTTACCTACATAAGCCCCGGCATCGAACGGGTCAGCGGTTGGCCAAGGGACACGGCGATAGACGAACTCCTCCGGCTGGAAGCTTCCGGCACGACCTCGGGCTCCGCGTCTCGCCTTGATTTGGTCGCCCTGGCCAAAACCCACGACCCGCAGGAAACCTTCGAGATACACCGCCCTGATGGCCGCATCAGTTGGCTGCGTCTGACCAGCACAATCCTCTTTATCACCGACGATCGCCCAACCGAAATTGTCGTTTGGCTCGAGGATGTAACTGCCCAGCGCAAGGCCGAGGCCGCTAGTATGACAAGCGCGCGGCTATCCGCCCTCGGCGAAATGTCGGCCGGCCTAGCGCACGAATTGAAACAGCCGTTGCAGACCATCCTGCTCGCCGCCAACACGGCTAAGGCGAAGCTCTCCAACGCCGGCGTCGATGTCGCCGCCGCCAATATCGACCGTATCGCGACCCAGGCCCAGCGCGCCGCCGACATCATCGACCATCTGCGCCGTTTCGCCCGCGGGGAGGCGGATAATGCCTCCCTATCCGTGGCCGCGATCCGCCAGCCCATCGACGCCGCCTTGTCGCTTGTCGCCGGCGTCCTGCACGAAATCAATATTGAGATCTCTGTCATCCTTCCGCCCGACCTGCCCGCCGTCGCGATGCACGAGACCGCCCTAGAGCATGTCTTCGTCAACCTTTTCCTCAACGCACGCGACGCCATGGCGCAGCTTCCGTCAGGTAAGCCGCGCTGGCTGCGCATCGAAGGCGCCACAACGGACGGCGGAATTCAGCTGAGCATCTGCGATAACGGCGGCGGCATTCCCGCCGATGTCCTACCCCGCCTCTTCACCCCCTTCGTAAGCACCAAAGGGCCGGACAAAGGTACGGGCCTGGGGCTATCCGTGTGTCGCGGCCTGATCGGGCGCATGGGTGGCACGATATCCATCGAAAACAGTGGAGAGGGCGCGGTTGTTACCGTCACCCTCCCAACCGTCCCACCTCAACCTGCGGCAGCGGGATGAGCCGGAGCCACACCTCCTGACGGATCATCCCTCAGTGCCCTCAATTTGCCGCGGCTAGGGCGCTCCGCACCGCCGCGACGATCGTCGCTAACGGGCTGGGCTTGTTTAATCTACCAAACAGACAGAGACGCGAAGCCAATTCTTCGTCTACTTCGGAGAGATAGCCGGAAACGAGGATGACCTTGACCCGCCGCGCGGGATACAGCGCAGCAACCTCCGCTGCTAGGGCAAGGCCGTCCATGTTCGGCATTCGCAGATCGGTGAGAACAACTGAGATATCCGTTTCGACGGAGAGAACCCCAAGCGCCTCAACCCCATCCGCTGCCGGTACGGCATCAACGCCAAAGATGCTCAGCCCCTCCACCATCTCATCGCGAAGGTCGGGATCATCCTCCACTAATATAATTCGATTTCGATCCATCCGAACCTCCACGATAAACCTGGAACCTTTGCCCAAGCTTTTCATCAATTTTGAAATATGACTTTGCGAGAGCAATAATATTGTTATCATGACGACTGCATATTTGCAGATTTTTTTTGTAATTTTATGTCATCAATAAATACTTACTCTCCGGACAAAGCACTTTGGCGCCCCACCCAAGGTTACCAAGTCGTCTTTCCGCTGGTCACCTGATACCCGTCGACACCAACAACAATCAGCTGAATGCGCGCCCCGCCCCCCGATCAGCAACAGCAGCATCGCCCAGTTACCCCTGATCATCATCCTGCCCTATCATTGCGTCCCCCGCCGCCATCCCGAACCCCCGCGCCCCCGAAAGCAACCCCCACGAAGATTTTTCGCCCAGACAGGACAATAACCCTTGCATCAGCTTTCAGTCCTCTATATAGAACACCCCATGAACAACCCGGACGCCCCTCTCCCCGAGCTTGCCGCCCGCCTGGCCGCGATCTTCGCGCCACTGGCGATGCTCGTCCGCGTCCTCGGCCGCATGTTCTTCCCCAAATTCGCCCGCCTCCACGCCCTCCACACCCAGCTCACCACAATCCTCACCCGCCTCGCCAACGGCGAGTTTTCCGCATCCCCTGCCCCTGCCCCCTCCCGCGCTACGCCCCCGCGCGCCAGCGCCCCCCGCCCCGACTCCCTGCGCCCCGACTCCCTGCGTCCCGACTCCCTGCGCCCAACCTCCGCCCCACGGCCCGCGCCCGCCCGCAGCCCCCAGTCACCGGCCCCACGCCTCCAGGCCCCCCTCCGCGCGCAACGCCCGCGCCCATGCCCCACCGCGCCCCCAAGCCGCGCCCGGCACCCCAGGCGCGCCCACCCGTATCCCCATCCCCGACACCCCTGCGCGCTCCCCGCGTCCCCCCTCGCAAAAAATCGCCACCAAGCCTCTGCACCTTCGCACGCCCTATTTGTTACGATTTCGTAAGTATCTACACAAACCTTCCCTAACCCAGCGCCGCGTTACTATCCTCCCGGAAAATTCCGTGGAGCCCGCCATGCGCCGCCGCACCTTCCTCGCCTCCGCCGCCCTCCCGCTGGCCGCCCCCTCCATCGCCGCCGCCCAGAACGCCCGCGTCCTGCGCCACATCCCCGAAGCCGACCTCGCCATCCTCGACCCCGTCTGGACCACCGCCACCGTCACCAGCACCCACGCCTTCCTCGTCTTCGACACCCTCTTCGGCTTCGACGAGGCCTACACCCCCCAGCCCCAGATGCTCGAAGGCCACACCGTCGACAACGACACCGACTGGTCCCTCAAGCTCCGCCCCGGCCTCCTCTTCCACAACGGCGAACCCGTCCGCGCCCGCGACGCGGTGGCCTCCATCCGCCGCTGGGCCTCCCGCAGCGCCTTCGGCCAGGCCCTGATGGACACCACCGACGAGCTCTCGGCCCCCGACGACCGCACCATCCGCCTGCGCCTGAAAAAGCGCTTCCCGGTCCCCCGCGCGCTGGCCAACGCTGCCCTCGTCATGCCCGAGCACCTCGCCAACACCGACCCGTCAAAACAGGTCACCGAGATGATCGGCAGCGGCCCCTTCCGCTTCCTCGTCGACGAGCGCGTCCCCGGCGCCCGCGTCGCCTATGCCCGTTTCGACAAATACCTCCCCCGCCAGGGCACCCCCAGCGCCTCCGCGGGCCCCAAGATCGCCCATGTCGACCGCGTCGAATGGATCGTCATCCCCGATCCCTCCACCGGCCTGGCCGCCATGCTCGCCGGCGAGGCCGACTGGTGGGGCCCGCCGCCCGACCTCCTCGCCCGCCTCCGCACCTCCTCCAGGATCCGCCTCGACACCATCGACGCCCTCGGCGGCATCGCCATCCTCCGCTTCAACCACCTCAATCCCCCCTTCGATAACCCCGCCATCCGCCGCGCCCTCCTCGGCGCCGTCACCCAGTCCGATTTCATGACCGCCATCGCCGGCGAGGATCATTCCCTCTGGCGCGACGGCGTCGGCGTCTTCACCCCCGGCAGCCCCATGGCCAACGACGCCGGCATGAGCGTCCTCACCTCCCCCCGCGACCTCGCCCGCGTCCGCTCTGGCCTCATCGCCGCCGGCTACAAGGGCGAGAAGGTCGTGATGATGAACCCCGCCGACATGAACGAGCTCAGCACCGTCACCGTCGTCGCCGCCGACCTCCTGCGGAAGGCCGGCATGAACGTTGACCTGCAAACCATGGATTGGGGCACCCTCATCCAGCGCCGCGCCAAGACCGAACCCGTCGAACAAGGCGGCTGGAGCCTGGTCCACACCAACCTCAGCGGCTCCGGCACCATGGACCCCGCCGGCCACATCGGCCTGCGCGCCAACGGCCTCAAGGCCTGGGCCGGCTGGCCCACCAGCCCCGAGCTCGAACGCCTCCGCGACGCCTGGTTCGACACCGCCGACCCCGCCGCCCAGCGCGCCATCTGCGTCGATATCCAGAAGCAGTTCTGGCAGGACGTCCCCTACATCCCCCTCGGCCAGCGCTTCTTCCCCCACGCCTTCAACACCCGCGTCCGCGACGTCCCCCGCGGCGGCCCCTACTTCTACGGCGTCAAACTCGCCTGAGCCCGGACCCACCCATGAACCCCTTCCAGATCGCCATCCCCGACGCCGATATCGCCGACCTCCACGCCCGCCTCGCCAACACCCGCTGGCCCGAGGACCTCAACGACGACGCCTGGTCCTACGGCACCCGCGCCGACTTCCTGAAATCCCTCTGCGACCACTGGCGCACCACCTACGACTGGCGCGCCGCCGAAGCCCGCCTCAACCGCCTCCCCCAGTTCACCACCGCCATCGACGGCCTCATCCTCCATTTCGTCCACCTCCGCGGCCAGGGCCCCAATCCCACGCCCCTGCTCATCACCCATGGCTGGCCCGGCTCCTTCATCGAAATGGAGCGCCTCATCCCCCTCCTCACCGCCCCCGACGCCACCGGCCGCTCCTTCGACCTCATCATCCCCTCCCTCCCCGGCTTCGGTTTTTCCTCCCGCCCCACCGCCCCCGGCTGCGGCCCCAAGGCCATCGCCGCAATCTGGGCCAAACTCATGACCGTGCTGGGCTACGACACCTTCGCCGTCCAGGGCGGCGACTGGGGCGCCATCATCTCCACCTGGCTCGCCCGCGATTTTCCCACGCGCGTCACCGCCGCCCACCTCAACATGTTCGCGGCCAGCATCCCCCCCGGCGACACCCCCTACAACGACGCCGAGGAAACCTACCTCGCCAACGTCCGCCGCTGGCGCGACACCGAAGGCGCCTACGGCATCATCCAAGGCACCAAGCCGCAAACCCTCGGCTACGGCCTCACCGACTCCCCCGCCGCGCTGGCCGGCTGGATCAGCGAAAAATTCCGCGCCTGGTCCGACTGCCACGGCGACATCCCCACCGCCATCAGCCTCGACGACCTCCTTACGAACATCTCCATCTACTGGTTCACCGGCAACATCACCTCCTCCTTGCGCATCTATAAGGAAAGCCGCGCCACCCCCCTCGCCCTCCATGCCGGCGAGCACGTCCCCACCCCCATCGGCTACACCCACTTCCCCACCGAAATCTTCAACCCACCCCGCTGTTACGCCGAGCACGCCTTCAACATCCGCCACTGGACCGAACAACCCAAAGGCGGCCACTTCGCCGCCCTCGAACAACCCGAAGCCCTCGCCGCCGACATCCGCGCCTTCTTTCGAGGGCTCTCCTGAAGGAAGGCAAGGCTCCGCCGGCCAAGGGATCGAGCGGACCGTGGCCGAAGGCCGCGTAAGCCGCTCGATGGGCCCTTGGCCGGTGAGCCATCCTTCAAACCCGCTTGAGAATCCCCGCCACCGTCACCGCCATCCGATCCCCGAACCCACGCTCCCCCCAAACCGTCCGCCCCAGATCCCGCCTGGCCAACACCCCCACCAACGCCCCCGAAACCGTCGCAGGCGAAAACTTCCCCCCGCCGGCCTTCAACGCCCGCCGCCCCTCATCGGCAACAAACCCCGTCTCCCCACCCCGCCGCAAAGCCCGCGCCGCCCCATAGGCCACCGCCATCTCCCTGAGACGCCTGACCTCCTCCACCGAAGCCCCCAGCACCCCGCCGACCGCCTCCCCCAGCGCCCCCTCCGTCTCCCGCAGCCACACGATCCAGTCCGACCCGTCCAGCTCCTCCTCAACCTCCCGCTCCCGCCCGCCAATCATCGCCAGCAACGGCCCAGCCGCGATCGCCCCCGAATCCAACGCCTCCCCCAATGGCCCCGCCACCTCGTGCCGCCGCCGCGTGCCCTCCACCGCCTCGCGCCACCACTGCAACCGGATCAACGCCATCATCGGCTCACGCACCATCGCCCTGGCCCGCGCGATCTCGTGATTGAACGCATACAGCACCATCAACGTCTCCCGCTTCTCCGGCGGCGCGAACAGCGCGGTCAGGAAACGGTCGGGATCAACCCGGCGCAGCAACGCGCCGATCGGGGATAATGAACTGGTCATTTCCCGCAGGTGGCGAAAAACCTCCGCCCATGCAAGCTTGACGCATCGTGGTCGCGGCCATAGCTGTGCATCACGCCTGAACAGCGCCCAATACGAAACGCCACAACCCCGGAGCATGCGCCCATGGCCTTCGAACTCCCCTCCCTGCCCTACTCCCATACCGCGCTCGCCGCCCGCGGCATGTGCCAGGAAACCCTTGAGCTCCACCACGGCAAGCACCACCAGGCCTACGTCACGGCGCTGAACGGCTTCGTCGCCAACAACGCCGCCCTCCAGGGCAAGTCGCTCGAAGAGATCGTCAAGCTCGCCAACGGCGACGCGGGTCTCGCCGGCGTGTTCAACAATGCCGGCCAGCATTGGAACCACATCGTGTTCTGGCAGAACATGTCCCCCACCGGCGGCGGAATCCCCGGCAAGCTCGAAGCCAAGATCACCGCCGACTTCGGCTCGGTCCAGGCCTTCAAGGACGCCTTCAAGACCGCGGCCACCACCCAGTTCGGCTCCGGCTGGGCCTGGCTCGTCCTCGCCGCCGACGGCAAGCTCAAATGCGCGAAGACCCCGAACGGCTCCAACCCGCTGGCCACCGGCGAAGGCAAGGTCCTCCTCGGCTGCGACGTGTGGGAACACTCCTACTACCTCGACTTCCGCAACCGCCGCCCCGACTACGTCGCCAACTGGCTCGATAACCTCGCGAACTACGAATACGCCGCGGCGCAGCTCTAAGCCTCTCTAAGGCTTATCGAACAGGACCCGGAGCAGAGATGCTTCGGGTCTTTTCGATTCAAGGATAAGTAAGTGGCTCCGCCGGCCAAGGCCTTGCCCTTGGAACCCAATTTCACTCGCGGCTGTGGCAACGACCCTCAGTCGGCGGCGCGCGAAACCAAGACCGATACCACGGGTCGCGATCAGCGAGCCTTGGTATAGGAACGCCATCATCACCTGACAGACGCCGATCGGCCCGCTCAAGCAAATCGGGTTAAAAGGGACCGTGGCCCTTGCCGGCGGAACCCTGCTTGCCTCAGGGCTGGACCACACCGAGCCCCACGCGGCATGGTGCGCCCACACCATCACCGATCCAGGACCGCCCCATGCGCACGCACCGCATCGCCTCCATTCCCGCCGACGGCATCGGCCCCGAGGTCATTTCCGCCGGCCTTGAGGTGCTGGACGCGCTGGCGTCCCGAGAGGGCACCTTCAAGCTCGTTGTCGACCACTATGACTGGGGCTCGGCCTATTACCGCAAGAACGGCGTCTTCATGCCCCCCGACGGCCTGGCGCAGCTCAAGAAGGCCGACGCCATCTATTTCGGCGCCGTCGGTGCCCAGGACGTCCCCGACCACATCAGCCTCTGGGGCCTGCGCCTGCCGATCTGCCAGGGCTTCGACCAGTACGCCAATGTCCGCCCCACCCGCATCCTCCCCGGCGTCACCTCGCCCCTCCGCGATGCCGGCCCCGGCGACCTCGACTGGGTCATCGTGCGCGAAAACAGCGAAGGCGAATACGCCGGCCACGGCGGCCGCGCCCACCGCGGCCTGCCCGAGGAAGTCGCGACCGAGGTTGCCATCTTCACCCGCGTCGGCGTCGAACGCATCATGCGCTTCGCCTTCGCCATCGCCCAGAAACGCCCGCGCAAGCTTCTCACCGTCGTCACCAAATCCAACGCCCAGAAATTCGGCCTGGTCATGTGGGACGAAATCGCCGCCGAAGTCGCCGCCGATTTCCCCGACGTCACCTGGGACAAGGAACTCGTCGACGCCATGACCATGCGCATGGTCCGCAAACCCCGCAGCATCGACACCGTCGTCGCCACCAACCTCCACGCCGACATCCTCTCCGACCTCGCCGCCGCCCTGGCCGGCAGTCTCGGCGTCGCCCCCACAGGGAACGTCGACCCGCAACGCCGCTACCCCTCGATGTTCGAACCCATCCACGGCAGCGCGTTCGACATCACCGGCAAGGGCATCGCCAACCCCGTGGCGAGCTTCTGGACCGCGGCCATGATGCTGGAACATCTCGGCGAGGACCATGCCGCGGCCACCCTGATGACGGCCGTCGAACAGGTCTGCGCCACCGGCCTGCTGACCCCCGACCTCGGCGGGAAGGCCACCACCAAGGATGTCACCAAGGCCGTGTGCGAAGCGATCCGGGGCAGCAATCAGGGGTAGGCGGCAGCTCCCCCGACGGAGTTGCTTACGCCTGGCGTTTCTTGAACGGCTTCGCTCCAGGCGGCTTGCGGTGGAACGGGCGCTTCGGCATCGGGCCGTCGCCGGCCGGGGTGATGCGGGGTTCGTGCGGGGGGAGGTCGGCGACGTTTGCCAGAAAGGTCTCGGCGACGTCGCGGCTGATTTCGATGCGGGTGTCGTTGGGGAAGATGCGGATGGCGCCGATGTCCTGCTTGGTGATGCCGCCGAGGCGGCAGAGCAGCGGGAGGATCCATTTGGGGTCGGCGCGGTTGTGGCGGCCGACGGCCATGCGGAACTGGACGAAGCCGTTGGAGGGGGCGGCGTCGCCCGGGGCTGACTCGGGGCGGTCGTCGGTACGGTGCGGGCGGGGGGCGCGGGGGGGCGGAGCCTCGCCGGGGATGGGGGGCTGGTAGGGCTGGGTGACGGTTTCCGGCGTGGGGAGGCGGCGGCGGTAGAGGCGCAGGAGGGCGGCGGCGATGGTGGGGGCGTCGTGGGCGGCGAGGAGGGCCTCGGCGTCGGCGCGTTCCTGGCCTTCGGGGCGTTCCAGCATGGGGTCGGAGAGCAGGCGCTCGCGGTCGCGGTCGTGGATGTCGTCGGCGGTGGGGGCGTTGGACCAGGTGGCGCGGACGCGGGCGGCGTTGGTGATCTGTTCGGCGCGGCGGCGCTTGGCGTGGGGGACGATGAGGACGGAGACGCCCTTGCGGCCGGCGCGGCCGGTGCGGCCGCTGCGGTGGAGCAGGGTTTCGGGGTTGGTGGGCAGGTCGGCGTGGACCACGAGGTCGAGCTTGGGAAGGTCGAGGCCGCGGGCGGCGACGTCGGTGCAGACGCCGATGCGGGCGCGGCCGGCGCGGAGCGCGTCGAGGGCCGAGGTGCGTTCGTGCTGGCTGAGTTCGCCCGAGAGCATCACGGCGGCGAAACCGCGGTTGACGAGGAGGAGGTGGAGGCGGCGGGTGGCGTCGCGGGTGGCGCAGAAGACGAGGGCGCCGGGGGCGTCGAACCAGCGGATGATATTGATGAGGGCGGCGTCGGTCTCGTGGTTGCCCACGAGCATGGCGCGGTATTCGATGTCGTCGTGGGGGGTGGTGCGATCGATGGTGTCGATGCGAAGGGCGTCGCGCTGGTATTTGCGGGCGAGGTTGGCGATGTCGTGCGGGATGGTGGCGGAAAAGAGGAGGGTGCGGCGCTCGGCGGGGGCGGCCTGGAGGATGAATTCGAGCTCTTCCTGGAAGCCAAGGTCGAGCATTTCGTCGGCTTCGTCGAGGACGACGACCTTGAGGTTGGTGAGGTTGAGGTTGCCGCGGCGCATGTGGTCGCCAAGGCGGCCGGGGGTGCCGACGACGATGTGGCAGCCGCGGTTGAGGGCGCGCTCCTCGCCGCGAATGTCCATGCCGCCGACGCAGGAGGCGATGCGGGCGCCAGCGTAGAGCCAGGCGAGCTCGGCCTGGACCTGCATGGCGAGTTCGCGTGTGGGGGCGATGGCCAGGGCGATGGGGGCGCCGGGGGGTGGCAGGGCGCCGTCGGGCATCAGGGTGGAGGCGGCGGCGAGGCCAAAGGCGACGGTTTTGCCGGAGCCGGTGCGGGCGGAGACCAGCAGGTCACGGCCGGCCGCTTCGGGCTGGAGGACGGCCGTCTGGACGGCGGTGGGCTCGAGGTAGGAGCGCGCGAGGAGGGCCGCGTCGAGCAGCGGATGGACGGGGGGGAAGGACATGGGCGCGGATTAGGACGATTGGGCGTGTCGCGCCAATGCTTGTTGGGGATGGCAGAGGTTCAGATGCCGTCCTCGTGCCAGGTGCGGCCGTCGCGCTCGATGAGGGCGATGGCGGCCGAGGGGCCCCAGGTGCCTGAGGTGTAGGGGCGAGGCGGGTCGGCGTCGATCGACCAGGCCTCGAGGATGGGGTCGATCCAGCGCCAGGCGGCCTCGACCTCGTCGCGGCGCATGAAGAGGGTCTGGTTGCCGCGAACGACGTCCATGAGGAGGCGTTCGTAGGCGTCGGGGTTTCGCACGCCGAAGGCCTCGGCGAAGGACATGTTGAGGGCCTGTTCGGTGAGGCGCATGCCGCCCGGGCCGGGGTCTTTCACCATGAGGCAGAGCTTCACGGATTCGTCGGGCTGCAGGCGGATGACCAGGCGGTTGGGGGGGATGGGGCCGGCGGTGCCGTCGAAGACGGAGTGCGGGATGGGGCGGAAGGCGATGACGATCTCCGAGACGCGGGCGGGCAGGCGCTTGCCGGTGCGGAGGTAGAAGGGCACGCCGGCCCAGCGCCAGTTGGCGATTTCGGCGCGGAGCGCGACGAAGGTTTCGGTCTGGCTTGTGGGGTCGCCGAGTTCCTCGAGGTAGCCGCCGACGGGGCCACCGGCGGAGGCGCCGGCGCGATACTGGCCGCGGACGCTGAAGCCGATGAACATCGAGCACAGCGTCCGCGGCCAGCGATGTGGGCGGTTCCATGGCGGTGAGGCAGAGGAGCTGGAGGATGTGATTCTGCACCATGTCGCGCAGGGCGCCGGCGGTGTCGTAGTAGCCGGCGCGGCCTTCGACGCCGAGGGTTTCGGCGACCGTGATCTGCACGTGGTCGATATGGGCGGCGTTCCACAGGGGTTCGAACAGGATGTTGGCGAAGCGCAGCGCCATCAGGTTCTGGACCGTTTCCTTGCCGAGATAATGATCGATCCGGTAGACGCGGTCTTCGGGGAAGGAGCGGGCAACGGCGTCGTTCACCGCGCGGGCGGAGGCGAGGCTTTTGCCGATGGGTTTCTCGACGACGACGCGGGAGGTGGGCGTGATGACGCCGTGGGCGCGCAGGCGGTCGCAGATGGGGCCGAAGAGCTCGGGGGCGGTGGCGAGGTAGAAGACGCGGATGCGGCCGGGCTGGTCGGCGAGGGCTGCGGCGAGGGCGGACCAGCCGGGTTCGCTGTCGGCGTCGGCGGCGATGTAGCTGAGGCGGGCGAGGAGATTGGCGATGGAGGTGTCCTCACGGTCGGCGGCGGGGACGTGGGCGGCGATGGAGTCGCGGGCCTGGGTGCGGAAGACCTCGTCGGTCATGGCGCGGCGGGCGACGCCGATGATGCAGGCGTCCGGCGGGATCTGCCCGGCGGTCCAGCGGTAGGCGAGCGCGGGGAGGAGCTTGCGGCGCGCGAGGTCGCCGGTGGCGCCGAAGACGATGAGGTCGAAGGGGTCGACGGCGATGACGCGGGGCGGCATGTCAGCACTCCGTGACGTGGACGGCGAGGCCGCCCTGAGCGGTCTCCTTGTATTTGTCGTGCATGTCGAGCCCGGTCTGGCGCATGGTTTCGATGACGTCGTCGAGGCTGACGCGGTGGATGCCGTCGCCGGCCAGCGCCAGGGAGGCGGCGTTGATGGCTTTGACGGCGCCCATGGCGTTGCGTTCGATGCAGGGGATCTGGACCAGGCCGCCGATGGGGTCGCAGGTCATGCCGAGATGGTGTTCGAGGCCGATTTCGGCGGCGTTTTCGACCTGGGCGGGGGTGCCGCCCTGGGCCGCGGTGAGGCCGGCGGCGGCCATGGCGCAGGCGACGCCGACTTCCCCCTGGCAGCCGACTTCGGCGCCGGAGATGGAGGCGTTGGTCTTGGCCAGCGCGCCGACGGCGGCGGCGGCGAGGAAGAAGGCTTCGATGCTTTCCGTGGTCGCCTCGGGGTGGAAGGTTTTCCAGTAGCGGAGCACGGCGGGGACGACGCCGGCGGCGCCGTTGGTGGGGGCGGTGACGACGCGGCCGCCGGCGGCGTTTTCCTCGTTGACGGCGATGGCCCAGAGGCTGGCGTGGTCCATCGCTTCGGTCGAGGCGCCGGTGTTGCGGCGGCGTTTTTCGGCGATGCGTTCGGCCAGGCTGCGGGCGCGGCGGCGGACCTTGAGGCCCCCGGGGAGGGTGCCGTCCTGCATGAGGCCGCGGTCGATGCAGGCGTCCATGGCGGCGGCGACGGCGGCGATATGGGCGCGGACTTCGGCGGGCGCATGGACGGCGCACTCGTTGGCGAACTGGAGTTCGGAGAGGGTGAGGCCGTGGGTTTCGCAGAGGGCGAGGAGTTCGCGGCCGTTGCGGAAGGCGTAGGGCAGCCTGACGGGGGCGGCGGCTGCGGCGGCCTCGCCCTCGCGGATGACGAAGCCGCCGCCGACGGAGAACCAGGTCTGCACGAGGAGGGGCGCGCCGGCGGGGTCGAGCAGGCGCAGCGTGAGTGTGTTGGGGTGGCCGGTGGTGGGGGTGAGGCGGTCGAAGAGGAGGTCGGTTTCGGGGTTGAAGGGGAGTGGGCCGATGCCGGGGAGGTCGAGCGTGCCGGTGGCGGCGAGGTGGGCGGGGAGCGCGTGGACGGCGTCGGGGTCGGCGATGGCGGGTTCCATGCCGGAGAGGCCGGCGAGGATGGCGACGTCGGTGCCGTGGCCTCTGCCCGTCCAGGCGAGCGAGCCGTAGAGGGTGATTTCCAGGCGGGCGGCGCGGGCGCGGTGGGGGGCGGCGGATTGCGCGAAGGCGCGGGCGGCGCGCATGGGGCCGACGGTGTGCGAGCTCGATGGGCCGAGGCCGATGCGGAACAGGTCGAACACGCCGATCAGCAGCGTCATGCGGTGGCCCCCGGGGTTGGTTGGCCCCCCACTTGTCTCGTGGGGGGCGGTTCGTATGGTGCCGAGTGTAGCGCGGGTTCGCGTATGGCTGACAGGAGCGAATGGGCATGGGCACGACGGGGGTGTTGGCGGGGCTCCGGGTGATCGAGCTTGGCCAGGTGCTGGCGGGGCCGTTCGTGGGGGCTATTTTCGCGGATCTCGGCGCCGAGGTGATCAAGGTGGAGCGCGTCGAGGGGGGCGACGATGCACGGCGGATGGGGCCGGCATTTCGCCATGACGATGCGATGACGTTCCATATTTTCAACCGCGGGAAGAAGTCGGTGGCGCTCGACATGAAGTCGGAGGCGGGGCGGGCGGATTTCGAGCGGTTGGCGGCGAGCGCGGATGTCGTGGTTCATAATCTCCGGCCGGGGGTGCCGGAGGCGCTGGGGATCGATGGGGCGAGCCTGACGGCGCGGCATCCACGGCTAATCTATGGGGGGATTTCGGCGTTTGGGCATCTGGGGCCGATGGCGGATCGGCCGGGGTTCGAGCCGTTGATCCAGGCCTATTCGGGGCTGTCGTCGATCAATGGCGGCGCGGAGGATCCGCCGATCCGGGCGGCGGCGTCGCTGTGCGACCAGGGCAGCGCGATGTGGATGGTGATCGGGGTGTTGAGCCTGCTGCATCGGCGGCGGGAGACCGGGCGCGGCGGGATCGTGCAGACGTCGCTGCTGGAGGCGGCGCTGGCGTGGTCGGCGCAGAAGGGGGATGCGTTCGCCAATACCGGGGAGTTGCCGGCGCGGCATCGGTCGGGGCATCCGTCGCTGGTGCCGTATGAGGCGTTCACGGCGGCGGATGGGCCGTTCATCATCTGTGCGGGGAATGACCGGTTGTTCGCCAAGCTGGCGGCGGTGATGGATCATCCCGAGTGGGCGCAGGATGCGCGGTTCGCGACCAATCGGGCGCGGATTGAGCATAAGGCGGCGTTGTTCGCGGCGATGGAGCCGGTGCTGGCGGGGCGGGCGCGGGCGGCGTGGATCGCGGCGCTGGAGGCTGTGGGGGTGCCGGCGGCGCAGATCCATTCGTTGCCGGAGGCGCTGGCGCAGCCGCATGTGCGGGCTTTGGGGATGTTCCAGGCGGTGCCGGGGGAGGATTTCTCGTTGACGGGGATACCGATCAGCATCGACGGGGCGCGGCCGGCGATCGCGCGGGGGGCGCCGCGGCTGGGGGCGGACAATGCGGCGCTGGGGGTGCGCTCGGGCGGCGATTGAGGTAGAGCGGAGCGAGAGCACAGGGGACCAGGCAGATGGCAGCGGTTGAAGCGATCCGGACTTTTCATGACGAACTGACGGCGATCCGGCGCGATCTGCATGCGCATCCCGAGATCGGCTTCGAGGAGCAGCGCACGTCGGACATCGTGGCGGCGAAGCTCGCGGAGTGGGGCATCGAGGTGCATCGCGGCATTGGCGGCACCGGGGTGGTAGGGGTGTTGCGCAAGGGCAACGGACAAATGGCGATCGGGCTGCGCGCGGACATGGATGCGCTGCCGATGGAGGAGGCCAACGAGTTCGCGCATCGCAGCACCAATCCCGGGCGGATGCATGCCTGCGGGCATGACGGGCATACGACGATGCTGCTGGGGGCGGCGAAGTATCTGGCGCAGTCCGGCGAGTTCAACGGGACGGTGAATTTCATCTTCCAGCCCGCCGAGGAGGGATTGGGCGGGGCGGAGGCGATGATCCGCGATGGATTGTTCCAGAAATTTCCCTGCACGTTTGTTTATGGCATGCACAACCGGCCGGGGCTGCCGGTGGGTCAGTTCGCCATTCGGCCCGGCACGATGATGGCGGGCGGGGCGTTTTTCGACATCACCATCACCGGGCGCGGGGCGCATGGGGCGCGGCCGGAGGGGAGCATCGATCCGCTGCTGGTGGCATGCCATCTGAACGCGGCGCTGCAGTCGATCGTGGCGCGCAACGTGCCGCCGGCGGATACGGCGGTGCTGTCGGTGACGCGGATCGAGGGTGGCGATGCCTATAACGTAATCCCGCAGACGGCGGTGTTGCGGGGGACGGCGCGGACGATGAAGCGGGCGACGATGGATCTGCTGGAGGCGAACATGAAGCGCCTGTCCAGCGGCATTGCGGCCGGGTTCGGGGCGACGGCGGAGGTGGATTTCCGCTTCCTGTTCGCGCCGCTGGTCAATGACGGGGCGGAGACACAGGCGATGGTGCGCGCGGCCGCCGCGGTGGTCGGCGAAGCGAATGTGGAGGCCAATGGGCCGCAGGTGATGGCATCCGAGGATTTCAGCTTCATGCTGGAGGCGGTGCCGGGGGCCTATATCAATATCGGCAATGGTGACACGTTCGGGTCGAACCCGGTGCATAACCAGTTCTACGAATTCAACGATGCCGCGATACCGTTGGGCTCGGCGATGTTTGCCGAGCTGGTGGCGCAGAAGTTGCCGCGCGGCAGCTTGGCCTGAAGTCGATTGGCCTGAACACGAGCGAGAGGAAAGATCATGTCCGCGATTGATAAGATCCGTGGTTTCCAGGACGAACTGACCGAGATCCGCCGCGATTTCCATGCGCATCCCGAGCTTGGACTCGAGGAGCATCGCACCGCCGATATCGTGGCTAAGAAGCTGGAGAGCTGGGGCATCGAGGTACATCGCGGCGTCGGCGTGACGGGCGTGGTCGGCGTGATCCGCAAGGGCAGCGGCAAGACGCGCATCGGACTGCGGGCGGACATGGACTGCCTGCCGATGGAGGAGCAGACCAACCTGCCCTACCGCAGCCAGGCCACCGGCAAGATGCATGCCTGCGGACATGACGGGCATACGACGATGCTGCTGGGCGCTGCGAAGTATCTCGCGGACGCCGATTTCGATGGCACGGTGAATCTGATCTTCCAGCCCGGCGAGGAGGGCATCGGCGGCGCGCTGGCGATGCTGAATGACGGGCTGTTCGAGCGGTTTCCGTGCGATGCGATCTATGCGCTGCATAACCGGCCGGGCATGGACGTTGGAAAGTTCGCGATCTCCAAGGGGCCGTCGGCGGCGGGAGGCGCGTTCTTCGACATCGTGGTGACCGGGCGGGGCACGCATGGAGCGCGGCCGGAGGTCGGCATCGATCCGGTGCTGGTGGCGAGCCATATCACGACGGCGCTGCAATCGATCGTGGCGCGCAACGTGCCGCCGGCGGATACGGCGGTGCTGTCGGTGACGCGGATCGCGGGTGGCGATGCCTACAATGTCATTCCGGAGACGGCGACCATTTCGGGGACGGCGCGCGCCTTCCGCAAGGAGGTGATGCAGATGATGGAAGACAACATGAAGCGGATCGCCAAGGGGGTGGCCGAAGGATTCGGCGCCACCGCGGAGGTCGATTTCCGCCTGATCTTCGCGCCGCTGATCAACGATGCCGAGCAGACCGACGCGATCGCCGATGCGGCGGCGGCGCTGGTGGGCGAGGCGAATGTCGATCGGATGAAGCCGCCGGGCATGGGCTCGGAGGATTTCAGCTTCATGATGGAGAAGGTGCCGGGCGCCTATATCCAGGTGGGCAACGGGGATTCGGCGCAGTTGCATAACCCTGCCTACAACTACAACGACGAATGCACGCCGTTCGGCGCGGCGCTGCTGGCGAGCATTGCGGAGCGCAAGCTGGCCAAGGCCTGATCTGCATGTTCCTCGGCATCGACGCCGGTGGCTCGGCGACGCGCTGGGTGGTGGTCGAGGCCGGGGGCGTCCTCACCGCGCGCGGCGAGGTGGCGCCGATAAGCGGGCATCTGTTTTCCGATGCGGCGCGGGAGGCGATGCGCGATGCCGTGGCGGCGCTGGCGCGCGCGGTCGGTGGGGCTCCAGCGCGCGTCGTGGCGGGGATCACCGGGCTGTCGGCGACCGCACCCGCAGCGCGCGAGGCGGCGAGGATGATCGCGGGGGCGTTGGGAATTTCCGCCGATGCCGTCAGCATCGATGACGATATCCGCATTGCCTTCCATGCCCTGTTCCGTCCCGGCGAGGGGCATCTGGTCTATACCGGGACGGGCTCGATCGGCCTGCATATCCGCGCCGATGGCACCGCGATCCGGGTCGGCGGGCGGGGGATGCTGATCGACGACGGCGGCTCGGCCTTCGCCATCGGGCGGGCGGCGCTGGATCATGTGTGGCGGTGCCGGGATATCGATCCGGACTACAGCTCGCCGCTGGCCGATGCACTCGATGCCGCGATCGGCGGGCGGGACTGGGACACGGTTCGCGCGTACGTGTACGGCGGCGGGCGCAACGCGGTGGCGCAGCTTGCGCGCGCGGTGGCCTCGGCCGACGAGGAGGTCGTGCAGCGGATTATGCGCGCGCAGGGTGGCGATCTCGCCAGGCTCGCCGCGGCGTTGGTGGTGCGTGAGGGACGATTGCCGGTGGCGCTGATCGGGCGGGTCGCGCGGCTGCATCCTGACTTCTTCGCTGCCTTCCGCGATCGGGCCCAGGACCTCGATGTGCGCATGGCAGATATCGATGCCGCCGCCGCGGCGGCCCGGCTTGCCGCCGGCGTCGATGCGGTTCAGGCTCATCATCCAGCCTAGTTCGGGGGAGATAACATGAACGGCAAGCGTCCCACCATTTCGTCGGTCCACGGCATCGTCGCCGCGGCCCATCCGCTGGCCGCCGCGGCCGGCGCGCGCATCCTGTCGCAGGGCGGCAATGCCTTCGATGCGGCGGCGGCGACCTGTGCGGCGCTCAATGTGACCGAGCCCTTCATGTCCGGTCTCTCCGGGCTCGGCATGGCGACCTGCTACATTGCCAAGGAACAGCGCATCCGCACGCTCGACTACATCACCCGGGTGCCATCGAAGTTCCCAGTCGGCAGCTTCGCCAATCGCGAAGAGACCTATCGCCATCCGGCCTCGGCGGCGACGCCGGGCAATCTCGCCGGCTGGTGCGAGTTGGTGAAGAGCTACGGCCGCAAGTCGCTCGCCGAGGTGTTCGCGCCAGCGATCGCCCTGGCACGGGACGGGTTTCCGATCGTCGAGTTCAATACCGACGGGATCAACCAGGCGGTCGACGGGCTGAAGGAGCTCTCCTTCTATAATGACTGGCTGCAGAACTACACGCGCGGCCGCGGCAAGATGAAGATGGGCGACATCCTCAAGCAGCCCGAACTCGCCGCCACCTTCGAAGCGATCGCATCCGAAGGCCCTGGCTACCTCTATGGCGGCAAGTTGGGCCGCACGATGGTCGATCACCTGCAGAAGATCGGCGGCAGCTTCACCATGGCCGATCTCGAGGCGGTGCAGCCGCGCTGGCAGGAGCCAAGCGCGGTGAAGTATCGCGACATCAACATCCATACGCTGCCGCCGCCGGCCGAAGGGTTCCAGTTCCTGTTGACGATGCGCATCCTCGACGGGTTCAACATCGCGGCCATGGAGCGCAACGGCGTCGAGCATCTCGACACCGTCTGGCGCGCCATCCGCCTGGCCGCGGGCGAGCGCATCGCCAAGAACAAGCCGAACCCGGAACAGCTCGCGGCGATGTTGGGCGATGCCAACGTCGAGCGGCTGCGCGCCCGCGTGCGCGACGGCAAGCCGATCGTCGGGCTCACCGAGCAGTGGCTGCCGAGCGAGCCGAACCTGGAGCGCGAGCACACCACCTCGATGTCGATTGCCGATGGTGAGGGCAACGTGATCTGCATCACCCAGAGCCTCGGCGGCCTGTTCGGCTGCGGCGTGGTGATTCCCGGCACCGGTGTGTGCATGAACAACTTCCTCTACTGGGGCGAAGTCGATACCCGCGGCACCAACCCGCTCATCCCCGGCGCGGAACTTGCGATCTGCACCGCACCCTCGGTGTCGACGCGCGCCGATGGCAAGCCGGTGCTGGCACTCGGCACGCCTGGCAGCTACGGCATCTGCCAGACGCAGACCCAGGCGCTCGTGCAATACAAGGACTTCGGGCTCGGCCTGCAGGACGCCATCGAGGCGCCCCGCGCGCGGCTGTGGGACGGCACCCGGGTGCAGCCGGAAGCGCGCTTCGACCTCGGCGTGCTCGCCGAACTGAAGAAGCGCGGCCACGGCATCGAAGACACACCGGCATGGACGATGACCGTGGGCGGCATGCAAGGCATCGCGATCAATCCGGATACCGGGGCGAAAACGGGTGCTGCTGATCCGCGGCGGGATAGTTACGTCGCGACGCCTTAAGCGAGGTGGGGGATCGGAAGCCAAGCGTAAGGCTCCGCCGGCCAAGGGCCGAAAGGCCCTTGGAACCCATCCATTTGCTCGGCTGGATGAGCGGCCTTCGGTCGCGATCCCACGATCTCGATGGGGAGAGAGGCGAAGCCAATAATTACAATGCGGCCGCTCTCAGCTTGTGGCGGTCGCAATGATCGATTGCCTGCGGCGCTAAGGAAGGCGTTGGCAACTGAAGAACGACACTCCAGCCGCGTTATGTGATGGGTTCCAAGGGCCTCTCGGCCCTTGGCCGGCGGAGCCCTGCTTCTTCTGATGAGCGCGGTGTAGCCCCATGCTGCTTGCCGCCTGTCAGCTCGGGCTGACGTTGATCCTGATCGGCGCCAATGTTGTGGTCGGCAAGTTGCTGGCGGTGGCGTTGCCGGTGACGGTGATTTTGTTTCTGCGGTGTGCGATCGCGTTGGTGTTGATGGCGCCGATTTGCCTGGTGGTGGAGCGGGGGCGGATCTGGCCGGGGCGGGCGGCGGTTGGGAATATTCTGGCGCAGGCGTTGTTGGGGACGGTGATCTACAACGTGGCGTTGCTGGAAGGGCTGCGGCGGACGGGGGCGTTGGAGGCGGGGCTGGTGCTGGCGGCTTTGCCGGCGGTGGTGGCGTGTGGGGCGGCGGTGATTTTGCGGGAGCATTTGTCACCGCGGCGCTGGGGGGCGGTGGCGGTGGCGGCGTTGGGCATGGCGGCGTTGACGTTCGGTCGGGCGGAGGGGTTTGCGGGGTCGTTGTCGGGGGATGCGTTGGTATTCGTCGCCGTCTGTGCGGAGGCGGGTTGGGTCATGCTCACAAAGCGAAACGCGGTGCGGATCGGCGTGCTGACCTCGGCGGTCTGGATGCAGGCCTGCGGGGCCACGCTGCTGGCGCCCTGGGCGTTGCCGTCGCTGGGCTCGGCAACCGCACTGGCCGATCCCATGCTCGGTAGCCTGATGGCCTTCCACACGCTGACCGCCGGCGTGGCCTGCGCGCTGCTGTGGTATGCCGGCATGCGGCGCGCGCCCGCCAACCTTGCCGGCGTGCTGGCGGTGCTGCTGCCGGCGACGACGGCGGTACTGGCAGTCATGGTGCTCGGCGAGCGGTTCACTGCGCCGCTGGGCGTCGGGCTCCTGCTGATGCTGGCATCGATGGTGCTCGCGACGGAGCGACGTCCGCCCAGTAGGTAAGCGTTGGCCCGAGGCGCAGCCCTAGCGTCGCGGGGGCGTCGAGCCGTATGACCCCTGCCCCGTCGGTCCACCGCCAGCCCTCGGGTTCCACCCTGTGGAAGCCGGCGGAAAGCCTAGCGTCGGCGAGATCGAGCCTGCGCCCATCGAGGCAGATGTCAGCAATGGCGACGCCGAGCCTACGACGGTCGGGATCGGCGAGACGGATTTCGCCGGGAATGGCGGCTCGGCTGGCGATGGTGATCGTGCCCGCCGGCGCGTCGAACCGCCAGGCGTCACCTTCCCGGAAGCCGTCGATGCGTCGTCCGTTGACGAGCAGGTGCAGGTCGGGATCGACGCTCGCGCGATAGCCCAGAGTCTCCGCCTGGCGCAGCAGCGCTGCGCGGATCGCCTCCACCATCGCGCCGCCTTCGTGCAGCGGCGCGCAGGCCGTCGCGTCCCAGACCCGACGGGCGAAGTCGGGGTGCAACTGCGGCGCCGGGCTATCGGCGAACGCGTCCCGGTTGCCGGTATCGAGGAAGCTCTCGCATGTCAGGCCTTCCGCGAGCAGGACACCATGCACCGGCGTACCGATGGCATCGCCAAGTTCGACATGGAAATAGGTTACTGCGTCCACCGGCCTGGGCCGGATCGTCGCGCCGTTGACGAGATGACGCACGGGGATCAGCACGCCATCGACGAACACCGCATGGTCGGGACTGAGGACGAGATCTCGCATTGGCCGGCCGGTACCGAACGCATCGGCCACCACCGCAATGGGAGTCACGGCGGCGGGATCGCAGTGCCGCGCGGGACGAACCTCGCGGTGGCCGATCCAGCGGATCCGCCGCAACTGACCGACCTGCATCGTCGGCACCAGCGTGCCGACCACGAGGTCCTCAACGGCCGTCGGCCCGCGCGCGGTCAATATTTCCGTGCCGGCCGCGAAGCACGGGGCGTTTGCGTACAGCGCCAGGATGCCGGCGATGTCCGAGGCATTGGCATCCTGATTGGTGACGCCCATCGCGGTCGGGTTCATCACCGCGTTCGGATCCGTGGAATGGAAAAGGCCGAGCGCATGCCCGATTTCGTGCAGGGCCACCTGGTAGAGGGTCGAGGCATAGCCGTTGTAGGTCAGGCCGCCGATGACCCCCGGCGTGCTGTTCAGCGCGACGAGGCCTGGATCCTCGAGCCGGACGAGAACGTCGGGCTGGAAATAGCCGCCAAGCGTCGTGTAGGAGGCCTTGCCGATCTCACCGCCCTGGCTCACCAGGTCTCCCCAGCCGACACGGATATCCGCGGCCTTGGTAGGATCGCTGGTATCGAGCACCTGCTGGAAATTGAAACCTGCGATGGCGGCCCAGCGGGCGAATGCCTGCTGGATAATACCAACGATGTTCGCCTGACCGACCGGATCGATGGAGGAGGAAAACGGGTTCGCGCTGTCCGAAGTGTAGTTGAACTTGCCGAGGCTCCAGGTGAGGGTCTTGCCGGCCCAGATACCGCTGTTGAACGAGAAATCCTCCGGCGCCACCCCGCTCAGTGTGACGATCGAACCGGTGGTTGGAGTCGGTTCGCCGGTGACGGCAAAGGTCGCGCCGGTGTAGTTGCCGCTGATCGCCACGCTGTAGACTGGGGTGCCACCACTGGTCAGCGTGAGGAAACCGCCATTCACCGATGCGGCATCGGCGGTGATGCCTTCGATATCCAGCGTGTCGCCGGCACCGAAGCCGACGAGGGTTCCGCTATAGGCCATGGGGGCTTGGAGACGCAGCATCGCGCCGGCGCCGTTGAAGGTGACGTTACCCGCCGTCCCGCCATCGAGGTCCAGGATCGTCGACGGGCCGGTCACCAGACCTGACGACCCTTCCTGCGTGCTCCCCTGGATGAGGAAGCCGCCGGTGCCACTGGCCGCGATGGCGCCGGCAAGCCCGCTGCCAAGCGCAAGGCCACCGGTCGTCATGATCACGCCGGAATCGCTGACCGGTTGGCCGTATGTGCCGTTCAACGACAGGGTCGCGTTGGGATCAACCTGTATCAGGCCCGTGTTGGTGATGCCCCCGGCCAGGGTCAGAGTACCGCCCTGCGCCTCGACCATGCCGCCGTTGAACACCTTGTCAGCCACGGTGCCGTAGCCCACCAGATAGCCGCCGGGGTCATTGGCGAAAATCGCGGCATCGAAGGTGCCGCCGGCAAGCGCCAGGATGCCGTCGTTGGTGAACGCGTTGGCAGTGATGTAGTCCCGCCCACCGAGGACATCGAGGACACCCGCGGCGCCAATCGTGGTCAACGACGTCTCGATCGACCCATAGACGCCAAGAGTGCCCGCTTGCGTGTCCAGCCCGTTGGAATTCCAGCCGAGCCATGAACTTCCGGGACCGTCAAGAATGATGGTCGCCTGGTCGATCTGCACCATCGCGTCGGTGAAGGCACCGGCGCCGGCGTCGTATGTGCCGACCGTGTCGATCGCCGAGCCGTTGCCGCTGACCTCGTAGGTGCCGCCCGTCAGCACGCCGGCGCTGAGGTTGGCCAGGCCAGTGTCGCCGATGTAGTTGCTCGTCAGGAACAGGATCGCCTGGTTTGTCGCGGCCAGCAGCCCATTGTTCGTGAGGCCCGCGCTGTCAATCTGCAGGGTCGTATTCGCGACATCGGCGTCGATCGTGCCGTCATTCACCAGCCCGCCATAGATCCGCGTGTAGCCGTTGTTGTTGATCGCGCTGCCGCCGTCGAGCAGCCCGGTGGAAGCGATCGTCGCCGTGTTGTCGACGGTCAGAATGCCGCCAAGGGTCAGCAGGCCGGAGAGCGACAGATCGAGGATCTCGATTGATTCGCCCTCGGCGATGCTGGCCTGGAAGTTCCCATCGGGAATAACGGCGTCATCGAGCGTTCCGGGCGCACTCCCGCCGACCCAGTTGGAGCCAATGCTCCAATCTCCGGTGGCGGCGATAGTCCAGGTGATGCTGGCCATGCGTGGAGTCCCTTCAGGGTGGCGCCGACGCAGATCTCGGGCCGGAGACCCGCCGCGTCAATCGCGCTGCGCAATTCTGTCGCCGTTTTCATGGGCGGAATCATGGCGCCGTCAGGTTACGGATTGGCAAGACGGCTCAAAACCGCGTGAGGCCGCGATCGCGCGCTGGTTGAATGACGGGGCGTGTTGGCGCATTGTTCCGTATATGGAAGACTTGTGCGCTCCGGAACGCCATGCGGATTGATGCGTTCTGTGCCGGTGATCCGGTGCATCTGGTGGGACAGTTGGCGACCGAGGACGCCCGCCGCTTCCGCCGCAATGAGCCACAGCAGATTCGCGCCTGGGAGATAACAATCGCCTGCCTGAGAACGGCGGTGTGCGGATGGGGTACGGCGGCGGGGTGGGAGCTGGTGCTTGAATATCCCTTGTTGCGGCTTGGCCGCCGGCTCGACGCCGTGCTGGTGACGCCCCGGGCCATCGTCGTGCTCGAATTCAAGGCCGGCGCCGACCGCTTCAACACCGAGGACCGTCGCCAGGTCGAGGACTACGCGCTCGACCTGCAGGATTTCCATGCCGGCAGCCGCGATGTGCCGATCGTACCCGTGCTTGTGGCAACCGCTGCGGCGGATCGCCCCGTAACCTGGCCGTTATTGCTGCCTGGTGCCCAGCGCGAGGCGCTGGAGAGCTCCGCCGAGGGTCTCGGGAACCTGCTGCGAGAGCTCTGGACGCGGTTGCGCACCCACCCGGAACGTCTCGATGTCGCCGGCTGGGAATCCGCGCCTTACCGTCCGGTGCCGGGGATCGTCGATGCCGCACGAACGCTGTACGCACGCCACGACGTCGCCGATATCCGTGCGTCGCGCGCGGACGTGCACAATCTCGCATGCACCTCGGCGGCGATCCTGGAAGCCGTGGCAATCGCCCGTACGCAGCAACGACACATCACGGTGTTCGTCACCGGCATTCCAGGCGCCGGCAAGACGCTCTGCGGCCTGAACGCCGTCTTCGCCGCCGGACATGACGGAGGCGCAATATTTCTCACGGGCAATCCAACACTCGTCCATGTCCTGCGTGCCGACTTGGTTCGCGACGCCATGGCCGCCGGCGCCACCAGCGGCGACGCCCGTCAGCGCGCCGAGACGTCCATCCAGGCGCTGCCGGGCTTCCGCGACCACTACGTGGCGGCACCCGCCGAATGCCCCGCCGAGCACGTCATCGTGGTCGACGAGGCGCAACGATGCTGGTCGGAGGCCTATGCCCGCACCCAGAGCGCGGCACGCACGGTTCCGCTGACCGAGTCCGAGCCTGGCCACCTGCTCGACATCATGCTGCGGCATCGGGACTGGGCCGTTGTTGTCTGCCTGATCGGCAACGGCCAGGAGATCCATAATGGCGAGGGCGGCCTCGCCGAATGGGGCCAGGCCCTGGCGACCCGGCCGCTTTGGCTGACCCGGGCCCCCGCCCGCGCCTGCGATGACCCGGTCGCCCGACAACGCCTGCCCGCGCTCCCTGGGCTGGATGCCGACACCCGCCTGCATCTCGACGTTCCCGTCCGCAGTATCCGCAACGCGGCCGCCGCGGGATGGGTCGACGCGGTTGTCGCCGGCGATCCCGGCCGCGCGCGAGCGATTGCGGATGAGTTTGGGCCCCTGCCCTTCCATCTCGTGCGTGACCTCCCGACCATGCGGCATTGGCTGCGCGGCACCACCTGGGGACTGCGCCGCTCGGGCCTTCTCGCCAGTTCGGGGGCGAAGCGGCTGCGTGCTGACGGACTGGGCGCCGAACTCCCGCATATGGACCGCGCAGCCGTCGCCAACTGGTTCCTCGATCGCTGGCCCGACGTGCGCGCGAGCGACGCGCTGGAAGTCGTCGCCACCGAATTCTCCTGTCAGGGCCTGGAGCTCGACTTCGTCGGCCTGTGCTGGGGCGGCGACATGATCCGCGCTGGTCGCGATGGCTGGACGGCCCGGCAGTTCCGCGGCAGCCGGTGGGAGCGGGCGGGTGCGGCGGAAAAGATCGCCAACCGCATCAACACCTATCGCGTCCTGCTCACCCGCGCGCGCTACGAGACGGTGATCTGGGTGCCGCGCGGTGATGCCGGCGACCGGACGCGCGATCCGGAGGAATTCGATGCCATCGCCGAATTCCTCATCGCCTGCGGCGCGCGGCCGCTGGACAGCGAAACGGCGGCGGGTGTCCCCGCCGCCGTGCTGGAGCCAAGGCTGCTGTAGCGCGCTACTTCCAGGTGGAAAGGTAGAAGCGCGGCATTTCGTCAGCCCAGGTCTGGAAGTTCAGCGTCTTGGACACACCGTAGGTCGTCGTATAGGTGCCGATCGGCAACATATAGGCCTGCTCGGTGATGCGCTTGATCGCCTTGGTGTAGTTGGCCTTGCGCACGTCGGGGTCGTTGGACGAGCCGCCGGCGATCAGGGCTGCCTTCACCTCGGCATCCTGGCTCATGTCGTCCGACGAACCGGTGAAGAAATACGGCATGAAGGCCGAGACGTCGTTCACCGAGTAGCTGCCCCAGGAGGACATGTAGATCGGCGCATCGCCCTTCTCGGCCCGCTGGATACCGGCGGCCGCCTGCAGCGTGCTCACCTTCGCCTTGATGCCGACGCCGGCCAGATAGCCCTGGATTGCACCCGTCCAGGAGGACAGCAGATTGCCGTTCACCAGTTCGGTTTCGAAACCGTCTGGGTAGCCGGCTTCGGCAAGCAGCTTCTTCGCCTTGGCCGGGTCATACTCGTATTTCGTCGCCGAAGCCTGGTCGCAGCCGAACTGGGTGAAGTAGCAGGGCGCGTCAGGCACGCGCGAACCGCCCTGGATCAGCTTCTCGGCAAAGGTCTTGCGATCGATCGCATGGGCCATCGCCTGGCGCACGCGGACATCCTGCAGCGGGCTCTTCTGCCCGTTGCGCGCCGCACTTTCGTAATACAGGAACAGGATGCGGAAGGCCTCCTGCCGCATCGCCTGCAAGGTCGGCACGGCCGCGATCTTGTCGAACTGGTCAGGGTTGTACTGCCAGATCCATTCGGCCTGCCCGCCGAGCAGGCCGGTGATTTCGGCCGTCGCGTCGGTCACCTGCTTGATGATCAGCTTCTTGATCGCCGGCTTCTTTTTCGAGCTGTCGTTCGGATAGGCCTCGAAACGCTCCATATCGATCTGGCTGACGCCGTCGACCCGGGTGATGCGATAGGGGCCGGAGCCGACCGGCTGGTTCTTGTAGACGTCGTGGCCGACTTTCTCGCGATAGGCCTTGGGATAGATCGGCGTCACGAAGGCAAGATACTCGAGGGCGGCGGGGAAGGCCGACTTCGTCTTGATCCGCACATGCGTCTCGTCGATCTGCTCGGCGCCGGCGACCCAGGCGTAGTTCGACGGCACGGCAATGCCGCTCTTGGGATCGGTCAGCACGCCGATCGTATAGACAACGTCAGCCGCCGTGAGCTTGTCGCCGTTGTGAAACGTGATGTCGGAGCGCAGCTCGAATTCCAGCGTCGTCGCATCGACCCATTTCCACGACTTCGCAATCAGCGGCTTCATCACGTAGCCATCGGGATCGCGATACACCAGCCCGTCCCATGCATGATGGGCGACGACGAGCCCGGTGCGCAGCGAATTATAATACGGATCCACATCGTTCACCTGGTCGCGCCAATACACGCGCAAGGTATCGGCGGACTTCTGCGCACTGGCGGGCACAGCCGCGAACAGGCTGCCCGCGGCCAGGGCAGCAGCGGCAAGTCTGGTGGCGAAACGCATAATCGGCTCTCCCTTGTTCTTGTCTGACGCGATCACTCGCCCCGAGTGTCCGGCGCTATCGACGACGGCGTCAAGGCGGCATCGCGAGGCCGCTTCGGGGGAATCGTCTTTTCCCGGATGCTGACCCCCTGATAAGCTCCCTATACCGCCCAGGAGTCATAGATGATCTTCCGCCAGCTCTTCGATCAGGTCTCCGGAACCTACTCCTACCTCCTCGCCAGCCGCCGCGGCGGCGAGGCGCTGATCATCGATCCCGTGCTCGAAAAGGTCGATCGCTACCTACAGCTCATGCGTGAGCTCGACCTCAAGCTGGTCAAGGCCGTCGACACCCATCTCCACGCCGACCACATCACCGGCCTCGGCGCGCTGCGCGACCGCACCCACTGCATCACCGTCATGGGCGAGCAAAGCCAGGTCGACGTCGTCTCCATGCGCATCGCCGAGGGCGACAAGCTGACCATCGAAGGGCTCAGCCTCGACGTGATGTACACCCCGGGCCACACCGACGATTCCTACAGCTTCCTGATGGCCGATCGCGTGTTCACCGGCGACACCCTGCTCATCCGCGGCACCGGCCGCACCGACTTCCAGCACGGCGACCCCCGCGCGCAATACGACAGCCTGTTCAACAAACTCCTCAAGCTGCCGGAGGAAACCCAGGTCTTCCCCGCCCATGACTACAAGGGCGACACCGTCAGCACGATCGGCGAGGAAAAGCGCTACAACCTGCGCCTGCAGGTAAAGTCGATCGACGACTACGTTCACCTCATGAACAACCTGAACCTGTCCAACCCCAAGATGATGGACGTCGCCGTTCCCGCGAACATGCGCCAGGGCCTGGTCCAGGCCGAGATCGCCCGCCGCGGCTGGGCCGTCAGCGTGGACGACGCCAAGGCCCTGATCGGCCGCTCCGACATCACCCTCGTCGACCTCCGCGAACGCACCGAACGCGAACGCCACGGCACTATCCCCGGCGCGCTGCATGCCCCCTACCCCGACCTGCAGGAAAACATCGCCCCCGGTGGCATCCTGAACGAACTCGTGCAGGCGACCGGCAAACAGCTCCTCTTCTTCTGCGCCTTCGGCGAACGCTCAGCGATGGCGGTCCAGGCGGCCCAGGATGCGGGGCTCGCGGGGACGAAGCATATCGAGGGCGGGATGGGGGCGTGGAAGAAGGCCAACGGATAAGGAAGAGCCTCCGGCGGGCAAGGGCCCCGAGGCCCTTGCATCCCATCACCTATCTTGGCTGTGGAGAGGGCCATCAGCCGTGATCCCACGATCCCGACGGGGAGACCGGCGAAGCCCATCAACACATGCGACCGCACCATTGACGGGACGGTTCGAAAAATTGATTGCCTGCGGCGCGAACAAAGAAGTTCGCAGCTGAAGAACGATCATCCAGCCGCGTGAGGAGAACGGGTTCTCAGGGCCCGTGGCCCTGAGCCGGCGGAGCCTTGCTTCGGCTAACCGCCCCCGATCTTCGGTATCAGAAAAATCTCACTCTCCGGCGAGAGTTTCAGGTCGTACGCATCCTGAAAGATCACCCCGTCCACGGCGACCGCCATGGTTTCCTCGACCTGCATCCCGATCCCGGGGAAGCGCTTTTCGAGTTCATGGATCAGCCGCCGGAAGGTGGTGGCCTCCACCTCGAGCTCACTCTTTCCGCCCGTGAAGGCATCGAGAGAGGTGCCCGAGATGGAGACGGTCGGCACGTTCGGTATCAGCCCTTGCCGCTATCGAGCGCGGCGCGGACCTTCGGCGGGGACATCGGCAGGCTGTGCATGCGGATGCCGGTGGCCGACTTCACGGCGTTACCGATCGCCGCCATCGGCGGCACGATCGGCACTTCGCCCACGCCGCGGACGCCGAAGGGATGGCGCTTGTTCGGCACTTCGACCAGCACCGCGTCGATCATCGGAAGGTCCGAGGCGACGGGGATGCGGTAGTCGAGGAAGCCGGCGTTATCCATGCGGCCGTTCTTGTCGTAGACGTATTCTTCGTTCAGCGCCCAGCCGATGCCCTGCGTGGCGCCGCCCTGGATCTGCCCTTCGACGTAGGACGGGTGAATCGCCCTGCCGACGTCCTGGACCGCGGTGTAGCGCAGGATCTTCACGAAGCCGGTGTCCGGATCGACCTCGACGTCGCAGATATGGGCCCCGAAGCCGGCGCCCGCGCCCTGCGCGTTGATCGAGATCTCGGCGCCGATCGGACCGCCGGTCTTGGCGGCCTTGAGCGCGATCGCGGCGAGCGGAAGCGGATCGAACCCGCCGGCGTTGGCACCGGCCGGCACGGCTTCGCCGTCCTTCCAGTCCACCGCGTCGGGCGAGATGTCCCAGATCATGGCGGCGCGCTTCTTCAGCTGCTCGACCACGCTCTCGGCGGCCTGCACGGTGGCCATGCCGGTCGCGAAGGTCACGCGGCTGCCGCCGGTCATGCCGGTGATGCCGATCTGCGCGGTATCGCCGACAATGGCGCGCACCTTCTCGTAGGGCACGCCGAGCACTTCGGCGGCCATCATGGCCATCGAGGCGCGCGAGCCGCCGATGTCCGGGCTACCGGACACGACGCTGACGGTGCCGTCCTCGTTGATGAACACCGAGGCCGAGCTTTCGCCGCCGATGTTGAACCAGAAGCCGGTGGCGATGCCACGGCCCTGGTTCTTGCCCAGCGGCGCGGTCCAGTGTGGATGCGCCTTGGCGGCGGCGAGCACCTGCTCGTAGCCGATGTCCGGGAACACCGGGCCGTAGGCGGCCTTGGTGCCGGCCTTGGCGGCGTTCTTCTCGCGCAGCGCGATCGGGTCCATGCCGAGCTTGCTGGCCAGTTCGTCCATCGCGCTCTCGACCGCGAAGGTCGAGATCGGCGCGCCGGGGGCGCGATAGGCAGCAACCTTAGGGCGGTTGCTGACAACGTCATAGCCTTCGGCGGTGACGTTCTTCAGGTCATACATGGCGAAGGCGCACATGCACGCGGGCGCTACGGGCGAACCCGGGAAGGCGCCAGCCTGCAGCTTGACCAGGGCGTAGGCGCCGGTGATCGTGCCGTCCTTCTTGGCGCCGATCTTAACCTCGATCGTGCCGCCCGAGGTCGGGCCGGAAGCGCGGAACACCTCGTCGCGGGTCATCACCATCTTCACCGGCCGGCCGCACTTGGCGGAGAGCGCGGTGGCGATCGGCTCGAGATAGACCAGCGTCTTGCCGCCGAACCCGCCGCCGATTTCGGCCGGGGTGACGCGGATGTTGGCGATGTCCATGCCCAGGATCTTCGCCGTGTACTGGCGGATCATGAACTGGCCCTGGCTCGAGGCGAAGATTACCGTCTGGCCATCGGGGTTGACCGAGGCGACGACCGCATGCGGCTCGATATAGGCCTGGTGAACGGCCGCCGTGTCATACTTCTCTTCGACGATGACATCGGCTTCCTTCATCCCCGCCTGCCAGTCGCCGAGCGAGAAGGCGACCTTCTTGACGATATTGGAGGCCTTGGTCGGCTTCGGGTCGACGCCAGTGGTGATCATGCCCTCATGCAGGACCGGCGCGTCCGGGGCCATGGCCGCCTCGACGTTGATCACATGCGGCAGCACCTCGTAGGTCACGTCGATCGCGGCGAGCGCCGCATCGGCGATCGCCGAACTGGTGGCTGCAACGGCGGCCAGCGCATGGCCTTCGTAGAGCACCTTGCCGCGCGCCATGCAGTTCAGCGACATGTCGCGGAAGTTGGTCGGGCCCTCACCGACGAAGGCTTCCTCGGAGGGGATGTCGGGGATGTCGGCCGAGGTGATCACGGCCTTCACGCCCGCCATCGCCAGCGCCTTCGACGTATCGATCTTGATGATCTTGGCATGGGCGTGCGGGCTACGCAGGATCTTGCCCACAAGCTGGCCGGCCATGGTCAGGTCGGCGCCGAACTGCGCCTTCCCCGTCACCTTGTCCATGCCGTCGGGCCGGATCGGACGCGTGCCGACAACCTTCAGATCGCTTTTGTTCGCGACGAAATTCATGCTGCTGCTCCCCGCATTTCGGCCGCGGCGTCCATGACGGCGCGGATGATCTTGTCATAGCCCGTGCACCGGCAGAGGTTCCCGGCCAGCCAGAACCGTGCCTCCGTCTCGGTCGGGTTCGGATTGCTGTCGAGCAGCGCCTTGGCCGCCACGATCAGGCCCGGCGTGCAGAAGCCGCACTACAGCGCCGCATGCTCGAGGAACTTCTGCTGGATCGGGTGCAGGGTATCGCCCTTGGCAACGCCCTCGATAGTGCCGATCGACTTGCCTTCGGCCTCGACGCCGAGGACGAGGCACGAGCAGACCAGGCGGCCGTCGAGCGTGATCGAGCAGGCGCCGCAGTCGCCGGAGCCGCAGCCTTCCTTGCTGCCGGTGAGCTTCAGCGTGTCGCGCAGCACGTCGAGCAGGCTGTCCTGCGCTTCGCACAGATACTCGGTCGGCTCACCGTTGACGGTGGTGGTAACGTGGATCTTGCTCATCAGCGGGCTCCCGCGCGTTCGAAGGCAATGGCAGCAGTGCGGCGCGCGAGGACGCCGGCGATCTTGATGCGGAAATCGACGGTTCCGCGCTTGTCGCTGATCGGGTTGCAGGCGGCGCGCGCCGCGGCATCGAGGGCAGCGAGGGTCTTCTCGTCGAGCTTGTTGCCGATCAGCGCCTTGGCTGCCGCATCGACCACGACCTGCGTCGGCGCGACGGCGCCGAGCACGACGCGGGCGGCGGTGCAGACGCCGTTGCCGTCGAGCGTGACGTTCACGCCGCAGCCAACGACCGCGATGTCCATCTCGGTGCGCGGAATGAAGCGCAGATAGGCATCCGACGAATGCGCGGCCGGCTTCGGCAGGTGGAATTCGAGGATGAATTCACCCTTGGCGAGCGAGGTGCGGCCCGGGCCGACCACGATCGACTCAACCGGCACTTCGCGCTGGCCGGACGGGCCGACGATCACGGCGGTCGCGCGGGCGGCGATCATCGCCGGCACGCTGTCGGCAGCCGGCGAGGCGTTGCAGAGGTTGCCGGCCAGCGAGGCGCGGCCCTGCACCTGGGTCGAACCGATCAGGTTCGTGCCCTCGACGACGCCCGGATAGGCGGCGCAGAGGCCGGCGTGTTCGCCGATCGCGGCGCCCGAGGTCGCGGCGCCGATCACGAAGCCACCGTTCACTTCGCGGATCCCCATGATCCCCGGCAGCTTCTTGGTGTCGACGATCAGCTCGGGCTTCACCCGGCCGGACCGCAGCTGAACCAGCAGGTCGGTCCCGCCGGACAAGACCTTGGCAAGGCCGGAAGCTCCGGACAGCAACTTGATGGCGTCTGGAATGGTCGCCGGTGCGGCGTAGCTCAATCTGGGCATGTTTGCTCCCGAGGTTCCGTAAGGCGGTTTTGGTAGTCCAAGCACCGATATGGGCCGGCACGACGTGCCGGACAGGTGATGGCGAAGGTTATGCCGGTATGGGCCAGTGGTCGAGTCCCCTTCGGCAGCTACGCGAACATGTCGCAAACGCGGCGGCGAGGCGCGGATTTCCGCCGCTCAAACCGCGAATCTCGGGTCACCGGCGCCCCGCATCCCCACTTCCAGCCAGCGCCGGCACGCCGGCGGCAGCGCGGAGGCGGCGGAGTCGTAGGCCTCAAGGTCGTCGGCGGTCAGCACATCCCGCCAGCGATGGTTGGTCGCCTTGTGCAGAAAGCGCTGCATGCCGCCCTCCCACACCTCGCCGGCGAAGGGCGCCAAGGCCTCGCCATCGCGCTGCATGGCCTCGAACGAGGCGGCAGCAACGATCTCCGCCATCAAATCGGCGGGATGGGCAATGCCGAGGAACTCGGCGATCCGCCCGATCTCGCCGGCGAGATCGGCCTTAAGATCATTATAGTGGACCATCAGCACGTTCGCCCGCCCCCGCTCGGCCCACCAGCTCTTCTGAAAGGCGAAGAACCCCAGCTCGTCGAACGACTCGCGCGTGCCGCCGCGCAGCCAATCGGCGAAGAAGGCCCGAGGGTCCTCCGGCGCGCGCGGATAGGGCGCCGCCACCGTGGGATCGCCGAGCCCGTTCGCATCGTGCAGGTCCAGCACCATCTGCGTGTAGGCCAGGCAGTGGTTGTGGTAGGACATGCAGGCATCCCGCCCGTCACGCGCGACGTGGACGTAGAACAGGTCCTCATAGAGCGGCAGCCCGTCGGCCGGGATATGGCTCTTCAACACCCGCCGCCCCGGCACCGCCTCAAGTTCGGTCGCCATCGGCTCCAGCCCCCCCTCCCGCATGTCCGGCCAGCCGCCCTGGCTGAACAGATGCGCCGGCGCCGCCGAACCCGCCACCAGCATGTTGACGATCCGCTGCATCCAGGTGGTGCCGCATTTCGGGTAGGTCGGGATGACGATATCCCCCGCCCTTGGCCGATAGGCCGACCAGCGCCGGCTATCGAACTTCCAGCCATGATAATGCCGCAGCGGCGGACGGACCTTGTTCGTCTCGGCGCTCATGTCAGATGCGGATTCCCGGCGACGAGTCGACCATCACGAACCCAGGCGGCGCAGTCTGGCGGCAGTGCCGCGGCGACCCGCGCCTCGTAATTCGCGACATCCTCGCCGGTCAGTATTTCGCGCCACCGATGGTTCCTGCCTTGGTGAAGGAAGGTCTCCGTACCCCCCTCGAACACGCCATCATAGTCCGGCATCAGGCCCGGCGCATCGCGCCGCATCGCGGCAAAGCCCGCGGCCTCAACGATCTCGCCAAACAGCGGCGGCGCGACATCGATACCGAGAAACGCGGCGATGCGGTCGATCTCGCCCGCGAGATCCGCCTGCAGGTCATTGTAATGCACCATGAGGATGTTCTTCCGCCGGCGCTCATTCCACCACGACAGCTGGAAATCGAAAAAATCCACCTCGACGACCGCCTTGGCCCCGCCCGTCGGACGCCCGACCAACCACTCGCGAAAAAACGCAACCGGATCGCCCGGCGGCCGCGGCCAGGGCGTGCCGATCATCGGGTCTTCGACACCGATCCGGTCCCAAACCGCAATCCGGGCGGCGGTGAACGACGTGCGGTGATTGTAATATGACATGCAGGCATCCCGCCCATCACGCGCCACAGTGATGTAGGAGACACCGTCGTAGAGCGGCAGCGCATCGAGCGGCAGGTGCGCCTTGAGCACGCGCCGGCCGGTCTGCGCCTCCAGCGCGGAAGCCACCACGTCGAGCGGCCTGGCGCGCGCGTCGAGCCATGAACGAGTGAGCACGCGGGGAACCGTGTCGCCATCGACCAACATGTTGACGATCCGCTGCGTCCAGGTCGTGCCACATTTCGGGTAGGTGGAAATCACGATGTCACCCTCGCGGGGACGGTAAGCCTCCCACCGACGGCTATCGACCTCCCAACTCCGAAAGTCCCGCCGTGGCGCAGCGATCAGGTTCGGCATGGTTCCCCCGATTTTCGTTTATTTACCGCAGCAATATCGCGGGAGGCGGTCCTGCGGCAAGCACGCTTTGCCAACGAAGAAGGCGAAGGACTATGCCCGCTCAGTCACCGGCGTGCCCCCCCAGAGCTAACCCTGGATATGGCGGCAGAACGTCGCCGGATCGGTGTTGGTCCCGCACAGCAGCACGCCCACGCGCTTGCCGGCAATCCGTTCGCGCAACGGAAACAGCGCCGCCGCGGTCGCCGCGGCCGAGGCGGGCTCGGTGGCCAGCTTCAGCTCAGCGAACAGCAATCGCATCGCCGACCGCAACTCGTCATCGCTCACCGTCACCAGCGCGTCGATGCTCGCCCGGCACAGCCCGTAGCTGTAGGCCTCGGTATGCGGCGCCATCAGGCTATCGGCGATCCCCGTCATCGCCCCCATCTTCACCGGCCCACCCGTCGCAAAGCTCTGCGCCATGCCCGTCGCCCCCTCGGGCTCCACGCCGTAGATCGCCATCCCCGGGTTCGCCTGGCGGAACGCGGTGGCCACCCCCGCAGCCAGCCCGCCGCCGCCGATCGGGATGATTACCGCATCGAGCGCCCCCGCCTGCTCCGCCCACTCCGCCCCCAGCGTGGCCGTGCCCAGGATCGTGCGATAGCCGTTAAAGGGATGGACGAAATACCGCCCCTCTTGCGCCTCGATCTCGCGCACCATGGCAAACCCGCTGGCGCCATCCTCGGCCAGCAGCACCTCCGCGCCATACTCCCGGCACAGCGCGAGGCGCGCCGGATTGGCCGTCTTCAGCATCACCACCTTGGCCGACACCCCGAGACGCATCGCCGCATAGGCGACCGCGACGGCATGGTTCCCCGCCGAAATCCCCGTCACCCCCCGCGCCCGCGCCGCCGCATCCAACCCCAGCAGGTTGGAAAACGCCCCACGCGCCTTGAACGTCCCGCTCGCCTGCAGCAGTTCGAATTTGAAATTGAGCCGCGTCCCCGCGAGCGCCCCGACATCGTCGCGCTCGAACACCGGCGTCACCCGCGTATAGGGCCGCAACTCCTCGCGCAGCGCCGCAACGGCGGCCGGCGTCGGCACGGCAATGCCGTCGATTTCGGTGGGCAGGCTGGACATGGCTGGATCTCCCAAGGCGAGGCGCCGAGCCTACAGCAGCCACCCTCCCCCACAACAGGCGCGCGCACCCGTTGCCTCCCCGGAAATATTGACGACACCTGCGCGCCCGTCGCCAAATCGGCCGCCACGCAGGAGGAACCGCCATGGCCCAGATCGCACCGGACGGCAGCAGCCGGAAAAACGACACCGAATGGGAGATGCGCTGCGACCTCGCCGCCAGCTTCCGCCTCTCCTGGCGCTTCCGCCTCAACGCCGGCATCGGCAACCATTTCAGCCTGATGATGCCCGGCAGCGACGACACCTTCCTGGTCAACGCCCGCGGCCTGCTGTTCCAGGAAGTCACCGCCAGCAACCTGCTCGTCGTCGATTTCGACGGCGCGGTGCACTCCGGCGGCCGACCCGTCCGCCTCGTCGCCCACAAGATCCATGCGCCCATCCACCAGCGCAACCCCGCGGCCAAGTGCGTCATCCACCTGCACCCGCCGGCCATCACCGCCCTATCCCTGCTGGAAGATGGCCGCCTGGCGCTGGCGCATCACGACAACCTCATCGTCAACGACCGCATCGCCTACGACGACGCCATGACCGGCCCCGCCCTGCATGACGGTGAAGGCGACCGTCTCGCCGACGTGCTCGGCGACAAGACCATCATGGTCATGGCCAACCACGGCGTCCTCGCCGTCGGCCCCACCGTCGAGGATGCCTTCCACGAACTCACCGTCGTCGAAAGCGCTTGCGAATATCAGCTGAAAGCCATGTCCACCGGCATGAAACTGCGCCAGCAGCCCGACAACCTGCGCTGGAATTATCGCGGCCGATGGGGCGACAAGCTCGACGCGCGCCTTTACCTCGACGCCTGGCGCCGCATGCTCGACAAGGAGGAGCCGGACTACGCGACCTGATCCTGCTCGGTAGGAAGGAAGGCGGGGGCGCTGCCCCTCGACCCCGCCAGGGCTGGGCCCTGGACCCCTCCGTCAGACGAGATCCCGTGGGGCGATCGTGCGCCATGATTTCTCATGGACGACCCGTCCGGCATCCGTGGCGCGCGTGGTCGCTTCGAGCACGAAATCGCTGGCTGTCGCCGTCAGGCCCGTGGTGGTGGCGAGCGTAACGTTCCAGTCACCGCGGTCGAACTCCATCGTCTGGGCAATCTCGATGCTCGCGCACAGCGGGTCGTCGGGGTGGATCGTGCATCGCTTGTGGATCGTGTGCCCCATGATCGTTCCGGTCTCATCCAGCCGGTAGCGCCGCCCCTGACCGAGGAACCCGCCCTGCCCATCCACCTCATGCGTCCACGCGCCGCTCATCAGGTCCTGCGTCAGATGCCGCATGATGCGCGCGGGTTCGAGGATCGTCACCGGTGTCGCCGGCCCGGACTCCGGCGGATCGAACGGCCTCAGCGTGGCGTCCTCCTGCCGCGGCGGTCGCGTCGGCAAGGTCAGCGTGCTGTTCCCCGTATGCAAGGTGAGCGTGACCGGCACCGGGCTCGGCCAGACGATCGGCCAGTAGCTGGTCGACAGTGCGATACGTATGCGCTCGCCCGGCGCGAACGAATAGCCAACTTCCGGCAGCGTCACCCGCACCCGCATCCTAGCCCCTGGCACCAGCGCCGTCGGATGCAGGTCGCTCTCCCGATGCGTCAGGTTGAGAATCCCCAGCGCCACCCGCAGCGACGTCCCGTCCGGCGCCACCGCATTGAGCCGCACCGCCAGCAGCGCAACCGGCTGGTCGGCGGTGATGTCGAGATCGAGCACCGCCGATCCTAGAATATCCACCCGTTCCCGCAGCGGCACGCTGTCGAAACACAGCGACTGCCCATCATCCCGGCGCTGGTCGAGTGGCGCCTCCCCCGGCAGCCCCTGGCTCAGCCATTCCGGCGCGCACAACCCGACCGTCTGCGGCGAGCGATGCGTCAGACCCATCGGCGCCTCAGCAGCCGCATCGAGCCGCCTGGGATTGAGATGCAACACCCGCGGCCGGATATGCGGCGAGGGCCACTCCGCCTCCCCTACCCACCGCCCGGTTTGCTCCACATGGTCCGGCCCCGGCGCACGAAAATCCGCGATCCAGGCGCGGAACCGTGGCGTCTCGTCCAACCCCGGCCCGCCGCGCAATGCCGTGTCCAGAAACCGGTCGACCTCCTGCAGAAACCCGATCGCCGGCCCCGGAATGCCATCCTGCGGATAGTGATGCCCCCACGGTCCGGCAATTCCCCAGCGCGGCACGTCGAGCGAGCCCATCAGCCGCGGCACCGAGCGCGAAATATAGTCCGCCCAGCCACCAACGGCGAACACCGGGCAGGCAATCCGCTCCGGCGCATCGCTCACCGAGCCCTGTTGCCAGAACTCATCCCGCCGCAGATGCCGCAGCCACTCCGCCAGCCACGGCGGATTGGCCTCCAGCCGCGCCCGCCACATCGCCCGCCAGGCGTCGCCGGATATCGCCGGATCGGGCGGCCGCATGTTGAACATCATCATCGCGTCCGACCACCACAGCGTCTCGCACAGCAGCGCGCCGCCGGTGAAATGCAGTGACTGGTCGTAGCGATCATCGCCCCCACAGACCACCACGATCGCCTTCAGCGCCGGCGGCCGCCGCATGGCCGTCATCAGTGCGGCGAATCCGCCCCAGGATTTGCCGAGCATCGCCACATCGCCATTGCACCACGGCTGCGTCGCAATCCAGGCCACCAGGTCCGCCCCATCACTCGCCTCCTGGGCCGTGAACTCCTGCGCCAGGATCCCGTCCGAATCCCCCGAGCCCATCATGTCCACCCGCAGGCACGCATAGCCGCGCGCGGCCAGATAGGAATGGATCGGCTCGTCGCGCGTCCGCGTCGCGTCGCGCTTGCGATAGGGCATGTATTCGACCACGCAGGCCGCCGGCCGCCCCACCGGACACCACAGCCGCGCAGCCAGGCGCCGGCCATCCGCTAGGGGAATGAACAGATTTTCCGTGATCTCCACCGCCACGCTCATCGCCCCCTCCCCTCGCCCGTCAGTCCGACGTCACGATCGGCAGTTCAAGGTGCACCGCCGCCCCCCCCAGCGGCGAGGTATCGATCCACACGCTGCCGCCATAGAGTTCAGCCACATCACGCACGATCGCCAGCCCCAGCCCGGTGCCCGGCACCATTTCGTCGAGGCGCTCGCCGGCCAGGAATACCCGCTCGCGGGCCTCCTCCGGCATCCCCGGCCCGTCATCCTCGACACTGACCGAGAGGCGGCCGGGATAGGCCCGCACTGCGGTGACGCGTACCCGCGTCCGCGCCCATTTTCCGGCGTTGTCGACGAGATTGCCGATCATTTCGTCGAGGTCCTCGCGCTCGCAGGCGACGATCGTGTCCGGCGCGGCGTCGTCGACGTTGAACACCAGACCACGGTCGCGATGCAGCCGCGAGAGCGCTGACACGATGCCCTCCAGCGCCGGACCGAAAGCCGCCGTCGCCCCCGCGCCGGAGCGCGACGCGGCGGCGCGCGCCTTGGCCATCTGATAGTCGATCTGCCGGCGCATGCGCTCGCACTGCTCGAGAATGACATGCCCGTCCCCGCCGGCGTCTTGGATCCGCTCGGCCTCGTCCATCAGCACGGCGAGCGGCGTCTTCAGCGCATGGGCGAGGTTGCCGGCCTGGGTGCGGGCGCGGCGGACGACCTCTTCATTGGTGGCGATCAATGCGTTCACCGAGGCGGCGAGCGGCGCAACTTCGCGCGGCAGATTATCCGGCAGCCGCTTGGCCTCGCCGCGACGCACCGCAGCGACAGCCAGGCGAATCCGGCCAAGCGGCATCAATCCATAGGTCACCTGGATCACCGCCGCGACGATCAGGCCGGCGGCGATCGCGCCGAGCGAAATGCCCAGCGTGTGGCGCAGCCCGCCGATCATCTCGTCGATCAGTCGCCGGTCGGTGGCGACGGCGAGGCGGACCGGGCCCACATCGGGCGAGGGCTCGATAATACGCTGCATCATCATCGCCGGGCCCGAGGGGCTGACCGCCGTACTGTCCTCCTCGCGGCCGACACCGTCGAGCGGCATCGTCGCCGGCAGCCGGGCGGCGCCAAGCGATGGCGAGGCCAAGATGTCGGCGCCCCGCTGGACCTGCCAGTAATAGCCAGAATAAGGCTCGAAGAAGCGGTGGTCGCTGAGCGGCTGACTGATGGTCAGGCGCCCGGCGGGATCCAGGCGGATGAGGCCGCTAAGCTCGGTGCCGTGATGGTCAAGCTCGTCCATGAACTCGCTTTCCACGTGGTCGCGCAGAAGCGATACCAGCGCGGCGTAGCTGAACCCCATACCCACGACGATCCAGATCGCGGCACCCGCGATCAGCCGGAACCGGAAGCTCTGCAAGTGCAGTTGCAGCGCCCTAGCCAAGCCGATACCCGAGGTTGCGCAATGTGCGGATGCACGCGCGCCCCAGCTTCTTGCGCAGGCGGCCGACGTAGACCTCGATCGTGTTGCTCTCGCGCACCGCGTCGCCAGAATAGATATGGTCGAGCAGCTCATTCTGCGAAACCACCCGGCCGGGGCGGTGCATCAGGTAGGTCAACACGCGCAGCTCATGCGCGGTCAGTTCCACCGGCTGACCCGCCAACAACACCGTGCCCGCGGCGGGATCGACGACGATATCACCATGACGGAGAACGGAACTGGCCATTCCCGTCGCGCGGCGGATCAACGCCCGCAGCCGGGCAATGATCTCGGCGGTCTGGAACGGCTTGCCGACATAGTCGTCCGCCCCCGCGTTCAGCCCCTCGACCCGCTCGGTCCAGGCGCCCCGCGCGGTCAGCACCAGCACCGGCATGGCCCGCCCCTTCGCCCGCCAGCGCTTGAGCACCTCGAGCCCCGGCATCTTCGGCAACCCGAGATCGAGGACGGCGGCGTCGTAATCGCTCGTCTCCCCCATATAGCAACCAAGATCGCCATCCGCCGCGTGGTCGACGACGAACCCGGCACTTTCGAGGGCCGAGGCCAGACGCGACGCCAGTTCGGCCTCGTCCTCAATCAGCAGGATGCGGATCGCTCACTCTCCTTGACGTCTCTGATACGACATCGTTTGTAAACCAACATCGTCGAACCGCATAGACGCGTGCAAAATCAGGCATTCAATCCCGCGCCGCCGAAGCGATCTCGCGCTTGCGCCGCGCGACAAAGGCCCGCAATTCCTCGTCCACCGCCTTGTCGATCGGCGGCGGCTCGTACTGCGCCAGCAACGCCTTGTAGATCGTGTTGGCCCGCTGCGCCGACTCCTGCGCCCCCGCCAGCCGCCAGGTCTCGAAATTGCGCCAGTCCGACAGCAGCGGCGTGTAATGCTCCCGCTCATAGCGCGCCAGCGTATGCGCCGTGCCGAAATAATGCCCGCCCGGCCCCACCTCGCGTATGGCGTCGAGCCCCAGCGACTCCCGCGTCACCTCGATCGGCTCCAGCGTCTTGGCCATCATCTGCAGCATCTCGGCGTCGACGATCATCTTCTCGAACGACGCCACCAACCCGCCCTCGAGCCAGCCCACCCCATGCATCATCAGATGCGCGTGCCCCAGGATCGACGACCAAAGCGACATCTGGCTCTCATAGGCCGACTGCGCGTCCACCGCGTTCGATGCGTTCACGTTGCTGGAGCGATAGGGAATCCCATACCGCCGCGTCAGCTGCCCCGTCGCCAGTGCCCCCTGCGCATACTCCGGCGTGCCGAACGCCGGCGCGCCCGTCCGCATGTCGACGTTCGAGGTGAACCCGCCATACATCGTCGGCACCCCCGGCCGCACCAGCTGCGTCAGCGCGATCCCCGCCAGCGCCTCGGCGTTCTGCTGCGCTAATGCGCCGGCGAGCGAAATCGGCGCCATCGCGCCCGCCAGCGTGAACGGCGTCACGATCACCACCTGCCCCGCGCTCGCCGCCGCCATCAGCCCATCCGCCATCGGCCCGTCGACCTTCAGCGGCGAATTGGTATTCACCACCGTCGACACCGACGGCGACAGCGCGATCTCCTCACGCGTGATGCCGCGCGCGATGCACAGCATGTCGATCGCATCGTTCATCCGAACCGCGCCGATCGCCGAGGCCTGGAACACCCGGTCGCTCAAGGTCAGCAGGTCATAGGCAGTATCGAGATGCCGCGTCTCCGCGTCCAGATCGATCGCCGCCACCGCGGGGCCCACCACATGGACGCAGTTCAGGCTCTGCACCAGCTTGATGAAATTCTGCGAATCCCGATGGTTACCCGGCCGCCTTCCACCATCGAGATCGGAACAGTTGGGCGGCCCGCCGACCGTGCCGAAGGCGATATGCCGCCCGCCATACTGCACCGCCCGCCCCGGATTGCGCGGCGTCAGGGTGAACTCCTTCGGCACCGTCTTCAGCGCCGCCTCGATCACCCCACGGTCGATCCAGGCATGCTGCCGGCCCATATCGACCTTCGCCCCGGCCGCCTTCAGCAGCCCCAGCGCCGCGTCGCTCATGATCTCGAGCCCGATTTCCTCAAGCACCTCGAGGCTGGCCTCGTGGATCATCTCCAGCTGATCCGCGCTCAACACCTCCAGCGGCGGGAAACGGTTATAGGGCTGCTTCCACGGCAACTGATGGATCGCGTCGCTCTCGCGCCGAACCCGCCGCCCCGCCCGCCGCCCCGCCGCCGGTGCGTCGCTCATTGCGACAACATGTCCGCGAGCGTCAGCGCCACCACATCGGTCGCCCGATGCAAATCGGCGATCGGCACCCGCTCATCGGCGCGATGCGCGTTCGCCTCCTCGATCGAGCGCGGCCCGGCGCCATAGAGGATCACCGGAATCCCCGCCGCCGCGTAATGCCGCGCATCGGTGTAGAGCGGCACGCCGGTGGCCGAAATCGGCTCGCCCATGATCGTCGTCGCGTGCGCGCAGAGCAGCTCGGTGAACGCCTTCCCCCCCGGCAGCGGCACGAGCGGCGTTGCCAGCAGCAGCCGGCGAATGGCGATCGACGCCGGATGCCCCGCCGCCGCGATCGCGATCACGTCGCGCAGCTCGGCCTCCACCAGCGCCGCGTCCTCCCCCGGCACGATCCGCCGGTCGAGCCGGAACGTCACCCGATCCGGCACCACGTTCGTATTGATCCCCCCGGAAATCAGCCCGATCGTCAGCTGCGGCGCCCCGATCCCGGGGATCGCCGACACCCGCGTCGCCAGGTTGCCGCGCCACGCATACAGCGCCGACAACACCCGCGTCGCACACTCCAGCGCGTCGATCCCGGTGAACGGTTTTGCTGCGTGCGCCGAGCGGCCGGTGACCTCGACCTCCAGGTGCAAGCACCCATTGTGCGCTTCCGTCACCCCGTAGGAGAACCCGGCACACAGCGCGAGATCCGGCTTCGACAGCCCCTGCTCAATCAGCCACGCCGGCCCGATCTCGCCGCCGGTCTCCTCGTCATAAGTAATGTGCAGCTCGACCGTCCCGTTCAACGCCCCGGCATGATCCAGCGCCAGCAGCGCATAGGCATAGGTCGCGATGTCCGACTTCGACACCGCCGCCCCGCGCCCATACAGCCAGCCATCGCGGATTTCCGCCCCATAGGGATCGGCCGTCCACCCCTCGCCCGGCGGCACCACGTCGCCATGCGCGTTCAACGCAATCACCGGCCCGCCCGTCCCGAACCGCTTGCGCACGATCAGGTTCGTCACCGACACCATGCCATGCGCCCGCGCCACCGCCTCCGGCACCTTATGCCGCTCGACGGCAAACCCCATCGCCTCCAGCAACGCCGCCGTCCGGACGGCATGCGGCGCGCAGTCGCCCGAGGGATTGTCCGAGGGAATGCGCACAACCTCGGCCAGCAGCGCCGTAATGGCATCGCGCTGGCCGGCAAGAAAGGCGCGAAGCGCCGGGCGGTCGGTGGGGGTCACAGGTCTCACTTCATCAAAATGATCGATCAGCATGGCAGCGCGGACCACCGAGCGCGTCAACTCAGCCCCCCCGTGCCATTGCGGACAACTGATGCCACAATACCTCATCAAACCATCCATACGGGGAAAGAAACTCATGAGCGGAAACGGCAAGATCGCCCTCATCACCGGCGCTGGCAGTGGCGTCGGCCGCGAATCGGCCCTCGCACTGGCCGCCGAAGGCTACGCGGTCGTCCTCGCCGGCCGCCGCGCCGACGCCCTGGCCGAGACCGTCTCGCTCGCCGGCGCCAACGGCGCCAACATGCTCGCCGTCCCCACCGACGTCACCCAGCCCGCCGCCGTCGACGCCCTCTTCGCCGCCATCAAAGCCAAATACGGCCGCCTCGACGTCGTCTTCAACAACGCCGGCGGCAACGTCCCCTCCACCAACTTCGGCGACTTCACCTGGGAACAATGGACCCAAGTCGTCGCCGTCAACCTCAACGGCTGCTTCCTCATCGCCAACGCCGCCTTCCGCATGATGCGCGACCAGACCCCGCAAGGCGGCCGCATCATCAACAACGGCTCAATCTCCGCCCACACCCCGCGGCCAGGCTCGGCCGCCTACACCTCGACCAAACACGCCATCACCGGCATGACCAAATCCATCGCCCTCGACGGCCGCCCGTTCGACATCGCCTGCGGCCAGATCGACATCGGCAACGCCGCCACCCCGATGACCGCCCGCATGGCCAAAGGCGTCCCCCAACCCGACGGCACCACCCGCGTCGAACCGACCATGGACGTCACCAACGTCGGCAAAACCATCGTCTACATGGCCGGCCTCTCGCCGGACGCGAACGCACTCTTCGTGACGGTCATGGCGACGAAGATGCCGTTTGTTGGGCGTGGGTAAGGGGTAAAGAAAGAGGCTCCGCCGGCCAAGGGCCCCGAGGCCCTTGGAACCCATCACTGCTCGCGGCTGGATCAGCGGCCTTCGGTCGCGATCCCACGATCTCGCCGCGATCGCTGGCGAAGCCCAGAAATACATCGCGACCGCACCGAAGCCGGAGCGGTCGCGATTGATGGTTGCCTGCGGCGCAAAGAAAGACGTTAGCAGCTGAAGGTCGGGCCTCCAGCCAGGAGATTGGATCGGGTTCCAAGGGCATAACCCCTGGCCGGCGGAGCCCCTTCCCTTCAGTGCTTCCAAACCTTCCACGGCGCCTCTCCCGACGCCCACATATTCTCCAGCGTCGTCCGATCCCGCAGCGTATCCATCGGCTGCCAGAAGCCGGTATGCCGAAACGCCTGTAGCTCTCCATCGCGCGCCAGGCCTTCGAGCGGCGCCAGTTCCCACGGCGTCTCATCGCCGTCGATGCGATCGATCACCTCGGGATTGAGCACGAAAAACCCGCCGTTGATGAAGGCGTTATCCCCTGGCGGCTTTTCGGTAATTGAGCGGACCTCGTCGCCCTCGATCATCAGCGCGCCGTAGCGGCCGGGCGGAATGACCGCGGTGACGGTCGCGGACTTGCCATGGCGTGCGTGGAAATCGACGAGGGAGCGAATATCGACGTCGGCGACGCCGTCGCCGTAGGTCATGCAGAAGGCCTCGCCGGGATCGAGATAGCGCGCCAGCCGCTTCAGCCGCCCGCCGGTCTGGGTTTCAAGCCCGGTGTCGACCATCGTTACCCGCCAGGGTTCGGCGTAGTTCTGGTGATAGCGGATTTCGCCCCGCCCGGTATCGACGGTCACGTCTGACGAATAAAGCACGTAATTCGCGAAATACTCCTTGATCATGTGCCCGCGGTAGCCGAGCGCGATGATGAAGTCGTTCACCCCGTGATGGGCATAGAGGTTCATGATGTGCCACAGAATCGGCCGCCCGCCGATTTCGATCATCGGCTTCGGCCGCAGGTGCGACTCTTCTGAGATGCGGGTTCCCTTGCCGCCCGCGAGAATGACCGCCTTCATGCCGGCGCCCCGTCGATGCGGCGCAGGAAGCTCTTCGGCCAGTAGGTCACGCGCTCGCGCACCACGCCCTCGTTGAAGGCGAAGCCGGGCTCTTCCAGGCGGAAGCGGAGGTCGCGCTCGAGGAATTCCTCGACGGCGGAAATCGGGTTGTTCCAGGTCCAGTCCGGATTCGTCCGCGGCGCCCCGGCCACCTGCGCCATGATCCCGTCGCAGGCGACGATGTAGGAGCCAGGCGAAACCAGCGGCGCGTAGAGCTCGAGCTCGCGGGCAACATGTTCGTAGGTGTGATTGCTGTCGAGCAGCACCAGCACGGTCTCGCCGGGGTTCACCCGCGCGCGCACGGCCGCGATCGTGTCCTCGGCGGTTGAGCTGCCCTCGATCAGCTCGATGCTCCCCGCCATCGGGTGGCTTTCGATCGCCGCCCGGTTGTGGGCGCGGATCTCGACGTCGATGCCGATCACCCGCCCCTTGTTGCCCATCGCCGCGAGGATGCCGGCGTAGAACACCAGCGAGCCGCCATGCGCCACGCCGGTCTCGATGATCACGTCGGGTCTGAGGCGCCAGATGACTTCCTGGATACGGATCAGGTCCTCCGGCAGCTGGATGATCGGCCGGCCCATCCAGGTGAACCCGTAGACGTATTTCACGTCCCAGCCGCAGCGCAGCCAGGCGCTCGACACCGCGGCGAAAGCCTCCGGGCTGTCCATCGCCATCACCGAGGCGCTGCCGTCCGGGCGGGCCACGGTGACCTGGCCCTTGGCTTCATCAATCGTCAGCATACGACCTCCTGTCGTGTTCAATGCCGTGCCTCGGCTTCGGCAAGCGCCGCCATGCGGCTTCTGGGTTCAGCGAGATGGGGCAGAGCGGTAAGGATCTCGTTACCGGGTGCGGCGAATTCGCTGCTGAGACGGGTGATATCGATGCGCGGAAACCGCACCGCGGCATTCCCATCCGCCTCGACCGACCATCCATGGCTGCGCGCCAGCACGGTCACGATGGCGTCGTGGGTCGTATTCCGCCCGCTCGCGACATTGTAGAGCCGCGCCTGCCCGCGCTCGGCGATCGCCGTCAGCGCGCGGACGACGTCATCAATCGACACGTAATCCTTGGTCGACAGCAGCCCCTGATGGATGCTGACGCTGCCGCTGCGGCGCCCCTCGTCCAGCACCTGGCCGAGGAAACTGTCCGTCCCCATGCCCGGCCCATAGACATTCGACAGCCGCGCCACCCGCAGCGTCGGCCGCGCATTCCCGAGCACCAGCGCCTCACCGGCCAGCTTGGTGATATTGTAGAGATCGCTCGCCACCCCCGGCGCCACCTCGATGGCCGCATCCTCGCGCGTGAGCTCGCTGCGGGCATAAACCCGCGTCGACGACAGATAGAGAAAAGAGTCGAGCGCCACCTCGGCCAGCACGCGGGCAACGATGCCCACATGCGCCTCCGCGGTTTCCAGCGGCCGGGCGCGGAAATCGCCGGTGAGGCCGATGGCGTAGATGACATGCCCGGCTGGCGCCCCCGCGGCGAGGAAGCCCGCCAGGGTCTCGCGCGTCACCGCCGCCACCTCATGTCCTTCGGCCCGCAAATGGGCAACCATGGCGCGGCCGACATAGCCCCCCGCCCCGAGCACGGTGAACCGGCTCACGGCGCCCGCCGCCAGCCGGTGACCCGGGCCGGCGCCCCCTTGGCAATGCAGAACGCTGGCAAAGCCCCGGTAACCACCGCACCCGCGGCGATCACGCTGCCCGCGCCGATATGCGCCCCATCGAGCAGCACGACATTGGCGCCGATCCACACGTCGTCACCGATCACGATGCCGCCCCGGCTCGGCCGAAACCCCTGGCTGCGGATCGGCCGGTCGGGATCCGAAAATTCATGGTTCGCCGGCGCCAGCGTGCAATTCGCCGCGATCAGCACGTTCGCGCCGATAGCGATGCCGTTGCCGGTGTAAAGCACGCAGCCGCTGTTGATCACCGCCCCGGCGCCAACATGCACGTCGCCACTGCCGCCGGCCGGCTTGATCTTCACGAAGGCGTCGATCACCGCGCCCTCGCCCACGGTGATTCGGGTGCCGCGCACCGACTCCTCGATGTCGGCCAGCGGCGACACGCGGGCGGTGGGGGCGATCTCGATCACGGGGATGCTCCGGTCATGAACCGAGCTTGCCGCCGAAAACCTACCGAATCCTTACCGCCGCCGCGACTGCACGGGAAAAGTCACACGCACGGCAGAAAGCCGCGTTCAACTCCCGCCTACATCGGCATTCAGCTCAACGCCGCGCGACCATGTCGATCTCCACCAGCGCCGCCCGCGCCAGTCCGGTGACCCCGATGCAGGTCCTCGCCGGCAGTTTTCCGGGCGGGAAATAGCTCCGGTAGGTCGCATTCATCGCTGCGTAATCACGTTCAAAATGAACGAGATACGCCCGCACGCTGACAACATGCTCAAGCCCCAGCCCAACCCCCTTGAGCACCAGGATCAGGTTGTCCATCACGCGGCGCGTCTGCGCCTCCACCCCCTCGGGCAGCGGCAGCGCATCATCCTCCGGCATCGTCGGCATCTGCCCGGTGAGGAACACCCAGCCGTCGGTCTCGACGGCGTGGCTGAACGGCGCCACCGGGGTCGGCGCGCCGGCGATCATATGGAAGCTGCGAGGGGTCATCGGTTCGGTCTCCTTTGGCCGCAACCATGGCGCACCCCGCGCCTATTCGGCACCCGGTTTGTCGCCCCTGCCGCGCTTTTTCGCCGATAATCGCGACTTATCGTCGAGCCGGCGCAGCTTCGAGGAATAGGTCGGCCGGGTCGCCCGCCGCGGTTTCGGCGGCACCGCCGCCCGCTGGATCAGCGCCACCAGCGCCGCCAGCGCCGCCTCCCGGTTGCGATCCTGCGTGCGATGCTGCCGCGCGATCAGCACCAGAACGCCGTCATTGGTCAGCCGCTGCCCGGCCAGATGCTCCAGCCGCTCCCGCACCCCTAGCGGCAGCGAGGGCGAGTTACGAACATCAAAACGAAGCTGAACGGCGGTCGACACCTTGTTCACATTCTGCCCGCCGGGGCCCGACGCGCGAATGAACGTCTCGGACACCTCGCTCTCGTCAATGCTCAGCCTGTCATCGATCCTGATCACGCGACGTCACTCCCTGGCCATCGTCAGAACGACACGGCCATCCTACACTCCATCACGAACCGACGAGAGCCGCCCCGATGCCCGAACGCCCGCCGCCCACACTGCCCGAAGATGGCTTCAACCAGCTCGCCATGTGCCGCCATGGCCCGCTGCTCTATAATCGGCATGACCAGTATGTCGGTGCCTCCATCCGCAAATACGGCGAATTCTCCGCCGGCGAAAGCGACGTCTTCGCCAAGCTGATCGCCCCCGGCAATATCGTCGTCGAGGTCGGCGCCAATATTGGCGCCCATACCGTCGAGCTGTCCCGCCTCGTCGGCCCGCAGGGCGCCGTCGTCGCCTTCGAGCCGCAGCGCGCCGTCTTCCAGACCCTGTGCGCCAACGTCGCCATCAACAGCTGCGCCAACGTGCACGCCTTCCAGGCCGCCGTCGGCGCCGAGCCAGGCGAGATCATGGTGCCCTTCCTGCCGCCCAACCAGACCGCCAATTTCGGTGGCCTGTCGCTCATCGGCGCCACCCAGGGCGAACGCGTCCCGCTGCGCCGGCTCGACGACATGGGCATCGCCGCCTGCCATTTCCTCAAGCTCGACGTCGAGGGCATGGAAGTCGAGGCGCTGCGCGGTGGCGCCCAGATGGTCGCCCAGCACCGCCCGACAATCTACGCGGAAAATGACCGCAAGGAACGGTCAGCCGAGCTGATCGGCCTGCTGCTGTCCTGGAACTACCGGCTCTACTGGCATATGCCGCCGCTTTATTCGCCGACCAATTTCGCGGGGGATCCCGAGAACATCTTCGGCAACATCGTCTCCATCAATATGCTCTGCCTGCCGGCCGAACGGAACGTCAACGTCCAGGGCCTCACCGAAATCACCGCGCCCTGACCGCTCACTGCGCCGCGAGGGTCGCCTCGTGCTGTGCGGCCGGCATGGCCGGCGCACCGCTCCGGCACATCGACATCTCGATCGCCGGCCCACGATCGTAGCCCAGCCGATAGCCGCCCTCGACGTTGACCACGATCCGCGCCGCGGTCGGATCGGGCTCGATCTTGCGGCGCAGACGATAGATATGGGTCTCCACCGTGTGCGTGCTGGCCCCGCTGGCATAGCCCCACACCTCGCGCAGCAGCATCTGCCGTGTGACCGGCTTGGACCCCGTGCGATAGAGGAACTTCAGCACCGCCGCCTCCTTCTCGGTCAGCCGGATGCGCCGGTTCTCCGTCGGGTCGGTCAGCAACCGGGTGCCGGGACGGAAGTGATACGGCCCGACCAGCAGCACCGCATCCTCGCTGGTCTCGAAGGCCCGCATCTGCGCGCGGACCCTGGCGATGAGCTCGGCGAGCCGGAACGGCTTCACTACGTAGTCGTTCGCCCCCGAATCAAGCCCGAGGACGACGTCCTCCTCCGCCCCCGCGGTGGTCAGCAGGATGATCGGCACCCGAACGCCCTTGCGCCGCAACTGGCCGCACAGGCCCGGCCCTTCGCCATCGGCCGCAAGGTCAAGCACGATCGCGTCGAAATGCGCCGATCGTGACAACACCGCCGCCAGCGCCGCCGCCTGGTCCTCGGCGGCGGTCACACGGAAGCCACCGGATGTCTCGAGCGCCAAAGCCAGCGTGGAGCGCAGTGCCCGATCGTCGTTGACGAGGAGGATATGCCGACCGTCAATCATATCTATGTACTCCATTGCCCGGGGGGACATCGTCGGGCGGGCTGATCCTGGCCACAGAGAGGTAAATGGTCTGTGATGCACCTCACTTCATTTACGCATTCGACTATGGCGCCGCCGCGTCACGGGCCGGGCAGAATCGTGTTTTCTCCCCCCTCTCGTCCTGCCGGCAAAAACGGGTTACGGATGCTGACCTAAGAATCGAGGACGTCCGAAACGTGGATACCCAATTTTCCGACCAGATCCCGACCATCGAAAGCGTCGAGGCTGGTCTCGCCCGCACCGGCTACATCCCCTCCCGCTCCATCTCGACCGCGCTGTTCCTGGCCATGCGCCTCGGCAAGCCCATCCTCGCCGAAGGACCCGCCGGCGTCGGCAAGACCGAGCTTGCCAAGGCCACCGCCGAATTCCTCGGCCTGCCGCTGGTGCGCATGCAGTGCTACGACGGGCTCGACGAGAGCAAGGCGCTGTATGAGTGGAAATACGGCAAGCAGCTGCTCTACACCCAGATCCTCAAGGAAAAGGTGAGCGAGGTTCTCAGCAAGGACGATTCGATGGACGCCGCCCTCGAGCGCCTCCACGAGTTCGACGACATCTTCTTCTCGCCCCGCTTCCTCGAGCCCCGCCCGCTGCTGAAGGCCCTGCAGGAGCCGCGCGGCGCCGTGCTGCTGATCGACGAAATCGACAAGGCCGACGAGGAGTTCGAGGCCTTCCTGCTCGAAATCCTCTCCGACCACCAGGTCACCATCCCCGAGATTGGCACCATCACCGCCAAGGTGCCGCCGATCGTGCTGCTGACCTCCAACAACACGCGCGACCTCGGCGACGCCATGAAGCGCCGCTGCCTGCATCTGCATATCGGCTACCCCGACGCCAAGCTCGAGGAGCGCATCATCGACAGCCGCATCCCCGGCATCGAGATCAGCCTGCGCAAGCAGCTCGTCAGCTTCGTCCAGCAGCTCCGCGGCCTCGACCTGCGCAAACTCCCCTCGGTCTCCGAAACCATCGACTGGGCGCGTGCCATCCTGCTGCTCAACGCCACCCGCCTCGACACCGAGGTCGTGCAGGACACCCTGAACCTGCTGCTCAAGTTCGAGGGCGACATGACTATCGGCGGCCGCGCCGTCGGCGAGATGACTCTGAAAGCCCGCCGGGAAGCGGGTATCGAGACCTGACCCCATGACCGCGATGCTGCTCGACCTGCTGCGGGCAGCCCGCGGCGCTGGCGTCAAAATCTCCGTCGCCGAATCGCTCGACGCCTTCCGGGCCGCCGAAGTCGTCGGCTACAACGACCGCCAGACCCTGCGCGACACCCTCACCCTCTCCCTCGCCAAAACCCTCGAAGACAAACGCGCCTTCGAGGCCTGCTTCGACCTCTTCTTCCAGCGCGACACCGTCACCACCGGCGAAGACCCCGAAACCACCTCCGCACCCCGCCCCCAAGCCGGCGAACCCGGCGACCACGACGGGCTCTCCCCCCTCTCCTCGATGGTGCTGAACAACGATCAGGCCGGCCTCGCCGCCGCCATGGAAGGCGCCGCCGACGCCATCGGCGCCTCCAACATCTCGCTGTTCACCCAGACCAACATGTTCGCCTGGCGCATGCTCGAACAGATGGGCCTGCCCGAACTCGACCGCGACATCGCCAACCTCCGCGGCGAGGCCAACGACGAAGCCACCGCCGAACGCCTCGAACAGGCCCGCGCCGCCCTCGGCGCCCAGGCCCGCACCTTCATGGAACGCCAGCTCACCCTCTTCTCCGCCGGCACCACCCGCGAAATCCGCGAAGGCGCGCTGCGCAACGTCCGCCTCTCCCAGCTTGACCGCCGCGACATGGACCGCATGCGCGCCCTCGTCCGCGAAATGGCCAAACAGATCGCCACCCGCTACTCCCGCAAACGCTGGAAAGCCCGCCGCGGCCACCTCGATACCCGCCGCACGCTGCGCAAAAACATGAGCTTCGACAGCATCCCCTTCCATACCATCTGGAAACGGACCCGCATCGACAAGCCCACCGTCATGGCCCTCTGCGACGTCTCGGGCTCGGTGGCCGCCGTCTCGCGCTTCCTGCTGATGTTCCTCTACTCGCTGACCGACGCCCTCGCCGGCATCCGCTCCTTCGCCTACTCCAACCATCTCATCGAGGTGAGCGACATCCTCGCCCGCCGCGAAATCGACGACGCCATCGACGAGGTGATGAAAGTCGTCGGCTTCGGCTCATCCGACTACGGCCGCTGCTTCGCCGACTTCGCCGAAATCGCCATGCGCGACATCGACCGCCAAACCACCGTCATCATCCTCGGCGACGCCCGCGGCAACCGAAACGAACCCCGCCTCGATCTCGTCAAACAAATCTTCGAACGCGCCAGCCGGGTGATCTGGCTGAACCCCGAACCAGAGTCACTGTGGGGCACCGGGGATTCCGACATCCTGCGCTATGAGTCGTTCTGCCACGAAGTGAAAAGCTGCGGCACGCTGGTGCAGCTTGAACGCATCATTGCCGAAATGATGCAGGCGGCGCAGTAGGAAGCGTAAGGCTCCGCCGGCTCAGGGCCACGGGCCCTGAGAACCAATCACATCTCTTGGCTGGATCGACGTCCTTCAGTTGCAATACCACGATTTCGATGCGGGGACTGGCGAAGCCCATAAAACAGTTGCGCCTCGCACAATGGTTCGTGCGAGGCGCAATGTCGATTGCCTGCGGCGCTAAGGAAGAGGTTAGCAGCCGAGGGACGATGATCCAGCCAAGAGAGGTAAAGGGTTCCAAGGGCCTCGGGGCCCTTGGCGGGTCCAGGGCAGAGCCCTGGCCTTCCCCTTACTTCTCGTTGGTGAAAACAATCGTCCCCGAAGCCGCGAACATGCCGCCGACGCCGTGGCAGACGCTTATCTTGGCGCCTTTGACTTGGGCGGGGGCGGTGCCGCGCATCTGGCGGATGCTCTCCTGGAGGGCGAACATGCCGTACATGCCGGTGTGGGTGTACGACAGGCCGCCGCCGTTGGTGTTCATCGGCAGCTTGCCGCCGGGGGCGGTGTTGCGTTCCTTGATGAAGTCGCCGGCTTCGCCGCGGCCGACGAAGCCGAGGTCTTCCAGGCCGTAGATCGGCAGATGGGCGAAGGCGTCGTAGATCATGAGGTGATCGACGTCTGCGTGCTTGATACCAGCCGCGGCGAAGGCTGTCGGGCCGGCGACCCGGAATGCGCGCGATCTCGTAAAATCGGCCATCTGCGAGATCATCGGCGTTTCGACGCTTTCGCCGGTGCCGCGGATGTAGACCGGCTTTTGCGGCATGTCCTTGGCGCGGTCGGCGGAGGTGAGGATCAGGGCGCCGCCGCCGTCGGTGACCAGGCAGCACATGAACAGGCGGAACGGCCAGGCGATCATGCGGGAGTTCAGCACGTCATCGACGGTGCAGAGATCCTTCATCATCGCGCGCGGGTTCTGCGAGGACCATTCGCGCTGGATGACGGCGACCATGGCGAGGTGTTCCTCGGTCAGGCCGGTTTCCTTCATCATCCGCAGCACGGGGATGGTGAACATCGAGGGCGGGCCGTAGACGCCGTAGGGCATTTCGAACTGGCCCATCAGCGAGGAGCGGCCGGGGGGGGCGCGGTTGAGGCCAATCTGCGACTTGCCGGATTCGCCGTGGGTGATCAGCACGGTCTTGCACAGGCCGGCCGAGATGGCGGCGGCGGCGTGGCGGACATGGATCATGAAGGAGCAGCCGCCGACCGCGGTACCGTCGACCCAGCTGGGGGTGAGGCCGAGATAGTGGGCCATGTTGGTCGGGCTTTCGCCGGCGCAGGCGATGCCGTCGATATCGGAGGGTTTGAGGCCGGCGTCGGCCATGGCGTTGAGCGCGCAATCGGCGTGCAGCTGGATGTTGGACATATCCGGGATCACGCCGAGGCGGGTGGTCTCGGCGGCGCCGACGACGGCGATTTCGTTTGGCTTGAGCATGGCGGTCAACCTTTCGCCGGCTGGAACAGCGGCAGCGTGATGTCGTCGTTCATTTTCTCGAAGTGCGGCACCAGCGCCATGTCGAGCGGCAGGGCTTCGGGGGTTTGCGGGCAGTTGACGATGTTGGTCATCATGCGCGGGCCTTCCTCGAGCTCGACCACCGCGATGGCGTAGGGCGGCGTGAAGCCCGGCGCCGGGCGGTGATGGATGACGTAGCTGAACAGCTTGGCCTTGCCCGAGGCCTTGAAGACGCTGACCTTGCGGCTGGCGCAGGCGGGGCAGAAGGGGCGCGGCGGGAAGTAGACCTTGCTGCAATCGTCGCAGCGCTGCAGGCGGATTTCGCCGGCCTGGGTGCCTTCCCAGAAATGCTTGGTCTCCGGGGTGGGGAGCGGCAGTGGCCGCTTGGATTCGGACATGTGGACGGTTTCCTTTCTTGCTTCGCGCCGGACGGTGGGAGGCCGCGTCTGGCGCGTCGTGCGGGCGAGATTTGCACCACAACGCGAAGCGGTTACGCTGTCAATCAGGCGGCCCGGGAGTGGCCGCAGGCGGAGTGGAACGGCATGAATTTCGATTTTTCGGATGACCTCAATCAGCTGCGCGACCAGGCGCGGCGGTTCCTCGCGGAGAACGCGACATCCAAGCATGTGCGCAGCGTGCTGGAGGGCGAGAAGCCGTATGACGGGGCGCTGTGGCTGAAGATGGCCGAGATGGGGTGGCTGGGGGCGGCCATGCCCGAGGAGTTCGGGGGGGCGGGGATCGGGCATGAGGGGCTGTGCGTGCTCGCCGAGGAACTCGGGCGGGTCGTCGCCCCGGTGCCGTTCACCTCGTCGATCTGTCTTGCGGCCGAGGCGATCATGGTTGCGGGCTCGACGGCGCAGAAGCGCTCGCTGCTGCCCGGGTTCGCGGCCGGGATGCATATCGGGACTTTGGCCTGGGCGGAGGGGATGGGGAATCCGCGGGAGGCGGCGTTTTCGGCGCGCTTCGCCAATGGGAAGATCAGCGGAGAAAAATGGCCGGTGCTGGATGGCGGGAGTGCGGATCTCGCGGTCGTGACGGCGCAGGATGAGAGCGGGCGGCCACTACTGGTGCTGGCCGATCTGCGCGCCGGGGGGGTGACGCGGACGATCCTGGAGACGGTGGATCCGTCGCGGCCGCAGGCGAAGCTGGTGCTGGACAATGTGCCCGCCGAGGTGCTGGGGGCACCTGGCGACGGGTGGGCGCTGTTGCAGACGGTGCTGGATCGGGCGGCGGTGCTGGTCGCGTTCGAGCAGATCGGGGGGGCGGCGCGGTGCCTGGAGATGGCGACCGAGTATGCCCAGGAGCGCTATGCGTTCGGGCGGCCGATCGGGGGGTATCAGGCGATCAAGCACAAGCTGGCGGATGTCTACATCGCCAATGAGCTCGCGCGGTCGAACGCCTATTACGGCGCCTGGGCGCTGCAGACGGATGCGGCGGAGCTGACCTTGGCGGCCGCCTCGGCGCGGGTTTCGGCGACGGAGGCGTATCACCTGGCGTCGAAGGAGAATATCCAGACGCATGGCGGCATGGGGTTCACCTGGGCGGCGGATTGCCATCTCTACTATCGGCGCTCGAAGCTGCTGGGGCTGGCGATCGGGTCGGCTTCGCACTGGAAAAACCGGGTTGTCGCTGCGCTTGAAACGTCGAACGCGGCTTAGGGGTAGCAAAAATGGATTTCGATGACACCAAGGAAGAAGCGGCGTTTCGGGCTGAGGCGCGGGCGTTTCTGGCGGCCAACGCGCAGCTGAAGAGCGAGGCCAAGCCGGTCTCGCGCGGGCGGCATATCCGGGCCGAGGAGATCGCGCGGGCGAAGGAATGGCAGGGGAAGAAATACGCCGCGGGGTTCGCGGGTATCACCTGGCCGAAGCGCTGGGGCGGGCGGGAATTGTCGCCGATCTTCAACGTGATCTATCAGCAGGAGGAAGAGGCCTACGCGGTGCCGCGCGGGGTGTTCGAAATCGGGCTCGGCATGTGCATCCCCACCATGATGGCCTATGCGACGCCGGAACAACTCGAACGCTATGTCGGGCCGGCGCTGCGGGGCGAGGAAATCTGGTGCCAGCTGTTCTCCGAACCCGCCGGCGGATCGGACGTCGCGGCGCTGCGGACGCGGGCGGAGCGCGACGGACAGGACTGGGTGATCAACGGGCAGAAGATCTGGACCTCCGGCGCGCATTACTGCGACTTCGGCATCATCGTGACGCGCTCGGACCCCAATGTGCCGAAGCATGCGGGGCTGACGTTCTTCTTCCTCGACATGCACTCCAAGGGCGTCGAGTGCCGGCCGATCAAGCAGATCTCGGGGACGTCGCATTTCAACGAGGTGTTCTTTACGGACGTACGAGTGCCGGATGCGCAGAGGCTGGGGGCGGTGGGCGCCGGGTGGAAGGTGTCGATCACGACGCTGATGAATGAGCGCCTGGCCGTCGGCGAGGTGCCGCGGCCGGATGTTTCGGATCTGCTGACATTGGCCGAAACGCTCGATCTCGATGGGGCGCCGGCGATCGCGAATCCCTCGGTGCGGGAGAAAATCGCGGAGTGGCATTGCCGCACGCAAGGGCTGAAATTCACCCGGTTCCGGACGATGACGGCCCTCTCGCGCGGGCAGACGCCGGGGCCGGAGAACTCGATCGCCAAGGTGGTGAACGCGTCCAAACTGCAGGATATCGCCTCCTACGGGCTCGACCTGATGGGGGCGGCGGGGATGGTGATGGACCCGGAACTGGCGCCGCTGCACGCGCTGTTCCAGGAAGGGCTGCTGTTCTCGCCGGGGCTGCGGATCGCGGGGGGGACGGACGAGATCCTGCGGAATATCATCGCCGAGCGGGTGCTGAATCTTCCGGCGGATATTCGGGTGGACAAGGAGAAGCCGTTCAACCAGGTGGCGCATGGGAAGCGGTAGGTGAAGGGAAGTCTTCTTTTTCTGTAGAAAAAGAAGCAAAAAGACTTCTGACACGAAGCGGAGCGGAGTGGCGAGGCAAGCGACAGCGGTTCCGCTTGGAACCGCGACAGCGCCTCACTCCACCACCGAACCAAACCGCCGAGTTTTATGGCGGATTTTCGCATTTTGTTTTGATATCGTAATATTATAGGCGCAATTCGGCGCGGGGTCCCGGCTGGCTTTTTGAAAAATGGGAGGCGGTCACAGGGTGTTTCGCGCGCGGCGAGGGTAAGGCCGGCTCGGAAACGGGGCGCGCGAAAAGGACGCGCAGGGGGGTAGCGCAGGGCGCGGCCGGGGTTGGGGCGGCGAGCGCGCGCTTGGTGATGGCGCGCCGGGGCGCGCGGGGGGTTCCCAGGGATGGCGCGGTGCGGGGCGCGCGGATTTTCGGCGGGGCGGAGGGGCGCGCGGCCGGGACCGGCTTGGAAAAATGGCCGGCGGCGAGGAGGTCGAGGGTATGCTGGAGGTCGCGCATCAAGCCGTCGACCTGGGACCACAGGGGGCTGAGCCAGCGGACGAGGACGGGGAAATGGGCGGCAAGGAAGCTGTGGAGAGGGAGCAGGACGGCGGAAAGTTGACGCGCGAGCTCGGCCCCGGGGTGGCTGGGGGAAGAGGCTTGGACCGGGGCATGGGTGGGCGATGGGTTCACTTTTCGTTCTATAACTGGGCTTGATCGGCGGGGCAAGGAATTAATGCTCTGATGCGAAGATTTTTTGCCCTGAGATGCCGGGCGGTGGGACAGCGGGTTTCTTCCGTGCGCTGTATTGTGCGCGACACGGGCGCGTGCTTTGTGAATTTGAAGGTGACAGCTCGACCGCGCGCTGCACCGCACATTGCCGAAGGTTTACGACGGATATGGCGCCACAACCGCAGAGACTGACGATCACCCGCCGCGCCTGGCCGCTGGGGCGGCCATTCGCGACGGCGCAGGGGACGATGACCACGGCGGACGTGGTGGTGGCGGAACTCTATGACGGCAATGCGCGGGGACGCGGCGAAGGCGTGCCGATCGCGCGGTTCGGCGAGAGCCTCGACAGCGTCGTCGCCACGCTCGAGGGCATGAAGGCGGCGATCTACTCGGGGCTGAGCCGGGAGACGCTGCAGGACGCGTTGCCGCCGGGGGCGGCGCGCAATGCGCTGGACTGCGCGTTCTGGGACATCGATGCCAAACGGCTGTATTCCACCGTCGCCGATCTCGCCGGGCTGGCCGCGGGGCCGGTGACGACGTCGTTCACGCTGGGGCTCGACACGCCGGAGGCGATGGCCGAACAGGCCGCCGCCCAGCGCGGGCGGCCGATGCTGACGCTGAAACTCGGCGGCGAAGGCGATCTCGAGCGGGTGCGGGCGGTGCGCGCGGCGGCGCCGACGTCGCGGCTGATCGTCGATGCCGGGGAGAGCTGGACGGCGGCGCAGCTGGCGGCGTTCATGCCGGCGCTGGAGGAGCTGCGGGTGGACCTGATCGAACAGCCGCTGCCGGCGGGCGCGGATGACGCACTGGCGGGGCAGGCATTCCCGATCCCGCTCTGCGCCGATGAATCCTGCCGCTCGCGCGCCGATCTCGACGGGCTCGCCGGGAAATACCAGGCGATCAACATCAAGCTCGACAAGGTGGGCGGGCTGACCGAGGCGCTGGCGCTGGCGGCCGACGCACATAGCCGCGGCCTGAAGGTGATGGTGGGCGGGGCGATCGGCACGTCGCTGGCGATCGCGCCGGCGCTGCTGGTGGCGCAACGGGCGGAGTTCGTCGATCTCGACGGGCCGTTGCACCTGGCGATCGACCGCGGGTCGGGGCTGCGCTACGAGGGCGGCACCATCGGGGTGGCGGCGGGGAAGCTTTGGGGTGGGGCGGAGTAGGAGTTAGGGGAGTGAAGGAAGGGGGTTCTTTTTTGGAAAAAAAGAACCAAAAAACTTGGGGCTGACATAGCTAAGCGGTGTTCATTCCGCCTTCGTCCATGCCCTGAGGCACTGGAGGAGTTTGCTAACAGGTCGGTAGTTGAAGCGCCACTCGCACTCCTTGATGTAGAGGTAGAAGT
>Ga0164297_10000254_pt1 | contig 68023 bp, 62 predicted proteins | sample GEODES058metaG_FD_113539 | JGI IMG/M metagenome (GOLD analysis project Ga0164297, IMG submission 113539) | Dystrophic lake water microbial communities from Trout Bog Lake, Wisconsin, USA - GEODES058 metaG | ecosystem: Environmental > Aquatic > Freshwater > Lake | place: USA: Trout Bog Lake... | reverse complement strand
CGAGGAGCGTATTGTTGACAGGTCCACGTACAGAATGGAAAAATAATCTCATTTGTTCGCTAATATCTCGTCTTCTTTCGCTATTTGTTTTTCCATTGTTACCATTTTGAGGTTGTGATTTACTCGGTTCGATGCGATGTTTACGGAAAATCATGTCGAATAGTTGCCGTATCCATTCCAGTAGACACGAACCAATACTTTTTTCAACTATTGTATCAGGTGCACTGTTCATTTTAGCTGTTATTACTGCTAATGATACTATAACAGTTTATTTTTATATTTCTTTTCGTAAAGTTTCAAGGGTGTAAAATTTTTGTCTAAGTAATATAAGTACTATTACTACCGTAATCAGAAGTATGGATAAAGAATCTTCGAATGTGGCGGGTGAGGGCACCTACGGCTGCGTTCATAAACCTCCCCTGAAATGCCGCAAGGACCCGCAAGCGACCAAAGGGAACAAAGTGACCAAATTAATGAAAGCTTCCGAGGCTGAGAAAGAACTGGTAGAATATGCGGTCATGGAAAGAGTAGATCCGGACGAACAATATTATTTAGGAAAGCCTCATCCCTGCAAATTAGCACCAGAACCTTACAACAAAAACTCGGCAGAAAAATGTAAAAGGCTGCGGCAGGCCGACCCCAAAATTGCGAAGCACCTCTCAAAATATACGTTGTTGGTCATGGAGGACGGTGGCGATAGCCTGGATATGTTTGCCGAGAAGGCGAAGGATTGGACGTCCGCGGACCGGTTCGAAGAAATCGAGCGGTTCTGGTTAGAGGCTCACCGCTTATTCGCGGGGGTCAAAGCCTTCTTAGACCACGGGGTCATCCACCACGACCTGAAACCGCAAAACATCGTTTACAATGCCGCCACCCGTCGGATCAATTTCATCGACTTTGGACTTATGACCCCGAAAAAACTGGTTCTCAAAAACGCGGAAAGATCTTCCCATGGCTTCTCACAATTTCACTGGTCGTTCCCTTTAGAAAACAAATTCGTCAACAAAAACAGTTATACCACAGTTGCCAGTAACACCGAGAAGATCAAAACCGACTATATCAAACGTATTACCACAGATCTTCGCGAAAATAAAAATACTCCGGAAAGCACCGCCATTCGGTTTTTTCTTTACACCGCCTGCAACAAGGAAGGTACCGTCCTGAAAGCCGACGAAGTAATGGCCCAAATATTGAAACAATTTAGCGAAACCGTGTTACAAGTCATGATACCCGGTGACAATCATTATTCGGCGATGCTTAACAAGTGTTTGGATACCTTCGACTCTTACGGTATGGCTCTCGGACTGTTGAATGTTCTCAAAAACGTGCACACCATGATGAAGGTCGGTATGGTGAACGAATTATCCGAGTTGTTATTGGATATGACCAACGCTAATGTCATGAAACGTATCGACATAGGTACCGCACTCGTGCGATACGAAGACATTTTAGAAAAACATGGCATTTTGGCACGGTTCAATCAACATTTCAATAACCATGTTCTTAGTGCAGGGCCCGTGGTTCCGGCCGCCCTCGAAGAGGAAATTGACGATGCCTCTTCAAAGTCGGTGTCATTTCAGGAATTGAAAAAGGAACTGCAAGAGAACCCGGATATCCTGGACCCCCAACCCACTAAGGCGGCCAAAATAACCCGGAAGAAACGGATCCCTAAGGGGCCAAACGGTCAAAATGAACCTAAGAAACAAAAGACAGGAAAGCAAGAAAAGCTTTGTCCGGAGAACAAAGAAATCAATCCGCACACGGGTCGATGTGTGAATAAGTGTAAAACGGGGGAAATGCGGAACGAACGGTTTGAGTGCCGCAAAACCCAACGGAAATGGCGCAATAGAAAATAACACATCTTGTACCGAACCAATTTTCAAATAAGTAAGTTCTCACCATAACCAAATGATAATTTGTGCGACCTTTGACAATTATTAATATTATAAAGGGAGGGGTCGCAGGGGAACCGTAGGTTCCCTGCATAAAATATCGACTCATAATATAAATAGTATATTATGACCACCATTTTTGATTATCAATTTAATAATATGGGCCGCATCACCCAAGACTCGACCGATCAGTCTCAACGTAACATCTACAATACCCGTTTCACCAACTATACCCTGGCCGACTATTTTAGTAATGTTGTTTCGGACAATCACGTCAACTTCGCCATCCAGCAACCCACGACGATGTTCAGTGGAATGGCCAAGGGACACGGCTTGATCAACGGGCTGGTGGACGACGAATCTGCTGTGCTCTATTCGGCTAACAACGGCCGTCCCGGGGGGCGTAACATGTTATTTGAGCGCCCCTTCTTAACGGTGCCATATTTAGGCAGAGGAAGCTGCGACCCCGCCTTGGAGGCCCAGCTCCAGCAGGGCGAGATGGTCTCTGATAAGAAGAGCGTTTCCACCATCATGGAGAAATCCTTCAATGCGTACTCACTCTACCCTACCGACGACAAGATGGCCGACCGCGTCCAGGATCCGGCCAAGAACGTGGAGGAGTCCGCATTGAATGGGTGGGTGCGTGGTGGTATGATGACCCGCGACATGTCCCAGGACCCCAAGTTCCAACAGGGAAATCGCCCCTCGGCAGCCATGTTTTAGACGTCCAAAAAAAACATTTTCGACATAAAACTAGTTAAACACATGATATTGTTACTATGTTATAACAATATTATGAGATACCGTACAGAAGTGGTGGTTAAATATGGGGATACGAGAGAATACCGCCACTGTTGCCGAGAACTTTTCGAGATGGACCACACGATTTATGAAAAAAAGGTCCAAGAATTGAGAGATCATAATAAAGAAGAACTGGATGACGAAACATTAGACGAATTGGCCTACGATGGGGATGCGACGACCAAGGTGATGGATTTTGTCTTTGAACAAACCAAGGGTGTGGCCGAATTCCGTGAATTGTACCAAATTGCTGCATTACGCATGTTCTCCGAAGACCCGAACATCGGCCTGGCGGTTCTTTTTTCTTACGATTATATGGAGCGATATCATTCGTGTTTAGTCGAATTTTTTTCGGGGCGCTTTAGCAAAGACTTGGGAGCTTATCGAGAACTTATGAAACTTTTATCTTAGCCGATTATATATTGAAAATGGCGTCCACTAGAAACAAAAATACTGAAGGCGATTACGCCATGGAGCAAAATCAATTTAAAGAACAATTGAACTATTTGACGGATAAAAAAAATGGCTACGGGGTACCGACCCAAACCCATTTTGCGGGGACCGGACTCATCATGGGGAGAATTGCCTCCGAGAACCTGGCGAACAATGCCTGCGACATCGAATCCTATTTAAGAGGTATTGGATCCACCAATCTGGTGAACCCGCAGGACCCGATCAAACCCGACATAAAATCTTTTGCGAGCTTATCTATTGCGGATAAGACCCAGCTCATCCTGCCCGAACCCTTGGTCGTCCATAAATTTCAACGTCCTTAAGGGGAACCATAGGTTCCCCTTAAACCCTTCCTTCAACTGTAAACCACTTTTGCAAATTATCTTAACAACTGGGTTAACATAATTTGTTTTTATTTAAGGGAAGGGGGTGCGGGGATTGAGCCCCGCAGGGGCTCCACCTTGGGCGCCGTAGGCGCCCTGAGGGAAACCGTAGGTTTCTCTGCTTTGAATAATGCACACATGTTTTTGGCTTCCAGGTTGTTCTCCGTCTTCTTAAACAGCTGTTCTATCATCCCATCGTCCCGAAAACGGATCGTATAGTCCTGCTGCACATTGTTACGACCAATACGTCCCATCGCCTGCAGCGTTTTTTGTTGGGTCATCCGCGTCAAATCCTTACCAATAAACCCATGGCAAAACTGGTAATTCGTCCCGTAAATATAATCTGTCGAGGCGATAATCATAAACAGCCGCTGTTCGTCCGCCAATTTTTTCATAATCTCACGGTATTCGACACATTTGATGTCCGTAAAAAGCCCAATCCCCAGCAGCAAAAGCACCTTAAAATGATTATCTATGTTCAGTTGCATGATCGTATTAGCTATGTCCTCACCAATGTTCGACACAAAGCTAGCCTCGTTGATCTCCGGGTTCCAAATCTGTTGGTGGGGGCGGGTATTCGGGACATACAGCGCATCCAGTGACACGAGCCGGATCTCCTTACGTAGTTTGTTGATCTCATCCATCATTTTTTGAGATTCATTGCAGAGGCGGCCACTCTCTCTCACCGAGGTTTTACCATCGTCCCCGGCATTCTTGCTTTCCTTCACTTCAATCGCGCCTTCGAGTTCTTCGATCTTACGTAGTAACACGTCATTTTGGGTAATTTTCATCAAAATGTTTTGGAACACCGTGGCCGCAATGTTGGACTGTTGAATACAAAAGTGCCCGATTTTATTTACATCGTCGGCTAGGAAAATGGTAGGTCCGTCCGTGAGGGTGTACGCGTCGACTGTCGTCAACAGTATGCCTTTGCTGGCCGGATTGGCCGGCTTGGGTGCATGTGAAACACTGGTAGTGCGTTTAAAGGTGGTGTCACTATATACATTGGAAGGCGTAGATAAACTACACGATTTGGTCAATGCTCCCGATTTACTGTACTTTTCTTTACGCGAGATCATACATCCTTGATAGACAGTTGACCACATTCCCTCCTTGATATGCAGTAACAAATCCAAATAATACTCTTTCAGCCGGTTCATCGTAATTTCGCGGATGTTGCCGTTGAAATAGGCGTCGACCGAGTAGGCCTCGTCCACTGCGCCTAGTTCATGAACACTATCAATGAAGCGAACGATCTCACGTAAGTCGAAATAACGTAACATTGTTTTATTTTCAATACAATATCGGGCACATTCGACCGTTTCCGAATAATTCGCATACATATAGTGCGGCAACACACAAAACCCCTCCTTATTCAGGATCGGGATCGATTTCCGGCAATCGAAGCTCTTGATCGTACAAATCTCCGCGTCGTCGAATTTACACCGGAAATCGTCAAACACCGGCATAATGTCTTCGCTAGCAGGTAACGTAGCACACGATAAAACTACGATAGGAATCTTGTTTTCGGCCCAATTACGCTGGATGACCGGATGGAGAGGATGTTCTTCGTAGTCCATGGTGATGGTCGGCTCGTCCCAGTAGGTGATGATGTTTTCGGCGGGATTGAAAGCCAACATATAGTACATGGCGGTCAGATAGGATTGTACGTCGCAAATCATGATTTCCACATTGTCACCGACCGAGTTATCCACCTTCCAGATACCCCCCGATTTCCGGTGTTTCGTGTAATTGACCGCGGAGAAATAGTGAAGGCGGATGTCGGACGCGGTTTCGCACCCAAACGCGAACGCCACCTTTTTTTCTACGGAAATAGCGGCTTTCGCCAGGGCGAGGCCAATGTGCCGAGCCACACAGACAAAGATGATACGGTACCCTTCCGATAGACCGATGGGGCTCAGGGTTTTACCCGTCCCCGTAGGAGCCATATATAAAATGAGCGCGGATTTGGTGTCTGATCGACGTTGGACCAAGGAAAACAATTCCTTTTGGTGGGAGAACAATGTCTTGTCCTCGTACTTGAGCAAATAAGGGTTTTTTTCAATGAAATCGTAGGCATTGGTGATAATCTCACTTACTTTGGTAATAGAATTACCGTAAGCGATGACGGAGTCGACGAACATGAGAACATACTTGTTTTGGTAAGGAACCGTCGATTTTTTGATCTGAATGAGCGTGTATAAATAATAGGCGTAACGTTGTTTTTTTTTGGAAATATGTTTGATGGTGTCTTTACAAAGATCGATCAACAGGAATTCGATGATGAGCCCGCGGTTGATTTTGATATGGTTGTCGAGGTTCTGCAACCGGATTCCGTCCGCACTCTTGACTTTACATAGGTCATTGGTGGCCGACCCCATCGTCTCAATATTAAGCCCCTTTCCGTATTTTTTCAGAGCCCCTAAGATATCATCTTCAAAATATTTTTTATATAGGAAATACTCGAGCTCCGGGGTTTTATCGATTTTGATATGGCTGAACAACGACTGCGAATCGTTGAAACGGATATTGACATTATGATACCCGTCTATAATCATGCGTACGATTTTCTTCTCCGCATCGGCGATGGGAACCTCGATGTTCTCCCATTCCGACCGGGTGAGCTTGTTTTGGGCGAGATCCATTGGTGGTGGTGTCAATAATTGATATAATTTAGTTATTATATCATTTACGGAAGATATAATAAAATTCAATTTTTTAAGGGAAACCCAGGTTTCCCTTATGATCCCATCCTTAAATTAAAACCAATTGCGTTAACCTGTTTATAAAGGTGGTTTCCAAGGTGGTGAACCGTTTAAGGGAGGGGTCGCAGGGGAACCGTAGGTTCCCTGCTGTAGATATCATCTTCGTTGCGTTCCGAGAAATAATTCCAAATCTCTTCCAAGAGCTCCGGTGGGCACGCTTCGGTCGGCACTATCACACCATTGCTATCGTACGTAATATGTTGGTCGGGGGAATATTGGTATTTCACCAATATCTTCCAGCGGTCCCCGTATTTGCGGTTCGCTTTGCTCCCGTGGTAATAATGCCGTATCAACCCCGGGACGTAGCCTACCCGCATATTTTTCAGCTTACGTTTATATTCCTCGACCGAATCCTTATAATCCTGCGAATTCTCCGGGTTCAAGCCGGTTTCCTTACAGTTTTGCAGGTGACAAAGCGCCATAATATTGTCACTGGATCCTAAGATGCTCTTGTCGTAAAGCCCGCCCATTTTTTCGTAAGCCTTGCGCGTACACGCCCAGGCGTACCCCGGATGCCAATAGTTGAGGGTGCCCACAGAATACGGTAATTTCTTCATATATTGGTACCCCCAACTCGCAAATACTTTCATGGCCTCACCGATCGGGTTCATGTCGACACAATGGCTGAACAACTGTACAATGTCCTTGGAACCATTCAAAATCTTCAGGGTATCCGTCGCCCACGTCAGGTTCTCGAATTCCACGTCCGCGTCGATCCATGCCACCGCCTTCCAGTTCGACGGCAACAACTTACGTATACCTAAGTTGATCATATTTTCTTTATGCCAGACCGGGGTCTCGCAGCGTAACTGCAAATGCCGCTTGTTCTTCTTGTCTGTGATAATGAACCGCTGAGATCCGTAGGCCAATTCTACTACATAGAGAACAACATTGGGTTCGTCGTTCTCCATACGGGCAATGAATTCCCTCGTCAAAATATAGCGGCGCGCAAACAGACACGGATTCGAGATGACCGCGACCACATGGAGTTTATCCTCGATCGGATCGTTGTTGATGATAGCCTCCTTGATCTCATTTTTGCTATATTGAATATCGTCAATTTCTATGTCGTTGATTACCGTCATTATAGTAACTAAATATTTTATTCTCTAAATTGCTACACACAATAATATATTTGTTATTATGGCATTATATCATTATGTCATATTTCTCAGTAAACATAATAGAAATTTGTGGCTGGTATAACATAATACGGTGCCAATGCAGGGACTATGGGCCTTCGTCAAACGGCCTATAAAATATATTAATTTTGAAGATATGCAGGGCGCTATCAAAACCTCAAACGCCTACATTATTATTAATACTTTACCGGTTCTCGAACAGTCGTGTTTGATTCCTGGAACCGTTTTATGTGACAAAGAGGAGAACCTGATCAACGACATTTTATCTCAGGGATTGAGTAAAAAATTCATTATCTACGGGAAAAACGATGCCGACGAAACTGTGGATAAAAAATACCAACAATTGCGGGGTCTCGGGTTCTCGGATATCTATGTTTATCGGGGGGGGTTGTTCGAATGGTTATTGCTACAGGATATTTATGGAGATACCGAATTCCCTACAACATCCAAAATCCTCGACCTGTTGAAATACCGGGGATCGAGAACTTTGTCGCTGTAAATTATATTTATTTGCGAATAAATATAAATAGTTTGTACTTTATTATGGTAACAATGTCAGGTGACACTTTGGTAATTAAGCTGGTCCAACGTGGTACGGTGGGCTTTAGTGAGATATCGCCGATAGTAGATATTTGCACTACGTACGTTTTCTACGACTATAAGACCGAGCTGTTCGGGGTTCGGTGCAAATATACGCGTAAAGAGGGCACGGAGGGCTCTTATTCGTACTATTCGGATAACAAGGCGGTGTTGACCGACTTTTTGGTCGAGTCGCTGGAGGTCCCCTCTATGGCAGAGGTATCCTTGCGATCGATGAACGATCTTCCTATCGATTCTGACGACATTACCTTTGATGTTTTGTTTGAATCAGACGAAGATGCTGGTATTATTTCAGGGTATACCAATAACAACGACCTGGATGACGACGATGACGAAGAACGCTTTCCGGACACGACGATCAAACAGTATTTGAATATCATCGAGGCGGTCTATAATTCCTACTAATAGGGGGAACCAAGGTTCCCCCTAACCCCTTCCTTAAACAGTTAACTTTCTTGGAGACCACCTTGAAAACGACTTTATAATTATCTTAACAACCGGGTTAACATAATTTGTTTCAATTTAAGGGAGGGGGGTGCGGGGGGTCAGAGGGCTTTGCTACGCATTGCCCTCAACCCTTGGGCTTTTGGGCTTCGCCCATAGAAAGCGCCCTGCATTTAGCGTAAAACTATGCCCCCGGAAACCGGCCGGAGGTCGGGTAAAGGTGGTTTCCAAGAATGTTACCAAGATCATTCACTGTTTAAGGGAAGGGGGTGCGGGGGAAACCGTAGGTTTCCCCGCCTTAGAGGTGGGGTGTAAGATCATATTTCTTCCACAGTTCAATGTAATTACTACGTACGATGTCCGCCATTTGGTCAGGTTTAAGTATATTATCGCGCAGCAAAATCTCCGAGCATTCCAAAATAAATTCACGCGCCTCCGTCAAAATAACAACTGCCGCGTCATTCGCCGACACCAACAAGTCATTCACCTCTTGGTCAATCAAAAACTTGGATTGGTCGCTCAGGTCGGGGTAAATGTTACGCCGTCCCATCCCATACTGAATAATCATGTTTTGCGCCAGTTTATACGCCTCATCGAGATCCTTACGCGCGCCCGTCGTCACCGAGTATCCGAAAAACAACTCTTCCGCAATGCGTCCGCCCAGTAGCACCATCAAATGCGAAAACAACCCCTCCTTGGTATAAATGTTCGTGTTCTCGTCGTTGCTCTCAAAGATAGTATAACCCGGGGTCTTAGGTGACCATAAATTAAGAGATATCTTAGTCAACTTGGGATGGTTAGGAGAGAAGAACCCCACGACGGCATGCCCCATCTCGTGGATCGCAATACGCCGGATAATATCGTCCGAATATTTGGACTCGGTCGACTGCCAACCCGCCAAAATACGGTTGATGATATATTCCAAATCCTCCTTCGTAATCACCTCGCGGTTTTCACGTAAAGCATACAACATAGACTCGTTCAACAGGTTCTCGATTTGGGCGCCACTAAACCCGCCCGTCATTTCTACCAGTGAATCCAAAGAAATATCAGGCATCATAGGTTTTCCCTTTGTATGAATTTTCAAAATAGCACGGCGGGTCTCGCTGTCGGGGTTACCAATAAAAATATTCTTATCCATTCTCCCTGGGCGGATCAGAGCTTGGTCGAGTAAATCAATGCGGTTCGTCGCCCCAATCACGAAAATTCCGTTGGAATGTTTGAAACCGTCCAAGCTAATCAACAGTTGGTTCAGGGTTTGATCCTTTTCAGAGTTCGAACTGACCGCATCATTACCACGCTTCCTCGCGACGGCGTCAATTTCGTCGATGAAAATGATACACGGCTTGTTCTCCTCGGCCAATTTGAACAGCTCACGCACCCGCATGGCGCCGACCCCGACATATTTTTCGGAAAATTCGCTGCCAGACACCGGGATAAAAGAGACATTCAACTCGCCACTGAAACCCTTGGCCATCAGCGTTTTACCGTTGCCGGGAGGGCCCTCAAAAATCATGCCTTTGGGGGTACGTACATTGAATTTACGGTATTTCTCGTAGTTGATCAAAATATCGGCAGTTTGGAGCAGCTCGGCCTTGATCTTATCGTAACCACCCACGTCGTCGAACGTATATTCGGAGTTCTTAATGATCTGGAAATTACCACCTCCCCCGCCGTCGGATTCGTCGTTACCGCGCTTCTCGCGTTTAGACATCGGGAAAAGTTGTTCGCCGATCCCCGGTCCCATCATACGCTCTCTGGACGAGCGCCGATCAAAGAGCTCGGGGTCCTTGTAGCGGAAAACACCCATGCCGTCAATGTATCCGTATTCGCTGTGACTATTCTTATGATGGGCGCCCTTGGTCGGATCCTGTTGAAAATCTTCGAAATCGCCCTCGGGATCGTCGGCAATTTCGTCCAATGCCTTCTTGAACGCCTGGAACGCCTCGTCCTCGTCCGTGGCCGCGTCGTTAAAATTTTGCGTAAATTTATCGTTGAGATCCTCGAGCTGCTCAGTTATGTTCATAAAGGGGCGATTGGTGTACTTGTTTTTATAGGGCGAATAACGGCTGTTCTTGAGATAAAACAACCTCTCTAGCTTTTGGATGTTCTTGGCATCCAAATAATTATATCGCCCGCCGTTACTATGAAGACTAAACGACGTCACCCCGACAGCTAACACACAGGACCAGACCAACTTTATAAAAAACATGGTGAGTTTTAGATTTATGTTATCTCCTATTTATATATTTTTATAAAGATCATTGTTAAGTTAAGGGAAACCCAGGTTTAAGGGAAACCCAGGTTTCCCTTAAGATCCCATCCTGCAGGGAAACTAATTATGTTAACCAGGTTGTTAAGATAATTTCCAAGGTAGTTACCAAGATCCTCTACTGTTTAAGGGAAGGGGGTGCGGGGGAAACCGTAGGTTTCCCTGCAGGGATGGGATCATAAGGGAAACCGTAGGTTTCCCTTATTTCCAAGTACCAAAATAGTTATGTTTCGCATAATCACCGAAATGCTGGCGAACACCATTATCGATGATGGTAATATCCTTCTTATTTGCATAATTCATATACACCTCCGTCACGAAATCGGGGCCGGTCGTTTTATACACATAATCCTCTGAGTTGAAATTCACGTTCCGGATATATTTGTTGGTATTATTCGCGATTTGGTCGATCAGTTTCTTAATAAATGGATTCTTCGGGCTAGCCGCAAAGGCATACTGCCCCAATAAAAAATTCTGTCCCTTATCACAAAATGGTTTATAGCGCATATTAGCACAATGGCGAACATCAATATATTCGTCCACCGGGAAAACACACCCGTACTTCAATAACGGGTCGAATTTCTTATAGACTTTCATGTCGAGGTCTAAATAAAACCCACCGTAGTGGTACACCGCAATATACCGGAAGAAATCTATTTTTTGGATTTTGATCGGTAAATTCATATATGTTGACACATATTGAGGATAATGTTGCTGTAAAAACGTTTCAATGTCCCTATCCGTAAAAAACAAATACTCGTAATCCGGATTATTGGCTTTTACTGATTCGATCAGCGGCATGTATCGTTGCGGTACACTATTCGATTTCCACGTCTGTATAATTATCTTCGGAATAGTGGATCCATTCACTAAACTAGTAGACGGTGTCTCATTGGCCAACATTTGTGCATTTATGGTGTTTAAAATGGTCGAGCCGTAAAAGTATAATAAAATAATAGCTAATACGATTACGACGATGGATGCAATTACCCAAAAATACGACATTTATTTACTATATTAGCATAAATTTATATGGGCATTATGTATAGTCAAATGAAAGGGATCGGACCATCGTCACTTCGGTCTAACTCGGTCGTACCTACCGGATACAAACGACCATTTATCGAAGATGTTATACCAAGCGCGAAACGACCAGCTCTTGGAGAAAAGAAGCGGGCAGTTATTATCGTATCAACCCACGGTTTATTATTCGTCAAAGATGATGCATTTCAGTTGAGGCCAGACGAAGCGATAGAAGACTACTATTTAGATAACGAAAGATTAGCCGAAAATATAGAGACGTTTCCGGTGCCTCTCGGCATAAATATTATCAAATACACCGAAATACCACCCGGACTCACCAACATCATTTCGGAAGACACAGTCGACGATTACACCAATATATTATACGGCGAACCATTGGCCCAAGCCGCCCGCATCGAATTCTTGAGAAAACTCTACGATCCTAACAGCATCGATTTCTTATCCCCTGAAATGGACGATTTTATTGCCGGGATTGTGAGCGACATCAAGGTGGCCAAACAGGTAGAAAGTAAAGAGATACAGACGATTGCAGCTGCTGGAAACATTGACTACAAACGTAACTATTGGTATTACGACCGTGGATATACTGTCGACCGTTTTGGTCCCGGCGAAATCATGGCTAACAAAGGTTTTACGGTGGAGCCGAACGACGTGTATGGTGCTTCGAATAAATTTGTGACTAGTAGCGCCAACTGGATGATGGGTCTCCTCACGCCCCCGAATTTTCCGGTCAATATCTACGATCAAATCCGGCTGGAAAAGGGCATGTTATATAACGGTGCCCACGAATACATCAACATGGAACTATTATTGAATTATCTGAAAGACCACGGATACACCGAAGTCATCCTTTTTGATCTCACATGCGCGGTTCTCGATACGACGGACGGTCAAGGTGAACCTCGATTCCCTCGCGATAAGCGTGTCAGCGGATTCATCAATGAAGCCCGGAAACGCAAGATTAGCGGAGGGGGACGGGGGCGTGGCCGGGTCACGAAGCGCCCCCGGAAAAATAAACGTAAAACTAGACGTTCGTCGCCCCGATAATTTTTATATTTATGGCAATGGAAATAAATATAAGATATGTTATGTAATAATAGTCCGCTTTTTATGGAATCTGCCAAACGACCCTACATTATCTCGATCGAAGGCAATATTGGATCGGGTAAGACCACGTTTTTACAACGGCTCGAAGAGCGACAGGGCGAACTGTCGGACAGCAAAAATTTCATATTTTTAAGAGAACCTGTCGATGTTTGGAAAAACATACGCGACGGCACTACCAGCGAGAACATCATCGAAAAATTATATTCCGATCCGATCCACTATGCTTGCCCATTCCAAATAATGGCCTATATCACGTTTTACCGGAGATTAGTGAACGCCATCAAACACAACGACGATAATACCATCATTGTTTGCGAACGTTCTATGGAATCCTGTCGCGCCATTTTCGCCAAAATGCTGCGGGAACAGGGTAATATCGACGATATCAATTCGAGTGTGTTAGAGATGGTCTATGACGAGATTGAATTGATACCGGTGGATGCGGTGGCTTATTTGAATGTGTCGGCGAGAACCTGTGATACACGTATTAAGGGACGTGCACGTAAAGGAGAACACGATATTCCCATGGATTATTTGGAAAAGTGCCAAAAATACCATGAAAAATGGTTGTTGTCGTTGTCACTGTGGGAACGTAATCCATCGGTTCCTACGTTGTGGTTAGACGAGGATTCGAGCGAGGATGCGATGATCACACACTTCAAACAATTTATTGAGGACCATTTGTACACCCAGGAAGTGTCAATAGAACTTGATGGCGATACGGTAAGCGTGTGAGCATTTTATATTTTCATAAAATAATAGGTCAAATAGGTAGTGGCGGCGTACAAAACCCCTCCCCATATAGTGTCGAAAAGGGCAATCACCGGGTTCCAGTTTGTCAATATAGCGTAGTTCGTAGTCTCTAAAATACCATAGATAAAGAACCCCAGTAAAAACGCGTCGCGCACGGACCGCCGGTCCTTCAAAATGAAATAGTAAAGCGAGGCTACGATTAAAATATAACAAATGATCCCACCATAGATATTGAACCGTAATGGAGAACCTTGCACCTTGGCAATCATTTTTCCGTAGCTATTCATTATCAAATAGATGAACAAGAAATCGAGCGCCAATAGGATGGGGGTGGAGATCGCCAACGTTTTAAGAGTCTTATTAGTTATATTCATTCTTTATATATATCTAATATCATATATTAAACCGCACCACCAACACTCAATCCTTCTTGGCCTCCATCGCTTTTTCACAAAATCTGATGAAGAAATCCAAGACCCGGTCCTCTGCTGAGAATTGTTTATTCAGATACTTCTCTATCGCATCCAACTTATACTCGCAGTGTTTCGAATACATCAGACTCCCTTGGAAATCACGCCGATTAAAAATATATGTATAACAAGCGTGAGGAAACGACGAACCACTCAATGCAGGGAACTTGTCGCCATTATACTTGTCATAATTTAGGTCTAGATTCGCCATATCGTCCTTATTGGTGGTCATCAATGCAAAAGTTAAGAGGGCATTTTTAAGCCGGTCTAGAGGTGTATATTCCTTTCCTTCCGTGAGGGCTTTGGTAATATCAAATACACCCCAGAAATAACCGGTAACGAGCCCGAAACCAACCGATACTGCAGTGGCCAACGTATAAATATAAATATCCATCTAGATAGTTATGTTTGATATTTTCTATGTCGTTTCAAAAAACATTAAGGGAACCTACGGTTCCCTGCAGGGATGGGATCATAAGGGAAACCATTTCAACAAATAATTACAAAGAACTTTCAAATTTAAGGGAAGGGATCATAAGGGAGTTAGAAACGCTTCGCGTTTCTTGACGTAGGTTCCCTGCAGGGAAACCATTTCAACAAGTAATTACAAAGACCCTTCAAATTTAAGGATGGGATCATAAGGGAAACCTGGGTTTCCCTTAAAATTTGACCACGATCTTCACATCCTCCTTCTTGATACATTTACACGCAAACACAGAGAGCTCCTCGCGCTTCTTACGTGTTTTCGTCTTGTCGGATTTCTCCGACAGGTCGGTCGATACTGTGGAGGCCGATGTCTCGGAATCGGTCGACGTGCGATGTTTCGAAGTGCTGTTACGATGATTCATATCGGCCTCGATCGTCGCATAATTGCTGTCAATATAATCAACGATCCGGTTCTCGATCGCCCATTTAAAAAAGTTGAGTTGACCGATCGTGGTTTCCATGGTTTTCTCGTCGTCGTAGGGGACCGAGATACGCTCCCAGCGACAGAAGGGATCGAAACGGCGTTTACTGTAGGCCTTGAGTTTGAGCTTATAATCGTTGTACACCTTGAATCGGTAGGTTTCCGTCGGGTCTCTCTGATCGGGTAAGGGATACACTGTGTAGTATTTTTTCGCATAGTTGGTAACAAACCAGTCCACAATACGTAAAGAGATTTGGGTGTCGCCGTTGATGATCATCATCATTTTTTGGAGGTTCTCGCGGCGGGCGTAAAATTCCATCAGGTTTTTCAAAAGTAAATCGTTTTGGGTATTGAGGTTGCTGGAACAAAAAATGGGCATTTGTGTTTATTGTTATGAGTATGTGGCCCTCTATTTATGCGGTTTTTACGTAAAACAATAAATCGGGGGATACAATTACCCATACAACTCTCGCATTTCGCTGTAGGTCATCGGGCGCCCCATTTTTTCTTGGAATTCTTTTGCACCTTCAGTGATAATGGTCGCGCACTTTTCGACCGCAGTCGAGTTATTGATGACACCTGCTGCCCGATCTATCACTAGCTTTTTGGCCTTCTCTATGGCCTCCTTTTCAAGTTTATCTTTCAATGCTTGCTCCATGGTGGTGTTGTTGTTGTACGGATAGGTATTTGGATCATTTTTATTCAATTTTTTTACACGCAACGTAGTACTAATCTTTCATATAGATAAAGTAAGGCACTAAGTAAATGCTTATAATCAATAATACAATGTTAGTATCATAACTCGATTGATTTAATAAAGCACTTATTATAACCGCCATAATTACTAGGAAACTATCTCCTAACAAAGCACTAGCGCCTGCTTCCTTCGAATAACCTTTGAAATAATCTAATATGTCATTATACCCTTCAGGAATCATTGTAAATAAAATATAAAATAGAAAGTCAAAGATTAGCTGTATGGCTACACATAGAGCAGCAAATGCTGTCAAACCGATCTTTACACCACTTTTATAAACTATATATCTTCCTAACAATATGTATAATACGCCAATCAATATATCCGCTATCATAGCAGACAACCTATATTTTTTGTACCATCCTTCTAAAGATTTGATCTTTACATAAATTTTTGCGAAAGTAACAAAAATTATGAATAGATCGGCATAAATATTCGCTGTTAAAATAGGTACGTATTCGAATTTGTTATCGTAATTTATGGTAGGTTTCAAATTTGTAGTTTTTTCAATAATGAAGGTAATCAGAAAAAATAATCCAACGATCAACAATCCGATCATTTATATACATATGTGCGTACATATTTTGTAACACGTCAAAAATACGAATTTATATATGGGATTATTACACTGGATAGCTCGTACGTAATTTATTGCTTCAAATGTGTAAAATGATATGAAAGGGAGTTTATATATTATATATCATATACAATGTTGAAAAGGAGGTTGATAAAGAGCATCAGTTCATTACCCACCATACGGAACTTGGAATTTCCGATTTGCGCAAATTGCATTCGTTACATACCACCTCCTCCAGGTATAACAGAGGCTACGTGTAAAAAGTTTGGGAAGATTAATGTCGTGAGCGGAGTTATAGACTACGATATTGCGATCTTGGTTCGTGGAGATGAGAAAAAATGTGGAATGAAAGGGGCTGCGTATGAGGAGAAGATCAAGCAGTAAGTTAGGGTGTACGTTAGAGCATTTTAATATTTTATTTTACAATAAGCTTATTTATTTCTCGTATAACTTCAGATATATTGAATCCCTTTTCGTTGGGATCAAATCGAATAACTGTATTACCAAGAGATAATAAATATTGTTCGCGTTCTATTTCGCGTTGTTTATCTCTATCTTTGTGATCGAATTCATCGCATTCTATTATAATCTTATATTTGGGTAAGTACATATCAACCCGGTACTTACCAATGTGATACTGTCGCACCATTTCAACAGAACCATTATAACAATTTTCTATAAAACTCAGTGTTTGATTTTCAATTGGCAATACAATATTTACCACTTTGACGCCAGGAGTGATATCCACAATATTACGATTTCTCAGATTATACGAATTTTTCAAGAGCTCAAAAGCTTCTTCAGTTAAGCGTATGTCGATGCGGTTATGACCTCCCCATAGTTTTTTTCCCGCTTCTATTTCTCTTTTTTGAGGTGTCTCTATATAATGAACGTTTTCTTTGTAATTTCGCTTAAGATGCGTTTGTAATTGTATTTTTTGGCTAGTTAAGCCAGGAATAAGCTCGTCTATAGAACGAGTATAATTATTCATATAATTATATTATATTATACGAATATTATATTTTCAATTTTTTCTGTTCATTTTTTAGTTTTTTAATTTTTGTATTTTCATTTCTAGACAGAGGTTACTCATAGCGTTATTCAATTTATGTACATTACTATTACATCATCTTAAGTTTATTTCCTAACTCTCTATAATAATAATTATTATACAGTTTTTTGGTTTCAAGAGCTTTTCTCAATGTCCGGTCACTCATTTTCAAAAATAAACAACAATCTTCTTTAGATCTAAATTCTGTAACAAGGTTATTTTGTGAATCGTAACGTCCAATACCACCCTTATACAAAATAATTTCGCCCATGTTTTCTTCAAAATCCTCGCGAAGATTATCACCACATTTATCGTATAGCATATAGACAAACCCATTCGTTATTTTACCATTCTTTACAGGATTATCTAGGGCGGATGAAGATTTGTAACCATTTTCTAAGGCAGCTGTTTTTCTATCCAAATAAACATTTAAAATTTTGGTTTTATCAATATTGAGCTTCGCAACATATCCTAGATTTTGAATTCTCGTTACCTTTGTTTCTGGAACGTTTACAAGAATGTTTGGGTCTTTATTTCTATCAACGTACATCCATCTATAACCATTGTAAACTGTATTTTCTTTGATAGCCAACTTTAGTCCACTTGCCCTAAGAGTGTTATTTGATTCTTTCAAACATTCCGACACGGATTCATACACTTTCACCAAATTCATGGTTTCTGGGTTAATTTTTTGCACTCTGGGCCCAAGAGTAACCAAGGGTTCACCGAAGTTGGTTGTAGTTTTTATAGGTTGGGCGTTAAGCTTCTCCATTATTTCATTGTTTTTTCTTTCGAGATTATCTATCTTTTCCATAAGTTTCGTTAATACATCGTTATTCGGCGTAAACGTATTTTGCAATGGAACACCACTATTAACTACTAATTTTTCTATGAATTTATGGTTTTCTTCCTGTGCTATCTTAATAATGTCGTTCACAGTCCAATCCTTGAAACTTTTGATATTTTCATTGATGATATGTAAGATTGTACTGTAAGTAAGATTCTTGCCAACCAAAAATAATTCGTTTTCGGTTTCGTGTCCAGCCAAGTTTCTCACCTTGTTGGGACGAATTTTATCGTGTCCGTGCAAAAACTTTTCAAAATACACATTCTTATTTACAGGAAAACAATCTAATAATACGGCTTCGTCGTAATTATTTTGATGTTCTTTGAGTCTATTTTCCAAATTGTCACTTTCTCCTATTTTGACGACGTACTCACCGTTTTCAAATGTCTTGACTTTTACTATATATACAACTGCATGATTAATCCCATAGTTTCTTAGAAGCATTTTTTGTTTCTGAATCACAGTCTCTTTCTGTAGTTTTTCGTCAAAATTTTGCTTAGCTTTCTCTAGTTTTTTTATATCCTGTTTTGATTTTTCTAATTGTTGCTTTAATTCAGCACTTTCTTCTTGCAAAGTTTGCTGCAATATTTCCTCTAACTTTACAAAATATTCGTGTATTTCGTTTGCTTTTTTTGTATCTGCTTTTATGCATAGCAATTTAAACGTCTTAATATTCAACATAATTTTTTCTTTATTGTGACCACCACGACCGTCATTTTTATGTTCACCCGATTGGCTTAACGAACATTTATAGTCTTTGTCAATAGTAAAGTGTCGTTCGAGTACACGTTTTGCTGCGGATTTTTGATTAAATTCTAACCATTTCCAAACGTTATCCAGGTCAATAATAAAATCAGTGGCTTGATTATAGTTTAAATAACAGTAGAATGACGCAATAAACAACTGTTGTTGTCCTTCTGTAAACGTTTCCTTTATTTTGCCAAGAAGCCTGTTGTTATACGTGTTGGAGAGTCGGGTAATAGGATTGTTTTCAATCAAGTCAACAATGTTGAGGGATACGTCCATTTTTATAAACTAAACAAAGATATTTATTTATATTGTTTTTGCTTTTAAAAGTAAAAACTATGCCTAAATATTATCGTTCAAAAACTTTATAACCACATCAACCTAAGGGTTTCGAAGTTATGACCATTTCATGCGGTGTTATATATCAAATGATATAAAGATTTCATTACATAAATAGTTATCACTGTTATGGCTGAGTATTGTGACGATGAAAGTGACCCAGGAGACTTATTCCCAAGGACATATTTCATAAATTCTATTCCCAAAGAAGAACTCGACGATATAATTCAACGCGGCAATAAAATCACATTTGCACTGGAAAAGAAACATAAGCTGTGTCAATGCGAAGATGGTAATTTTCGGCTTTGTGAATGCATAAATGAGCGAGGTGAAAAAGGCGATAGTGATTTATTGGAAGACAGATTAATTGTTACCATTACAGATCTAAAATTGGAAAATATTACTAATCGCAACGCTATCGAAATGTTGATAGAGCTTAAATACAATATTTTCGGGGTAGATTACTATTTCCTTGAGGGTTTCAAAAAACGGTGTGACGACATTATCGGCGTATATTTCGAACTTGTAATCGGAACTTAAACTAGTAAATCCAATAATATAACAGTTATTGGAGTTATTTTAACACAACAGTACAGCGAATTCCTTACCATACTTGGTAATAATAAAATCATTGAGTTTAATGAGCTCGTTATTGATATTGATATTTTCTTTAGGAAGGGTCATTGCTCTATCGTGACGATGTTCTTTAGTTTTCAACTTATACTGCAACTGATAAGCTCTTTTATCCTTGAAAACTATGCTGATATTGTCGGGTTTTTTGCCGTGATCCACAAACAATTGCTTGACCCCCTCAATATCCAATTGTTGGTCTTTGGTTTTGTTTTCGGAATTCAAAAACAACTGTATTTGCTCACTCAAGTCGTAGCGTTCGGGCAGTTCCATAGAAAAGGTATCGTCACCGATCTTCATGATCAAGCTTGGTTTCTTGCATTTCAGCGAGACATAGACGCCCTTGGGTATTTCGACAACATCGTCCTGCTCGTCGTACGGAAACTTATCAAGCGCAATTGCCTCATCCTGCCCGTATTTTTCGACGATTCGCGCATTCAATAAGTGCAATTCCTTGTTGATATTGTAATTGAGCGGCAACTTAGAGGTGATTGATATACGGTCGTCTCCCTTTCCCTTATTAAATACAATGTATTTTCCGTCATAAAAATCTTGGTATCTCACGTAGGTAGGTAACGCTTCTTCCTTTTCTTTCTGAATTTCTTTCAACGTGTTTTCGTCAAGGGCAAAAATGGAGTATTTATTATCATATTTCGCCACAACCTCGCGGTTCAGACGCTGCAATTCTTTCTCTTGTTCGGGTTTGTCCATCTCGAAGTAGTCCTTGTCGATCGTAATTTTCTTCGAGAGCCTGTCCTCGCCCACGTTCTTTTGCCAAGCGAGCAAATGGGAACCGCGCTCAACGTAATAAGTAACGTACTGAGGCAATTCGCGTTCAGGGGGGTCGGGTAAAACACCATTCTTATTCAGAAAATCGAGAGCGTCCTTCGCTTGTTGTAATTTTTCTTGTATGGAAACATCTTTCTTAGTAGTACTTGTCCAAACCTTTTCCTTAAGGAGAGGATGATTTTCGATTTTAAAATACTCTCTGGAGAATTCCTTTTCTTTTCCATACTTGTTAACATTGTATGTTATAAATCTTGGAATATCCATTTTCTGTTTAATATCCTCTGGTAAATCTACGGCGTCCTTGCGTCTTCCCTTTTTGGTATCGGGAAAAACTCCTTTGGAGTTTGCGTGTTGCTCTTCCGACGTAGCGATGCGGAGATTTTCCAAACGATTATTCGACGGGTTTCTATCAATATGGTCTACTGACAAACCACCTGTTCCGCTTCCATTTCCGTAGTAATTCATGATGACTTGATGGATATAAATCGAGGTATTGTTATGATTAGCTCTCACATAATTTGTATTATTTTTTCTAATCCAACAAAATTTTCTTCCGTCTCGTTCTTTCTCTTCAAAATCTAAAATTTTTTGATAAGATTCTCTGCATAAAATGCAGAGAAGATCTGGCTCACAAAACATCAAAAATATTTCTTTCCCATTGTCATCAATTATCCATACCGGATTTTTCTCTATACCACAGTTGATGTGCCCCTTTATATACTGTACCACTTTGTAATCTGCCATGATTTTCTCATGGTAATGATGGGGAGTCAATTGCGTCGATTCGGTTTCGACGAATTCGGGGCGCAACACGTTAGCAATCTGGAGGGGTTCCATATATAATCTTTTTATATATAGAATACTGAGATATTCTTTATTTCATTTTTCCTAAATATAATAACCAAACATTACCCTTTTTAATTTGAATACGCGACGCCGGCCATACCCGACATAACCCTGAGGACGTTATAGTTCACGGCATACACACGGACCTTGGCGGTCGCCGTTCCACCGACGGTGGAGGCGGACAACACAAGTTGCAGGACGGCATTGTCAATGCGGGAGAAGTTGCATGACCCACTTGGTTGGTGTTCCTCAGGGCGCAAAGCGAAAGAGTACACATTGATACCGCAGTCAGGGGCGCGGGTGTGGTGCTGGAAGGGCTGCACCACGTCGAAGTAGGAGCCCTCACGCTCAGAGAAGCGGTCCTGGCCGTTAAGCTGGAGCTTCGCCGTGACGCAAGGGTTCTCACCCCAGCAGTGCATGTCGAGGGCGGTCTCCGCGAGCACGAAGGTGCCGGCATCGGACACCAAGGAGGCAGAGTCGTTTCCGCCCTGGGCAAAGGGGGAAAGGGTGGCGCCCGAGGAAGCCCAGTCACCCGCAGTGGCAGTGACCGAGGAGGAGCCGCCCGCCGCGGTGGCCGCAACGGTGTCAGCACCCGCCAAGTCAAAGAGACCCGACGAGGTGATGAACGCGTTAGCACCAGTGGTGGCCGCCTGGGAGCCGAACGCATGGATCGCGTTGGGGAGCGCATCAATAGCGTCCGTGTAGTTGAAGGGCTGAGCACCCAAGGTGTTGAAGAGGACAGTGTTGGCCGTCAACGAGGAGCAGTAGTCGACGTTGGCGTCCGGCTGCACAACCCAGATCAACTCCTTGCAGGGGTGGTTGAAATTCAGCTTGATCTTGTTGCTCGAGCTTCCGACCGACTCATCGCCGGTAAATTGCACCTGCTCGAAGAGGTACTCATGGGGGTTCTGAGCCATCTTGCGTCTTTCGTCAGTGTCGAGGAACACATAGTCGACGTACAAAGATGCCGCCACCAAGGATTGCTGGTAGGCGAGGGACGACGACACGGTGGTGCCGGCAACACCCGTCAAGGTGGAGACAGCCCAGAGGCACTCGCCCACCGGGCGGATATCGAGGTTGATCTTAACTTCGTGGTACTGTACACCACATTATACCCTTCCTTTCGGAATATTTAAGTTGCTCTCATACCGTTCAACCAGTATTGCATATGAGAGTGAAAAAACCAGGGATTAGACTTTACCTTAAGCCGTCATAGAAGTTGATTAGACTTCTCGGACCCATAACCGTCAAGTCGTTGAACCTTCTCCGTATCCTTATCATAGCAGGGAACCAAGGTTCCCCTGCGACCCCTCCTTTTTAAAAAAGAGGTCGTAGGAAAAGCTTTTGATTTCTCTACAGCGGACTTAGGAGCTTGGCTGCGGATTGTCCATTTCTAATGTGTTTTGAAGCACATTATCATCCGGGGCATTTTTACCATACCTGAAGTCTTTTTTCTTCAGCCACTGCAAACTTTCATTTACAGCTTGGTAGCCCAGACAGGGAAACCTACGTCAAGAAACGCTGGCGTTTCTAACTCCCCTGTGACCCCTTCCCTTATAAAAAGCTATTATGAAGGAGGGGTCGCAGGGGAACCATTGGTTCCCTGCTTTTTTCGGTTTTAGGAGTTTCCCGAACAATTTGGATATGTTGCCACATGTTGCTTGATCCCTGAAAGAGGGGATCATTGGGGAACCATCGGTGCCCTTAGCAACAAGCGACTAGTACTTGAGTATTATGATTCATATCATCATACCGAGACTCCAACAAATTTTCCTCAAAACAGTGCTCGGATGTTTTAAGTTGCGTACTTTTGCGCTCTACAGATTTCAAAGCGATCAAGGGAAGACTGAGGCCAGGGTTCTTCATCCACCAGAACTGGAGGGGGATGTAGAGGGTGGTCTCGGGGAGGGCATTGCGGGGGGCGCACACCTGGTTGACCGCGCCAGTGGAGGCGCAGGGGCCAGAGATTCCCGCAAATCCGGGGTCGGTGATGTAGGTGAGCTGGGTGGTGTTACCGATCATCTTGAAGTAGCCGCGCTTCTGCTCCTCAGACATGGTGAGCTGGTTCCAGATGTGCATCCAGTCGCCGTACTGGCGGTCGATGCGCTGGCCACCGATCTCAACCTCAACCTGGGCGATCAACTGCTCGCCAATGAAGTCGAGCCAGCGAGCGTACGAGGTCATGGACTGGTTGATCTCGGGGAGGGTCACCTGGAGGTAGGTGCGGTAGGCGAGGTCGCCATTGCGGGAGATGGTGCAGGTCACACGGCGACCGAAATCGGCCTGGCCGGAGAAGGTCTGCTCGATGGACTCCATCGCGAAGTTGGTGTGGCGTCTGTACGACACCTTCCAGAAAGTGATCTCGGGAGTTCCCGTAAGGAACACGTCTTGTGCGCCATAGGCGACGAGTTGCATTCTCGATACCCCTAAGTTTCCCTAGGGGGATGGACTGTATCTTAACCCGATTCAGGCTGCTTAGACCTTCATTATCGAGCGACTACCGTTCAGTCTCTGACGGCTAACCGTACGCTAACAGCAGGGAACCTACGGTTCCCTCAGGGCGCCGTAGGCGCCCAAGGGTTGAGGGCTTCGCCCTCTGACCCCTGCGACCCCTCCCTTTTACACCTTTGCCGATTCTGTTGGTACATAAGGCTAAGTAACGTTACCACGCGCATTTACAATGCGCGAAGGTGTAAAGAGAAAGATCACAATAAAACAATATTTGATGTTACTTTTTCGCGGTTAGGTTATTACCATGCGGATTGCCCAATCCCTAACATTATTACTATACCGGAGTTCTATTCTCCGCCATGAGTAGGTTTCCCGTACTCACTTAGTAGTTAGGGCTCTAAGGGGTTTCCCGAACAACAAGTAGTCTTGCTGTAGGGGAAACCAATGGTTTCCCCTACGACCCCATCCTTGCAGGGAAACCTACGGTTTCCCCTGCGACCCCTTCCCTCAATAGGAAAGGGTCATTAGGAAGTGGTTATAGGAGAAATTATGGGTTTCCCTACAACTAACAACTGACCAAATAGCTGGGCAACCTTGCGATTAAACCCTGCAACACAACCTCTTTTACACCCCCTCTTTTTTAAGGGAGGGGTCTGAGGGGAACCGTTGGTTCCCCTGAAAGGGAGGGGTCGCAGGGTTTTGGCGAAGCCATTCCGTAGGTTCCCTGCTATACAGGTGGTTCAACCGAAGTTCATGCAAACATTGCCTGTTTGTTTGCATCGGGTTGTTTTTGGGACCTGTGCAACGCTGCTTTGTTACCATTTATGCAGCCAATTACTCGAGCCCTCCTGCCATGATTTTCGCTTATATCTTATGCTGAGAAAATAATCTGGGAAAAAATAAAAAATGATCATTTCTTATTTTTCAGTCACAACCCTCTAAAGTTTTTAAAGACACTTATTACACACCATATATGCAGAAAAATAAACTGACCTTAAACGTCAAGTATTCATTTACTTTACAAATGCCTAAATAAAATAGTACCAATATTATGGTGCCAATTCAGCATTCATCGTAAAATAACTGCACAGTTTCAACCATCTTTTCGGTTTTATTATCTATCCAATACTGAATCTGTTCCTGTAAACACCGCAAACGCTTTTTCCATTGTGGACCATCTTTTATGTTAACCACTGATAGTCCATTGGTTTTATTGATGCTCCAACAAGACTTGATTTTTTTATTGTAACGGTCAGTATAATCGTCAGGATTAAAACGAATAAAAACAATGTTACGGTGCCCCACGTCTTTAGACAGTTCCATCAGGCGCTTATTCTCACAGCTGCAATCGTAATCAATATGTTGGTTTTCATCGACCTCGATGATAATAACTTGATCCCCCAAATCAGCCAATAAATCAGGTCTACGACGGGAACAACCGTCTTGAATACGCTTATCGGCAATCCATGTCACATTTGAAAATTTTTCAATAACGAAATCGCAAACAGCCTTTTCTTTAGTTTTATAATTACGTGCCACCTGCTTTTCAGGAAAGAGATGAACAAAACACCGAATGCAGTAATCTTCATATTTATTATTTATAAATCGCTCGTCGCACCATTCGTTTTTACATTTTTTTCCAACCACTACTACCATGTCATCGGTTTTATGTTCCACACAAAAACGTGGTTTTGTTTCGTTACTGACATTATACTTGGGTTTATACGGACATTCGCCATATTCACAAAGTTTATTGAAAACATCTAACATGCCGGTTTCTTTATGGTCAACACAGTAGCGAGGCGGCTGTCCCTTTAAATTATATAACGCACGATTGGTGTTACAAGTAACACATTTAGTATGGGCAACATCAACCATCCCATCGAGCTTATGTTCGCCACAAAACCTGGCGGTTTTTTCCCCTTCATAATTGAACGACGGTATATTCTTACCACACTCTTCACACATCTTATGTTTCAAATTGACCATGCCACTCTTACTATGCACTGAACAATGTGTTATAACTTTATCCTTTGCAAATCCATAAGAGCTGTAGTTTGGGCATTCTGGCTCCATACAACGCGGATGTTTAAAATCGTCCATTTCATCAGTATGATGCTCTGCACAACGAATCTTCTTCTTATCAGTTACAAAACCCCATCCGGCATGTTTGGTACATTTCACACCGGCTTCATTTACGTAATTACACATTGGAGAATATACATTTACCATTTCATCCGTCTTATGAACTCTACAATAAGCAGCCGATAAATCCGCTAGATTATAATAGGCTATATTGTAACACTTGTTACCATCATCGAAAACATGTTTGCAAGGCATTGCTACTTCCTTTTATAAACTATAATGACATATTATCTTTATTACGTTTTCCACATAAATATTATTTATAAACCACGAACACACCATAACTAAAACGCCTAAATGTTTATTAGTGTAAGCTCTCTAACTCTTCATTATCACTTTGAACATCATCACTCTCTTCGCTAGAGTCTTCATCATAATGTTCATCTCCATACATTCTGTAATTAATTTCAGCACATATCTCACTTAATTCGGACGTACCATTGAACGTTTTTGGAAATTCGGCGTCCGCATAACAATTATACTCTTCTTCATGAGACTCTAGAAAATAACCAATATCATTAAAATATTTGTTATAAACTTCATCATCATTCCCTTTAAAACACAATCCTATTACATGATCATGTGTTCCGAAATAACTATAGCAAGTACCAGAGTAAGCAATGAACGTCTTTCTATTTTTGAAATGATCAAACAGTACCACATTGGGTGAATACCCAACAACTGCGATCGCGTCGCTGTCTGCAATGTCTTCCGACAATTCGTCACACATGTTGCGTTCAATGTTGGTAGAGGCGTAATATTTGATTTTACGTGTCTTGTCTTCGTTCTCAAACGTGAAAACAGTGGGATTGAAATGCTTAGGAACTCCCCGGCGTTTTTGCTGATAATCTAAAATATTTTCGTGATATTTATCGTCGAGAACACGGGTCTCGGTCAATTGAAAACCCAAGTCGTCAAATTTGCTGGTGATTTTATCTACAAATCCGTGACAATATTGATCATTATACGGTATGGAATCACCGTCCACATTACGCGGCATTATGTCGACATAAATAAATTCTTCAGCATCTTCGAAATCGATGATTGGTCCCGTATCGTACCCCGCGCCCACATACAATATTTTACGGATTTCGTCCATATTCGCCACAATCTATATATATTATTGTGAGATTTTCTTTATTACGTTTCTAACATAATTACTAAATATACACCATGAACACACCATAACTAAAACACCTAAATATTTTTATCACGAAGATCAGCAACCTCACATAATCGTGAATTTCGTGGTGCGCTTTACTGAACCGTCCGGCATTATTCCTGACCCCGTACTCGAAATAAGATATTTACCAAATTGTCCTAATACGTGGCGTATGATCCCCATATAAGGACGCACACAATCGGGCTGCATCCATCGTGTAGACTTCACCGAAAAATATTTCGCCACATCGGGTTTCAGATCCATGATTTTTTGCTGCAACTCCGCATTATAATCGACGTCGACAAGTGTGAATGTGTTATCGCCATTATAGTTCAATATATCTATCAATTTAACATATATTTCTCGTTGCTCTTTCTGAAATTTAATGGAGCGCTTCACGTCTGGCATCGTGCGTTTAGATAGAATATATTAGCGGGGTATCTTTATCCCTTTTTTGGAATGAATAAATGCCACTCAGAAATATTTAGGAAAATCATATGCGTCCAATTTAGAAAAATAATATCTCCTTATAGGTTATAGTATGGATATACTAAAAGCGTTCTCACTCAACGACACGGAGTACACCGTCAATATTCAGGGCACTATTGACGATCCCCTTTTCCAAGCGAATCAGCTTGCTTTGATATTAGGAATCAAAAATATATCAAATAGTCTTGCTGATTATTCGTCAAAAGAGAAGGTTATACATCCGGTCTCTACCCGGGGAGGAATTCAAAAGGTTCTCTTCTTAACTGAACTGGGGTTATATAAAATTATTTCAAGATCCATCAAACCCATTGCCAAACCTTTTCAAGAATGGATGGTCAATGTCATTAAAGAATTGCGCAAAACTGGTGAATACAAACTGAAAGAAGAACATGAAATAGAGAAGAAGTTAATAAGAGTGAAAGAGCAAAATGATGCTAAGAAAAAAACCCACGATACACTCATGGATTTTTGTGCAATGAAAAATGTTGTTTACATATGCAAATTCTATGATGGACCCGATGACAAGTTTGTAATTAAGATAGGTTCCACTCAAAACATTAAAGAGCGTTTTTCTAATATTAAAAACAATTACAACGTCACCCCACTTCTTTTAAACGTTTTCGAATGCGACAGTCATACTCAATTCGAAAAATGGATAAGAAATAATGAATTACTCAAACCGTTGTATACCGAGATTAAGAAGAAAAATGGGTCGTCTTCTAGAGAGACGTTTTTAGTGAATGAACAACAATTTGATAATATTGTCAAGTTGATGCAAAAGGAGGTATCCCAATTTACAAAAGAGGATGCTGGCAAATTAATCGAATTGGAAGAAAAAAAAACTATCAACAAAGCACTTGATATTGAATTAGGAAAGATAATATTACAGCAAAAAGAAATGGATTATAAACAAAAAGAAATGGATCTTAAGCAAAAGGAATTAAGTGTCAAAGAACTCGAGATAAGATCCCAGATTCAGAAAAACAACCAGGGTCTCGAGAATACCATCAAACTCAATGAACCCGTAACGGAGAAAAGGGAAGAAGACTCTGAAAAGGAAGAAGAACACGAGCGCGACCCAGAGATCCCCGACAATTTATTCGTCAAGGCGCGCGAAAACACCCGTTCTCCCAAGGTATACCAATACGACCCCGAAACCCTCGAATTCATACAGGCCTACGACAGCGTCATTGCATTTGTCCGGAATTTCCATAGTTCCTCAGGAGGTGCCTTACGTGAAGCAGCCAAGCACAACCGGGTCTACAAGGGATTCCGCTGGGTCCTAGCCGAAAGAGATCTGACCGATCCCCCGATCCCGGAGCCCACCGTCGAATCGAGAACCCAGTCGATCGAATTCATCGCCATGATCGACATCAAAAAGACCAAGATCCTGGAAGTCTTCCCCACCCAACGCGACGCCGCCAAATCCCGCAATTTGGCAGGCTTCACTACCATCTCGCGCGCCATCAAGCAGGGCTCCATCTCCTCTGGACATTACTGGAATTTCTTCGACAAGTGTTCCGAAGAGATGAAGAACACCTACCTCGCGTCCAACAAATTACCTGAACCACATACCAAAACCAACAGCACCACCGTCTCGCAAATCCACCCAGTCACTGGCGAAGAAATAAAACGACACAAATCTATTACCGAGGTCATCAAAAAATTCCAATTGTCGAGAACCACCCTCTATAAAGTCTCGGAGAACGGCAACGTACATAACGGATTCAAATGGAAGGTCATCAACGATTGAGTGACCAATTCTTCTGCGCCGCCGCCGCCATTCCAGTCTTGGCAAACAATTTCATAAATCGTTCTTCACATACTTCGGGGGACAGGTTCTCCAACACATATTCGCGCGGCCGGTACGTATATAATTTCGATAAAAATCGCTGCAGGGTTTCGACCAAGTCGTCCCGATTATAAAAGTATTCGCCGCACCGCTCGTCCCAATACGGGATCACGGTAGCATACATGTCGGGATATCTTTGTCCATATTCCTGATTTAAAGAAGAGACGTTCCAAACGAGGAGCGGGACATTACACGACAAGGCCTCTTCCAAAGCAAACCCCTGGCTCTCGTGGCGACCTAACCATATCCCGAATTTCGCCTCTTGCAAGCAAGCCAAATATTCCTTTTCGTCATACTTATGTTCGTAATGAAATAGCTTATAGTTGATACCATTCGCCGCCAGCACCGTCTCCAAAAACCGCAGTTCCGCCGGGTCACGGCTTTTATAATAAACAAATACCTTATCACGCCCGTAAATCGGTGCGGTTTCACAGAATTTATCCACCTCCACCGCAAACGGCACATTTTCCAATCGAACCCCTCTACATATTTCCGAACTTTCCCACAACGTTACCGTCCAGGCCGACGGGAGTATATACGAACAATTCGGCGACCGAATAGGTAACAATTTCTGGTCAGGGAACACACTGAAATGCGGTCCAAAAACCCATTTTATTCCGGGGTATTTCGCCACATCGACGGGCTCGGACGAGCTGTACACCCCATCGTACATCGACAAATCAATACCACCTATGTTTTGCAGGCTTACCATATAAAATTGGATGTTCTTATACAGCTCCAGTGCACGCTTATTTTTAGGATGTATCCAATTATCGATAAATAGTACCTTCATAATACTAGTTAGTCGGACATTTTTTTATATTTTTATTACACACTAATATAAAAAATACAGGGGGTATCTCTACATACACACTACACATTATACCTATGAAAAACCTTACCCTAATCACCTCGGTCATCGACACCCCCAATACCCCCCTATCCTATACAGCTACACGGAGTGTTTTTACCCGAGAACAACGGTTCGAACAATTGAAAAATACCATTATAACTGTACGCCAAAATATACCCGATAACCGTATTTTCTTAGTGGAATGTTCTCAGTTGACCGACGCCGAACGCGAATTATTGATCAATAATGTCCACTATTTTTTAAATATATACGAAACCCAAAATCAGGCCTTGATCAAACGGATGTTCACCCCGTCCAAGGCCATGGGTGAAGGCACCATGACGATGCTGGCCTTACAACAATTAGCCGACAATAACATCAAATACGACAACCTTTTCAAAATTAGCGGCCGATATTGGTTGAACAAGAATTTTTTCTACGACATTTTTGACAATTCCTACTCTTGTACGTGTCCTATCGATGACGACAAAAATAATATGCTTACCTCTCTATATAAATTGACATACGCCCATTCACTGGCTTGGTTAGAGTACTTGAAAAAGTGCGAATACCGTTTCACTAGATGCGCGAGTTACGAGGCAATATTCGCAGCATTCGTTAACAGTCTCGATATCAAAAAACGGTACTCTTTACATAGAATGGGCGTCAGTGGATACATTTCGGTATCTGGCACTTATGTGGAAAAATAAATATTCTCACTTGGGCAAATGGGTTCCCATATGTACCCTCGCTATATTATAAATCTCGTCGTACTTGGGATCATTCCAGTCTTCCGGAAGCAATGGTAAAAATGCATTATACAACGCATCGTAACTGTAATTCCAACCGCGGCTGTCCCGTTTGGTGCATATGAAATCGAGCCCCGACCCGTAATCGAGATAAATGCCGTTGGGATAGATTTTATGGATGTCCCCGATCAAACACTTGGAACCCATCCCCGCACAAGTGATCAACATGAGAGTCTCTCCTTCCTTACACCTTTGCCGATTTAAATCGCCCACATTAGTGGGCGATTCCAGTGGCAAAGTAACGTTACCACGCGCATTTTTAATGCGCGAAGGTGTAACATTGTTTATAATATTCTGCTTGATCTCCTCTAGATAGGTGTCATACCAATTATGCAGCGGAACCCGAATACTTATATTTATGTTAAGAAGCGATTGGGCCTTGACCAACAGTTCGTTACACACGATGATTTTCTTCATTTTGGACGCCTTGATCGCTCGACATATACCAGCGATAATATACATTTGGACTGGACCAACCTCAACCTGATTGCTTTCGTTGAAGACCGCATCGTAAAATTCTGTCAAAGCTATCTGTAATCCTCTACATTATTCACATAATTCTACGTAATAATATAAATATTATATTATTACATAATAGCCCCAAATTTATTTCTTACGACGGGTTCTCCTATTTTTGCGAGATTTTTTACCTATTTTAACTTTCCTGTGATGTTTTCCCCGGGTAGTATATTTTCGGTATTTTCTGCTGACGTTACCACCAAACGCAAACACTGACTTCTTGAACATCGGTTCTTCTAGCGAAACCGTCTCATCGCTTTCGTCCTTTTCGTTCCGGCCACGTTTTATTCCGGTTTGAATATTTTGCGGCATAATCGTTTCCATTGTGACGGGTATAGAGGGTTCTTCCACCAATGGTTGCGCTGCAATGTTTATAGCAGCCTCTTGTGATAATCTATCCATAAGTCTTTGGTATTCTTCTTCCTCTGCGGCTTGTTCTCGTATGCGCACTTCACTATTAATAAAAATTTCGTTGATATTCTCCTGGGTATTGATACCGTATTCGCTCAAATAAATACGTTGGTCACTGTCGACCACCGGCACTCCGTTGGTGGCTAGTTGCACTTCTCGCGGATTAATAACATTATTTACATACCAATTGACAAACGATTTATAGCTCGCCGCGATTTCATCTTCTTTCAAAAAGAACTCGTTATAAAGCATTTTGAGAACGTCGACATCGTAGCATGTCTCGCCAATGAACCGGAAATAAGGGATGACAAATAAGAAGAATTCAAAATAACTTTCATTGCTATCTGTTCCGATCCCATTATACACCAAAAACTCGATAAAAGTTTTGTTCTCTTCATAAGAAAGATAACCGATCTTGCGCGACATTCGGCTCGCTTCTTCTTTGATATCGTCACCACCTACCATCTTTTTGAATTTCTTACCTCCCTTCTGCAGGCTAGCTCCGGTTCTAATCAGCTGATCGGAAAACTTGTTTGCCCCTCGGTTTAATTTACGGTATTCACTGATGGTATCTGTCTCGCCCCCCAGATATTCGGCAATTTCCGACGGAAAAAGTTTGTTCACATTCATGTTGATAACAAACCCTTTCGAAGGGCTATGGTCCTTGATTAGTATAGAAGCACGACACGCCAACATCATATTCTTGATTTTAACTTCATCATTCGGGTTTATTCTGGATTTATCGTCGGGAACCTGTTCCAGTATAAAATTATTGACCGTATCAATGGCATTTATGATACTATTTATGTATTCGACACAGCCATCATTGAGTTGGTATATGTTATTCGACAAAGCCACCTGTTTGTCTAATAGTATCGCTCTCAAAGACACGATTATTTTTCTATTGTTCGCCAAACATTCGTCACGAAATAAGTATATGTTGGAATATGCTAGTTGGGTAGGGTCTAATATGGGCTGGGTAAATAAGACACGTCGAAATTTCTTTTCCTTCAGTTTTTCAGCTTTTCCTTTATTCTCGTCTTCTTTACCATCTTGTTTGCACGTAGGAACACCCAGTAATTTCCCCCGAGTTTCTACAACATTATCCGTGGTAAATAAGCACGTATTGGTGGAATTATAGGAATCGTTATTGTTTTGGAACAAATAATACACAAAAACTACCTGAGCCGTGTCACCCAACAATTTTGACAGGATGTATAAATTGGCTTCCGACAGGTTATTTTTATTACGGGGATCGTTCAACCACGTATTTTTTTCGGTATTGCCCCCAAAGTAGTCTACAGTGGTATTGTCGGCGTGGTCATGATCGTAGTTACGCTTCTCGTTCAACATAATCTTGTTTCCATTCACACTCCCGGACAGCCGGATATTACAGATCGTATTGTAACTTGAAACAGTTTTACCATTATTTTGTATTCCATTGCTAAAGTCAGAATCGTACGATAATTCATCAAAACCAATGTATTTCAATATAGGACTGATGGATGTCTTGTTGTATGGTTCTAGGATGCCTTCTTTTTCTCGCTTGGCCGGGTCGCTAAACGAACCCGGGGTCAACACCTGTTTCATTACGGGGTTGATATCCGAGAACTTATAACCCGAGTCTTGGGCGCCATAAATATAGGTGTCTCCCAAATAGTTGATGGGGTCGGACCTAAGGCAGCTTATCGACTGGGATGCCCCCAATGAACCGTTCAAAAATCGGTTGTCCATGATACCCTGCTCCAACAGATCTAACACCGATTTATAGCCTTTCATAGGTACAGGAAACAATGAATTGGCGGATTTCAAAAAAAGATCACTTTGTAACGCGCTCGGTTCCTCTTTGGCGTCTTTGGAAATGTCGCATCGGTTCATTAGCGCATGCAATTGTGTTATTGTCATAGAATTCAAACCTGGAACATTCACCGTCGTTCCTACCGGAATCGGGTAAGACATTGCTATTTTTTTGATTGAATATATATACATTATTGTTATAAAAAATAAAATACTTTTCATAACTTTCCATAATATTAGGGGTCATTGTTCTCGATACCTAGCATTTTTTGAATGCCGATAAGAAATTTAACAAGCAGGCAAAATAAAGCCACCCCAAATACGGTAACAAGAGCCAGAATACCCACACCGGTAACACCAAATACGTATAGTATAATACAAACATCGTGGTAATGATCATATTGAACAGGACGAAGAGGGCCAACACCACCTCGTGCCGTCCAAAATAAACGAAGGACCAAACTAAATTCAATATGAGGTTCCATCCGTGGAAAAATAACAACAAGTTGCGATTGTACGATGTTTTGGCGATGAGGGTCTGGGCTAAAGCGATACCGATGGCGATGTAGAGGAGGGTCCAAACAATCGGAAACACATATTTGGGCGGGGTAATGGTGGGTCGGATACAGGTATACCATGCCGAATTGACCGCTTGCATGGTGGTCGCGTTCGGTATGTAGAGAACCGCGAGCATTGTTATGATGGATGTAAGGTAGGCTGGAATTTGTTGCATAGTTATATTAATGGTGGATTATTTTTTGTGGTGACGGCGGGTTCTCTTCTTGTTACTCTTTTGCAGGACACGTTTGTTCTTGGTTCTCTTCATTCTCTTGGATGTTTTGCGGGTGCGAGACTTGATCGTCTTAGTTCCCTTTTTCACTGATCCACCTAACAATGGGACGAACGCGGCCAGAGGCTCTTCTATTAAGGATATATCTAATTTGTCTTCATCGGTCGGTTGACCAAACAGTTCGTCAAACGTCTGAATGACCTCATTGATATCAATAGTTATCTGGAACTCGTTCAACTTTGCGTCAAGGCTCACGGTGTCGATGACAAATTTTATAACTTCCTCAACATCACCATCATCCATGGTCTCTGATCCGAGCCCTTCTTGTGTCTCTGGCACAATCTCCTGTACCTCCGGTCCAATCTCTTGTACCTCAGATCGGGACTTATCGACTACGTTAGATAAATACGGCTCTGTAAATTCTTTCTGTGCAGGCAAAATTAAATCTGAAAAAACAGTGGCTGGTTGCGATTGTAATGTATCCACTCTACCACCCACGCTGGTTTTAGGTTTGTTTAATCCCCAATAGTCAATAACTTCATCTTCGTCAGCTGTTATCATTTCGCCCTCTAATTCGGGTTCAGTATCGTCTAATTTAGGTTCGGCGTCATCTAACTCTTTAAACTTTTTGATGACTTCGTCATCAGATGCTCCTGATGCGGCTATTTCGGCTTCCTTTGCTTTTCTTTTACCTACTCTACTTACCGATCTGGGTAACTCCTTAGCAGTGTCAACAGGACCATATCTTGCTTCGTAACGGGCCCTCTGTTGTATTATTTGTATTGCAAGCCTTTTCTCTTCTTCCGCTTTTTTTTCCGCAGCTTCACGAGCTTCTCGTTGTGAAGTAGTTTCTTTTAACATTGCAGCTTTTACCGTCGTACCATCACCTATAATAGCCCTTAAAAAGTTGTCGTCTGTTATTGCTGATATCAATTTAAACTTGGCAAACGCTTTATAAAATTCCACTTCAGGAAACTGCCTAATATTATTATTAATTGTGTTAATTATATTTTTGAGTCTGCCCTGCAAAAAAATCACCCGACGGTTCACGTATTGAGGAGTTATTTTACCTATTTGATCTCTTACTGAAGGACAGTCCGAGCTTTCTGACGTATTGATATTGATAGCTTTAAACAATTCTTTAATTACATCATGATTCAGAATATACGTGCCAGTTTTACTATTGAATTTAATAAAATCAAAATTATTTTTTAATATATTACAACATTCGTGGGCCCAGTCGTATTCGTCACTCAACTCTTCTAATTCTTCAGAGGTATAATCGGACCTTTTACCTTTCATTAACCACCAATGTGATAACGCACTTGTAACAGGCAATACATGTTCGCAATTCATTGTTGGTTGATCAGATTTCATTATTTCGCCACAAATGTAACAATCTTTGCATTTTCGTTGATCTCCCTCGGTACATTCTTGTTGTAAAGGGATAACCTCATCGTCTGCCATTAATTTACCAGTATCATCGCGTGTCATATTCAAAGCATGTATACATTGGGTTTTATTGCTTTTTACTTCGCTAGTTAATATGTCCCGCCATCTATCTTTATAAGAAACATTAAATATATCATTGAGGTATTGGCTATACTTTGCTTTTTCACTATAATTAAATACTGGACTTTCAGGGACAAAATCCGATGTTGGTTCTGCTGCTTCTATCGCACTAGCCCTTTCAGCAATCGCTTTAGCAGCGGCCTTCTTCTTAAGTTCGGAACCCGGTCCGCTCAATATCTCCTTACGTTTTTCATTGAGTTTTTTCACAATCAACTCTTTTATTATTACGGCGGAACTATAAGCAATCGCGTTTTTACTCGGCTTGTAACCAGCTTCATTCTTCAAAGCGACTAATTTATTATTGATTGCTTCAACAAATTCGTCCACGTTCGTAATGCCCAAGTTTTGAAAAAATGGCCGTGAAAATCCATGTTGGGCCAATGCAGACAATCCTTGATTAAAACTTGCCATAATTACTTACCTATTATAATACCCTCATAAAATAAAACTACTAACCACGCAATAAATCATATAAAAGCATGTTCTCCATAATATACAATCAAACGCTCTAAAAACACATTCAAACTAACATGTCCAATAACCCGAAAAATACACAAAAAGAATTACACACCACCATCGATCTAAAACACACCGAAATGCTCGCACATTTCCAAAACATTGAAACCGTCATGATCCCCGAGCTCCTAAATGAAAAACAGGCATTAAAAGCCCGGATCGCCACCTTGAAAGAAACTCAGATCGACGATTATATGGACATTTGCGACAAAATTCGCGCCATCCAGCAACGTATACGTTCTCTAAAGCAGGAAAAAAAACAATATTTGTTGGATAATTCAAAATACATCTTCCACTATTTCGAACAAAAACAGCAAATTTCTAGTGCCGATCAACAGGTCGCTAAACCATCGTCCGCGGTCATCAACAATTTCTTTAAAATCAAGGCCACCCCCGACAAAGAGGGGAGCGAGGTCACCAACCCCGCCTCCGACAAGTACGCCCAATCCAAAAAACTCTACCAAAAGTATTGGCGTAACGTCAACGGCGAAATCGGCAACATCCAGGACTTTATACAATCCTGCGACGTGTGCGAATCGTGCCGTAAGGGCGAGATGATCCCCCAGGACGAAGAGGGCATCCTCATCTGTAACAACAAAGAGTGTGCCAAATTCATCACCTATATCGTCGATAACAATAAACCGACCAACAAGGAGCCGCCGAACGAAGTTTCTTATACTGCCTATATCCGCCTCAACCACTTCAAAGAAATCTTGTCGCAATTCCAGGCGAAAGAGACCACCCAGATACCCGAGGAGGTGATTGCTGCGATCCGAGCCCGAATAAAAAAGGAACGTATCGAAGACATGTCACAGATCACCTACGATAAAATGCGCGATATTTTACGGAAGTTGGGGCTCAACAAGTATTTCGAACATATCCAATACATCAATTCACTCTTTGGTATCAAACCGCCTATCATGAACGAAGAACTACATGAGACATTATGTGTGCTTTTTATCGAGATTCAGAAGCCGTGGGCCATGCATTGCCCGGCCAATCGCACCAATTTTTTCAATTATACCTACACGCTCTACCAGTTATGTGTGCTGCTAGACCAAACCCAATATTTACCGTATATTCCGTTGCTGAAAGACCTGGAAAAACAGCGGGCCCAAGACCAAATATGGCAAAAGGTCTGTAATACACTGGGGTGGCTCTATATCCCTAGTATCTAAGTAAGGGGAACCCATGGTTCCCCTTAAACCCCTCCTTTAAACTGTGAGTGGTCTTTGTGAGTGGTCTTTATGAAGGTTCTTTGCGATGGTTCTTTGTGAAGGTTCTTTGTGAAGGTTCTTTGCGAAGGTTCTTTGCGAAGGTTCTTTGTGAAGGTTCTTTGCGAAGGTTCTTTGCGAAGGTTCTTTATAAATTATGTTAACACGGTTGTTGAAATAATTTAAATGTGTTGAAATATTAATAGTAATAGTAATAATATTAGTGATATGACGAATGTTCTCGTGGTCGGATATTACAATCATTACAATTTAGGCGACGAACAGTACAAATATTCTATCCACTACATCTTGAACCACCTCTTATACCGCCCCCCTCAGAGTGTAGAGTTTGTCGATTGTGACAAGTTAGCTAACCATCCGGTACCTCAGGACTCTGTCGTGTTACTCGGCGGTGGCGATGTTCTCAATACCTATTTCCTAGATAAAATCAACCATAAGTTTGGTGGTATGGAGAACCTGGGCCAGGGGGTCCAGGGGAGTTGCCCTAAAATCGTCGCTTTTTCGGTGGGTATTCCCTACAATTCCATTTTTCTCAGCGAGGAGAACTTGAAAAAGCTCGCCATCTTCGACCATATCTTTTTGAGAACCCGCCAGGACATCCCCCTATTCACCCAATTTTTCGACCCGAATCGCGTGTCTTACCTCCCCGACGCCTCCTGTTTCTTACCCGACGCCTTCGGCCCTAACCCCGCTGCCGTCTCCTATTATACCGCACTCGCTGCGCCAAGGCCGAGCCCTTCTTCCTCCGACGACATGTATAAGAAGCTCTATGCCGCCCTCTTCTCCCTCCATAAGACTAAAAAAATTATTAATGTGAATCTCTGTCGCCATATTTATCATCCCCTCTACCAAGAAAATTATTTTTCGGTGGTTCGAGAACTTGCACGGTTTTTAGAAGATCTCACTAAAAAGGGCTATTATCTGGTTCTCCTTCCCTTCAACACGAAACCGAGCGGCCCCGGTGGCGACGAGACCAACTGCGAAAACGATATTTTGATCCATAACGATGTTCTCCGCCACATCAAGAACCATAGCAACATCCTCAACATCGATTACGAGCTCACCTTACCCGAGATTCTGTCGCTGTACCCCTTCTTCTATATGTCCCTCCCCATGCGGTTCCACGGTACCCTCTTCAGCATCCATGCCGCGGTCCCGATGATCCCCATCTACACCACGAAAAAGATTCGTAATATCCTGTTGGACATTGGATGGACCCACGAGTATGTCTTCGAAAAGAATGAAAAGGATTTACCTGTCTCCTTCAACCCGAAAAAAATGATGATGACCTTCTTGGGTTGCGTACGCCAGCATACCCGGGGTAAAATACTCTTATCCGGGCAGTTTGATCAATTCCGGAACTACTATAAGAGCCAAAGTGCGATGTTAGAATCCGTATTGTTCTCCCCCTCCACATTAACTATTACCAGGAGCTCCGAAAACGACGGCGACACGATCCCTCCCCCTGTACCCAACACGGGCGACATGTACGACAATTATCATTCGCCCCTTTCGACTGCGACGACGATCAACCCCCTTTATAGCGCAAAGACAGTGGATACCGACGACGAACACATCGACGCTATCTACGAAAGATTACAGGCCTTTTCAGCGGAGAACCAGGTCGACGATTTCCGTAACATTGTCGATCCCGTTCTCAAAAACATCGCGGTCTGTGTGGTCAGCTACTTTTTGACCGGTAACATCGACTCTCAATACAATCATGGTCTCGCTGAAAAGATGTTTTCACTTTCTTACCAATATAAGAAAGAGTGGAAATGGGTTCTCCAACATTACCGGGTTAACGGCACTCCCCCACCTAAGCTACCGGATAACCCCGACGGACTTTTCAACATTGGTTATATTGATCAGAACGACCAATCGGGGGCCCACCGCTCCGGCTGGGCGCATGTCTTTGAGAACTTGATACCACTTCACCGCGCCGACGCCCCCCTACTCCTCGACCTCTATGTGGATCGCACGTTCCACTGGAAACGCGATATTTATAAGTACATCGGGGTCATACCCTACCGGAAACCGTGGATCGGCTTTGTTCACCATACCTTCGACGAGAGTTTCAGTGAATATAATAACAAGGTATTATTAGATTGCCCCGAATTTGTCGAAAGTTTGAAGACTTGCCGTGGGATAGTGGTTCTCTCCTATTACTTAAAATGTTGTTTTGACGAGGCGTTTCAGGTCCGAGGGATCCAGGATGTCCCCATCTACGTTATGGTCCATCCGACCGAGGTCCAGGTCCCCCAGTTCGACATGGCCGCCTTTCTGAACAATCCCGACAAAAAACTCATCCATATTGGGGGGTGGTTACGTAATATTTTTTCGTTTTATCAGTTCGATCTGAAACCCAATTTGGTCGTCAAAAAATATGACATGATCGACCCCCCGGTCAGGGGGTGTGTCCCTAACCTCCGCGAAATTTTGAGGATGGGGCGGAAGCCAACCCACTACAGAATACGTAAAATGGCATTGAAGGGGAAGCTCATGGACAACTACTACCCGCCCGCGCAACTAGCCGAAAAGCTGTCGAAAGCATTGACCTTGATCGAAACCCCCGGCCCGGACGATTCGATCGAGCCAAAATTTTGTTGTCAGGCCACGTTATCGAACAATTGGTTGAAGCATACCCTCGATTATTTGGCGGGGATGGTGAGCCGGATGGACGTAAAAGACGCGGTGGACAATAACACCTACGATGAGCTATTGACCAACAATTTGGTGTTTTTGAATCTGGTGGACGGGTCGGCGGTCAATACCCTCATTGAATGTGTGGTACGTAATACACCCATTTTTATCAACCGCCACCCCGCGGTCGTCGAAGTTCTCGGCCCCCACTACCCCCTCTACTACACCAATGTCGCCGATATTAATACGTTACTCGAGAACCCGGTCTGCATCCGCCATGCCCACGAACATTTGATGCGCATACGGAAGACCCCTTACCAAATCGACGAATTCATCAAAAATATTAGAAATCTTGCATAAAGACCACAGGTTCTCGAACCACGAATTGCATACACCCCCGCGTGAAATGTTCGTAGGATTCCGTGTCATACTGTCGTTGCCCATTGATATCGATCACCGAATTCCAGGCGTAAATCAGACAATCCCGGTCGTCGGGCAAACACCGCGAAAAGTTGAGGATCCGAGCCCTTCCTAAGAGCGCCGCCAATATAGAAAAGGTGGAATACTTGACCCCCTGTAAGATGGTTTGGCACCGGGACAGTGCGAACATGTCCAATATGGCCCGCGCATTATCATACTGGGCCAGAGGCGCGTCGTCGAGCTCTACAATATCGATGGACCGGTCCATGTCGCGCATTTTTTCCATTATATGGGCTTTCCATTCGGCGTCCTCGCTCACAATCAAAAACGCCGGGTTCTCCTCGGTTTCTATAATGGTGCGCACTGTGTCCAACAAATTACGAATAATCGTATCAAATTCGTCGCGGGAGTTTTCGTGGGATGCACAGTGGTTCTCGCGTACCTTGTCGGTCTTACGTAGATGAATACCATAGGCACGGTCAAGCTTCGCGGGCAGGTTCTCGAGAACCTGGGGCGAGGGGCGGATCAGTTCTTTGGCACATTCCACGTAAAACTGTGAAAATGATTCAAAGCTATGATCGAGGCCTCTGTCACAGAGCGCGCGGTAGACCTTGTAGGGGCTCAGGGATACCGAGGGATTATAGTCGTCAATATACTTGATCGGGGGCGGCTCTTGTCCGCTCGGGTGCAGTGTGATCCCGGAAAAGGCAAACAATTGTTCGTCGTAGCGGTTGTTACCCCAGGGGAATTCGCGGACATCGCCATTGAGATCAATCGTGGCCTGGCATCCGAGAACTTTACAAAAAACATAGAGTCCGATGGCGTCCAACATTTTGTCTCCTAAACCATTCAGACACCTAAAATAAATATTATCCATTGCTGTCCTTATCTTTACACTTATATAATGTAAAAATAAGAATAACTATATTAGAGTCGATCACTCCTCCTTTTCCTCCTTTGATCCGACTTTCCCCTCCTCCTTGCGCTTAATATAGGCCCGATGGCGGTACTCCTTCAATTTCTCCGGGTTCTCCGTCTTCAGCCGGTTCAAATACGCTTTGGCGTTCTCCTTTACCTTCTCCTTATTCTGTTCGTAATACTTCTTATGACGGGCATTGTTCGTATATTTTTCCAATTTACCCTTGCATTCTTCGTACTTCGCACGTAAGTCGGTCACTTGCTGGTTAAACTCTTTCCATTGCTCCAAGGTAGGCAGGGTCTCAGTCGACAGATTCATCTACAAATATTATATAATATTATATACATCTACGAATATAATATTTTTACGCTAAAATAACGCAGCAAGGGGGACCGGGTCCACGGACCCTATTTACGCGGCCAGGCGAAGACCACCGACCAGGTTAGCACCCACCACCGCGCCTAAACCCTGGCGGCCCGAGACACCGGCCGAGGGGATGAACACGTCCAAGATAGAGAACACCGCCGCCGCCGTCAGGGCGATGATCACAATCTCCTCCACGTTCAATTGCTTGCGAGGGATCAAGAGGGCAACCAACGCCACCGCGAGACCTTCGATAATGTATTTAATAGCGCGCTTAACAAGCTCGTTGAAGTCAAACGTAGCAGCCATCTGTATGTTTATTATATATTATAATGGAATATATTATGATACAGAAATCACTTAAATAATTAATGGCCTAGGAATGTACTAAAGAATTCAGATGGCGAAACCCGGAACTTACGAACGGAAAACCCTTCCCAACGGGAAAAAGAATCCTAAATACATTGATTTGTGTGACGAAGACCCCGCGATCGCCGGGCAAAAGTTTTGTTGCATGTCGTTTGTCAGCCCCGACAAGATCCTAAAGAAGCGGGAAATTTACCTGTTTGACCAGTTTGTACAACAGTGGGATTTCTCTAAATCCATGGAAAAGTACATGGATTTTATCCACTTCGTTTCTTACAAGTATAATTTGAAGGTCGATGACGTGGTCGCGGATTTCAAAGATTTTACTAAAGAAGAGGAGGAAAAGCTTCGTAAGTGCAGTGTGGAGGACGACTACAAGAATTTCATGGATAAGAATGAGGACAAGCTGAATGAGCAGTTCAATCGCGAACATGCGTTCCAGACTTCGGTGCGGGGTCTCAAGATTCGGGGGGTGTACCCTACGCAGGAAGAGGCCCAGAACAAGTGCGTGGCGCTGCGTAAACAAGATCCGAACCACGATATCTTTGTGGGGCCGGTGGGGATCTGGATCCCGTGGGACCCGGATGCGTACAAGACGGGCAATGTGCAGTTCTTGGAGGAGGAACTGAACCAACTCCACCAAGAGAAGATCAAGAACGAGACGTACGCCAAACAGGAGTTTGATAAGCGCGTGCTGGAGACGAAGCGTAAGGCGATCGAGGAGAACATCAAGCTGGCGAAGAAGAGCGGTAATGTGCTGACCCAGACCATCGATGAAGAGGGTAATTTGATCGGGGTTAAGGAGAAGGTGAATTTCGAAGAACGCGAGGTGGCGACGTCGGAGGGGGCCAAAGCCCATAGCGAGGCTGTATTGAAGCAGGGAACCTACGGTTCCCTCAGGGCGCCAGAGGCGCCCAAGGTGGAGCCCTTACAGGGCTCAATCCCTGCGACCCCTCCCTCGGCTGATAACATTACTGTGACCATCGATGACAAGGATGATGTTGACAAGGTGGATTGAACAACCTTTGCAGGGAACCGACGTCAAAAAACGCTTCGCGTTTTTAACCCCCTGCGACCCCTCCCTCAACTGACAACATTACTGTGACCATCGATGACAAGAGTGAATGGATTTTTAAATTATCTTTACCTAACAAGGTATAATATAATTTGCAGGGAACCTATGCAGGTAAGGGAAGGATCGTAAGGGCGCCGTAGGCGCCCAGTAAAGGAGGGGTGAGAGGGGAACCTTGGTTCCCCTCAATAGTGATTTATGAAAAACTACATAGAAACGTTAGGGATTAATACATTAAGTAATTCGTGCGTAGACCGAGTGCGGAGGCGAATGAAACTGTTTTGTGATATTATTCGTGAGATATCTGGTCGCGACGCCACCGCGGACGCGGACCCTTTTGCCCAAATACTACTAACGACATTGTTTGATGCTTTCAGACCAAATGAGCACGTGTCTATTCCTTTCACATCACGTACCAAATTTGATTTATTGGAAACTGTGTTAAATGATAAACAACTGTCTGAGACGACAAAATCGGTGTTTAGTTCAAAGTTCTGCGAATCGCAAAAAAGGTTTTGGACTTTGTATAATTTTTTTTTCACCCATCGAAAAAGGGTACGTAGTAGTATTAGTAAATAGTTGTAGTAGGATTGATTATTGTATGGACATTTGGACCTGTTGATCTCTGATGCATTGTGTTCGTTTTTGTTTCTTATTCAAAAACTTTCACACTCATCCATTAGTATTGTATGTTTTCTAACAAAAATTTTTATGGTATATGGTCGTACCATAAAAATGTTTTTTTTTGCTCCACCAACTTGTGGGGCAAAAACAATAGTTGTTACGTTAATTACTTATGGCACTAGTCTCCGTGGCAGCGGCCGCTGCCAACCCCTTTTTCTCCTTCTGGTTCAAATAAGCCCTTCTCGCGTATTCCTTTCGCTTCTCCGGCGTGACTTTTTCTCTATAATATTCCTTGTTTCGGTTCAACATTTCCTCTTTGTGTAACTTATAAAATTCCCGATTACGCTCGGGTGCCGTATATTTTTTCAACTTTTCCTTGGTCTCTTTCAGCTCCGCTTCCAGTGCTGCGCATCTCTTCGTCAACTCTTCGATTCGACTTTCGTCACCCATATACACTTATTCCTAAATAATCCTTATATAATTTATGCAATATTATATAAGGACCTGATTACCTCTGTTACCACTTGTTCTTCTTCACATTAATCGCCTGACCTTGCTTCTTCTTACCTTTACTCGGGTCATATTCGTCTTCTTCCGAATCGTCTCCAAGATTCTTCGATAATTCCCAGAATTCTTTGGATCCCATCTTGAAATCCGGGTGTTCCTGAGCCTTGTACCAGAAGACCTGATCGTTTAATTTATTCGACTTTGAATTGTTCGAAATCACCAAACATTCGTAGTTCTCGGTCGTCTGATCCATGACTGCACAAAAGCTTTCCAACGTTGGGAACATGGATGCATAATTCTCCCAGATTCTTTTCCGGTTGGTCAAATACGGCTCTCTCAGTATGAAAACATAATCAATGTTTGTTCGAAGATTTGGTGTAATTCCTAGAGGATATTGTAATGTAATCAAAGTTAGAATTTTCCACGCGGATTCTTACCATCTCTGGTAAGGCTAGACTATATCTTAAGAGATCATTTGAGACGGTCAATCTCATCACCCCCACCTCCGTTTAGTCGTTGAACCTTCCCCATATCCTTACCTTGCAGGGAACCAAGGTTCCCCTCAGGGCGCCTATGGCGCCCAAGGGTTGAGCAGCTTCGCTGCTCTGACCCCTGCGACCCCTCCTTTAAAATTGTAAACTACCTTTGTAACTTAACTTTACAAACTAATTTACAATATTTTAAAAAGAATCTCAGGATTAGCTTGAAAACCTACCACGGACTTTAGGGGCTTGGCTGCGGATTGTCTTTATTTCCTACCTTTTTACTCTACCCAATGCGGTTAACATTGGCCACTGCAATATTTCTACTGCAGTTTAGTAGTAAGAACCTAGCAAGATGTCCCCGCAATTTGGACGTGTCGCCCCAAAAAATAAAAAATAACGTTTTTTGGAACTAGCCGGACTTTTTATCCGACTGACACCGGACGACTGCATTTATGCAGCCAATATTGGTCAATGTCTTCCATTCATGAAGAGGAGACGCATGAGCTTATCACGCGTCCAGCTTTGGTCGTACAAGCAATCGTCTAATATCACAAACGTGCGTGGGTCGATCGTAGTTTTACGGTACATCTCGATCTCCTTATTCACCTGTTTTAGCACCGTTTTTTGACGACGTAAAATGTTCTCGATTATTACCGAATTGTACTCCTCGTGAATAAATAACTTAGGGACAATCTTAGAATAAAATCCGTTACCAGCTTCCGTCCCCGACATCACCGTACCAATCGGAATATCCTGATGATAAAACAACAAATCGCGCACCAGATACGATTTACCCGTGTCACGACGTCCTATCATGACGACGACCGGACCCTTATTCTCATCCGGCTTGAACGTGATGGACCTCATGTCAAACTTCTTCAGTTGTAATGTCATCTAGACAACAACGTATATTCTACTAAAACATTTTTAGATGCAAACCTGAACACGAGCCCACCTAACACGTTGGATTCGACTAAATATAAATATGTCAAGCACTTATACGGTTTTAGACTTAAAAAATGACCGAAACCAGCGGAAAATTTTGCATCAACTACACGAAAATCAAACCGGTAGATTGGAAAACTTTAGAAGAAACCTATGTCCCTACCCCGGAAGACACTGTCTATAACTACAATCCTTATTCGGTCCGGCATATTCAAAATTATAATCCTATTTATAATGTATTTTTCAAGCTCAACGAGAACAATTACAATCGTATCGCCTTGAATCACCCCTACCATTTTGTCGACCCCCACACATCAATACACTACGAAAATAAGGAGACATGTCACCAGTCCATCTTTATAAAATATTCCCCCTTGCTAGACCCTTATCGCTACATGACAGGGAAATACAAACAAAGCGCCAATAATTTGACGGTTCTCCCCAAACTCTATTCGAAGCTCTACGATAACGGTGTGGAACCACATAAAAAAATCGTCGACGCGAATAACGCCTCCTATATCGACAATTTCTTCTGCTTCCTTTCCAGTAAATTTGCCCACCAACACCGATTTGCCCATGGCCTGGATTATTTCGGATCCTGGTTAGGTATCCAAGACGTCTTTAAGGTCAATATCAGTGATGATCTGGAATTCCTACAATCCTCCGATTATTTCTTAGAGAACCTCGGGAAACTGTTTACTGTGACTAAAGAAGCCGCGTGTGAAGACTTTTTTAGCTACGGATCACGGGCCAACCGGGCAAAATTACAAATATCGAATGACGACGATGTTGTTCTCTGCCCCGATACTTTGGAGCCTTTGGACCTTTTAGATCCTTCGGAGCCTCTGGTCCCCGGGGACCCGGTGGTCACTGTAGACGTTGGTCCGATTGAGGAAGTTTACGAAAAAACTACACACCATGCGTCGCCCGACACCGAAGACTCGGCCGAATCGTCCGATTCCGACTCGAATCACGACGACGGGGAGGGTAGCGACGAGGGCGAAGAGGATCAGGATGATGAAGAGGAGGGGGAAGACGTATGGACCACCGAATCTGAAGAGGAAAATCTCGACGCCGACGAGCCCAACCAGTTTGCCTACGTCAAACAATTCCCGGTGCAGATGATCTGCTTGGAAAAATGCGACGGCACCTTGGACGAGCTCTTTGTCCGCGGCGAGGTCGACGAGAACGCAGCCGCATCCGCCCTCTTTCAGGTGATCATGACCCTCATCGCCTACCAAAAATCGTTCCATTTCACCCACAACGATCTCCACACCAACAACATCATGTTCTCCGTCACGTCCGAGCCCTTCCTTTATTACATCCATAAAGGTAAAACATACCGAGTCCCCACCTACGGTAAGATCTTTAAAATCATCGATTTTGGACGCAGCATTTATAAATATAATGGACACCTCTTCTGCAGCGACAGTTTTGCACCAGGGGGCGATGCATCTACCCAATACAATACCGAGCCCTATTTGAACGATAAAAAACCGCGTTTGGACCCTAATTACAGTTTCGATTTATGCCGCCTGGGTTGCTCCATCTACGATTTCATTATTGACTGTGACGACCCCCATACGGTCTCCCAATTCAACGACTTTCAAAAGACTATTTATCGGTGGTGCTGTAACGACGATGGTAAGAATGTGCTGTATAAACGCAACGGGGAAGAGCGGTACCCTAGTTTCAAACTGTATAAAATGATTGCGCGGACGGTCCACCGGCATCTGCCCGACGAACAGTTGAAATTTCCTTTTTTCCAACAATTTTTGGTCGATGGTCGAGAACCTGGCGCCAACCATTCTATATTGATGATGAATTTGGATCAATTACCGACCTACTAGGCAGGGAAACCTACGGTTTCCCCTGCGACCCCTTCCCTTACACCGTAAACTTGGTACTATAATAATATAACAATTATACAATAATTATATTAACCGTGGTCGGCACTAATATAATTATTCGACTTTGGGGCGCGGTAAATCCCCCCGTTTATCAAGTGTGGCGACCTTAAGTACATTCTTCAGTATTTTATCGTCCATCCGTTTTTGTTCGTCGGGGTACTCCGCCCCGTGTGCCACATAAAAATACTTCAAATATTCGTCATTGTCCTTGGTATTCGACTTTAAATAATTAGGATGGTCTTTCGACCAGGGGAGAACTTGGTTTCGGTTCTCTCTCGCCACATGTTTCACCACCTGCCGCATCTGGCTATTTTCTTCGTCGTCTTTACTCCATTTATCGTGGTTTTTGATGTGCACGACCTCGCGTTTCAGGTCCGTGCAGTGGAACGGCCGTTTCGTCACATCGAGGTCCTTCAATCCCCGCAGCAGGATCCGGGTGATCCCCTCGACAAACCCGATTCGACCCGTCTCTTCGAAATCCTCTGTGGTGATGGTCAGCGAACTTAAAAAATCGTCGATGTTGAGAGCGTCCTTGCAGGTCTCGTTCAAGAAAAAATTCAGGTTGAACTGATTGTTGTTCGTTGTGTGGTTGTTGACCGTGGTGCCCTGTTTGGACAACTCGATAATCCGCTTCTGTAGTTCCACATTCTGTTCAATGAGAACATTGCGTAATTCATTCTCTTGCATGTCTTTCTTGGCGGCCTGTTCTTTCTCGTCTTCATACTGCTTTTGCCGGCGTTCGTTCTCCTCACGGATGAACTTCATCATCTCCAAAAACACCTCCGTCGTGGCACTAGTAGTATTGTTATTGTTGTGATCAGACATAACGCTGACTACATCCGTCGGTGCGGGCGGCGAGGTCGGGGCCGTATTACACGATTTTCGATGTTTATACAAACTAGACAAATGTTTATACTCCTTACCACATTTGCATTGATGCACATTGGCCACAGTTGTCGCCGGATTACTCAGCTTGATATGCTTCTTCGTGGCGATGTGCTTTATCCAGTCACACTTTTGGGAACAGTGATAATTACACACTATACACGTCTTGTTCTTATAAGACTGTCCTCCATTCTCTTGAATCTCTGGGTGGTATAGTCGATTTTTCGTCGCACCATTATCATGCTCGGGGATCGGATTGTTCGTTAGCATAAACAATGTAGAGATATTCCTCTATATTGTTTAAAAAGACAAAAAAAGATCTTTTCATTAGTCTAAATATAGTCATTTTTCGTCTAAATATAGCATTTGTCTTTTTGTCCATTCTCAATTCAGCGCATAATTATAGAATCGGCTTATGCAGTCACCTGGCCTCCCTCCCACCCCTCCCAACTCGAAGATGCTGTGACCCCACCTCTTTTGCAAATTTCTAATTGACAAAAAAAAAATTAGACATTTATTTTTGTCCATTTCCGGAGGACCCCCTCGACTTTTTCTCCACGGTTTCATGTTTTATTTAGAGTAAAAATATTTAATTACCAAACAACGATTTTATATGCTTCTTAAGTTATATAAAAATAATTTGTTAATTTAGAAATAGCATGAACCCAGATGAGAAGGTGGAGCTGTTAGAGAAGGAGAACGCTCTGTTGAAACTTCAGTTGGAAAAATACAAATCATTGCATAAAAAATATTATGAAAGCAATAAAGAAGCTGTGATAGAAAAAGCTAACCAACGTCTTAAGAAGTTATCAGAAACAAACCCAGATAAGTTGAAAGAATATGCTCATAGGGCCTATTTGAAGCAAAAGGAAAAGAAGAAATTGGCCGAAGAACCCAAGTCTACCGAGAATATTTAGGCATTTATATACTTTAGTAAAAAGTATATGGAATTATTTTCTCGTTGTATTGTATAGAATGGAAAATACCATAAAACTGTCTACTGACGAAGTTGTTGAGGAATACTGTGGAATCATTGGCGTGCCATTGCCTGCTAAGACCGCTGATCGAGTCAAGGGTGAGAAATACATTTTCAAAAATGACATTGTCGTTTGGGACGGAAGATATGTAAGGTGTACGCATGATAAACAACGTTATTGCTGTAGAACTTGTGGTGGAAATAATTTTTGCACTCATGGAATAAGAAAAACTCGATGCATAAAATGTAAAGGTAAAGGTATTTGTATTCATAATACGGTCCGACATTATTGCGTAACATGCAAGGGTAATGGCTTATGTTCACACAACAAAAGAAAATCATTATGTTTTGAATGCGGAGGGGGAAGTATGTGTTACCATAAACGGTTAAAATCTGATTGTAAAGATTGCAAAGGGAGTAACATTTGCATTCATAATAAAGTAAAATATCATTGCAAGATATGTGATCCTATCTCTTATTTAAAACATTTGCTTCGAGACCGGGTTCAAAAGGCATTAAAGAAATATACTAATAAAAAAGAAAAGCATACTCTCGAGTATCTCGGTTGCACGCTCGGAGAACTTAGAGTTCATTTGGAGAAACAATTTAAAGACGGTATGACTTGGGAAAATCAGGGCAAATGGCATATTGATCACATTCGTCCGTGTGCTAGTTTTGATTTGAGTAAGGAAGATGACATTAGCAAATGCTTTCATTATACCAATATGCAACCGTTATGGGGTGTCGACAACATGGAAAAGGGTGCTAAGTATGACGGTGTAATAGAGTGAAAATTGATTTCTTCAATGGGAATAAAGATAATATTACGTATATTGTGTATTATTATCCGAGCCAAGAATGGTGGTTGTTTGTCCAGATACCTACCCCGACAACGAGACGTACCAAGAGTACTTTGATTTGTTTCCCTACGAGCTCAGTCCCTTCCAAAAATACGCGGTTGAAGGAATTGTTAAGGGAGACCATGTATGCTGTATGGCCCCGACAGGGAGCGGTAAGACGATGCCCGCTGCATTTTCAATCACATATTTTGTACAAAAAGGAAAAAAAGTAATCTACACAGTCCCAATAAAAAGCCTTGGGCAACAAAAGTTTTACGAATTTTCAAAAGCTTATCAACATATTAGCTTTGGTATTTTGAATGGAGATATTAAGATCAACCCAACCGCAGATGTGCTAATATGCACGACCGAGATCCTTCAAAATTGTCTATTTACCCAACAAGGAAAAGAAACGACAGACCAATTTAAAGAAACAACCGACCAACGTGAAGAATCAACCGAGAAAGGGAAGGATCTTAAGGAAACCGTAGGTTCCCTTAATGAGCTAGGCTGCGTGATCTTCGACGAGGTCCACTACATCAACGACCCGGAACGCGGCCAAGTGTGGGAAAAAACCTTCTTACTTCTCCTGCCCCATATACAGACGGTCTCGCTCTCAGCCACCATCGATAATCCACAGGGGTTCGCCCAGTGGATCGAAGACCGGTATCCCGGCCCCAACCAAAAACAGGTCTATTTGGCCTCGACGAACCACCGCATCGTCCCCCTCTCCCATTACGGGTTCGTCACCACCACCGAGTCCATCTTCAAACATGTCAAAGACAAGGACATCCAAAAACAAATCCGCGACAACACCAACACCCTGATCCCGCTCCAGGACGCCAGCAACAAATTCAGCGACGCCGGCTACCTCACCATCAAAAAATACACCAAAATGCTCGAAGACAATCAAGTCCATATCAACCGCAAGCACACCATGAATCAATTGTTACTTTTCCTCCGGGATCGCGATATGTTGCCCGCCATCGCGTTCATATTTTCGCGTAAAAATGTCGAAGCAGTGGCGAGCGAGATCACCGTCCCGCTCCTAGAGGACGACAGTAAGATCCCCTATACCACGGCAAGGGAGTGTGAACAAATCATGCGTAAATTCCCTAATTACCAGGAATATCTGCAGCTGCCCGAATATAATACACTTGTGAAGCTGTTGGAAAAAGGGATAGGCATTCACCACAGTGGGATGTTACCTTGCTTGAAAGAGCTGGTGGAGATCTCCATCTCCCAGAAGAAAATAAAGCTGTTATGCGCCACAGAATCGTTCGCAATTGGCCTCGATTGCCCGATCCGCACCGCCATTTTCACCAGCCTGACCAAGTTCGACGGGAACACGGACCGCTATTTGTTGGCCCACGAATATACCCAAGCCGCGGGCAGGGCGGGCCGACGCGGGCTCGATACCGTAGGCCATGTCGTCCACTGCAACAATCTATTCAAAGTACCGACCCTCAACGAATATAAAACCATTTTAAGTGGGATTCCCCAAACCCTGGTCTCCAAGTTCCATATCTCGCACGGACTGGTCTTGAACCTCACGAAAAACAGCCCGAACGGCGAAGTCAAGCCCGAAGAAATATACCGGTTTTGCGAGAAGAGCATGGTCAAGGGCGAAATCGAGTACGCCACGGTCGGGATCCGTAAAAGAATCGGCGAACTGGAAGACGCCATCGCCAAAAAACAGCAAAGCATCGCCCTGAAACCGACCCCGATCGACGTCTGTCAACAGTATTTGAGGTTGGAAGAGCAGCTGAAAACCAGCACAAACAAGAAACGCAAGGAGTGCGAGCGCACCATCGCCGCCCTCAAGGACGAACATAAGAGCCTATTGAAAGACATCGTGGCGGTGCGCGAACTGGACGCACTGACGGCGGATCGGGACCGAGAGTATGCCTCGCTCGATAATAATGTATCATGGATAAAGACCAATGTCGACTCGGTATGCCAGCTCCTGATACAACACGGTTTTATCACGAAGGACCCAACCACCTACACCTACGCCCCCACCCTCCTGGGGAAGGTGGCGTCCTCCGTGGCCGAAGCAAACCCGCTCATCACGGCTAAAATGATGGTCGACACCGACTATTTCCAAAAGTACAGCAGCAAACAACTGGTAGGGCTTCTGTCGTGTTATACCGATGTCAAGGTGTCGGACGAGGTACGGGCAACTATTCCGTCCTGCGAAGACCCGCTGACGAATGAAGGTGTGAAACGTATGGTAACATGGTGCGACGTGTTTGAAAAGGCCGAACGCGACCTCGACCTCTTTACCGGGGTCCACTACGACCAAATCTTGATGTTTGATATGATACAGTATGCGATGGACTGGACGGACTGCACCACGGAACAAGAATGTAAATATTTTATCCAGGCGGTGATCAGTGAAAAAGGTATTTCGGTGGGGGACTTTACAAAGGCGATGATGAAGATTGTTACGATCGCCCGAGAGATCGAAAACGTGTGTGAAATGGTGTTTGAAGGCAGCCAAGTCGAATTGTTACATAAGCTAAGGCAGATCGAAGGAATGGTCTTGAAATATGTCTTGACGTCGCAGAGCCTATATCTATAGAGCGGGGAACCAAGGTTCCCCCGCACCCCCTCCTTTAACTGTAATATATCTTAGTAACCACTTTTGTAACCACCTTTAAATTATGTTACATAATATGCTAACATAATTATTTTTATTTGAGGGAGGGGTCGCAGGGGAACCGTCGGTTCCCCTGAGAAGGAGGGGTTATAGGGGAACCTTCGGTTCCCTTAAGTGTAGGTAGGGTTGATCGGTTGCGACGTGGTGAAACCCGACGTATCCGTATAAGCTTTACCATTCGGATCCGTAAAACGGAAACCATAATTGGTGCCCCCGCGGCTCTGACCCCATAGCAGCAAAATAGGGTATTGAGTTCCCGCGGTCAGGTTCACCGGGTAGCTGAACTCGGTATGGTAGTCGGTGGTCTTGAAACTATAATTATTGACAGTAGGGTTCAGAGCATTGTCGCCCAGGTACAACCACATGAAATCGTCGCCAATCAGGTAAAACGTCCAGGTCCCCGACACGTTCGGTGTAAAGATGCCCTGGGCCGTGATGCCGTACATACCTGTAAAGTACCGTGCATAGGGCGAGGCCCCGCGTGTATAATCATTCGTAAAATTCGTGGTAATGCCGGTCGCGACGACGGGGTTCTGATAAAAGTATTGTAAAGTATGTTGTTGGAAGTCCGCACTAAACCCGGCGGGTCCCGCGACATCGGCATTGTTATACATGTTCAGTATGAGACCATTTTGCACCACCGGCACCACATTGACCACCTGACTGCTCACGGTGCCTGCGCTATTGGTGGCGGTGATCACGAAGGCGGAAGGGTTCGGTGACGTCATGCTGAATGTGGCGGGGGAGGTGGTGCCGTTCGTGGGAGTCGCGGGCTGGCCGTTGATCGTAAATGTGGTGGTAACACCTTGTCCAGTACCTCCCGACCAGGATGCCGTGAACCCATTGACCGAGACGTTGGACGTATTGACGTTTGTTATGGGGGTCGGAGGTACCGTAGGTGCTGCGGGGGCCGCGGGGGGCGCGGGGGCGGCAGGTGCCGTGGGCACAGGGGTCGGATTCAAGATGGGATTAGGCACCACAGGCACCGTTGGAGCCGTAGGAGCCATGGGCGCCTTGATCCCTGTGCCCACGCCAGCACCCACATTTATCGGGCTGGACGTCCCACTCACGCTGGCAAACGGGTTGCCAAAAGGGGTGGCAGTCACCGTGACAGTAGTGGTTAAAGGATCGGTGCGGGTCAGGGTCAGGGTGGTCGGATTGGTACCCCGACTGCTGGCGATGATGCCGTTGGAAAGCGAATAAGAATATTGGACATTGGATCCCATGCCACCGGTCCAGGTGACGACGATTTGCCCAGGCGCGGACGAGACAGCATTGATATTGGATAGAGGCGTAATGGATCCGGGTCCACCAGTGGACCCCACTGGACCAGTGGCAGAGCCGCTAATGGCTGGAAAATTCTGGATATGTCCTCGAATAATTTTGGGGGTTAAAGACATCAAAACGTCTAACACGGTCTATATATTCATCCAACAAATAATTTATCCACCTTTTCTTTCGAGACCACCATATACTTGGTTTCTTTGTCGACCAAACTGTACCCGATCAAAAACTCCTTGTCCTTCTCCATATAGACAAACCCCAATGTGTATTCCACCTTTTTATCTTCAAACCTAAATAATCTGGTATAACGTTTGAGTTGCATCGAGAACAAATCCAAGGTAACAAACAAATGATAATAACAGCGCGGTTGTTCGTAGCTCACCACATGACATATGAACCAAACCTCGTCATCGATCCGCACACCATTAGTCGACCCCCGCACCCACCGGAAAAAGTTCGGCGCGTCATAGGAACGTTCCAGTACTAATTTCTTCAAAATATTCCCCTTTTCGTCGAGGTTCCGGTCAGGGTCATCGACAATGCTGCCGATGGTGAGGGGCGACCAACCGTAGATCGTCTTGACCTGTCGATCCCCATTTTTGAACAAGACCCAATTTTTCTCCACACCCTGTTTGTTGTCCACCGTGACCAAGTTCGATGCGATCGCCCCGTACTTGATGGTACCGTGTTCGATATAAGAACGACCGTATGCTAGGGGGCGTGTGGCGTTGAAACAGATAACCTCGTTGTTCGAGAACAGTCGCACGTCCTCGAGGCCCACGTAAATATCATCGTAACATTTATTATACTCCAACACGGTTTCGTTCGTCTTGTTCCACTGCCCGCCCCCCACATTGATGGTCGCCAACACGTTTTGACTCATGATACGACCTTTCTCGTCACGAACACTATATTTACCGTTATCGTCGATATTATAAGAGACATAGCGTACATTCACATATAACTTGGATTTATTGAGGGGGTCGACCCAGACGGAGGGCGTACTCGAAACATACACACTAGGATCGAGCACGGTCGAACTCACCGTTTTTCCCACAGATCGGAGAACCTGTAGCCGCTGCTCCCACCGTGTGAGCGTGGCGGCGTCCTCGAGACGCTTGAGTGAGGGGGCATAATACTTGTAATTCGAAATCACGTTACGGCCAATGTCGGGCGGGGTCAGGGGGGTCGTCAACACCTTCATACACAACGCGATCACATCGTGCTTCCGTGGGTTCCGGTAGAAGCCGATGATGGTGAACTCGTAGTCGATCTTATACTCGTAGACGTCGTTCTCTAGAAAGAGGAATTCGGACCGCAAACCCCCATCCTCCTGCATCGATTCGCGCGCCATTTCGTAAAACGCCTGGGCGAGAACATTGTCGCCCTTATTTCGATAATAATGAATAATTTGGTATAGGTTCTCGATACGACACGGCAGACACTGGTAGCCACACAACCAATAATGCTGGGCTTGGGCAAAATCCCCCAACGCTTTATAACTTTTCCCAATCGAATAATAGGAGAACCAAATCTCTTGGTTCCAACCGCCCATTTCGATGCGTTGTTTATAGTATTCGATGGCTTTGAGGTGCTGACCCGTATTGAAATAACTATTAGCCAAATAGAAGGTATAACGATCGTTGCCCGGGTTCTCCTCGAGCCCCTGAGATAATAAGCGTATGTCGCGTTGAAACTTATCGTCCTTGGCCCCACCGTCCCCGATGTCGTCAACAAACAACAAGGATTTGTCGAGCTGCTTGATGACGGTGTCGGGCGGGGTCTGTAAAAATTCGTGGGTTACGCCCCAGTAGGAGAACCCGGTGATGTTCTTGATGATACGAACATTTTTATAGTAAAACGCGTCACTACCCTGAAAAAGATGGTAGGCTATACAGTTATTCGTGCCTAACGCGCGTCGGAAATTACGCGGGCAGAGTTTAGGTTCGACCCGTAAGATCATGTCGGCGTCCATCAATAATAAAAAATCGGCACGTGGAAGCCCTTCACACGCTTTTAGCGCAAACGTGCGGTTGTAGGCGAAATCGCGGAAAGGTTCTCGAACGATCTTACCGGGGATGTTACGGGATTTAAAATATTCTTCGATGATCTCTACGGTATTGTCGGTGCTGCCGGTGTCACAAATGCAATACGAATCGATGAGGGGGAGAACCGAGTCAAAGAGGCGGACAATGATACGTGATTCGTTTTTGACGATCATGTTGAGACAGATGTAGGGACCCTCATCGAGAACCTGGGGCTCAACTACAGATGCTGCTGGTGGCATGGTATTCGTTTCTGAAATAGATTGTTGGTGTTGGCTCTCCACGTCCGCACCCACAGGCGCGAAAGCGTCCGCACCTAAAAGTGTAGATACAGTTTCAATAATGGGGTTCGGAATGAAATCTCCACTGGAATTAGCCATTTGTTATTACGAAAAAATATATATATCTATTGTAATATTCCTAAAATGTCTTTTACACGCCAGTACGATGATCCTACAAAAATAAAGCAGCAATTACAAGATACGACGTTTGTGGGGCGGTATATGTTGGATAAGCCCGGGTACGGGGTGAGTAATCTGACGTTTATCGAGGACCCGCAGATACGCCTACAGAACTGGGGTGCTAATATCAATACGAACCAACCGCGGACCGACATTGAATCGGACCTGTTTACGTTATCGAGACGGTATAACCGCGATTTAGTCGAAGTGAATGATCACAAGAAACATGGTATTGTGCCGACGCCGGCGAACTGGGGAACTACGAAACCGTTTGTGGACGAGAGCCGTGCGAGCTGCCCGGCCTGGATGTATCGTACGGTGGAGAACAATCGCTGGGAGTTTCCACTTATTAATCCGCAAGATCATATCGAACGCCCATTTAACTATGATGTGCAAACCCGTATCATCGAAAAAGACCTTTTCTGCAGGGAACCTACGGTTCCCCTGCGACCCCTCCCTTAAACTGTAAGGGATTCTTGGGAATTACCTTGGAAATTATCTTAACAACCGGGTTAACATAATTAGTTTACTGTTGAGGGAAGGGTCTGAGGGGAACCGTCGGTTCCCCTCATGCAGAATAAACTATATATATATATAACAATAAGTGATTGAAAAAATGGAATTGGCAGTACCAACAATTGCACTTGGATTACTATATATTGTTTCAAATCAAAAGAAGGGCAAAGAGAACTTTAGTGGTCAATCGAAACTCCCGAACACGAATATCGCCGACACCAACTACCCGGAAAATCAGTATTACGACCCGGCAACTCCCAACATGGATCAGACGGCGGAGCTGACGGTGAACAACAAGTACGACAACGCTGGCGGAGCCTATACGGACAAATATTTTAACGCCAACATGAACCAGGGCACCTTGGGTAACGCGAGTCTCGGTCCCGTAGGTACAGGCACCCAGTACTACTCGCTCACGGGCGAGAAGGTCGGGAGCGACTACTTCGTCCATAACAACATGCAGCCATTTTTCGGATCGAACGCCCGGAATGCGATTGCGAACAGCAATGTGACGGAGAGTATCATGGACAGCTACAGTGGCTCCGGATCGCAGATCATCACGAAAAAAGAGGTATCGCCCCTGTTTGCCCCCAACGAGAACATGCAATGGGCCCATGGCGCCCCGAACCGCAGCGATTTCTTTCAGAGCCGGGTCAACCCTAGTTTACGCATGGCCAATGTGAATCCGTTCGAACAACCCCAGTCGGTGGCGCCGGGTCTAGGTTTAGGATATGGCACGGAGGGTGCCGGAGGCTATAATTCGGGTATGATGGCCCGTGAGCAATGGCTCGATAAGACCGCGGATCAGCTGCGTGTTGACAGCAAACCCAAGGCCACCGGGTTCTCGCTCTTGGGCCACGAGGGTCCAGCAGATAGCTATATTAAACGTATTGCGACCCAAGAGCAAATGGGAGTCATGGAAAAAAATCGACCCGAAACCTCGTTTGCCTGGGACACGCGGACCAGTGGCGGTGACCATGGCGATATTGGCCGCTTGACCCCCGGTAGCACGGCCGACAAGGGCTATACCTTACGCGCAATTCCGGTGGAACGTAACGTGAGCCGCCCCGATACCGCGGTCTCCTACGGTGGTATTGCCGGAGGCGCAGTGGAGGCGACCTATGTGCCGGGCGAGTATACGCCTAGCCACATGCAGGAGCTGGGGGCGGTGCCCATCGGTGTCGCGAATGCCAACGGCCGTAACTATGCGACCGACGCGGACTTTGAAATCAAGGCCAAAGCGGCTTATCCCAACAACCGTACCGCGAACAAGCAGGATAATTATTTTGGCATTGTGGGTGGGGGCATGGGGGCCGTCATTGCGCCCCTTCTGGATGTCCTGAGACCGAATCGTAAGAACAATGTGATTGGTACCCTCCGCCCTTACCAGAATCCGAGCACCACGGTCAAACAATCGTATGTGTTTAACCCTGCCGACCGCCCTGCGACCACGATCCGCGAGACGACTGAGCAGGGTAAGGGACATCTTAATATCAACTCGCAAACGGTGGGGGCGTATCAGGTGACGGATCATCAGGTCCCGTTTACGAACCGTAACGAGGTGGGGGTGTATAGCTACACGGGCGGATCGAGCGCCGGACCCCGAGGACGTCAAATGACCTCGTACGAGGCCAATTATAACCAGCGTAATAACGATATTAAGTCGAGCACGATCCAGGGACATATGGTGCCTGGTAACATGTCGCTGATGAATGGTGATATCAATATGCGTCAGGTGAGCCGCGATTCTGTGCTGCAGAACCAGCGGGCGGTGATAGGGACCATGCCGGCCCAGATCCCCGACGCCACCATCCTGGGGAAGGAATCTGGCAACACCAACCAGTTATATTCCACGATTCAGGCGGACCGTAATGCTAGCCTGGATATTACACAGATGTTGAAATCGAACCCGTATGTCGTCAATTACCGTCAAGCCTTGTAGGCAGGGAACCAAGGTTCCCTTGCAAACCCTCCTTTACACCCTTGAACATTATAAACCGGACACCCAAAGGGTGTCCGGCTCAGTGTTTAAGGGCAACGTTACCGATAAACCGAAGGTGAGCTGCGCTAAATCAATTGTATCAGGCGCCCATCAAAGATGGGTCAGCAAGCGAAGCTTGCAACCTTGCAGCCCCATAGGGGCTGCTTAGGCGTCCGGATTCAAATGTTCATCGGTGTAATTGTGAAGGGCCTTTAGTAAATTATCTTGACAACCACGTTAACATAATTTCTTTTATTCATTGATTTGTACTGCAACAAAAAAGAGGGGGTTAAATACAGTTACAAAAGCACAATTATTTTGTTTATGTTGTGTATAATTAATGATAATTATACATTATTATCGTTTGACACAATGTTAGCAATCACCGCGTCGCCCACAAATCCCCCGCTTGCCTCTCCCGTCACCGTATCGTACCAGCCCGTCTCTTGGCGCTGAAGTACCGGAGGGCGCGGAGGGAGACGTAGAGCCGGCTTCTCCTCCGGAATCTCGCCATCCTCCAATTCCAGCGAAGCTGGATAGGGCTGTGCCAGTTCTTGCTCTGCTGGATGGACCTGTTCCTGTGCGAGTTCTTGCTCTGGTTGGCCAAGGTGCGCCATTAGCTTCGCCAACTTGCGTTCCAGTTCCGCGATGCGTTGTTCCTTCTGCAGGTTCTGGGCTATCAAGTACTCAAACCACCCGGCATGGTGTTGTTGCACCTCGTACACTTGGTCCACCGTATGAGCCAGTTGATGGATGTTTTGTTCGGTGAACTGCACCGGGTTCTTGTTCACGGTGACCGTGGCCTGATATGTTTTATCACCTACTTCATACGGAACCCGGATCTCGGGTGCCTCCAAAAACAGCTCACTTACCTTAGGCCAGCTCTCCTCCGTGAAATAGACCGCAGCCCGGCGCCAGTCCTTCTTCTGCGGCTGAATTTCAAAGAAATCCACACGGACAACCTCGCCAAACTCCCCCATGATACCATTCAAGGTCACAGAGTTCACCGTGCGGTGAATGCTGGGGATAAAGACACTGTGTTGCTCGGAATAGGTCGTCATGTCAATAGATATATTAGGTAGGGTACGTTCCATGTTTTCATAAAAAGAAGATTCAATTTTTAAGGGAAACCTACGTTGCAGGGAACCTACGGTTCCCCTGCGACCCCTCCCTTAAACAGTAAAAGATCTTTGTTACCGGTTTACATTCTTAAAGGGAGGGGTCGCAGGGGAACCGTAGGTTCCCTGCAGGAGGGGTTTAAGGGGAACCGTCGGTTCCCCTTAAGGGGGCGTCATATAATTCCGCGCAGATCCCCCGCAAATAGTGGTGTAATTCGTATATTTTCTTCAGATGGCACTCGTCCACATACGGCAGCAGGTCGGCGTCGAGACGAAATTCGGCTTGTAAAATGTAGTTAATCTCGCATCCTACCAAGGTTCTCAAAAACACGTCGTGTAAGTACACCCCCAGGTTTTCGTGTAAATAATCGTTCCAATCTAAGATATAGTCCGGCAGTCGGGGGTCACCCATCGGTGGGTGTGGGTTGTTCCGCGTATAGATCTGTTGGCGCGCCTGGATCGTCCCCGTCACGCTATCCTGGTTCTCCGTCACACGATAATTATAGAGCCGCGTGTTCATACGTCCAAACAGGTGTCGATCGCTCAGCCGGCGTAGATACTCCCCAAAGAGCACATCACAGCACTTATTATCGATCACGTCCTGGTACGGCGCAAGTGTCTTATAAAAGCGGTCCAGCACCGACCGGTGCACACAGTAACACCAATATTCGTGTCGATGTTCTCGGTGGTCCTTCTCGCAGTGGCTCTCATAGAATCCGGCGAAGTGGCGGTCCGAGCCCTCCTCGATCCCCTTACAAATATGGTGGATGCTTTTAATAATCACCTCGTTACGGGTCGGCTCGTAGGTATCGTCGTCGTCGCAGAACATGACATATTCGTAGTGGAAGGTCGGGTTCTCCAACATCATCAAAAAATGTCGCATTTGGGGGGTCTTTTGTTCTCGGATATAAACATGTATATAGGGGTTTCTCATCAAATTATGTTGGATCAATTGGCGCACGGTTTCGGCCCGGATCGCCTCGTTCTCGAACGAGATCGACAGATGCACTGGTACGACGACAGTCTGGGCGACCAGGGACTGGAGGCACTCGACGAGGTAGGAGATGCGTTTCGCGTTGGACAGGTGGGACGCAATGGCGATACAAATACTGTTAGCAATTTTAACCATAAGTGCGTCGGCCATGTTTTCGGTTCCTCGATTGGGCGATTAGTATAAAAATAATAAAACGCCATTTTTCTATATATTTTATTTTTCTAATGGTATTATAGCTCGAATCCATGTCCGATTACATTGTGGCGATTCCGTCCTATAAACGCGCCGAGTTATGCCGTGACAAGACGTTGGCTGTGCTGAAACACCATAAAATCCCCGCCAGTAATATCTATGTTTATGTGGCGAATCGGGAAGAATATGACGCCTATGTCCAGGTTCTCGACAAGAGTTTGTTCAATAAGTTAGTGATAGGGAAAAAGGGTTTGGTGCCGCAGCGCCAATTCATCATGTCGCAATGGCCCCAACATAAACATATTGTGTTTTTTGACGACGATGTGGCCGAGATTGATCTGACCATGTCGCCGATGTTCCGGGGGAAATCGTTGGCTTATTTTTTTAAGACCGCGTTTGCCGAATGTAAGAAACACCATTCGTTTATTTGGGGGGTGTACCCGGTCTTCAATCCGTTCTTTAGAAAGGGTCGGGAGGAGATGTCGACGTGCCTGAATTATATTGTGGGGGCATTTTACGGCATCATTAACCGTCCCAACTTGGACGCGATCCGGCTCACCATTACGAAGGAGAACGGGCAGAAGGAGGATGTCGAGCGAAGCATAAAATATTTCATTTATGACGGTATTGTGCTGCGGTTCAATCGTGTCGGATTCCAAACGCAATATTACGGAAAATATGGAGGTCTAGGTACGTTTGAAGATCGTTTGAAACCCATGCGAGAAGCGTCACAAAAGTTATTAAAAGCTTATCCTGATTATGGCTCGATATCAACCCGATCTAATGGAATGACCGAATTCAAACTTAAGAAAATTCCTGCAAGGAATGGAGAACCCGGCACCGCGAAAAACACCACGAAAAAGAACAAAACGACGAAGAACAAGACTAGACGAAACAGTAAGGCCTAAGCGAGCGAATTATATTTAGATTCAATGTCATTGTCCCGATACCATTTCACATAGTCTTCGTACATAATTTTTCTAATTTTATTTCTTACGGTGATTTTGTTCTCGTCCAACGAGCCTGACAGATGGGTATTTCGCAATAACCAGCTGGTGGCAATATTGAAAAAAACCTGTTTGGTCCCGTACTGGACTTTGCTCGGTTCTTTACCATCGCCCTCTCCCTCCCATACTAGCGTGACCACCCCATCAACATGGTTTTCCGGAAGTTGGCACGAATAGGCCCCGAAGCCCAGGTCTTTACTAAGGATAATGTTCATATGTCTATTACGACACTAAATATTTATACCATTTTACATAAAAATATGCAATGTGATTCGACAATTTATTATTTTTTATATTTTCTACGAATATTATAATTAGACAAGTAATTATAATATGACGGTTATAAAGAAAGAAAAGAAAGGTAATGTTACAGTTTATACCGTGAAAAAGAATTTCGATGACGAGAAGATGGAGAAGAAGATGAACACCTTTTTAAAACGAGACGATATTGACACCATTATTACCGATGACGCGGACGTGTACACAGAAGATAATCAATTACTTCTTAGATTTAGAAAAAATGTTCTCCCCCGAGAGCACGTGGATGCCTTCTATGACAATGTCATCACCTTTGCCAAGAACAAGAGCGGATTACGTGCAAGTGCGTCAGGAAGTAAGAAAATGGGTTATTCGGATAAGAAGGTGATGTCCAACATTTTCGGGTATTTCGATACTTGGTCTCCGGGTCAAAAGGCGGTTTTCAAAAAACGTGGAAAAACTCCGTCGGTCACCGTCCGCGAATGCCGATTCAACATGGATTATCCCGAAGAATATAAAAAAACGATCCCCCTGATCAAGGACATCGATGAACTTTACGCAAAAATGACACCCGAACAGTACAAGATACAACGACGAATGGCGAACCAAACCCATTTTAAAATCCCCGGAACATCGTTTACTACCGTCACGACCAATGTCAATTACACCACGACCGTTCACCAAGACGTCGGTGACTGCGTCGATGGTTTCGGTAATTTAGTTGTGATAGAAAAGAGCGAAGGTTCCGAGCCAGGAAAGGGGTATGAGGGCGCCGAAACCTGCTTCCCCCAATATGGTATCGGTGTGAATGTTCGCACCGGGGATGTTCTCTTTATGGACGTTCATCAGCCCCATGCGAACCTGCCGATGATAAAGAAGGACGAGGACGCGATCAGGCTGTCGATCGTCTGCTACCTACGCACGAATGTATGGCTGCGTACCAAGAACCGTACACGCCGCTTCTACGAGACCCACAACCGCACCGTGAGAAATCTGCGGAGCAGCAAGCCGAAGTAAGTTTGCAATGACTATAACAACTTTCTATCATGTTATTATAGTAAATAAAAAGACACCAAAAATGAACATCAAAAAATTCGTATTACAAAACCCCATATTAGCTGTGACCGCAATCGTACTCAAACTCGTGGTTCTCGCATTGATATATACTTATTTCTTTAGCAGCAACAAATACAGTATCGAAACCTATTGCACCTATGCCCAACCCCCGTCGTCCTATTTCCCTATGTTGGTGTTGACGGGTCAAAACAAAAAGGCCACAAGTATGGGGGTGATTAGCACACCCCCCATCCAAGGACAAGTAGGGGGCGATTGGATTTCCGCCGAAAAATTATACGATTACAATGCCCAATACTATAGCTACATGAACTATGACCCGTCGGACTATCCTGGGTACAGTATCACCGACACGTCCTTTATTGATGTCTCGGGATACCACATCGACCTCTCGTCCTCCTACCTGACCCTCACGATGACGGACACGACGATAGGTACCCCTAACGTGGCCCCGAATGGCAATTATTCGATCGAATTCTATAAAAACGACAAGGACTGCCGTTCTCCGAATACGCACATCTATGGTTTCAACCGCAACAATTCGCCCGAATCCGCCAATATAGTGTTTAATAACCCGGCCTGCGGGGACACGTACTCCCTGACCATCAAACCCGTCCATAGCCGTAAAAACGGATACAAACATGTGGACGACGTGTTTCCGGAACAATTCACGATCGACATCACATTTCATATCAACCCACATAAAACAGTCACCTGGTCCAAAAAGACGGGTCCAAAGCCGCTTAATCTCCCCCTGCTCGAAATGAATAAATCGTACACTTACTCTAAACCCGCATTTGACCGTAGCATTGATGGTAAGATAATGATTTCTCCGAATCTCGTGATAGATAAGGTGGGATATATTACCGACGCAGACGATAATGAGGTTGGCTATGTACGTAACGATATTTTTGATAATAATCACTGGATGCTGATATTTAAACAACAGACCGGACTGGAGTCGATAACGGTGAACTGGAAGACAGGGGGACCGGAGACGTCACCGAGTGTCGAAGGCGGGGTTTGTTAACCGTGTTGTTAAGATAATTTCCAAGATAGTTACCAAGATCCTTTACTGTTTAAGGGAAGGGGGTGCGGGGGAGTTAGAAACGCGAAGCGTTTCTTGACGTAGGTTTCCCTGCTTCCCTTACACCTTCGCGCATTTTAAATGCGCGTGGTAACGTTGCCTTTGCCACTGGAAACGCCCACTAAAGTGGGCGTTTTAAATCGGCAAAGGTGTAAAAATTGATTCCCAAGCACGCTGTTAGGCTACTTGTAAATAATAAGCGTAAAATGACAACAATTAGTATCCCCGCCCCAGCCCGTAAGCGTTACGCGCTCGTCTTCGACGTCGAGACCACAGGCCTCATCCCTAAGCAGGGTCGCGGGTCGATACGTTCGATTCCGATCACCGAGTACCCCTATATCATACAATTCGCGTTTGTTTTATATGATATGATCGACGGTCAAATAGTACAATTGTTTGACTCGTATGTCCGTATCCCGGATCTCGTCCAGATCCCCGAAAAGGTCACGGAGTTGACGGGTATCCACAAGCTCACATGTCATGCGCGCGGTCGACCCATCGTCGATTGTCTCGCAGCGTTTACGGAGGCATATAAGATGGCCGAATGTGTGGTAGCCCATAACCTCGAGTTTGATCAAGAGATGGTGGCGATTGAGATCGAGCGTAACCGTGCCGAGATCATGGTCCGGGCGCCCCATATCACTATGTTGTTCCAGCCGGTGAACGAGCGTGTCCGTAACCTAGAAAAATACTGTACGATGAAGAACGGCACGAGTTTATGTAACATTGTGACGGGTGGTGACGAGGAGTCGGGGCGCCCCCCGCGCCTGAAGTGGCCGAAGTTAGGCGAGTTGTTCGAATTCTTGTTCGATGGGGAGACCGCGGACGGGCTCCATAATGCGATCGTGGACGTGAAAGCCTGTTTACGGTGTTATCTGAAGATGCGACATAACATAGTTTTACGTGCATTCTAGGCAGGGAACCTACGGTTCCCTTGCAAACCCTCCCTTATCATTGTTACACCGCATAAGCGTCTAGTTTAGCCCTCGATCCGTTGGTATCTGTCGTAAACCTGTTCGGCCAGTTGTTCGACCTGGGGCTCAGTGAGCGCGATAGGTTGGGCGTCTTGTCCCGTCATCAGCCGTAATATTTTAGATTCGAGCCCCTCGCCTTGCCCCCGCATCAACATCCCCATACGCACCGTGGAATAAACAAAGGTGTACACCCCCGATTTCAGCATGGCCAGCGGGACCCAGAAGAGCGTCTGAATCCGGGCATTGAACACCGTGGAGAAGCAGTTACCGGTGCTCGAGAAGCTAATGTATTGATAAAAAGAAAATATGGGGTTACCGTCACCCAAGGTGCACACCCGGTTCGCCGCGGCGGTCGCATCCGCCGTTAAATTCACCGTTAAATTGCTCAATATCTTAAGAATGAATTTCTCGGAGTCGATGCCGAATGGTAAGGCCAAAATACCAAACATTTTATCGACGACCGAGGCGTAAAGGGTGTCGTTTTCGGTCGTGATGTAGGAAGAGATAATAGCAATAGCGTAAATAGCGATCGATAACGAAAACAAGGCCATAAAAGAGAGAACTGCGAGAGAACGGTAGTCGCGTTGTATGGCCACGACGGTAGAGGAGGGCTCGGCACCGCCCTCCTGTACAGCCACTTCAGTGGCTAAGCCGCCAACTTCATTCGATGCATTGTTGTAAACAGCTATTAATTTTTCTTCTGCCACGATGGCGCCTGTCAATTCGTCTAAAACGACGTCCAAATCCTTGAGTAAAGCGGTGATCAGTTGGACTTGTTCGTCGGACACCTCGACCTTTTTCATACGTTTTATGTCGTCGAAAAGCTCGCGGATGCTTTGGGGATCCATGTCGACCGGATAGTCATCAACCGCCATAGGTGCAACCGAGTCCGTAACAGGGGCAAAACCGCCCTTTTGCCCCCGGACCCGCCGCTGCCGTTTCATCGTCCGCTTATTGCGCTTATGCCCCCGTTTCTTCGCCGCACTTTTTCTCATTTTCATCGATTTCGCCATGATCCTATACACTCTCTATACACTATAATCACATAATAAGGAAAACCAAGGTTTCCCTTATGATCCCATCCTTGCAGGTAAACTGTCTTACAATCCTTGCAGGTAAACTGTCTTACAATCCTTGCAGGTAAACTGTCTTACAATCCTTGCAGGTAAACTGTCTTACAATCCTTGCAGGTAAACTGT
>Ga0164297_10000252_pt1 | contig 68554 bp, 90 predicted proteins | sample GEODES058metaG_FD_113539 | JGI IMG/M metagenome (GOLD analysis project Ga0164297, IMG submission 113539) | Dystrophic lake water microbial communities from Trout Bog Lake, Wisconsin, USA - GEODES058 metaG | ecosystem: Environmental > Aquatic > Freshwater > Lake | place: USA: Trout Bog Lake... | reverse complement strand
GTTAATTAATTAGATATATCTACTTCCAAGAAATCATATACAAATTCAATAATTCAAGACATTTTGCTATAAGACAGCCAGTTAAATGGGGGACTTTCCTACCCTAATCTCATATAAAAAGGGTCAAAATAGGACACAACGAACTCTTTTGCGGTATCTACCCCCCAAAAAAGGACGAAAAAAACACGATCGGCAAAAAGGCGTCACATTAAACGTCATTAAACGACCAGTTGGGCTCGGAAAGAAGCCTTTGGTCGTACACAAACGGCATTTGACGCCAAATAAGACACATACTATTGGATATAATCAGATTCTTTTGCTTAAAACGAACATTTATTGTTTAAGATATTTGAAAAGCAAGAGAATGGAACCTTTATTAGTAGGAGGACAACCATTAAAGTATAATGTTGTATCTTGTTTACAAGAAATGACAAAAGAGAAAGTAAAGAAAATTGCTAAGACACTAAGTCTTCCAATTGATATAGCTATTCTCAATTCTAAGTTTTCTATGAATGCTGCGATGATTATTCGTCAAGCATCATGTGAAGGTTTGCGGAGAGTTCATATCTTAGGCCCTAAAGCGTGTGATATGAGACCTGCTGTTGGAGCTCAAAATTATATTGATGTTGTGAAACCAGGAGATATAGATCCAGCAAAATATTTTGTTGAACAAGGATTGTATCCAATTCTTGTTGAGCAAGGTGGTGAAGCTTTAGAAGAGTTTAATTTCAAAACATTATTGAGACAAGGTAAGAATCTTTGTATCATTATGGGTAATGAATCTACTGGTATACCTCCAGCTTATCTGAATCAATCTTTTCCTCGTGTTTCCATTTCTCAAATGGGAATCTTGCGAAGTATGAATGTACAAATGGCTGCAGGAATAGTTATGTATGAGATAACACGTCAATGGCGTCAATTATATAAAGATTGAGTTCTGGTCCTAATGGAAAAGAAAATGGAATCTTTTTTTACAAGAATTAGACTTATTGGGGAGACAACTCTCCCATCGCCGGTGGTTAATCCGGCCACGAGTAACTAAGATGTTACTTGTGTAATATAATCCGATAATAACAAAATTATCGGGAATGGGATTAATATTAGATCATGAAGTATGTAATTTCATGGTCGCTAAATATAGAAAAATAACAGCACTTTATCTCAAGTGTCGTGAACCCATTTAAGCAGAGAGAGTGTACCGCGTCAAGTGTGGACACGAGACGTTTGTTAGCTAACGGTGAGCTAACCTTAGACTCGCCTATAAAGCGAAGGCTCTATGAATTTTTTACTCGAATTAATCTAAATGGATCTTATTTGGATTTTTTTGATTGTAGGTCTTGGATTAGGAGCTATTTTATCTGCTGTGTTTGGAGTGTTTAGCAAATCAGGAACTTCGTCATATTCACGAAGTATTTTCGGAATACAATCTACTGAACTAATTACAAATACTGTTATCTTAGTTGTTGGTGCTACTGTTATTTTTTTATCTGTTGTTTCTGCGTTAGTTAAAGACCTAACTTATCCCAATAAGAGACCTGTAAACTTTGCTGTAGAAACGTTAACTATGGCAACTATGAGTTCTCTAATTATTTTCTTAATGACTTATTTGCGTGGCTATTCGTTTACGAAAAGTACTGTAGAAGAGTTCTTTGTTTTATTTGCTAAATTTGGTATCTTACATATTCTACTACAATTCAGTGGATTTTATTCTTATGTATTTCCTCCTAAGTAGATCCAGAAAACGGATATTTTTCGTATTAACTTTTCATGAATTAAAAATGGCATCTCGTATAATTTTAGCAAATGCGAATAACAATATTCTACAAATGGTATATGTTCCAGGACTAACTTATAGTGATCAAAAATGTTTCTTTCTGAGTAGAGAACTTGGAAAGACAAAAGAAGAGTTGAAGGCTTTGGGTCAGTATCAACACGTAAAGCCTTCAATGAATAAAGAAAAACTACAGATGGAGTTCTTGGAGTATTCTCATTCGAGAAAGTACTTCAAGACTTTGAAAGAGTGGGTGGAAACAACAGGATGTACAATGGATGATGTTCTGTATGGACGTCAGGATTTTGATGGAGGTCATACTTATATTACGCTGTCTAAACTTCTAAAACAAATTGGTGATGATTCCGATGTTCAATCAAACGATGAAGTGGATGATCTAACAAGATTGTTTGAAAAGCTGAGAACAAATTCAGTTCCGATTAATCAGATATTGGTGCCTAAAACTACTATGGTTACTGGAGATGTTTATCTTCTCGAGTAAAAATGGAAACGTTTTTTACAAGAGGGAAAATATAAGATGGATCTTCTTAAATATAGATATCAACGCACTCATTTGAAACCTGATACATATTATTGGTTAATGTCTAAAACTACACAACAAATAGCAGGAAAGTTTGTCAGATCTTATTGTTTGGGTTCAGGAGAAGGAATGACAGTTCATCTAGAATTTATTCAAAAAGGTGTTCTGTATACTATAGATGATCAAATGTGGGGGTCTGTAGCAGGATATGAACTTAAATATTACCAAAAAATGACTCCAACTGAAATGGAACTCAACTATAGAGATCTATAATTCTGAACTTTTAATATAAAGTTTTTTTATGAAATTTGTTTCATAAGAATCTAACGTGTCTAAAAGTTCTTTAATACAAGAATGATGAATTAGAGGAAGCCATTTTTTGTACACTGTTTTCATTCGAGGCATTAATTGCTTTCTTGGATTCCGATAAAACTCTGCTAAAAGGGCTTCATCTTTTTCAGGAAGATTAAAGTTCTTAGTTAACATATTTGTTACTAACATATCAGTTTCAACAGTTAGATTAATATCATGTTTACGAATCCAATCATAGACAGGCCAATTTAAAAAGAGTTCATCAATTCCGTACGGAAATGATGAAGGTGGTTTCCTGATATTTTGGGAATTTAATTCATCTACTTCTTTTTGATATTTTCCTGTTAACAATTTTTTGATAAAGTTAGTTAATAATAGTTTAGGAAATTGGATTCTTGATATAAACTTTCCTGCAAGAATGGTATGTTTACGACCGTAAACTTTACGTTCATAACAGATTTGTGAACAAATTTTAATATCTCCTTTAAAATCATCATCCAAATAATGATCGGGAATATCAATATCTGAAATCCATACAGATTCATGTTTTTCAAATAAAGGCAAGAATCTGACTAATGTTCCGAATGTACCTATATGTCCTTTATCTTGACGAAATGGTTCACAATTATAATGAAGAATAGTAATATTAGGTGATGTAGCTACCTTCAAAACAAAATCTTTACCTGTATCATCTGTATATATCCTGATCTCATAATCTAATGTTTTCACTTGATCTAAGAAACGTTTCAATTGAGATTGATATTTAGAAAATGAACGATAAGCATCTTGCATAGTAAAAAAAGAACAGGATATTATATTTGGATGTTGTGTTCCTTGTTTGAGTATCTTTATGTCGATCTGTGACATCTTATTATTTCCCATGGAAATGAATAATGGACTACTTACTTGTCCTAAAAAATGGACTTGGAAATAAAATTTTTATTTTAATAAACTTTTTACATAAGTATCGTAATGTACATTTTCATATTGTAGATTCGAAATCGCATCATCAAGAAGGTATTGCTGAAGAAAAGATCTGGTATTTATTTCCTAAATTAAAAGAACTTAAGAATGTATCCTTTATTCGATGGAGAGAATACGATGAATTGAAAAAGACTATGCCTGAATTTGAAGTTCCATTTGATATCTATTATGTAACTTCTGGATTCAAACCGGCCACAAAAAAGTTATTTGTTCCTGCTTCTCAATATGAAGCTCTTGAAACCAAATACGATTTTAAAAAAGGCATCTTTGTACATTTTCGGTTAGGAGATAAGTTTCGTCTAAACCTTACAGAACTCCGCAAAGGTAATCCTGTAAAATATGTTCTCATGAAACCTGAATTTTATGAAGATCATATTTATGAACTTCGTAAAAAAGATGAGCCTGTCTACATATTTACTGATGAGATTCCTTTAGCAAAGTGTCTTCTATCAGGAGATTATACCTTTGTTGATGAAGGTGCGAATGAAACGTTTTATTGTTTCCAGAATGCTCGTCGTGTTATTATTTCTGAATCTACATTAACTATTGCAGCGGTACTCTTAGGATCTAAAAAGAAAGATCTAGTTGTTCCTAATTTCTTGAATATGCCTCCTGATTACAAACTTGTTTCATCTCCATATTTTTCACAAGGAGAATCCAATAAAAAGTATTTACTGAGAACTTTAGCAGAGTATACAGATATTATCAAAAGATGTAAATAAGTTTAATTGGAGTAAACTAATAATACTAATGGAAGTTAAAGTAAAAAGTCGTCAAGAGAAAAACAAGACAAAGAACGATATGGAATTCAGACGTAAAGGTAAGGGTGTTCGCGCTATTGAAGCCTCGCAACAGAAATCTAAGAAATAATCTGAACTGTAAACTTAATCACATTTTGATCTTTTTCTTCTGAAATAAGTTTCCATTTGATATCGTTAAAACCATGTTTACCGGTATCAGCTGCCACATCTTCCCATTTTCTCATATTTTTCATATCAGGAATCTTTCTTGTATCAGGATGTTCTAAAACTTTATATCCTGATTCAACAGTAGGGCGCATAACTTTGATTCCTTTGCGTTTCATACGATTACGCATAGCATCATCTTCACCGCCCCAACCCCAAAACATATTTGGGTAACCATTAATCTTTGTGACATCTGCTAAAGAGATCGACAAAGCTTGACCAATAAAAGAATCTCCTGAATATTTACCTTTATAAATTCCTCCTACATGAATAGGTTGTTCAGGAAAGGCTGTATAAAAAGGTACGATAGAACTCAATGGAATCAAATCAACATCATGATACACTACATACGTGGCACCCATTTTCTGAGCATATCTACTTCCTATATTCAGCAATGCACCTCTATTAAACTTTTCATCTCCATATTGTTCAATAACTAAAATAGGCCAATCAGGATGCCAACGTTTCATATGAGCCGTAAACTTTTTTAATTGTTCTCCTCTTTTTTGTACAATTTGTTCACGGAATGGAACTAGAATAACAGGAATACCTTGAGGTAACTTCTTTGCTTCACTGAGATCCAGTGTAATCATTATCTTAATTAACAGTTTTTTTACCTCTAAAGAATAATGAGAATTCTCAAAGAATTCGATTCTGCTCTGGATCTGTTGTCAGAGTATGGTGATCCTCTAAAAGTAAAAAATACTTTAGACTATATTTTTGCGTTATCTCATCAATGTTATGTGCTCTTAGCAAAGAAAGGACACTCAGAACTTTGTAAACTAGAGTTCTCTAAAACATCTCCATTATTGAAACCATATATCACCCAAAGATTAAGTCGACGAATTCGTGGGGATAAACGTAAAGCTCTCTTGAAAACATTGAAGAATGGGCAATGGAGAATTATGCAATGTGTTTTGAAACCGTTTACAAAATCTGAAGGTAATCCTTTATTTGAAAAATTTCTGACATCCTTAAAAGTTCCTGATGGTGCGTATATATTCACGTTGACAGATGCTCAACTTCTGCGTGATGATGGAACTTTACCTTGGCATATGGTTTCTAATTCTCCTAATCCTTTTCAAGGTCCATTCTTACCTATATTTGCTACATCGGGACAACGTGGATATGTAGATATTCCTATTCCTAATGAAGATGATCTTTCTTTAGCAATGAATCCTCCAAAGTATAAAGCTGTTCCATGGGAAGAAAAGAAGCCTGTGGCAATTTTTAGAGCAGGAAAAGCTACAGGATGTGGATTGACACCTAAAACAAATATGAGATTAAAATTGTCTTTAATGAGATCACCTTTATTGGATGTTGGAATTGTAGATACGAAATTGAAAAATATGAAATTTGATCCTGAAGAAGGTTTAGGATTTTTAGAAACTTCTTTACGCAAAGTCCCAGAAGTTCCTTTACTGGACGGACAAGATACATTCAAATATATCATTCATGTAGATGGAAACGTTTTGGCATATCGTCTTCTTAAGTCTATGTTAACAGGATCACTTATCTTGCGTGTATCAAGTCCATTCATTCACTGGTTAGATAATAAACTTCAAGCAGGAAAACATTATGTTTCTGTAGCAGATGATCTTTCAGATTTAGAAGAAAAATTAGCATGGTGTCAACAAAATGATTCAAAATGTAAAAAGATTGCTGAAACAGGTCGAAAATTCGCAGAAAAGGCTTTAGAACTTAATATAATGAAAAAAGTTATGGAAATGGAATTTAAGAAAACAATTGTTAAATAAACAAAGATGGGTAATTGTTTTAAAAAAGAAAAAAAAGACAATGATGATTATGTATCAATTGTAGTACATGAATCTGATTTGACAATTAAAATACCACCAAGTCCTACTTTGTGTCCAGTTGAAGGATGTTATAGTTCAGGCTGTCGAGGAAGATGTAAGCCGTTACCAAGAGTTAAACATATAATCTAAAAAATGGATTTTTTTTGATAAATATTGTAATAAGAAAAAGATGCAGTGCTGTTCTATCAAACTTGATGGACATCAGTGTACTGTGCGTATTCTTGAAGGAACACGATGTAAAAAACATGAAGATAAGTTCCAGATGACTGGACCTAATGCTACACGTCACAATGAATTGAAACTCATTCACAGACGATATAAGAAAGAAGCTCACGGAAGATATGCTACACATAGAAATATTAATTTATATCGTGCTGAAAATCGTACAGAAGATATCCGGTATCGGATTGTTGAAGACGCATTGATTACTTCTATTAATGCATTAGGTCAACAACATGATGATGATCCTTATATCGATAGACGTAGGGAACATGTAGAACGTATGCGCGAAACAGCTGCAATAGTTAGAGCGCAAAATATGCTTATGCGTGCTGGAATTGTTCTACATAATGCGCAACCGCAACAGCAAGTGGCTCAGCGTGAGCTTGAAGCTATTGCTAATGATAAACAAAACGTACATACAACAATAGTTGTTAGTGCGGTAAAACAAATGATCACCAAAGTATTGGAGATCCCGGTTCCGATAGAGTACCGGACAGAAACAATGAAAACTCTAACAGAAGTCATTGATCAGTGTCAGCCTCCATTAAAGGCTGTCTGGCAAATGAGTGCAAAATATTGTAATCCTTCGGAAGATATCTATGATATGGGTCCAGGAATTTACGCAAAAGTCTTGAATGCCGTTTGGCAATTTATCAAGACTTCTGAGCATAGTGAAGATCTAAAAAAGATCTTGGTTACTGAGCTCAAAGACAGTATAGCAATGTGTGCGCAAGGTAACTTGTCACGCATTTGTAATGTATTGACTGGATATATGGAAGGTCTAGATGTCAGATCAGATCGTGAGATTCTTGGAGATAAGATTGCTCAATTGATGGAGATGGATGACATTGTACAAAGAATTGTTCATGCTCGTGCTATTCTACATAATGCTCATATTCCCGAAGCGGAATGGGCACCATGGTTAGAAGCACTGGAATGAAACAGGTTGCCATTCAGCAACTTCTTGACCTACAGCTTGGAAAAAGCTCTGATGAGAAATGATGAGAATATTTCCAGTTTTTACATCACTGAATAGTCTGAACAAGTTTGCCATTTTTTCTGCCGCATACTCATCATTATTCAGATCTGTAATATAAAAACTGTGATCACAAGTTATACGATCGGATATTATATCGTACAAATTATCTGCTCTCTGGTCTTGTTCCAAATATACGTAATCAAATTTATCAATCAAATCATCAAGTTCACGGAGTTTTTTGTTTTCTGAGTCATACGAAACAAAAATTACTGGCATTACTTAGTATAAGATCCTTATCTGAAAATGGAAACAATGACATATTATAAATAATAATAAACATGCTTTATTGTGAACGTTGTTGCGAAGATATATCAGATGAACGTTGTCTCTTCGAGTATATGGATTTTATGATATGCGAAGAATGTTTGGAACTCCTTTTGAATGCTCCTGTAGAAATGGATGAAGAAGATGAGCTAGTTGAATTAATGAACAACATGGATACCGAGTAAATAAAATCCACGAATTTTAAATTTAAGGATTTTTTTCACATGAAGATTCTTTAATGATTCAAACATGAAATTAGCAGGAACCTTTATAAAAATATATGTAGGTTTCCAATCAGAATCAATAACTGTTTTCAAATATTCTGAGACAGAAGTCTTTCCCATAAAAAGATCTAATTCTTTCTTTTCTTTGTAATCTGGTCCACCCCACGGAGGATCTAGATAAAGAACATCTACATGTTTTTGAAATAGTTCAGTAGAATCTCCTTGGTGTAAAGAAACATTTTTTAGATCATATACTCCGACATTATGTTTCAGAACTTCGTAATTCTCAGGATTCCATTCATAAGAATCTACATGTTTGAAATTTAAACCAAACATAATTGTATCTCCACCCACATTTCCGGTCAAATCTGCTACAGTTTTTCCTTTTAAGGATCCTGCAAGACTTCGCATACATTGAATAATCTTTTTGCTATCTTGACGTTTTGTTACAGAATACTCACCCTCAGGTGTTAACTTTAACTGATCATAATCTACTCCTGCCTTCTCAGGAAACATTACTTTATCATGTCTTCCACCTCTAAAACTCTGTTTAGGAGTATATGTAAAAAAGTATTTTAAGAATGCTTTTGAATTTTTGTTTGTGCTTAATTTAGAATACAATTTTGTACGTTCTTCTTTCATATCAGCAAGTCCTTTTTGTTTACCAGTACATTCAATTGGAGTCAACAATTTAAATCTGCGTTTACCTGAATTATCGGCCATATCAATTAATTCTTGAGCTGCGCAAATAAGACGAACTTTAGATGTATGTTCAATAAATTCGTGATCAGCGTACAACATCGCAAAGAAAAAGTTTAACAATGTAGGAATCGAGGCAATTCGCATACCATTTTGTAATGAATGATATGAATGACAGGCATCTGTTTCAAAAACTCGAGCTAATAGTTTATGTTTATGTGTAATATCTGAATGAGCAGGTAAAATCTCAGCGTACTCAGCAAAATCTTCACGATGTGCTTCTCCAAAGAGATGTTTAACTTTATCTACCGTTTCATCAAAATGTTCAGGAGTTACTAGAATATCTAAAGGTAATTTCCATGTACGACTGGAATGGTGTCTAGACTCAGCATTGAATCCTAAAAGAATCACATTTTCTTTAGATAAGAAAGATTCAATTTTCTTTGCTGTTTCAGAATCTATTAGTTCTTCTTGAGTATCATTTTTGGGACATTCAATAGGATATTCATTGTTCAACAATTTTAATCGTTTGTACACTTTAGTCCATCGTTCAACAAATCCACGGGGACGAGACAATTCTAGATATACAGACATTCTCAGAAAATTAGGTGGAACATAATGCATTCCATCTTTTTCAATAGATTCGGACCATAATTTTTTGAATACATCTCGCTCCATTGAACTCACATCAGCTACACCTGTATAATCAGCAAAAACTTTAAATGTTCCTAAATGAACACCTGGCTTAACTTCTACATTTGGAACTTTTGCTTTAACGAGAAGATCTGCAATTTCCTTAGCATGTTTCTGAGGAGTTTCAGTAAAAAAATCGTAATCGGGAATGTCAGTTTCTGTATTGTAAAATTGTTTTTCTTTAGGAAGTAGATTGTTGATAGCTGTTCCACCGTAACAAAGTACTCTATTATGTTGAATAAACTTTTTAACAATTCCCATCATTTTATGGACTAATGGATTAGATGCTTCAGTTTTATCGATTACTTCTTGTGCTTTTTCAGCTGCAGCTTGGATCTCTTCCATTATTCTTTTTGTGGAAAGGAATTAAATGTTTTGTCCATAGTGGAATAATAGAGGATGCCTAAACGTTCTTCTCGTATTGAAGAAAAGCCTTCTGACTCTGAAGATGAGAAGAAGAAACGACCGCGCCGCCGAGCTTCTGAAGAAGTAATATGGGTCCCTGAACAGAAACCAAAGGTAATCGAACCATCAATGAAACTCACGAAAACTGAGCTTACTTTTTTCCGCGGAATGTCACCTGATCATCAAGAAGATTTGAATCAAAAGATGGAAAAGTTTAAGAATTATATTGATAACGGGACCGAATATCCTTTGCGTCTTCGTATTCTATCTCTACCTCTTTCTGAATATATGAAATCTAATGTCTTAAAAAAGATCGCAGCACTAGCAGAAGATGGTAATGAATCTTATAAATTACGTAACTGGATCGATTCTTTTTTGAAAATTCCATTTGGAAAAACTATTCCTTTACCAGTAACTTTGGAATCAGGACGGGATAAATGTTCTCAATTCATGAAAGAGTCTAGAAAATATCTAGATGAAGCTGTATATGGAATGCTTCCTGCCAAAACACAGATCATGCAAGTTCTGGCTCAATGGGTAACAAATCCTGAATCTATGGGAAATGTTATTGCCTTACACGGTCCTGCCGGAGTAGGAAAAACATCTATTGCAAAGAATGGTATTTCTAAAGCATTACGTCGTCCATTTCAATTCTTTTCTTTAGGTGGTGCTTCTGATATTGCGAATTATGTTGGACATTCTTATACGTATGAAGGGTCTATGTGGGGTAGGATTGTAGACTCATTGATGCAACACGGATGTTCGAATCCTGTAATGTATTTTGATGAACTAGATAAAATTTCAGGGACGCCACATGGAGAAGAGATTGCGTCTATGCTGATTCATTTAACTGACAGAACTCAGAATACTCAATTTCATGATCGTTATTTCGCAGGAATTGATATTGACGTGTCTCAATGCTTGTTTGTTTTCTCGTTCAACGATATTAATTTAGTAAGTCCTATTTTGCGTGACAGAATGCAAGTCATTCATTGTGGAGGGTATTCAGAAGTAGAAAAACAAGTTATCCTCAAAGATTATGTATGGCCTTCAATCTTAAAAACATTGAAATTTAGTCCTGAAGATATTGTTCTTGGAGAATCCTATAAATTCATGGTTCGTGAATTTTCGTCAAAGGAGCAAGGAATCAGAACCTTAATCAGATGTGCAGAGACAATTATTACTCGTCTGAACATCTTGCGTATCGCAGATGAAGAAACTACTTCTGGATATAAATTTTATATTCCTGTAAAGTTTCCTTTAACTTTAACTGATTCTATAATCAAAAAATTAATGTCAGGTGTAGAATATCGTGAACCTGAATTATGGAAAACAATGTATACTTAGCATCCTGGTTGACCAACTGCGATCGGTGGATAAGGTAATACGTTTGTATTTGGAATAGCAGGACAGGCTGCAGCACCTATTCTGTAATCTGTTTGTAATTGATTAGATTGAATCACATCAAAACGTACAATAGCATTCGTAGTTCTAGTTGGATTTAATGAAGAATATATCTTTGCTTGTTTTAGTGATTGCGTCCAATTAGACGCATCTCCTTGAATCGTATAATTTTTACCTGTAGCACCTTGTGAACTCATTTATTATAATGGTCCTAAATTCACTACCAATGGACCCAATCCACCATTAGATACAAATTCAGCATGTCCATCTGGATCTGATTTTGCGAAGGCTGTTTCTATTGTTGACCATGGAGTTGGTATTCCAAGATTATTAAATGATGTACATGTAGTTTGAGATGTTAAAAATGTACGTTGAAAATCCATAGCTTGATTATTTGTTCCATTGTCATTAGTTACATTTGGATTAGTAGATTTACCATCAGAATTTACATTTTTTGTGGGTCGAACAGCATCTTTATATGAACCATAATTACGTTGTAATTGAGTATGTTGCCCTGCTGTCGGAATAATATTATATAAAGCTGCTGGTGGAGTTATAAGCGAAGAAGATCTTTGCATTTATATAATGGAGCTGTTTCTGTATGTTATACTTTTAGTTATAGTCTATTACTTTACCCGTGTCTATCTCTTAAAAGAACATTTAACTCTGGAAGAAGTTAATACTGATTATAAAAAGTTAGATAAGAAAATTGGCTCACTTGAAGAAGAGTATCGAGCTTTACAGCAAAAGATTGATTCACAAGAAAAAACTATGTCAAAAGCTTCTTCCCAAGCTTCTGCTATTAATGCTTCATTGTCTAGTGCGATCAAGACCGCTTAACCACCATTTAGGAGCTTGATAAGGCGGTAAGATAGGAGTATCTTTAGATAGAACAGGAGCTACTTGAGACATACTTGAAATATCAGATGGACTTAGCAATACAGGATAATATTGTAAGTATCCTAACTTTCCTGAGAATCCTCCTCCTGGACTCATAAGTAATGGAGCACTATTCTGTTTAGGAAGTTGATTCATAGTATGATGAGTATGTAATGTTCCATTAATAAAAACGTTTACTGCAGTCTGATCAACAACAATCGCAAAATGTATCCACTTCTGAGCTGTTAAATTAGAAATGGGCACAATTTCTTGACTACCAAACGTATCTACGTAAATCAAAAAAGTATTTGTTTGAGGATCTAAAACTAGAGCCGGACAAGCTACAGAAAGATCTGGTGTACCTTTTGTAAACACAACTTTCTTTTCGCCGTACCTATAAGTATAATCTTCAACGTAAATCCATCCTACGTAAGAAAATGAAATACCATTAGGTTGGTTTTTTGACGGACTAATATCGGAATATTTTGTTTCTACTTTACCATCTTGAGATGTAGATATTATAGGAACTGGTCCTGATGTTGAAGTTTGTCCGAAATATTTTATAGCTCCGTAAACTAATCCAGCAACAAAAAGAGCAACTAAAATTGAAACAATGTAATCTTCCATTATTATATCTTAAGTAAAAAGGAGTATTTTATTACTCCAGTTGTTTAATCCATTCACGCACCGGTCTACCTGATTTAGCCAAATCGGTTAGGGCACACGCAATTAAGCTGTCTGTCCACACAGTGACAACTGTAAAGATATCAATGTGTCTCTCTTGGTATTGAACCAAGATCTCTCCTAACCCTTTACGAAGTCTGTTTTGGGCATCATAAGGACCAAGTCCCATCTGAGGTTGCCACGCAATGATCTGATCTCTGTGTGTATCGGATAGCATCTTAGTGGCCAATTTGAAACCTTCCTCTGTCCACTTGTCATTTGGTCGACAAATATCTAAAGTAAGCTCCATTTGAAATATACCTACATAATTTCTACTAAATTTATTTCCATTTTTACACCAGACTATATATAACATAATGATCATATCATTTGATGTGGGATTGCGAAATTTAGCGTTTTGCGTTTTAGGTGGAACAGCAAAGACTGTTACGATTCATCAATGGGGATTAATTGATGTGATGGCTGAGTCAGCTGGACATGGAAACACTCAATGTTATAAATGCAAGAATCCAGCTTCATGGATTCAAGGAGAAAAATACGCGTGTACTCGCCACAAAACATCCGGGAAAGCATTTACGAAGACTTCACTCATGAAAAAGACGTTAGAACAATTGAAGAAGGAAGCAGAATCCTTCAAGATAACAGGAACGACCAAGAAACAACTCGTCGATGGTCTTTATGTGAAATATTCAGGTACTGTTTGGAAACGTTGTGTGAAATCTTGTAAACAAGGTTCTGTAGTTGATTTAGCTCCTGCTATTGCCTCAGCATTGACAGCACGAACATCTTTATGGACTGGCGCGTCTCTAGTTGTTTTTGAACAACAACCTGATAAACGTATGTTAGCTGTTCAAGCAATGATGCATATGTGGTTTGTTTGTCATGGTTACAAAGTTAAAGGTGTATCAGCAGTTCATAAATTGACTAATATGGTCACTATAGAGGATAATACAAAAACGTACAAAGGGCGTAAAAAGACTGGCATCATTCATGCTTCAGCCTTATGTCCACCTGAATGGCGCGAATATCTGTTGAAACATCCTAAGAAAGATGATTTAGCAGATTGTTTTTTGCAAGGAGTATGGGTTTTGGAACATTAATTTTTCCATGGCCATCTCTTGTTACAAACTCTGTACCACAAAGTGGCTGGAACAACTATAGGAGAAAATACAATACAGAACACAATAGTGTATGATGTATCGACTAATTTCATGATTGTTGACCCCGATGTATTTCTATATTCAACCATTGAATGAGGTTGAACAGAACGTAACTGCATGATATCTAAAAATAACCATTCTATAAAAAATCATTCCATTTTCTTGTCACTGTCGTGCCAGAACCCTACGCGTTAAAGTTTATAGAAGCACAGCAGTCGTAAATAACAAATGGAAGTCGTAGGTCTAGATTTTTTAACGAATCCCGCAATTACAGAAAAATCAGAAGTAGTTAATCTGGATACATTTGATTTAGGTTCTCCTGAACCTCCTAAACTAACTCCTCAAGTAGATTTTTCTGGTCCTTCTGAAACATGGAATGGGTTGGAGAATTTTAATTCTCAAGAATCATTTATTCCTCGTCAGACCCCTAGAATGTCTGATGAACATTCTCAACGCAAGAAATATGAGATTCTGAGGAAATTCGATCGTCTTGCGAAAATGGGAGTTCCTTTACGCAAGAGATTTACTATGGATTCAACTCTAGATGAAATGGAGATGGAACTTGAGTTCATCCGCAAAGAAAAGGATATGGACAGAACTGTTCAACAATTTTCCGAATGGTTTGTGACCGGTATGGGTGGTCTTGAATGGTCTTCTAAGAATGTTGGACTAGTTAAAGCATTTGGTTTGAAACTAGACGGTCTTTCTGAAGCTGCCCAAATGAAAGTTGGAGATATGGAAGAAGATTTTGAAGAATTGTATGATCTATATGGTGATAAACTTCGTATGCATCCTTTAGTCAGAATTCCTATTCGTACCTGTATGATGGTATATATGGTTCACTTAACGAATGAAATGGTACACAAGTCCCCTATTCCTAACATTGATACGATCTTGAAAACTAATCCCGACATTGCTCGTCAATTAGCAACTGCTGCGATGCAGTCTCAATCTCAACAGCGTCAGGCACCAGCACCTCAATATAGTGGTGGAGGTGATCCTTTAAGTGGTCTTCAAAATTTTATGAGTTCTATGATTCCTCCTCAAGTACAGAGACCTCAAACGATTAAGTCTCCAGTAAAGATTTCTCGTCCTAATCCTCAACCTCCTCAAGCTAGAACTGAAATGAAACCACCAAGTATTCCTACAGATATTAATGAACTTTTGAAATCAGTAGGAGTTCCTGAAGAGAAAAAGGTTGTTTTAACTCCTTCTAAAAAGGGTGGATCTACTGGTAAAAACTCTGTGAGCATCAAGCTCTAAACACTAGATTGTAATGTAAACAGATGTAACTTTATCTTCCTCAGTAAGTCCACTGGCATCGTACCCAAGCAGAGTATAATAAGTTCCCCATGTAGCTGGAAGTCCACCTACATGAAACCATGCTGTCATAGCTTCTTTAAAAGCATTCAAATGGTATTGATAGTTATCAAAATTATCTTCAGGATCTGTTTTTTGAAGATAGCTTAATCTCATCTTTAACCGAGCATACAATTCTCTTAATCTTGGATCCATTCTTTTCCTTTAACATTTCTAAAAAAAATCATTTCGTTTTTAGAAGTGATCATTCAAAGAAGCACATAATGTAATTGCCTGTTCTTCATTAATGCAGACAAATATTTTAGGGTAACGTTCTCTACCATATTGTTTAGGCCAAAGAAATACTGTATCTTTTTCAGTTGATGCCATTGTAAATGAATCGACTCTAAAGATATATTTTATTGGAAGTTCATCTTCAAGATAACGTTTAGATATTACTTCAATTAAATCCTTAAACTTATTATTATTCTTTACAGACCATAGCAATGGATTATTCATTTTGTTGTGTTTAATTGTTTTCAACTTAAAAAGTTCGTTTTAATAAATGTTTGATCGTTCAAGATTAGAAGAAGTTGACAGTAAGATTAAACGTGATCTTAAAATTATTGATGAAACAGGTTCTGTAAAAATATATTTATGTTGTTATGATGAATTCATGGTTTCTAAAGAAAGTTGGAACGGGTTTTATCCGTGTTCAACTGATACAGTTTCAGTACATGAAATTATTAATTTGATAAAAAAGGTATTTAAACGACCTTGTATTATTCGTCATAATATTTTATTAAGTCCTATTCCTTTAGCATTAAATGCTCAAGCAGAATGTCAAGATGATTTTGAAAAATATATTGAAGTATGCCTAGTTTATTAACGAGGATTTACAATACATAGCTTTTTGTTTGTGTTGAAATAGATAGATTTAGCTGTGATTTCAGAACAGTGTTCTTCATCAACCAGCTTAATCTTTCTTAGTTTAATATATTTACAAAACTGAACAATACATTCTGCCTCATCAGTATCTAGTTCTTCAAAACATTTAATGTTCCACGTGACAAATTGAGCATAAGTCATATTGTTCCAAACTGGTTCTTCTGTTAAAGATTGAATTCTTTCAAAAGTGTATGTATCAATAAGCATATTAGTTATAGTGTCCATTCCAAAGTTAAATACAACAAATTGTTTAAGAAACAATCCGTTTTCAGCAAAAATGTATGCCTACATTTGTGTCAAGTAGTGTAAGACAGCTAATCTTACATTACTCTTGATTCATATAAGGAACCATAACTCATTTTTTTTACAACTCTCGCTCTACTAGTTGTTTGCTGTTCTCTCCAGCTTCGGGTTTTGATGTGTTACCAACACAAATTATATGCTCCTCCTTCGCTATAATCATAGAGTTATACTCCCTCCTCGTTTAAGGTACGTTAAACCTATGTATTGCCCCTTACTTCCGCAAAACATTGTAGATCACACATTCGTCAAGTTCTCATGCTTGACATTCTGATCTTCCTATGATTTCTGAGATGAAATCAATTCCGTGAGTCCATATTCAGAATCCTCACATTTTGTATATTCTTGTTCTCTTTCGAGACCTTAAATGTAGTATTAGCGAGAACTCCTTCAAGTTTCCCAATAACTGTATTTCTATGAAAAAAGATTCCGTTTTCTAAGAATTCTCTTGATTTAATTCTATCTGAGTTATTTCTAACTGAAGTTTAGCTTCTTCAGAAGTAAGTGTTTTAAGTTCTACTTTTATTTCACGAATAAAAGTCATGAGTTTACTAAATGTTGAAATTAATTTATTCCATTCTTCATCATTAACATTCTCTAAAGAAGAAGTTACCTTAACTATCTGGCGTTCATATTCTCTGAGCAAGTTTTTGCGAACATTCATTTTTGCAACAACTTTTAGACGCTCAATGTAAGCAGACATAATTAAGCATGTATTAATTAGAAAAAAAGAGTCCGTTTCTTTAACTTTCATACTCAGTTTTACATTCATTAAAATATACTTCAATATCAGCAAGTAATTTAAGAAGTTTATTCTTTTCATTATATAGTTCAATTAGTCTATTCTCATTTTCTTTTGAGGCTTCAACTAATTTTTTTTCTACATTTATAAGATCATTTTCTATTTTACGATATTCTGCTTCTGCTTTATCCATTATTAACTATTCGTTTACAAAAGGTAAAAAGTCCGTTTTATAGACTCTAAATTATTTCATCAAGAAACGTAACTGCTCGCATAGCATACCACCAATTGTAATAGTTACTCTCCGATTCAGGAGTTTTACATTTTATACAGCCATCAGTTGGTTGAAACCCTCCTTTATTGTATATCCAGCTTGGACACTCTTTTGCGTCTTCTACACGTTTCATCAAATCCCAAATTTGAATTGTGTTGAACTCTCTTGAAAACATATCTCTCATTTTCTCCTGAAAATCTTCACTGAAAGTACTCACAATTCTAGAGAGAAGATACCTATGTACTGTCTCTCTAGCATTCTCCATTTTTCTAAACTGTATATTTACATAATTTTAATCCGTTTTAGTTTTGAAGAAAAGGATACACAATTCCTATAAGAACAATTGCTAGTACAGCAATATCGAACCAACGAATAATTTTTTTGTATTTTATAGGAAGAGCATCATATTCTTTACGATATTCGGAAGGTTTAGCCCAACCCCACATCCATCCTAATAACGTTGGATGTAAACGATCATTACAATCAAATAAAACATCATACCATGCTAACAGAACATAAGCTGAACATGCTAAAAAGAATGCTGCTACTGCACGATGTGACCATGCTTTAGGATGTGGTAACCAATACACGATTAAAACGAAAGCAGAAAATACTAAACATTTAGGATTTAAATAAAGAGGTGTACCAAATAGACCACCACCCATTTATAAAAACGAATAGTTTTGTTTTACTGATTTGTATTTCTAAATAAAATGTACACTGTTGCAGAATTCGCAATAATCGAGAAAGGACTGGAACATGCAAAAGATAAGGGGAAGTACCTCGAATCTTTTGAAATTTCATATCTGAAACGAAGTGAAGGATTTCAGCTTGTAGATGATTTTCATTGTTCTTTCAATAATTGGAAATTTGAACTTATAAATGAATATAAAGAGTATCTTGAAAAAGAACATAGAGAAATGTTAAAACAACGAAATGATCTGTTAGGAAAGACTATAAGATTGACTTCTAATATAGAAAAGAATAGGAAGAGGTATCGTGAGTACACCGACTAAACTAATCATTTTTTATTTCCGAATAATCCACTTTCCATTTACTGCACCTATAAATTTTCCCGCTAATAAAAATGGTGGGTAATTTAACTGTAGTTCTGGTTTTGATGGTAGATTTCTCATATCTAAAGGTGTTGGAACTGGTTGGTTATTTTTAATTAGTTCATTGACATATTTTTTATGAATATATGTACATTCAAATACATTTGGAATGGGAACTCCTTTGAACATTCGCATACCGCAACAATTATTTCCATGAAAGTGTATTAATACATGATTTGTAAATTTATTAAAAATATCTTGATTGAATGGAAAATGAAATTCTATAACAATTTGACTAATTTTATCCATCTGTTGCATACTTAAGCTTCGTAACCAAGAAAATTCATACCCTTCAATATCCATCTTTATAAAAACATTATCGTTAGAATCTAGCAAATCATGTAAATTTGTTGTAGTAATACTATCAATTGATCCAATATTTTTCTTAGTAAATTGAATTGAAGATTTCTTTGGTAAAGAATTAATTGTACCATCAAATGCATAACACTTAGTTTGATACCGTTGAATGAAATCTTCTTCAAAAGAAATATCATCAGATATCCCTCCAGAAATCAAACATGAATAAATAATATTTGGAATAATAGCAACGACATATCCTCCGTCATACTCTTTACCAATTCTCTGTTTAGGGTATGGTGAAGTGTACAATCTTAATTCTTCTGGTTCCATTTAGTTTAATCTTCTTTTTTTTCTTCAGAAAATAACGGTGGACTTCCGTCTTGCATTGATCCGAAAGTAGATACAGCTCCACCTACTGCCATATTTGTCATTCCTTCACGAGACTGTTCACCTTTACCTCTAAATAATCCAGTAGCCAAAATTACGAATCCTGCTGTCAAAATCAATGATGTAACAATATCTTTAGTTCCCACAAAACATACAGCAAAAATACAGATTCTACGTAAAAGAATATTTTCAGAATAATCTGTTTCATCAGTAGAAAATTCATGGATAATGTATCGAGATCCTACGTTTAAAAGTAACATCATTATGCCTGCAAAAAAAGTATTCTGATTCAAAATCCCAACTGCATGATTAATGTGGTGTAATACCATTTTATACTTTAGTAAGATTCAAAAGTACTGAAGTGCTCTTCTTTCTTTTCAGGAGAAGCTGGTTTAGGAACTGATGAAGGCATTGGAGGTTTTACAATATCTTTTCCTTGCATAGCCATGATTTTTCCAGCAAGACCTTTTAAGTCTGGTTCAGGTGCTCCAGATTTAGGCTGAGGTTCCTCTTTGGTTTCTTTTTTCTTATCTTCAAAATATTCTAGAGTAGGATTAGAACTTAAGATGTAAGCAATTCCTACAAAAAGAGCGGCTAAATGAGATACTTGTAAAGCAATAGCTAAAATAGCAAGAAGAGATGCTGCGTGTCCCCATGGAGTTGATAGTACATATTGAACAAATCCTGGAGGAGGATGAGTAAAGAATGCTACGTAAACAATTGATCCACCAAGAAAAATCATCTCTATTTGTGAAAGCTTCATTTGTTTAACCTCTGGAAATTTTTATGGTCTTCAAGACAAGTGATATGCAATATTCAAGTTTAGAGGATGTTTGGGGATCCTTCCCAAAAAAAAGTCATTCTATGACTGCTAAAGTACAACATCCGGAAGAAAAACGAGATCCTGTAAAAGAAGCTCGTATTTTCCCCACCCCTCAGCATCGATCAGCTCATGCTGTTGCAACACATAAAAAGAGAATTGACGATTTATCAGGTTCCTTACCTATTGTAAATGATGAATCTGAAGATAATTGGAAACCTGAAGTCGTTCCTTCTAGAACGGAACATTTTACGCTTAGCAAAAAAGAACCTTCTCAACAATATCGTCCATCAAATTGGGGAACGGATTTTCCGTACGCACCTCAAGATTTTCAAAATTCAGCACATGACCTAAAATTGGAAAAGATTATGAGAATGATCCAAGAGTCTCACACAGGAAAGGAAACTCCTGCGGCACAAGATATGTTGCTATACATTTTCACAGGAATTTTCTTTCTGTTTACATTTGATACATTTGTACATCTTGGAAAACGTATGAAATAAAAAAGTGTTTGATTATATCGAAACACTAGTTAAAGTCCCGCGTGATGCTATTTGACGAAATTCTTTTGCCTTTTGCAGGTTGCTTGATTGCCACCATTTTTGTTGTTCATATGTATCAAGCATTATCTTCTCCCAACTCTGTTGAGACTCATTAAAATTCCAAACCCATTTACCACCACGAAGCCATCTACGTCCTTTTTTAGTACGTGTCTGCCAAAGCAAGTATGCTGTGCCCCAAATAGGAGCTGTTAAAAGTACAAAAGGTCCAAGAACCATTGTTCCAGCTACAAGTTTAAGAACTTCAGTATCATTCCCAAATAGATCTTTTCCAGTATCCATTTTTTGATAGTGTATTCATATAAAAAAACTTTTCGTTTTCTTGTCAAAATACCTTTTTCTCTACTGAATACACAACTTTACGAAGACCGTACTCACGCATACACTTTTCTAAGAAAAGATGACAATCTGAGCACGGTTTAGAATCACGTAATTCATTATGTGCATTATAACGATAAACGTAAAGTGTAGCACCATTCAGTTGTGACAGATCGCCAAGATTTTTCACAACTGATTTTTCGGCATGCATAGTTTGATCTGAATATCCACATCCACGCGATCTGGATCCCAAAATATTATGAGATACAGCCAGAATTTTGTTTCGTTTAGTAATCATTGCCTGATGAAAATGTTGAACATTACTAGGCAATACGCGTGGCCGTCGATTTTGAATCATTCTTTTCCAGAATAAATAATCAAATTTAATATTCGTTTTACCTGAGTCGTGTTTCCATACTAGAAAAATTATCAAATGAATTCTCCATAGTTTCAATTTCTAAAGTTAAACTATAGTCTACAGGTATTCCAGATGTATTTGCTGGCCAATAAATATAATCACCACGTTGTTGAGTATGTAAACGAGTAATTAATTTTAATCTATCTACTCGAGCCAATGGTGGTAAATACGTTTGGACAATACGTTGAAAAGACCCGTCATTGTATGTGATTGGATTAGTTAATCCACCTGTAATCTGAAATTTACCAAATACAGAATCTGTATATGCAGATCTATTTCCACCAAGTGCAGTTTCATCTGATCTATTTAATCCATCAATTTCTAATAAAAAATAAGTAGGCGAGACAAGGCTAAAATCAGTAGCAATATTTCCAGAAGCTGCTGCTCCTGTTTGATCAAGTCCACCTGTTCCAGTAGTGCCATTCACAGTATAATTTGCACTACCTATTGAAGGGAATTCTGCTGTTTTTATAGAAATAGAAACTACACGTTCATAAGAACGAGGAAGATACACTGTAAATGAACCATTATATTGGTATAGTGATGAATCGCGATCAGCAGAATCGATATATACTGTTCTCTTCGTAGTTGTTAATCCGGGATTTGGAGAAGATTTAGAAACTAATGTTCCTGAATAATCATAGACCGTACTCATTTATGTTTTCTTCATAGAATAAAGTAATCCAACGCACGCACCTGCTGTCAGTTGAGCTCCTACAAGATATAATGCATTCTTTTGTGAAACTTTATTAGTCATCAATTTGAATAAGGTTACCGCTGGATTTAAATCAGAACCAATTGTTGTTGCTACTGCGAAGGCAGCTACAATATATACCGGAGTTTTAGCAAATGCTACTGCTGAAATTAGCAAAAGAGTTCCAACGAATTCAGAAATATACATTTATTAAACTGTTATAAAATAATGAAGTATCTTCTTGTCAAAGCTTTATTAGGATTTGGAGATCGTCTTCAATATCTTGCGATGTGTATATATTTTGCTCAAAAAAATAAAATGAAATTAAGAGTAGATTGGTCGGATTCTGTATTTGGAGACTCTTTTTATAACTATTTTTCAATTAATATTCCTTCATTTGAGATGGAAGAACTAACTGAAGAACTTTCTGTGTATCCTGAATATTGGAAGGGTAAACTCAATGAACAACTTACAAAAGAATCATATTCTCGGAATTTAGAATTAAATCAATTAACGAATTACAATGCAGATATTATAGTAACAGTATCTGGGGGAAACAGAACAATATATCCTAGTTACGGATTTATGGGATTAAAATTAATTCATCCAAAAATTATAGATTCTGTAAATCAACGCGAAAGGATGTTTAACTTGAAAGATAAATGGGCTATTCATTTAAGAGGAACTGATCGATTTAAAACAAAAGAATTTCGTGAAAAAAGATTTCGTGAATTATTTTTAAAATTAGTACATACAGGATTTTTGAATAACGAAGGTAGATCCGTAGTCTTATCTGATGATATAGAATATGTAAAATTATGGAAAGCTCGTGATAGTTCTCCAATTTTATCAAACCTTTACGATATAGGAAGTGTAGGATTACATAATTCAAAACCTGAAGATATTGGAACTACAAAAGAAGAAATCATTATTGAAATGTTGATCGACTTTTTCACATTAGCGTCGTGTAAAAGAATCTTTTCTACATCTATGGATTCACGATTTTCTATAATGGCTAAAAATTTAAAACCTTTTCTTAACAGTATTATCTAAAATGGATCCCAGATTGTATGGTAAGAATAAGTAATGCTCTGTCAACGTGGATACCGAATTCTTAAACGTGATGTTAACGAACACCACGTTAAAGGATGTTTGACTGTAAAACCTTATATTCCTGCTGTATTTGTCAAACCACAATTTGTAAAACCACATAAACTCTTTTCTGAAGATAATGAATACTTATATGTTCCAAAACATTATGGTATTGAAACATTTGGACAATTTCTAAAAACAGATCGAGAAGTTCAAAAAACTTCTGATCATCATTGGTTCTTTAATGGAACTTTAAGAGATATACAGATTCCTGTTGTAAATTCTTTCTTGAAACCTGAACCTCATGATGGAATTATTTCATTACAGACTGGTGGAGGTAAAACTATTTGTGCGTTATATATCGCTGCTCAACTTAAAGTACCTACTATAATTTTAGTTCACAATACATTCCTAAAAGATCAATGGGTAGATCGCATTAAAGCTTTCTTACCAGAAGCTAGAATTGGATTTCTTCAAGGAGATACCGTGGATATCCACAACAAAGATATCATTGTAGCCATGTTACAATCCGTATCACTCAAAGAATACGGACCAATCTTCGGACATATTGGATTCACTATAGTTGATGAGTGTCATCATATTGCTTCTGATTGCTTTTCACGATCAATTCCTAAAGTAACTTCTAAATATATGTTGGGGCTTTCAGCAACACCTGAACGTAAAGATAAATTAATGTACGTCATTCATTGGCTTCTTGGTCCGTTGCTTTATAAATCAAACACTGCTGATAAAGTTGATGATCTTGTTAAAGTTGAATATTATGAATTTGAACCTACAGATAAAAAATTTAATGATGTAATTTTGAATCCATCAGGAGTAATGTTTACATCACTTATGGTGAATAAAGTTGTTGCTTCAGAAGAACGAAATAAATTTCTGGTTGAAATCTTGGAAGATGTTTACGCGGATCCTAAAAGACGAATTCTTGTGTTGACAGATAGAGTAGAACATGCAAAAGTTATATTAGAAAAAATGCCCCCAAAAATGAAAACAGATGCTGGAATTTTAGGTCGAGATGTTAAAGCAGAACAACGTCAAGAATTGATTGACACTAAGAGAATTCTTATTGGAACGTATCAAATGTGTAAAGAAGGGTTTGATGTTCCTTCATTAAACACCCTATTGATGGCAACTTCAAGACCCGATGTTGATCAAATTTTGGGTAGAATTCTTAGAGAAGAAAAAGGTGTCCGAAAAGTCCATCCTCTTATCTTAGATATTGTTGATCCAGCTTTTAGAAGACAATTTCAAGAAAGATTGAATTTATATAAGTCTAGAAACTACCTTATTGAACAAACGAAGTTGGTGGATTAATAATCCATTCACGAATAGTTTCTAGCATACGACGAACAACTTCAGGATTAAAATCTGAAACTTGATAAAATACTAGAGGATATCCGGGAATATCAAATTGAATTCCTCTAAACGGATCAATATCATTCAACCCAGCAAAAATTCGTTCCAAATAATCTAAAACTTCAAAATATGTTTTATCAGAAACCCAAACACGTTTAGGTACTAGACCATCCACATATCTAACCAAAAATCCTTCTGATAATCTTGGTCGAATAACAATCACATCATCACGTTCTTTATGATCACAACGAGATAGACGAATAGTAACACTCATTTTTATTCATCATCATCAAATGCGTAAATCGCAGTATAATCATTGTAATCACGAACTTCACGATCTCCGTAATCACCAAAATCTACTTCTTGAATATTTCCTAAAACATCTACAGGTTGATCACCGTTTTCGACATAATCTCTTCTGAAATCACCTTCTGGTTTATCTCGCATTAATTCTTCATATTCTTGTTCCATTTTCTGATTGAAATCTTGGGCAAATCTGCGTCGATCTTCATTTGTAACAATAAATTCAGAAATACCAATATCTACTAACATTTTAACTAGTTCGCGTTTTGTATCAGTCATTTCACGGTATCTTGCTTTGAGTTCATTCTTTTCACGAGTTCGTAATTCAAGTTCTTCTTTTTCAGCTTTTTCTTTAGACTGAAGAAGCATTTTAAAGACTAAATCTGTTTTAATAGACTCAAGTAAAGTTCTCATAGGTGTTGCTGGAATTCCAGAAAGCGTTTGAAAAAACAATCCTTTTGCAACATCTCGCATATAAGATGCTGAACCATGTTTAATATGTAAAGATTCTCGTAATTCTCTGATTTTCTTTTTATCAAAAGTTGTGGTAGCTAAAATATCCAAAACGCGTGAACATAAAGAAACAAATGTATAGTAATCTCCTTTCAAAGAATCTGTAAACATTTTGAATTCTTTTGGCAAACCTAAAGTCACATTGTGTTCAATTTCTTTAGTAGATAAATTACTGAACATCAAAGATACTTGTTCAGGTTCAATTAATTCTAGATCAGGACTTGGGGATATTTTTTCATCAAGTTTCAACACTTCTTGTGAAACTGTAGGAAGACGTTTTGTAATCCATTTGACTAATTCACGTCCTTCACAATGACCCAATTCTTCAGAACCTAAAGTTTTACCTGGTGTCAAAGTTACAAGAGTTTGTTTTATTGGGAAAATAATGCTATTAATTTCATCAGCTTCTTCAGGTTCTTCATAACGTTCTTTTGATGATTCTAAAAGAGGTTTAAACTTTCCTGCAAAAACTTTTAGGAACGGAAGTGTTTCATCTCTAGCCTTTTTCAAATTCGTTATAGTTTTAGACAATTCGTTTAAAGGTCCACGTGAAGGAATTTCCTCCAAAATTTTTTTAGTAATTACTAGAACAGAATCTAAGATTGGACTTGTTTTTGGATCATCAGAATCACGGGGATATCCAGATAATCGGAATGGTTTATTATTCACAGATCTTTTAGGAATGAGAAAAGGTTGATGAACTTGTAAAAGAATTACCAAAGCGGGAATACATAATAAACTTTCAATACGATCTTGATCTTGTTTAGAAGCTTTACGAGCTTTTAAAGCTTTAGTAATTTCACGTATCAAACTGAGTAAGGGAATTAATTGGGTTTCGTGTGGAAGAATTTGTAAGGTAGCTAGAAGCAAAAATAACCCAGCTTCACCACCGTGATTTAAATCAAATATAGTTCTCAGAGCATTCAAAGATGTTGAAAAATTAGATACAGACTGTTCTGTTTTTTCAGAATCTAGAGATTCATAGGTCGCAACTAAGTGACCATTCTCATCATATTCATCAGTAGCTACAGTAATTTCTCCAGAAACTTCTTCACCACAGAATTTGCATACACGTTTACCTTGTGTTACAGATGTCCATTCAACATAAAAGTTACGAGGATTTTCTTCAAGATTTCCGCGAAGAACAGACATAGTGTGCTGACACAATACAAAAATCCCATGATCACGATACTGCTTATTTTCAAGATCTAAATCTCGCAATAATAATTCTATGGCGTCTGCTTTATCTTGAGAAGTTCTCAACGCATCGTCCAGAATACTTAAAATTGTTTTACGCAATTCAGACTCTTTTAATGTTTCAACTTTTTCGTATTTTACAAAATTGATTTCAGAATGTTCTCTGAATTTTTCTAGAAGATGTTTATACTCTTTTTGGATATCGGATTCAGAAGATTCAGACCATCCTAGACGTCCACGAGTTACAGATAAAGCTTTTTCTTGCTGAATATGACCTACGGTAATACATGTTCCATCTTCAATTTCAATACCTTCCTTATCTTTTTTTCCGTATCTGTACAATCCCGAATTAAGAAAAGAATCAAAATCAGATGTCAAATGCTGACAAATATCAATAGTAGCTTGAGGATGATGTACAGGTCCTTCAGGTGAACCTAAAGCAACTAATCCATGTTGACTGCTTCGTGAAATTAGAAGACGAGGAATATAGGATCCACCATCTATCTGTAAAGATAACCAATAACGTTCATTTAATCCATGAGACCATTCAGAATAAGATTGTGTTAAAATATCAGATGGAGCTTTTTCATCATGTTTAGGAAATTCGATATGCTTAACTTCCTTTGATGAATGTTTTTGATCAGCAGGAGGAAATCTTAATTTCCATAAATTCCACGGAACTTGGCTTAATTTTAAATCATAAACTTTTAAGAATTTTAAGCCTTCACCGTAAGGATCTTCAGTTTTTGGAATAGCATGTTCTAAAATAGACTCAACACTTGGAAATACATCTAAAAGGTCAAAATCAGTTTTATAAAAAGAAGGTTTTTCCGAATTCAAAAAAGGATGATCTAAAGGATTTGGAATCTTGACTCCACGATCTCCTAAATAATATCCTTGAACATGTACATCATCGGGATCAGATAGTGATACATCAACCAGTACGAATGATCCATCATCTTGAATTACTTTTTTAGATCTTATAAACCCATCTAACACAGTAACTGGCTTCTTACCTTCCTCATCTAAAAAGTTGCCTACAGTTCGACGACCATTTCCAGTAGATGAAAAAGGTTTAGGAAGGGAATGAATCAATCCTGGATAATAATTAGGTTGACGAATACGTGTTGGTTCTAGCAAAGGTAAGTATTCTTTATCTAGAGAATATGCTTTCAATTTGAATTCAGAGTATACTGGATGAATCCAAGGAATGTTTAAAGATGTACGACGAGAATTTACTAGATAATCGGTATCTGTTGCTACAATTAATTTTTCATATGCTTTTCGAATTCGATCACGATCATACATGAGACTTTTCAATTCAAATTTAGTAGGTTTACCATCTGAAATACTCTTTTCAAAAAAGTCTCTGAGTTGTTCATCTAAGGTATAGAATCGTAATTCTTGAGGCTTAGATACTTCTTCAGAAAACTCTATTGTTTCCAAAACTTCATAATCCCCTTGTTCGAACTTTAGGAGGTAGTCCATTATTCTATAGCGCCTTTTCGACGATGTCAGAATATTCGTGAATTCTCTTCTGAACATCTTTCAAAACTTCTTCAGGTGCTGACTCAGATATCCATTTCAAAGACATATCCTTTAGCAAAGGATGCAATATATCATACGATACAAATCCTGTCTTTCCTCCATGATAAATCATTTCTTGTAGCAAAGCACCTTCAGTATGATCACCCTTTTTCAGATTAACTGAATACACATTCTTCTCTGATTCACGAGAAATATGTTCCAATCCTTCCTGAACCCATTCATCAATAGTTTTACGGAGATAATCATTAGCCATTTTCAGGAGTTCTTTGGATTTGATGATACCTACACTTTCTACTTGAAAATCTACCCAATTAGGACGGCCATGTTCATCAACTGAATATGATTTTTGATAATAGAAATTATCAAATTCACGTGGATCTGCTCCGGTCTTTAGAAATGCTTCACGATCAACTTTCAGACGTTCAGGATCTACATGATATTTATACGTTGCCGTACATACATGAGATCCTTTTTCTAGAGCTAGTTTACATCCTAAATGAATTTCTTCACCTTTTCTGACTTTAATGAACAGCAAAGGTTTATTGAGGTCACGATCTTTCATTAGTAGACTGGATGGACCCTTTTCAATCTTAAACTCATCTGTGGTCACAAGTCTATCTTTATCGGGAACTGGATTTACTAACAGTTCAATTTTAGCGTTCTTAATAGTTTCTGCATCAGTTGGATGAACTGCCACCGGCAAAAGGCTCACACGATGATGAATCATTTCATGAGGCATCTGTGTTGTATTTACCAAAATTTCAATACCATCAAGTACAACTTGAGGCAGATAGTTTCCTACCAAAATACGTCTTAGAGCATTGATATATGTCAGAGGAAAATGCTGAAATTCGACGTCCAGCATGAACGGCGAATTCTTTTTCACAGTTAGAGATGCCATTTTTCTTTGTATTTGTCACGTTCTTGTTTATTTCCGTTTTTTCAGTACAATAAGAAAAATGTCTCAGCCGTACTTATTTTATAGTGAACGTTGTCCTCATAGCAAACAAATTATGGAAACCTTGAAAGCTTTGAATAAATCTAGTTTATATAAATTCATTCTTGTTGAAACTCTTCCTCGCCATCAGATCCCTGAATTTTTGAAAAAGGTTCCTACTTTATATAATCCTGAATCTAAAGAGGTCATAGTCGGAAAAGACATCTTTGGATACATTGGAAAACCTACCAATTCTAGAGCTGAATTACCGGTTAAAGACCAGAAACAGGTTACAGGCGATATTAGTGCTTGGGGATTTGAAGGAAAAAATGCTTTGACTGAGTCATTTTCTGATTGGAATTCTCCTACATCTCATGGATCTGAAGGTAATAGCATGTATACATTTTTAGGTGGACCAGCACCTTCAGGTCCTAGTGAATCTAAACCTGAAAATACATTATCAAAAAATCAATCTGATGTAACTCAACGTATGCAAGCTATGGAAGAACAAAGAAAAATGGAGTTTGGAGGAATTCAACGGAAGTAAGTCTACTTACGACATGTAGGACACAAACCAGGTTTATTAACCGTACCAGTCTGGCAACCACAAATAGAAATGACAGTTCTAGCAGGAATATTTGTTGGCAAATTAGTGGTTACATTATAAATCTCGGATTTAGTTAAGTAAGTTCCAGATCTAAGTGCGAGTAAAGCGGTAAAATCAGAAGCTACATTGCGAATTCGTGATACTCCAGTAGTTTTCAAATTTTTAACTGGTCCAACTGAGGAGTTTGATACTACGCTAGGTAGTTTTGCAGGAATACCAAATGGTTGAAATCCAGAAGGAAATACAGGAACCGAATTTGTATTTAAATTAGAACTTAGTCCCAAAAACTTTTTATGACGGATCCATTCGCCAGTAGATAGCATTTATCTTTACTAGCGGTAAGAAATTTACTCAGTTCTTATTTTAACGGAGAACGAGATATTAAAATAATAATGTCTCGTAAAATCTTTTTGGATGCTTTTTTCAATCAATTTTCAGCATTTCTTGGTGAACTCCGAGGAATGTATCCTGAAGATCCCGATTTTCCAAATTTTGTAACTGCAATAACATTGATTAGAAATACCAATCCAATGTTAGCAGTAAATTATATCAAAACTGAAGTTATCGATCCTTTTCAAGAGAAGATTGCAACACGCGATGAATCTTTCTTTATGGATCAAGATTATACACAAAAGAATGCTGATATGAATGTTATCTATAAACTGAAAGAATATGTCAGAGAAATGTCACCTGCCTCAAAAGAAGTTGTTTGGCAATATATTGAACTTTTGATGAAACTATGTCTAAAAATTATTGAGAATTAAATCCGTATAACTCATTAGGTGTCAGTGTTTTCAGTTCTGAAACTGCTTTAGATAAATTCTTGAAATTACGAAACAAAATTTGATTTACTTCAGCAGGTGACCAACGTTCATTTAGGGATTCATCAAGTTCACCTTCAAACACTTGATCATAAAACGATTCAATCATTTCACGCAAGATTCCAATGGAACATTTCTTGAAATGAATAATCATATCTATTCTACCTGGTCTAATCAATGCTGAATCAATTCTTTCTGGGAAATTTGTAGAAATGGCAATAATTCTTCCACTAGATTCTAACGTACCATCTAATAGATTCAAGAGAAATGAAAGATCAATTGGATTATCTTCTTCTTGAATTATATTACCTAGTTCATCCATTTTAATAGGTTTCTTTTCTTGAGGTCTTTTCAATTCACGGCGCAAAACTATATCACCCATAGCATCAATATCTTCAATGACATACATACGTTCATTTACAGGAATAGTGTATCGTTCAGATTTTCCACCATCCATAACATTAATTTCATCATTAAAAAATAGATGATTCAGTTGTTCTTTAGATTTGATCTCAGATAGATGAAGATTAATGATATGGCGGTTTCCGACATTAGCAATAGCCTTCATTGTAGATGTTTTTCCACATCCTGGTGAACCATGAAACATGAATCCTAGAGTATGAGGAATACCTTTTGCATCATACCAATCCTTTCTCTCCAAAAAGAATTCTGTATGGTTACGAACATCTTCTTTTTGTTCAAAAAATACATTATCAAATGTTCTGGATGTTGTAAATTTATGTTTTTGGAATACGATATGACTTGATGGTAAAGGATTACGAATACCGGGTTTCTTTTGATCAACCATCATATCAAAAAAGAATTTTTGTGTTCCCAATTTATTTGCCATATGACGATCATAACTTAGACAACATGATTCAACATATTGCTGTAAGTAGAGATTTTCATGTTCAAAGCAGAATAATTTAAATTTAAGAAGTTCAATAGTTCCATTCGTATAAGATACTGAAATCAATTGAAAATAAAGATCTGTATCGATCAGCACCGGATCAAACTCGTGAGGAATATAATCATGATGAGTAATGGATAACAAATTCCTGATTTTAGGTAGTTTAGATACGGAATGAATTACAGCATCCATACGATTTTGGAACATGGTATTCCCTTTCTTATCTTCCTTTTCACGTTCAAATGTAATAACGGCTTGAATTTGTTTATCTGGTGGTGGAGGATCACGTTGATGACGTCTACAACAGCCTTGTAATGTAATGGGTAAAAATAGATTGACCTTTTCAAGAAAATTATTAGCTAATGATGGCATAAAAGGCATTACTTTTTCAAATAAACTGATACCTAAAAAAGCTTTTAAACTTCCTCCGCCGCTAAGAATCATCTGAGTTTTTATTAGATCTACCATCTGTCCGTTCATTTTTCCTTTTTAGAGTTCAACGTTTAATACACATATCAATAGTTTGAATATTTTGTTGAAGTGGTTTGGTACGCTTTAGACGTAGAGATTCAGAAGCTTTGTCGATAACTTCATTTGCTAAAGAAACATATTTCTTAATATCTCGCAACGGTCCCTGAATATTCATGGACGGAAATACAGTTCGAATAGGTGGCATTTCAGAAGAAATTAAATCATTAGATCCGGAAAAATATTCACGATATTGTTTAATATCTAGGACTCCGCCAAACATTCGTAACAAAGTACGTGGAGGCGCTGGAGAAATTAGATAATCGGTATACAAAAATCCGTATAATTTAATCAATAGTGAATGGCGATACCATCTTTGCGAATCGGATACAGTTGAATCCATATACAGATGTGCCAAACAACATTCTGGAGAACAAAAATTTCCTTCACAAGTATACAAATCTTTATAAGTATTATAAGAAACTGGAGATTTGAATTGAAATCCATTAAATTGATGGCAACACCAGAAACAGGATGTATATTCTGAATATACTTTTTCAACAAAAATTTGTTCAAGCATAGGTTTCAAAATAGATTTTGAAAAACGTTCTGAATCTTGTTTAACTGTATTATCTAAAATTTCGGAGTAACTAGTAGTTTGTCCAACAGGTAAAACTTGTTCTTCTTGATCTGAAACTTTTAAAAAGAAAACTACAGGAGTTTCAGCAATAGGTGCGGTTTTTTTACGAGGAGGCATTTTACTTGATAAAGCTTGTTCTGATAAAATCCAAAATGGATTTACTTAGATATAGACCAATTGTAATTATTCAAGATGGATCGTTACCAAAAACACACTCATCGTGAGCATATCTATAATCTTCCTGATACATATATCGGAAGTATTGAAACTGCTCCCGAAGAACATTATGTGGTTTCAGATTCATCATTTATCCAGAAAACGGTTCCGTTTAATCCTGGATTTTATAAATTGGTAGATGAACTTTTGGTGAATGCACATGATCATGTTGTGCGCCTTCAGCAAAGAAAGTCTACTAACCCTGTAAAAAATATTTGGATAACTGTAGATTCTCAATCTTTAATTATTAAAAATGATGGAGAAGCTATTGATGTAGAACAACATCCAGTACATGGATGGATTCCTCAAATGATCTTTGGCGAACTATTGACATCAACAAATTATGATAAAGATGAAAAGAAACTTGTAGGTGGAAAGAATGGTTATGGTGTAAAACTTGTAAACATCTTTGCCAACAAACTAGATGTAACAATCGTAGATTCTCAGCGTGAACTGAGATACACACAGACCTTTGAAGATAATATGACAAAAATCGGGAAACCGGAAATCACAAAATCTAAAAATAAGTCTTTTGTTCAACTTACATGGATTCCCGACTTCAAAAAGTTTGGAATGTCATGTATTCCTGAAGGAATGGTTCAAGTTATTCAAAGACGTGTTCATGATCTAGCATTGACTGCTGGTCGTGATGTTAAAGTATTTTGGAATACTGAACATATAAAGTTCAGAGATTTGGGAGCATATGCTTCATGGTATATTCCTGAAACAAAACTGATTCTGGATAATCCTCAAGAACGATGGACTATTGCAGTATCAGATTCACCTCTAGATAAAGCTATGACAATTTCATTTGTTAATGGTATTTGGACTCGGTCTGGTAAACACGTTGATGAAATTGTGTCCCAGATCGTATCATACATTGTTACACATATTGAAACCAAAAAGAAAATAAAGGTCAAACCTGGAATGGTTCGCGATATGCTCGCTGTATTCATTCATTGTTCTGTAGAAAATCCAGCATTCTCTTCACAAACTAAAGAAGTATTGACTTCTAAAGTATCGTGTAAATTGAGTCCTGAATTTCTCAAGAAACTGTTGAAACTAGAGCTAGTTGAAAAAGTTATGGAAGAGCAAGATAAAAAAGATCAAAAAGACCAAAAGAAAACAGATGGACGTAAAGTCTCTAAAGTAGTAATTCCTAAGTTGGATGATGCTTCTTTAGCCGGAACAGCAAAAAGTCACGAATGTACTTTGATTCTGACAGAAGGAGATTCAGCTAAATCTATGGCTGTATCTGGTCTGACTCAAGAACAAAGAGCACGTTATGGTGTATTTCCTTTGCGAGGTAAACTTCTCAATGTGAAAGACACTTCAGCTCGTAAAGTTGAACAGACTGAGGAAGTAGCTAACCTAAAAAAGATTCTGGGTCTCGAATCCGGAAAAAAGTATCCCGATATTAAATCATTGCGATACGGACGTATCCTAATCATGACAGATCAGGATTATGATGGATCCCATATTCGTGGACTTTTGATCAATCTGTTTCACGAACTGTGGCATGACCTAATCAAGATTCCAGGGTTTATTACCTATATGGCAACTCCAATTGTCAAAGCAACAAAATCCTCAAAAGTTTTATCTTTCTTTACTCAATATGAATATGAAGAATGGAAAAAATTGAATTCAGGATGGAATGTTAAATATTATAAGGGATTAGGTACATCTACTCCCGCAGAAGCACGAGAATATTTCAAAACTATGAATGTAGTAAAGTATACTTATGCTGATAAAAAAGATGATGAGTCAATTGAATTGGCTTTCAACAAATCTATGGCTGATCAACGTAAAGATTGGCTAAAAGGACACTTGGAATCTAATATTCTTACTTCAGCAACTGAAGTTCGATATTCTGAGTTCGTAGATAAAGATTTGATTCACTTTTCAAACTATAATTTGGAAAGATCAATTCCTAATATGATGGATGGTTTGAAAACATCACAACGTAAAATTCTATTTTCAGCATTCAAAAGAAATTTGAAATCTGAGATTAGAGTAGCTCAATTCGCAGGATATGTTTCAGAACATTCTGGATATCATCATGGCGAAGCTTCATTGAATGATACCATAGTAGGTATGGCTCAAGACTTTGTAGGATCTAACAATCTTCCATGGTTTGTCCCACAAGGACAATTTGGGACACGGCTACAAGGTGGTAAAGATTCTGCGTCTCCGAGATACATTCATACTTATCTACAAAAACATGTAGCTAATCTAGTTCCTCAAGAAGATTTGGGGTGCCTTCAGTATCGTGAAGATGATGGTCTACCTGTTGAACCATATTGGTATGCTCCAGTAATTCCCATGCTTCTTGTGAATGGAGCACGTGGAATTGGTACTGGATATTCAACATTTATCCCACCATGTAATCCTGCTGTACTTGTAGCTGGACTAAAATCTTGGTTACAAAAGAAGTCAACTTTGGAAGATATTCATTTGGAACCTTGGTATGCTGGATTTAATGGAACTGTCAAAGATTTGACTGTTTCTGGATGTTGGACTGTAAAAGGTAATGTAATGGAAATTACAGAATTGCCTGTGGAAACATGGACATCTGATTATAAAGAATGGTTGGATACGCAAGAAGAACTTGGTATTATCGCAGGATACACTAATACATCCACAGATACTCAAGTTAATTTCAAGATTCAGATGACTTCAAATCCTGATCATAAAAAGATTCTGGAGAAATCGTTATCTTACAAATTGAAGCTAACTAATATGCACGCATTTAATTCTAAATGCCAAATTCAGAAATATGATTCATTTACAGAAATCTTGAAAGAGTTTTCTGGAGTTCGTCTAGAATTATACGCAAAACGTAAAGCTTATCAACTTGAAACAATGAAGAAAAAACTACCATATCATGAAAATGTAGTAAGGTTTATTAATCAACAATGTTTTGATATGCCTATTCCAGATTTGAAACGCAAAACTCAAGAAGAATGCGTGACTCTATTGGCGGCACAGAAATTTGTAAGTATAGATGGATATGATTATCTGCTAGATCTACCCTTTCGTAGTTTGACTATACAAACTGCTAAAAAACATCAAGATGCTTTGGAAACATTACAAGGAAATATTAAAACATTGGAGTCTAAAACTCCTGAAGATTTGTGGTTGTCTGACTTAGACTTATTTGGAAAGAATAAGTAAATGCAATCATATTTAGAGTTATTAGCTGAACAAGATTCAGAAGCAAGAACAGAATATGTGAATCCTAAAGATCTTTTAGTTGAACATAATGTTTTTGATCATGAAGTTGATGGTGATGATCAACATGAAGATGAACTGGAAAATCAAGAAGATTTTCAAAAGTTTGGTGGATCTCACCAAGCTGCCGCAGAATTAGGTAGACTTCATACTACACAACCAAAACATACAACAGCTGTAGAATATGATAAAGCTGTTAAAATTCATGTTATAAGTGTAGATTCACGATTTAGATCAAATCGCCAAGATTACACATTTGATTTTTTATATAAATTAGTTAATCAAGTAAAAAATGTTGTTTCAGTTCGTGTAGCATCAATTGAAATTCCTAATACATGGTACACATTTTCTCAATATTGTGGAAACATATCATTTATTGTGAATTTAACAGGTATACCTTCTTCTTCAGCTACTGTAACAATTCCTGAAGGAAATTATTCTTTAGATACATCTTTAGATAGTTGTTTACAAACTGCACTTGCGAATGCAATGAATAAAGCTTTACCAGGACATGGATTTACGGTTACTTTAAGTACTATAAGCGGATTATTAACTATTGCCAGCAATGTTGAATTTTGGTTAGATTTTTCTCAAGGAATTTTCGCAGGAAGATCTGATAATTGGGGATTAGGATATAATTTAGGATTTAGAGATTCTGATTTATTACCTTCACAAAAACAAACTCCTGAATCAACTAGTTTTACTGCATCATCCTTACCTGATATTTTAGGTCCAAATTATATATTTCTTTCATTAAATCCGGATTGGAGAATTGTCGAACATAGACATCCTGATCATTCTAATGCTGCAGCTTTTGCTAAAATTGTAGTTGATGTCAATAAAAATGATATTATTTATGATGATGGATCAAACTTAATTACAAAAACGTACAATTTAAAACAACCTACGAATGTAAGTTCGTTTAAAGTGACTATATTTGATGAATATGGTCAATATATAATGTTAAAAGGTGGAAATATTTCTTTAACTTTAGAAATCACAGAGGTATTAGATTCAGCTTTATATGAATCTTTACGTAATTGATTTCTTTAATGTTTCTAAAGCTGTATAAGTATCATTTCTCAAAACTTCACCTTTTATATAAGCAGCCATAATACTGATAATCTGTGTCTGTTTATCTGCTGTCACCAAAACATCTTTTAATTGTTCAATTGGTGGTGGCAATAAAACTGGTCTTTTTATCTTTGATCTGTACATTTATTTATACGGCAGAAGATTGGCCTAGAGCTGCAGTTACATTGAACTGCCAAGCTACAGTGTATAGTTTAGGATCAGATGCTAAAGTCTGACCAGAGGAATCAATTACTAGACCATCAGTACCATCAACCTTAAACTTATAAGAACCATGATGTGCAACATCAGACACAGTATCTGGCAAGAAATGACGAGTCTTAGTTAGAGTCAGAGGAGTGTATACAGTGATAGTATCGCCTTCTTTGGGATCAAATAAGGCTTGTCCGGGTGCAGGAACATCATTACCACTTGCTGATGGAGTAGTTGCTTGGGTGATTCTTCCGGCTGCTAAAGCTTGTAGGTATAAAGAACGCACGGCACCGGTTTCACTCCCTGCATCATAAGCTGCAGCGCCGTCACATACAACTGGCACGAGACTGTCTCCAATAAGTCCATTAGCATCTGCACCAGCAATTAATTGTACGGCAGCTCCATTAACTGGAGAGGTTACAGTGATAGCACTGGAATAATCTACACTCTTTACAGCTTCAGGGGGGATTAAATTTAGAGGAGAATCGGCATTAGCAGTGTACGTGAAACCGTAACTAGAAAATAAATCTTGAAGACCCTTTGCTTTTGTCGTATCACTAGCTGCGGAAATACCACTGTCATCTACAAAACTAGATTTAGGAGCACCACCTGCTTCACCCATGGATACCCAGTTGGCATAAACTCTATTTGCAGACTTTGCAATTTGAGTCCAGTCTAGAGTCACTGTGGGGTAAGTTCCGGGAACACCGGTCTCGCCTGCATTAAAGGATACAGTTAGTAAGTTTGCCATATCAGCGGGAGCTACATTTACTACGATAGTAGCATCAGCATTCATTCCAGAATCCTCTTCACCTAGAACAGTAATTTCAGTAGTCTGGGCTACGGAACCTTTATACGAATAATCGAAATATAGAGAAGCCATTTTGTTATACTCTATACTTCGACGACATTCTGAAAACGCCAAAAAAATATATCCTCCCCCCGAATAATATGGCACTCATCTTTAGCGCAAAACAGTTTACAATTGATGTAATAACTGATCTTCAAGCTTTATTATCATTTTCATCTACCAAATTTGGTCAGCAATATAATTACGGTCTTGTTTTTGAAGGTGCGGTTGGGTTGACTGTTGAAGAAACATTATCTTTAGAAGGAACTTTAATTTACTTTTTTGTTTTATTAACTAAACGTCCTTATCCTACATCAACACCAACAGCAGAAGATATTAAATATATTAATGCGATTTGGGATACATTAGGATACCCTGAAAAGAAACTTGCTACTTAAATAAAATGAACTTTGTTAAACCTGAATCTGTTGAGAATAAATATAATTTAACCTCAACATCTCAACAATTTCCTGCTCCACGTAATTCTGGTCGTGTTCCAGATATTAGAACAAAAGATAGTGCTCCTACTTTAAATCTATATAGTTCTGCTAAACCTATCTATCAAGATGTTCGTAAAGAATTAGTAGGTCATCAGCATACAGCTACTCCATTAAACACTACTTTTTTTTCTGATGCGAATATTGAAACTCTTCAACAACGTATTTCTGATCAAGTATTTATGATGTCCGGAAATAAACACCGTATTGATCGTCAATCTGATGATGACTTAAAATTAATTATGAGATCATATTATTTAATGTTTGGGCAAAATAATCCTGATAATGTTTCTGGAGATTTAGCTGATCTGAATGCTCGTGTAGTTGGATACGCTTCTGCAAAAGTCTACTCTGAACTTGATTTCTATCTCTTTTATCTGAACGATATCGAACAGTTTGCTCCACCCATCGCAAATCCTGTTAACGTAAAGGTATACGGATCTAGAACTGGCGAACTCAAATCATTCTTTTAATTGCGTAAATGGAACTCCGTAAAAGTTTGAAGCCATTTTTGGAAACCCAGAATCTGATGCTGAATAAATATGCTGAGACTTAGCTAACAAATAAAACTCTGTCAACGTGTCCATGATTACATCATCAGACGTTGACGGTAAACACGTATGTCCAATTTTGAAGGGGGTTACAAGAACATCGTAATTTTCTCTGAGATTTGATTTATATGCTAAATTATCACAGAAGATCATGATACCTGGATTTTGTTGTATACACTCAATGACAGATTTCTGATTAAATAGTCTCACATCAGTTACACATTGATTTTGTTCAACAGGTATTTCCAAGAATTTATCACCTAGACGAATATGTAGAGACCTATACTTTTCTATAGGAAACAGTTTGGATCGTTCTACGATTTCAGGAGCAAATTCAAATACATCAGAACCTTTTAAGTATAGAGCTTCATATGTAAATGTTCTATATAGTAGATGGGGTTGTATAATATACTCAATATCAGCAAGTAGATTATCTAGTTGACAAATGTGTTGTAAAAGAATAGGAAATCGAGGTTTACAATATAAATCTGTAGTTTTCAATTTCAACCATTTAATCATTTTAAGGTCTGTAACTGCGAAATATACTTTCAATTGTTTTTGAATTGAAAGTTGTACTAAAAAAAGAAAATATTTGATAAAGTCCCCAATTCCTCCTTGAAAATGTGGAATCATAAATATGATTTTTTTTGAATAGGTTGGTCTTACAAGCAAATATTCTTCCATTATACGCTAACTAAAATAATGATTAAATACGTTTAGAAACTCTTGATTTAGCAAGATATCTTGCTTTCTGGGATTCTGTAACAGCGGACCCAACTAGCATTGCTGTTGTCTGTCCTGTCGTTCCTCCAGTCATCTGAATTCCGTATCCACCTTTATCTAAAGTAAATGGTGCTTTCAGAGTATTCAGATGATTAAATGGTCCATTTGCTTGAGGATCAGACCATGCGGGAAGAATCCAATCTGAACAACCTACATTCTGATATACAGCAGGAGTCTGAACAACCTTTTTTTGAATAGTGCTATACCCAGAAGATGCCGGACTCACTAGAACAGATACAGTAACTGCATTAGATTCAACTGGATCACATGTTTCTGAAGCAAAGAGAGTTTGACCATCGCCAATATCCCACCATCCATTAGCAATAGGATCAACTAATAATTCAAAGACTTCATGACATACAGTTTGTGCGAATGTAGGAACTGTAGGATCTTTAGAATACAAGATTACCCCTCCATCAGTTAATAATGTTTTAGCAAAACATTTACCATAAGGAACATTAGATGATAAGTCATGATACCCTAACGCACCCTGAACATCAGATGTATCTAGTAAGAATATTTTTATTGCGACTTTTGTTGTTTGGTTTTTAGGAATATACGTAGCCACTGTTAAAGGAATATTCCAATCTTTACAAAATTGAGGAAGTAACATATTCAGGGCTTTTACAATAAGACTACCTTCAACATCCGAAACCACAGTTGATGAATTAATTACAGCCAGCATTTATTTAACCCACACATAATACGGACGAGGTGTTCCACTTCCCATATAATAAAACGCACCTTCATATGTAAATCCTACAGTTTCAGCATAGTCTTTCATTGCAGGAATGAAAGAATCCACACCCTTATCTTCAATATACAGCACAAGATGGCCCTTATCTTCTAGAAGTCTGTATGATTTACGAAGTAAAGGTTTCAAAAATTCTGTCATGAATTCATCCACTGTTTCCCACACTTTCATATGGGCGTAGACTTCTTTCGTATAAAATGGTGGACTAGTAAACACTAAATCAAATGTTTCAGTTATACGAACATTTTGAAATCTACCCATTTTTACCTTAACTTTTTTAGGATCTCCTAGATCATCAATAATATGTTTATATGCAGATTCCATATCCGTATTCGTATCAACTCCTACATAATTACATCCATACGCAATAGCACATCTTAAACGATCACCCCATCCAGCACAAGGATCTAACCATTTGCGAGGTTTAAACATTCCCAAGACTTTCATGCCTACAGGAAAAGGATATAACGTACATTCTTTTCCGGTAACAGATTTACATTCTTTTCGTTGTTTTCCTGAATATTTATCAGTTTCATCAATTAATTTCCATTCACGAGATCGTGGGATTAAGACAGTTTTTCCACGAAACTTCTCCATTATTTCTGGAAGTTAGAAAAATTAGCTAAAAATGGTTGTGGTTCTTTAGGACCTGGAGGAAATTCAGCAAAAGATGTATACGTATCTTGAAATATTCCTGATTTACCAGGAACTTGAATTGATTCAGGACCATAAACTTCTGGATATACAGATGATGTATCTGAAGTCGCTTTTTGTTTTGCTGCTTCTACTTCCTTTTCTTCTTCAGAAGGAATACGAGGACCCATTAATCGAGGATCAGGAGTCTCTTTTTCATCTTTTTTCATATTCCATGATGTAGGCTTTGAAGCATGAAATTCTAGTTTCTTTTTAACATCTGCATTCGTCATAAATTCACGAGGATGCCATGTTGATACAAGGAGTAAAGCAAGAATACCTAGACAAAGCCACCACATTTGTACTAAAACGGATAGATTAAAGATAAATTTTTATGGATTACAAAAATGTTTGCTAAGATAAATAATCTTAAAGAGAACGTTTATATTGCTATTGGATCAGCACCACATACAAACTTAGACAAGTATACAGATGATAAAAATCAGTTGTATCCTCCTTTCGTTCGTGATGGTGAGTGGACATTAATCCATATAGACCCCGAATTTGAGAAATCGGAGAAACAAGAATTTGTTTCTACTTATTTCAAACGTCAAGGCTTCATATCTGATGGAAATATATTTACAAGTCCTACAATGGATGCTCTATTCATTTCCAAATATATGGAGATTGAAGAGAGAAACGTGTTTCTAATCAACATGATGAAAAAGATTATTGGAAAAGGAAAACTCATAGTTCAGGAATTTACTGGACGTGAACTGTTTTCTGATTTTCAAAAGATTGCTAAAACTTTTCCTCCAAACCAGTTTTCTTCTATTAAGAAAAATGTGCTTTGGGATATCACGTATGGCAGAGATTGTTCGTGTATGACAAATATGAGTATTTGGAAACCATTGTTTACAAATGATGGATTCTTTAACTTGGCATGTATGACAGATGATGAAATAATTGCCGAGATTGGTAAAGATACAAAGATAGATGAAATGATTGCTTACAGATTCAAAACAGAGTACAAAAGACTGATTGATATTCATCATGTGAATTATCGTCGTCGTATAAAAGGAATGGAGAATTATATGAATATGCCGGAGTATGACAATAACGTCACGCCTGCAGAAATCATGGTTATTTTCTCTTCATATTTGTATCCTATAATCAAAGTACTGAAACAGGTAACTGGAATTTCAGATGAAAAGTATGCTAAACAAGTTGATATGCTTAATAATTACCATGAATATGATGTATACAAATGGTACTCATTCATGTGCGGGATCTATAACTAATTTATCACCGTGACCAGACTTCTTGGAAAATATGAAGCCTAACGACAAATATAAATTCTTAGCAATCTTATTCTGAGGGTCTACATAAAGTACGATCTTCTTTTTTTTAGGGAGAAGAAAAGCAAGAATCTCACTCATAATCTTGCGCCCTAATCCCTTTCCTCGTTCAGACTCTTTCACAAATACATCACGAATTACATATTGACCTTCCCATAGTTTCACATATAAAGAAGCAACAAGTTCAGGATTCTTTAAAGATAAAAAATATGAACCTTTAGGTAGTTCTGCAGGAGGACTTCCTAAAAGTTTTGAAGGTGTATATCCTGACGGCGTACCAATCATTCTATTTGTTTAAAGTGAACAAATATAATGTTTGATTTAGATCAGCAACAATAGTATCGCGTATATTTAATAATTCAGTATCTGATTTTTTCAATTTAAGTGGAAGATCGTTTTCTAACCACGAGACAGCATCTTTTACGAATTTAGTCATTTCAGCATCTTTATAATTATTTAATTTGATAGTTGATGTCTTTCCAGAAAAAGAAGGTCTACCATATCTACTGATATACACTTCCACAAACTGATCAATGTTGGTATCTAATTTTGCTACTAAATCATTAGTGGCAATATGTCTTGGATAAGAAAGTGTCTGCCAATGATAAATTTTAACTTGTTCACGCATTGTTAAAAAAATATAAGGAATAACAGAAGACATTTATCTATTCTGGTTATTTTTGTATAAAGGTTGATATTGTGAAGTTGCTGCTGATTCCGATGCTGAAACTCCTTTCCAATTCAAAGACATTGGATCATATTTTGCTTGTTGAGCTGGTTTTGCGGTTTTCCATTCGACAAATCCGGTAGATACAGTATTTCCTTCAGTAGTTGGAAAATCTTTGGTATCTTGCGGTATTTTTGTTTTTCCCAATGCTTTTAAGTATCCATTCCAATTAGATTCCATTTATATTAATAAATGAAAGATGTTCAGAAGATTTTAGCCCAACCTAATGTAATCATATTTTTTCATATGACAGGATGTCCTTACTGTATTCGTACTCAACCGTTTTGGAATCAGTTAAAGAAAACCAAAATGGGTAAGAAGTATAAATTTGCTGAAATTGAAAGTGCCGAATTACCACCAGGTCTACGAGAACAAAAAGGAATTTCTGGATTCCCACATTTTATCGCAAGAACTGATGGTCATGAACTAAGTTCACCTGGAAGTAAAACATCCTTAAAAGAATTGATGGATTCTTTACATCTTCGTAGAAGCCTTAGTAGGAGAAACACCCGTAGGCTTACTCGTCGAGTTAGGAAGACTGTTTAAAGATCCATGGGCTTCTACATAGGTCTCAGATTTACGTTTTGCATTCCTAGAAGGAAAGGCGCTCGAATAATCTGGTTCATCTACACCTTTAGCTAAAAACTTCAAGAATCCATCTTGATTAGTTGGGATCATAGCAGATTGTACAGTGTGAAAGGTTCTTTGTGCCTGAGCCATATCAAATTTATCACTAGTATCCATATAGAGTTCTTCCGTCTGTTGAAAAGCTTTTTCAATTTCACTCTTAACTGCTTTATCAGTTACAGGTGCCGCATCAGGACGATCAGGATTATCTAGAATATCTGTCAGCAAGGGATTCATAAATGGATTCGATGCTGTCGGATGTGTTAATTTCTTGACAGCAGTCTGAAAGGATTCTACGAGAGGACGAGTGTTAGGAAATACTTCAGAAAAAATTGCTGAAACGACTAAGACTAAAGGAATAGCAAGAAGGTATTCGTGTTTTGATGTACATGCGTACAAAAGAACTGCGAAGTAAACAGTAAATCTGACTACAGAGTTCAAAGCTGCAGGTACGTCCATATCTTTTGTCGGAACAAATTTTTGCCATGTTCCTGCTGAAAATAAAACTGATGGATCAGAATACCAGATTGGTTCACTCATTATTATTTCTTGCCCTCTTTTAATTTTCGCTTCATTCTGGCGATCATTCGAGCTCTACGGGCTTCAGGAGTATTTGCTGTAATAACTTCAGAAGCTACTTCAGCTTTACGAGTTCCTAAAATATCATTAAACGCATTACCAAATAATTCTTGGACTTTTACTTTAATAGATTCTAGGTCACGCATAACAATTTCTTTAGTGAATTCACCAGTTCTAGATTTTTCTTCCATTAAAGATTTTAAATCGGCCTGGATTTTTTGCATAGCAGGATTACTTTGAATTTCAGCCATTTTTCCTTGAATATCATCAAAATTTGAAATATCCATATCTAATTGAGAAAAGTCCAATCTTTCAAAAATAGACAAAGCTAATCCGGCCATCTTGGTATCTTTCAAGAACTCTAAAAACTCCGAGATATTAGATTGTTTTTCTTCATCATTCAAAATATCATCTAATTCAGACCGTTCACCAATGACAGATTTAAGCATGGTGGATAGCAGAGGAATATTGCCTTTGAGCTTGTCATCCATTTTTCCGTGAAACATTGATGAAATAAGACATCCTTGCATATTCCCCCAAATAATAGAATGAGATGTTTCATCTTTCCAAAGTTCGGACAAGTCTTGTCCAAAGACAACACGAGGAACTAGCCAGAGACCAGCATCCTTTTTCAAGATCTCTAGAGAATGATCAACAAAAACAGCATGAAAATTATCAATATCTTCTTTTTCAATTTTAGATTGAGGAAACTTTTCTGGAAATTTAGAATTCAATTCTTTAATAAACTTCTTGAACGGTCTGACAAAATTCATTTATTAAGAGTTCCTAGTTAAAAACATTAACGATTACCGAAGCGAGTATTCATTTCCTTGCGATCTTGACCACTTAAGCATACACAACCGGAATCTGAGGATAGACCAGATTGAGGACAGCATTCGGGTGATGTAGAGTTGTCTGTCAGATACATTAGCTTGTTTTCATCAAGAGCAGAGTTTTGAGGAAGAACTCCTACTGGCATTGGTTCAGAGGATGCCCAACCTCTTGGCAGACCATCATAAGGACCCATGGGAGTTCCTTCTACTGGCTTACCAACTTCACGTTGGAAAAACCCTTCTTGAGAAGGTAAATACTTCATTAGTAATCCTGAAGCTAACGCAGCAGCAAATAATGCAAGAACTAACATTGTGCGGTTCATCCTTTTTTTATACCGTAGATTTTATTAGACGCCTTGAAGAAGTGATGCTAAAAATAAAACTAGAGCCAACAATGGAAAATTAAAGAATGCTAAAACGATCGCAATAACTAACATAGCAATTACGAAGGCTCTCACAATATTCATAAATAAAGTAACAAATCCTTCCATAAAAGAAATTGCTGTTAATCCAAAAAAGGCACTGACATAACCCGAAGCTGCCATTTTACGAACTAGATCTTGAATCTTGATCATTAAAAAAGAAAATGCACTTAACGGACCTGATGCTTTTTGTAACGTAGAATTCGTAAAGGATAAAATAAATTTACGAATTCGTGTAAAGAGTTCTCTGAAAAGTTTTAAAGGATTCAAAATATTGCTTAAAGCATCAATAATCAGAGCCATCTGAGCTCCAAAAATATCAGTCATTCCACCAACTAAATCTTTTCCCATCAGATTCATACATTTTTGAAAATTTCCATCAATACCATCTTTAGGATCTACCCATCCTGCAAAAGGCATATATAAAGGATTACATCGATACAAACTCCAATTGTTACGAAGATTTTGAATGTTTTGGGTAATTGTTAAATATACGATAACCCCCATGGTTACCACATTCGCTGCCAAAAACAGGTACATTATTCATTTGCTAGACTATAAACTTTCCAAACCACGCACGATCTTACCAGGAACACCATTCCAAATAGATTGTCCAGTATTCATTCCAGTATAGAAGCTGTAGATAATCGTAGCAAATACACCAACGATACGGCCCATCAAGGTTTGAATTCTTATCATCAGGTATTGCATAGATGACATCAAATTTGCTATCTTTCCAAATACCATTTGAAATACCATTCCAAATCCACCACGAACATTACTGAATAGACCTCGCATATCACTTAAAGCTCCTGAAATTGAGGATAGAGAGTCGCCGACGATAGACATTTGACCGTGTAATGGATCCATGGCGGCACCAGCATAGTCTCCGAAACTTTTATTTGTACATTTCATGAAGTTCGACATCGGATCTACACCAACTAAACTAGCCATGGGCATATAAAAAGGATTACACCTTAACTCGGACCAATGATCTTTCAGGTATTTAACTTGAGCTTGGCCAATATACATTAACGATAAAAGTGTAGTTCCTAAAGTTATTAGGATGAACAGGATCATTCTCTTAATGAAAAGCAGGGATATCATTCCCATCCATTTTTTTCCGTTCTTGAACATAAATATGAAAGTGTCTCAGACCATGAAACTTGGCCTTGTTTTGGGAGGAGTCGTCCTCCTTGCTTTTGTGATGAATAACTATTCTGGAATGAAAGGAGTAATGTCCGAGGGTCTATCCATGGACAAAGTTACTGGAGCCCTCGGCGTCCAATCTCCTTTATCTGATGGCCCCCCTATGAGTGCTAGCGGTCACCTTATCGGTGGAAATGCTCAACCCGTTGAAGCATTGAAAGCTCGTCACCCTGTTTCTCAAGGAACTTATACCGAGAACTCTCTATCCTCTTCTGAACTTCTTCCTAAAGGTTCTCTAGGTGCTTCTTTCGCATCAGTAAATCCTGGAAGTATGGATGATCTTAAAGGCCAGAATCTTCTTCAAGCCGGTTACCATACCAATACTGCAGTAGCAGGTATTTCTCAGACCTTCCGTAACCCTTCTTGGGATATTCGTGCCGAAGATCCTAACCCTCAAGGACAGACTACTACCGGTCCATGGAACCAGTCCACCATTGAAACTGATTCCTTCCGCAAGGGTGTTGACAGTTAAAAAAGGGAGTAAATTTACTCCCAGTATACTCTCCCTGATATATGGCAGAAATAATCTCTATCCATAGCTGGTGATCTAGATCTAGCAGTGCGTTTTGATCCAGATAAAATTGGCGATGGCAATGGTGGTTCTTCAACAATCTCAGCATCCAACCATGTATCTGCAATCTTTCTTGCCATAAGACGATCTTTCTCCGTAGTTTCTATAACTTTTGGATACTTTATTCCAATGAAAACTCTATCATAACACCCCCTCTTTTCAAAGTCTGAAACGCTTTGTTTGCTCTTCAGATCTTTCAACATCATATCCGCCACAACGAGAATTGCTGTATAGCACATCTCATTGATAGCAGGGTTAAGGTCTATATCAATTGTTGGCCTGCTCATTTTTATACCTTCTATATATTTATAGGAAAATAATCCGTTTTAAAGTTAAATGATTCCTGCTGTTCTTGCAGGTACTGGACTATTTTTAGGAATGTCATATTTATCTGGTCCTAAGAATACTATCCCTGTACGAAGCACTTTAGATGGAAAAACTTATTCAGTTCAGAATTTACCCGATAAACAAGAAGCAGCTGACAGAATCGCAAAATTGAGAAAGAACCTAGTTAAAATTGTAGAAGGGTTTCGTAATGATCATAATTTTTCTTCTGATCCTCCATATCAACGATTAATTGCTAAATTTAATCCTGAAGTATTCCAAGAGAATGATCTTGATGCTTCTAGCACTTCTTATTCTGAAAATAAAGGGGAAAAAATAGTAGTGTGTATTCGTGATAAAAAAGCTCCTTATCCTTTTGCCGATGAAAATACTGTGATGTTTGTTTTGTTACATGAAATGGCACATTTAATGACAGAATCGATGGGACATACTCCTGAATTCTGGTCAAACTTTAAAAAATTATTACAAGATTGTATGAAAAATGGGGAATATACTCCCACTAATTATAATCAATATCCAACTCAATATTGTGGAATGACTATTTCAGATACACCTCTCTAATGAATCAACATTGTATCCTCAGCAGGAGGACCCCAAGAACCTAAATTTACTCGTCCAGATCGTTCATCTTGAACGGTAATTGCGTAGAGATTAGGAAACTCTCCCATTTGAATTTGAACACAATAAAATATACTATTTTGTCCACAATATATTACCTTTACATCTTCACGAATAATCCGAAATTTGTTCAATAAATATGAAGCAAGAAAATTTAGTCGTTCTTGATTTATGTAACTGTATATCAGAATAATCGATATTCGATATGATCCTGTTGTCCAATCTCCTTTTAAAGCATCGAAGATAACTTTGCATGTATTATCACTTAAGAGAAGATCAATTGCCATTTGTATCTATTTTAATTCCACTCGGTAAAAATCCATTTTAAAAAAAAGGTTAACCCTAATTACTGTGGCAGAAGTGGACTTATCTGGAAAATCTGAATAACTCCCCAGACAAGTCCTTGAACCTTAACAACAAAATCACCTAATTCCTCTTCAAGAGGAGGAGGTATTGGTCTAATAATCATTGGCGCAGCAGCACCATTATAAGTAGTAAATTGCTCAATTGTAAGCTTAATCATCTTCTGCGAATACAGATTATAATTCTATAGATTTTAAATTCGTTTTGACATAAAATGTCATCTTATAATTTATGGCGAATTAAATAAGATGTTCAAGACCCGAATCCTGAATATGGACAGACCGGTCCAGTTTTTTGAAGATGATACTATAGATGTTGTGAGACAACATATTGGTGTAGCCGCCGATATTCATCCCGATCGTTTGTACATCTTAGTTGGTATTGAATTATCTCGTCACTATTACACTCAAGATAAACGAAACTGGGATCTACTTTTTCATCGTCTTTCTCTAGATGGTAGACCTTTAGAACGAGAAATGTTGGATTCTTATTGTTCTGAATATCGTGTTCCTGCTTTAAAAGTTCCTTATAAAAAGTACGATCGTGATGAATGGATGACTTATCCTGAAGAGTTACATGATTTATGGGATCCATCAGGTGAATTCACTGAGTATTGGATTTTAGGTGTTGAAGATCAGAGATCATTTTGTTTACCTTTAACCTTAAGTGCTTTAGGTTCACGCATTATTGCAGCAGAATCTCCTATTCCAGATAATTCTAAACTATTTATGAGTTTTTATCAAAAGGATAAAGTACGTGGATTTTGGGTTATTCCAGGAGAAGGTCCTTATACTCCTTTACTCAGAACTGGAACTCCGCAAAAATTACCTGTTTCACAAATTACATTACTCCAAAATAATGCTCAACATTTAGAACAACTTTTGAGTCTAGATCCACCAGCACCTAAGAAAACTAGTCTTTTAAAAGCAATTTGGTATGTAGAATTAGTTGATACAGAAATTGATCATGTTCGAACACGGTTTGAACAAATGTTTTATGGATTAACTGTATCTCAAAAGATTCCATGTATAACATTTTTCACTTCACAAACTGAAGTTTCTCGTCATAAATTCTTTACTGAAAATGTCAAAACTAAAAAGCCTTTTTTATATGTTCCTATGTGGAGTCAATGGTGGACAAAAACGAAACCTCCAGGAAGTCGTCCTAAATTAGTTTTGTACAGAGGAAAATCTCGTGAACATTTTGACAGGATTTCTATTTCAGCAACAGATATTTCATTTGGCGTGTATCGTGATTCTTCTGAAGATTCTTTAGAAGATTTGCGTGAACAACTTTGTAAATGGTTTTGGACTTTAGATTCTATAACACCATTTTTTGCTGAATCTGATTTGAAAAAATGTAGATGGGCACTTCAAGAAATTAAATTTGAATTAGAGTTTCCTAAAGCTTTAGATGAATTGGATACAAGACGTCTAGGTTGTTTGTCCACTATATTTGATCAAGATCGTAAACATCCCGATGTTTTCAAATTTTTGAGAACAGATTATGCTTTAGAAGGATTAACTGTTTCTGATTTGTATGTGATCGATCTTTTGAAAGATAACGAGTTTTTGACGCCACAAGATATTCAACAACAGTTGAAGTTAACTTTAGAAGATAGTACTAGACTTTTATCAGGAATCAGATCAAGGATCGAAGAAGATCCGAGACTTTTGGATCGCAAAACTCGAGGGTTCCCATTACTTCAATTTTTACCTAATTCTGTAATTGTATCTTCAGTTGTTGATTTAGATCGACCTGCTATGTACGCAAGTATTTTGAGATTTATATTAAGTGATCCAAAGTCTAAACTTTTAGATTCTTTTTGTCCTAAAAAGGTTGAAACATCAGAGACAAAAGTGGCAGTATCTAATTTTGATTATGACTTGGATGATTCTTTTGGAGATTTGTTTTCATATTTAGAAGAAGCAGAACCTGAACAAAAAGCGGAGGAAAAGAAGGTCGGAAAGAAATCATCTAAGTATTCATATTTCATTAAACGTTTAGAAGAATTCGATCCTAAAACATTTGATCCTGAAAATCCTAATCCAGATTATCCTGGTGCTTGTGAACAATCACATCAACCTATTGGATTAAAAACAACTGAGTTAGATGTTCTTTCTCCAGAGTTTGATCCAAGAAAAAATATGGATTCAGAAAAAGTTTTGAAATGGGAAGATCCTGATGGTGTTATAATGTGTCCCGAATATTGGTGTATGTATGATAAAATTCCTTTGAAAAAAGAACAGTTGGTAAATAATGCTTGTCCAGTCTGTGGAGGAAAAGTGAGATCACAAACTGATTCGAAAGCAGATGTACGTGAGTTCTCAGTTATACCTCGTACAAAAGGGTTCTCGTTTGCAGGATATAGCAAAACTCCTCCGATTTCTCCAGCCAATCAAAAAGAACTTCCTTGTTGTTTTCGTACTGAACATAAACCTAAAACTTTATCTACAGAAGCTCAAGAAGGGAAATATTATGTGAACAGAGAAACTAAAACTGAACTTGAAGAATTACGTTTGGCATATTTACCTACTGAACTGCTAGATCTTCTAGATATTGAAACTGATTATTCTTATTTCAAAAAGAATGGAAGTCGTATTCCGACCGGATTTAGTGCGTTTTTTAGAGTAGGATTAGGAAGAAGTTCTCAAACTATTCCTAAATTATTTGATGATAATGAAGTGCCTGAACCTAGACATGAAGTTCAAATTGCTTTGAATTGTTCTTTTTTACATTCATGGATGTCACCGTCAACAGAATATTTAGAAGAAATTGAAGATAATCTTTCTGCTATTAAACCTTTTGATACAGATGAACTTGCTCGTAAAAAAGTAGCTCAAATTATTTCTGGAATGTCAAAAGCATTTCGAGAAGGAAAATTGACTCCTTTACAAGAAGTTGAATATACCTGTATTTTTCTAGGTATTGATATTTATCGAGTTTTTTTACATGAAGGAACTATGGGATGTGTATTTTATTCTCAACAAACTGACGGTGAAAAAGCTATTCTGCTTTTACAAGGCGGAGATGAAGTAGATTGTCTTGCTTTTGTTTCCCGAAAAGGTAGACAGTTTTCATACGCTTCAGACTTAATGAAAAAACCATTTGGAAAATCAACAGTAATGAAGGTAGCAGAATTACGTAAACGCGTATGCCATTTAAGCATTCCCACTTCATCTGAAGCTTTAGAAGCATTCCAAAAAATTTTCCCCGAAGAATTACCTACTATGATCTTAGATCCATTCGGACGTATGCAAGCTTTCTTTTATCCCGGTGAACTTATTATTCCTTTCAAAAGTGCTCCTGTACCTAAAGATTTACGAGATTATGTATCTTACCAATCATATATTGATATAGGAGATCAATTACCTACTCGTGAAAAAATGATTGTTTATTTAGCTCTGATCGCTGAATTTCATCAAGGATTTAAATTAGAACGTGAATTAGCCGATTCTGAAGGAAATATTGTCGAATTACTTTTACAATGTGGATTACGTATTCCGGTAGTTCCTGAAGCAGGATCTGGAAAACCTGAAGATGTTTTAGCTACTATAATGAAAGAAGGAGAAACAGAATTTACTTTTGGAAATAAGAATCTTGAAGATACTGCTACCTATAAAAGAATATCATATGCTGATGAAGTGTACAACTTTATTTTATTTGAACTGACACAAGATTTAGAAGGTGAATCAGCACTTCGAACAGCTTTATCAAATACACCAATACGCAAAGAAGTTGAACCTTTATTATCCAAATGGTTTTCTGAGAAAGTTCAGTTTGCAAAGTTAGATGCTCCTATTGAATTTATTTCTAAAATTCGTAAACCGTGTGGACAATTTAAAACAAAAAATTCTTGTAATGATGCTCATATGTGTGGATGGAATGGACAATGTAAAGTCGAAGTTCGTGATACGATGAATAAAGATAAACTGTTTAATAAACTTTTAACAAATATTTTAGATAATTCTAAAACTAGATATATGATTTTAGATGGTCGTACATCACCTTTTTTTAGTACAATTTTATATTTAGAACTTCCTCATGAAAAAATCGTTACTGATCTGGATGTTAAAGCAGGAACGATTTAAAGAGATGAAACTTATTAAGACCGGACATGGATGGCCGAGTGGTTAAGGCGGCAGGCTTAAGATCTGCTGGAGAAATCCGCGTGGGTTCGAACCCCACTCCATGTACCAACCTCAGAGAATGTATACACATCTTCTGAAGTAAAAAGAGAGGCAAGCCTGTATGCTCCCTCTCGTATTTGTTGGTTTGTTAAATCCACATCAGAGGAGACTTTCTAGCCTCCTCACGCATTCCACACCACTCATAGTCCTCAAAGGCATCATACCCTCCAGAGGATAGTGGCACGCTTTTCACTGCACTCACATAACTCATTGTCAGCTGTTTCTGACGAACCTCCTCTTTCCATGTTGCAACTGCTGCCTTCACAGCAACAATACATCTCAATCTGGAGATCTCTTTCTCGTAGGCAATTTTCAAATCACCCACAAATGCTACCAAAGCCTTCTTAGCCTTTATCCATGTAGCATTGTTCTGGGGTTCTACCCCGCTTGCGGTATTCACCGTCTTGTTGGCAGAAATGAAAGACTGGACCAAGTCCACATCAATCTCACTACCAGGTTGCCCAGAAAGCCACTGAAGTAGCTCTACAAGGCATGGTGCCTCTGGGTTAACACGATCCTTCATGAAGTTCCACGCACCACTCTTGATCTGATTTAGCACGTGTTTGCAACGTGCTGTCAAAGTACAGTCGACATAATCACCAAGGCCATTACGCCTGTTCTTCTTGTCGAGCTCCTCCCTACTCAGGTGTGCACAAGGGCACTTATTGTCCAAAGGACACCTTACCTGAATACTATCACTTGTGATCTCCCAGACCACACATGGTCCAGGCTTCCACTTGGCGGCATCTTGTGCCGTCACAAACCATTTCCCCTTCTTCACATCAAAATATGACTTGGAAACTGGCATTTTTTCTCTCACTCAATAAATCTACAAACGTTGTAAACTAATTTGGATGTTCGAATATCCACCAACTAAATTTCTATAGTTTAAAAATCCATTTTCTTGACTTACAAAACATATTGACTTACTTGTTTACCGGCCGCATCATAAACACCAAACTTGAATCCGTAACCAGTAACCTTAGTTGCTGTAGATGTATCTGTAGCAGCGGTACATGAAGTTCCTTGAGAATAAAAGGCTTGAGCATCAGTTGGTGTCAACATACGAGGATAATGATAAAAAGAACATAGGTACCCTGAAAATCCACCACCTGAATTCAAATCAATATTTCCTCCAACGGATTTAGGTACACCAGTGAGAACGCAAGACTTTACTAATTTACCATTGATATATACATCCAAATTCCGAGAAAACAAAGTTACAGAAACAGCTAACCATGTTTGTAAAGGAATATCAGGAACTTCGCAAATAAAAACATCATCTGTAGCTCCAGAATGTCCATAAGGTGCTGGTTCTGTTTTCGAAGATGATCCATTGCCATAAACTGAAACACTGATTTTTAATGAATTATCTGTAGGATGTAGAGAAATTGAAGGATTCATAATAGCAGGATTAGTTGGATCGCTTCGAGAAACAATATGTTTTTCAACACCAAATTTATAATTCCAATCTTGGACAAACATCCAAAATTGCATACCATAAGCACCATCTTGTCCAGCAGATAAAGGTGCTGATGCTGAAGGAATAATAGCTTCAGTACGTGCTTCTTTAGGGTATGGTAAAAGGTCAGCAGAACTACCAGTAGTATTAAACATATTTGCGACTCTTCCCCAGAATGTAGGTTGAGCTTGTTTAGAAACAGGTGGTTTACTAACTTTATTTGTAAAATGTTCACCCATAGCATTAGCTAAAGAAATATTGACAGCTTCATTCACATCAAATGGAGCAGGACTTTTAGATGTTGTATCCAATCCTTGTTGAGTTCCTGTGAAATGGTAGGTAATTGCTACTTGGCCTTTAATGAGAGTACATTGTGTTTGACCGGGTATAGGAGAAGTGCTCCCAGGGATAGGAGAATTACCCCCAGGGATAGGAGAATTACCACCAGGGATAGGAGAATTACCACCAGGGATAGGACCTGTACTACCTGTACTACCTGGAGTATCAGAAACACCCTTAGAACCTGAAGGAGGCATATTAAAACAAGACATTGAATTCACATCAATAAATGGAGCTACACCTTTATCTAGAAATAATGAATCTCCTTTAACTTGAGCATTAATTTTAGCTGTGATATCTCCATTCACATAAATGGGATCTTTTAAGACAGCAGAATCAATAACTAAGGTAGCTTCTTGATCGGATTCTAATTTTTGGATAGTTAAATATGTATACGCATAATATATTCCTGCTCCAATTCCACCAAGAATTAGTAATGCTCCCAAAAAATAAAAACCTACTTTAGCATATCCCCAAACAGAAGCTGATGTAGATGCTGTAGCACTAGCTACTTGTGCTGCTAATTGTCTCTGAGCATCTCCTACTGACAAAGTAGCATTAGATAAATCTAATTTCGGTGCTGAAGGCGCTGCTCCCATTTGTTTACACATAAGAAACTTTAAATAGTAGATGTATTGCAATAATTGTGGTGAGAAAGGACATGTGTTTCGTGACTGTACACAACCTATAATGTCATCTGGTCTGATTCTTTTAGATTCTCCAAAACTACCATGTAATCCAAAAACTGTGAAAGTCTTAATGGTCAGAAGAAAACATTCAATGGCATTCACTGAATTTGTTCGTGGAAAATATGAAGTTGGAAATACAGCATTCATTAAAAAATTGTTTGCGAATATGACATTTGGAGAACATACATTGCTACAAACTCTTTCTTTTCAAGATATTTGGACTCAACATTGGGGAGTAGGTAGAGATCATCATTCTCATGAATATGAAATTTCAAAAGCTAGATTTGAAAAACTAGATATTTCTTTTTATATTGAATCTGAAGGATATCCTGAATCTGAATGGGGATTTCCTAAAGGTCGTCGCCAACATCGTGAAGCAGATTTGAACTGTGCGATTCGTGAATTTTCTGAAGAAACTGATATTCCGCGTGAATCATATACTGTTTGTAAAAATCTCTCTTTGGATGAAACCTTCAAAGGAACTAATGATGTAGAGTATCGTCATCTATATTTTGTTTCTGTTGTAGCTACTGATATCGTATTGAACACTGTTATGACTCATGAACAAGAACGAGAAATTTGCGAGATCAGATGGATGACACTTTCCGAATGTCTGAAAACTACACGACCACATATGTTGCAAAGAGAAAAACTTCTCGAAAATTTAGAGAAAACGATTACACTGTTTAATACATAAAATGAACTTAACTTCAGGTTCACTACTCGTATTGGGTGGATTATATATTTTTGGTTTTGGGTTATCTCTATTTATTTCTTATATGAAATGCTCTAAAGTTTCCATGAGTATTTCAGCATGGGAAGCTTTATCATGGACATTATTGCCTACAGGATGCTATTTCTTAGCTTCATGGATTCCTTTTGTTCGTGATATTTTTGCAGTACCCTTACAAGGATGGTTTGGACTTACTGAAGAATATTCTCATGCTGTAGGTATCGCATATTTTATGATGTTAGGTTCATGGGTAGCATCTACCAGAATGCTTCATACAACTGAATCTCAAGTTTGTCAACCTGATTCTGCTGAATTAGCAAAATTTGAAAAAGATTTAGAAGCCGAACTAAAAGAAAAGGAGGATAAGAATAATGGAAGTTCCGTACAGACGGACGAAGCTACTAATAAAAACAATTCCTAAAGGAACATTATTGTTCCGATATACGAAAACTCCTCAAAATGATCTGCGCGGAATTCCTATTGATGAAGGTAGATGCGTAACTCCTAATTTCAATGTGTTTTTTCATCCAAATCCTTATATTGGATTTCATATGTATGAAGAGTATCGCAAGGAAATTGGGGATACAGTGTACGCCTACATATTGACTCATGATATTAAAGTGTTATGGTTACTTGAACCATCTAAATATTCAAGAATGACTAGAAAAAAGAGAACATTTATTAAAGAATGCTCTCGTGTTCCTAAAGGTTGTATGCCTCGTCCAGGAAATTCGTATGATCCTTGTTTTTCAGATACAATGATCAAAAAGTATCCAGATGTTGTTGGAATGATTGTTCTAGCACCTGGTGATGATAAATTAATGAGAAAAGCAGAAAAACGAGGGATTTCTCGGAAAGCAAAATCATTCTTTCATAAAGCTCATGATTCGTTTGGTATTCATGCTGTTCCTGAATTAATTTTACACCCTTTTGTAAAACGTCCTTCAAAAGATGTTATTGTTCATGATCAAGATATAATAGAAAATAATTATAAACTTCTGAAAAAAATGAAAGGAGAAGAACTCCATTCATTTATGCGAAAAGCTGTTTATAATCCAGAAACTTATTTTTATACTTACAAATCATCAAATTCAACATCTGAAACTGATTCTTTATCAAATTCATAACCATCTTCTTGCAAAGTAAACTGAATATCAACTCCTTCAAGAAGAGCTAAACGTTGCCGTTTAATATCAGGGTCTGAATCAGAAATGAGAGCTATAATCTCTGGCCTCTTTTCTGTTTTTCCATCAATCAAGACTACAAGAACCAAAGGTTGACTTGCGATATCTGGAATTCTCATTCTTACAAGTTGTCCAATCATGTTTTCCAAAACAAGATTACCTGGACAACCTCCAAAATATTCACGAGCTTCTTTAGACCATAATCTAAAATTTCCTGCTCCTTCCATATTTTCTACGCGACAGATGATAACATCATCAGTGTCGCGTTTCTCCTTAGGAAGACTTTTTTGTACACGAAGTTTCTGTATTGTCTCTCTAAACGTTGAATCATTATTAATAGGTCCACGTTCCATAGCCCTACCTTTAACCTTCATCTTTTTAGATTGATCTTTAGATTTCGCCATGTTTATTATCTTAAGTTTATCAAAAAACAATCCATTTTAAATTGAATATTTTGTTAGAAATGTGACTAAAAAATAGGATAAGGCTGCAAAGATAAACATCCACCACCAAACTGGAAATATAGTTGATCCTTTCTTTTGAGTACCAAAAGGTTTAATATGACCATCTTCTCCAAATGCTATTGCAGGTTTCACATATAGGAAACCGGCGACCATGAACAGATAAAATGCGACCATCCATAGTCGAGGCTGTTTGTGAAAAGATTCTTCCATTATCATTTCCTCACTAAAAATAAGTGGAAATGTATGTTCTACCGAATCGAAGAGCTTTTTCCGATGCCATTACTCGAATCTTTATCAAAAAGAATTACAGAAAAGAAAAAGATGATGAGGATGAATCCGTCGATTTATGTACAAAATCCAGTTCCGGAAATCGTGAACTATTTCCTTACCAAAAATTAGTTCGTGATTATCTTTTAATTGAAACTCCTTATCGAGGTCTCTTAGTCTACCATGGTTTAGGTTCAGGAAAAACATGTTCTGCTATCGCAGTAGCTGAATCTTTGTTAACCAAAAAGAAGATTTATGTGATGGCAAAAAGTTCATTGTTAACTAATTTTAAACAACAATTACGCGGTTGTGGAGATTCTATCTATCAACAAGAAAATCATTGGGTAATTCACAATTTATCTTCTGAATCTGATCGTGAAAAAGGTAAAGGTCTAGGTATTTCTGAAAAATTCTTAGATAAGAAAGGGCGTTTTTTCATGACAGTTCCTGAAAAGCCATCAAATTTTTCTTCAATGGATCTAAAAACTCAAAAAGACATTAGTGATCAAATTGATGATATTATTGAACAACGTTATGAGTATTTACCTATGGATGGTATTCGTACATCCAATATGGAAAAATATCTACCTAAAGATGATCCTCATAAATTTGATGATTCTGTTATCATTATTGATGAAGCACATAACTTTGCAGGAACAGCTTTGAAAGAAGGTATTTTGAGACCAATGTATGATATGATGTACCGTGCTCGCAATACAAAGATTGTACTGTTATCTGGAACTCCTGTAATCAATAATCCTTTAGAAATTGCTGTTCTCTTAAATTTAATTCGAGGACCAATTGAACGTGTTCGTATAGGATGTTCATCTGTCATTTCATGGGATGAAGGTATGATGACTGGTTTCTTGAAAACTTTGAAAGATGTTGATACGATTGAATACGATTCTGTAAAACGTCAAATTCTTCTTACTAGAAATCCTCCTAATTTTGAATCTGTTCTTTCTGAAAAAGGTGAACGTATTGCTGTAAAATACAATAAAGATTTTACTCAAGAACCTGATATTCTCAAATGGGTAGATTCATTCAGATCAAAATTCCAAGATAAGATTGCTGGTGTTGAACTTTTACAGCAAGATAAACTTATCAAAGAAGAATTGGAATGTCTACCTTCAAATTTTGAAGAATTTGCTCAAACATTTATTGATGGTCTTCAAATCAAGAACGCTCTGTTATTCCAACGCAGAATTCAAGGATTGGTTTCATACTATAAAGGAGCTGATGAACGCTTAGTCGCAAAAGAAGTTGATCAGGATAAGAGATTAGTAAAAGTCCCCATGTCTTCCGAACAGTTCTTGCGGTATCTAGAAAAACGTTGGATTGAAATTCAAATTGATACTAAGAAAGGACGTTCTAAATCTGATTTGAATGAAGATTTTGGTTCTTATCGTACAAATTCTCGATTAGTATGTAATTTTGCTCTGCCACCTGAATTAGAAATTCATGAAGAAGGTGAAAATTTTAAAGAAAAAGCATTTGAGAAAATTCGTAGTGATCCTAAACGATTTTTAGTTGATGATAAACTCAAACATTTTTCTCCTAAAATGCATGAATGTCTTCAAAATATTAAAAAGAATATTAAACATAAACAATTTGTATATTCTACATTTACAGGATTAGAAGGTACAGGTGTATTTGGACTTGTTTTAGAACAGAATGGATTTCAAGAATATAAATTGAAAAAAGAGCATGGTATCGTAATTGAAGATCCAGATATGAAACCTGGTGTTCCAGCATTCGCATATTTTACTGGTGATGAAGATGCGGATACACGCGATTTATACCGACAAATTTTTAATGATCCTGAAAAGTATACTGCCGATTTTCCTCAAACGTTGAAAGAATCTATTAAAGAACGTGGAAGACTATGTGTTCTAATGGCTTCAAGAGCTGGTGCTGAAGGTATTAATTTAGAAAATGTTAGACATGTTCATGTTTTGGAAGCTCAATGGAATCCTGCTATTGTAGACCAAGTTATTGGTCGCGCTATTCGTATTTGTTCACATGCTAGATTACCTATGGAAGAACGTACAGTTGATGTGAAAATATACGTTTCAGTTTTTTCTAAAGAACAAGCGGTAGGAATTGAAGGCCCTAACATTGCCTTGATCCGCAGAAATGATACTGATTTAAAACGCTACGATGTAGACCAACCTACTGAAACATTTTTGTCAACTGATGAATACATGTATGATTTGTCTTACCGTAAAGGTCGTATCGCAAAAAATATTAGTTTATTATTGAAACAGGCTGCAGTAGATTGTGAAATCCATCGTAAATTACATTATAAAGAGCAGCCTGTAATTCAATGTATGCGATTTGATACCACAACAACTACTGAAGATATTGCATGGGCTCCTTCCATTAAAGGCGAAGAACGTGATACTTTATACCTCAAAAACATTGTTCGAAAAGCTCGAAGATTACAACGTGTTTCTATTAAAGGGTTACTTCTTATCATAGATCCAGATACGCAAGAAGTCTTTGATGCTCAAGCATTTGAGGATAAAAGACTCTTGAAGATTGGTATGAAAAAGAGTCCAACTGAAATCCAATTTTTCTAACAATCTGCATAAGACAAAATCGCTAATGAAATCATGCTCAGAACAATACCAAACCATCTGATGACAGAAAACTTTTCTTTGAAGATCAGAACACCTTGCAAAGTAACTAGAACGTCAGAAGTTAAATCCCAAACTAAATTTGTTATGACCATACTTTCGTAATTCAAGGCTTTTAAGAAAATCAGAGGTTCCAAAGCATAAGTTCCTACAGAAAATAGGATACCGTAAGTTTTTGGAAGTGTTTTATTATGGACCATTTTTAACGTTCCCATAACAAGTACGTCAATTAACGCCATCAATGTACCAAAGAAAACTGGTAAGAATGTGAATCCACCGACTTTCCAGTTTACGGTTTTAATCCATTTATCAATGAAATCTGTCATTTATATAATGTTAGCTAATCTATTTGGAATCCTGTTTTTAGCTGGTGTTGGATCGTATATGTGGAGATCTGTTCCAGTTATGCCAACTCATCAACCATTATTCAATATTCAAGATGGAAAACAACGATCCTTACAAGCTAGAGGGGATGCTGGATTATATATTGAAAAAGTGAGACGCAAAGCAATTAAAAATCTCCAAAATCCTAAAAAGCTTCGTGAAACATTTACTCAAAAAGGATCATCGACAGGAGTTCTAGAAACATTTATGTATTCAGTATAAATGTCGGGATATCTTCTAAAGTATACGCCTGGCGGAAGAACATGTAATATAGGCGTCAACTATAAAAATATTGGCCCACCAGGTCCTGCGGGTCCTCCAGGTCCTACAGGAACTACAGGAACTACTGGTCCTACGGGTCCTACGGGTCCTGTAACTTCATATATTTTTGATGGAGGAACAGCAGGATCATCATACATAGTAGGTCCGGCATTTGATTGCGGATCGTCAATATAATTGATTTGTGAATATATAATAAATGCCGAATATACAATTCCAATTTCGAAGAGACACATCTTCAAACTGGACTTCGAATAACCCTACATTAGCTCCTGGTGAAATGGGGATTGAAACGGATAGTAATTTATTCAAAATTGGTACCGGTGCTGTGTGGTCACTAACACCTTATGGCGGATTAAGAGGTGCTACTGGAAATTCAGGTGCGACAGGTTCAACTGGAGTTATTCAGTTTTCTGATGGTGCTGGAAACGCTCTAGGGAGTACTGGATTGGTATATAATACACCTGCCGGTAGTACAGCAAGTCTTCTCCTAAAGGGTGATTTTTTACCTACAGAATCTCTAACATATGATCTTGGAGCTACAGGTCAACGATGGAGAGATATTTATTTAGCCGGAAATAGCATTTACCTTGGACCAGCTAAAATTTCCACAGATATTTTAGGAAATATTGTATTCACAAATTCCGATGGAAGTACTGGAGGTGGAGGGGGTGTAACAGGTGTAACAGGTGTAACAGGTCCTACAGGAACTACAGGTCCTACAGGAACTACAGGAGCTGATGGTGTAACAGGTCCTACAGGAACTACAGGAGCTGATGGTGTAACCGGTGTAACAGGTGCTGATGGCATTACTGGACCCACAGGTGCGGATTCTACTGTAGCAGGACCTACAGGTGCTGATGGTGCTACAGGAGCCACGGGAGCCGACGGTATAACAGGACCCACAGGAGCTGATGGTGTTGCCGGACCAACAGGTGCGGATGGTATTACAGGAGCTACAGGAACAATTTCATTTTCTGGTCCTACCGGAGCTATTCTTTATTACGATGGTTCTGCAGTAACTGGAAATTCAAATTTAAGTTGGGACAACACAAATACGAATTTAGTTGTACAAGGACAATTTTTTAGTGTTGATGCTTCTGGAAATGTCACAATTGATGGATCAATTCAAGGACCAGCTGGTGGTTCTTTTAATGTTGATAATTATGGAAATACGACAACAGCAGGAATTGGTGATTCAACTTTCAGTCTTGGAACAACTGGACAAGTATTAACTTCAATTTATGACGGTAATCCTGGAGTTCCATGTTTATTATGGCAAGATTTACCAGCAATTAGTGGACCTACTGGAGCTGACGGATCTCCAGGATCACCAGGACCACCAGGAGCAGATGGAGTAGGAATTGACACTGTAGTAATTGATGGAAATGGTGATCTACAGGTTACGTATACAAATTCAACTGTTGTAAATGTAGGTCATGCGGTGGGTCCTACAGGTGCGGATTCTACTGTAGCAGGACCAACAGGAGCTACAGGTCCTGCGGGATCAAGTGCTATAGGACCTACTGGAACAATTCAATTTTCAGATGGATTGGGAAATCTTGCAGCTGATCCAAATTTTTCCTTTTTTATACCCAGTTTTTTACCCGGTAGTGGAAATTTGAGTTATACTATGTATGGAGGACCAGAATCAAATGCTGTAGTATTTGATGATGGAAATTCTAATATGTCTATGAACTCATTTGGAACATTAACTTTATCTGGTACAACATTTCAAGCTAATATTACTGGTAGTGGTGGTGGTGGACTTGGTATTGCTGGACAATATTTGGGTTCTGATGGTTCTGGAAATGTTATTTGGTCAACTCTACCGAGTTTAAGTGGTCCAACTGGAGCAACAGGTGCCGGTGTTGCTGGGCCAACTGGACCCACGGGTGCTGATGGTGTAACAGGTCCTACAGGTGCTGATGGTGCTACGGGTCCTACAGGAGCCAATTCTACTGTAGCAGGTCCTACGGGTCCTACGGGTCCTAGAGGTCCTACAGGATCAAGTTTTTCTTACAGTGGAGCAACTGGTGTGTTATTTTATAATGGTTCTGGAGTAACTTCAAATCATACATTAGTATATGATGGAGTATCAAAACTAACAAATTATACTGCTGAAAATACTGTAAATTCTTATATTGATTTTGATGATTCTCCTGTTTCAAATGACAATATTGTTATTTCAAATCTTTCATCAGCTGGGCAAGGAGTAATTTCACTTATTTCAGGTTCAGGAGTAAGTATCGACCAAAGTGTTCCAAATGATGGTTTAGGACAACTTTCAGTTGGTTATGTTACTGTAAATCAGTCACTGAGTATTACTAATATATTGCGTGATTCTAATAATTCATCTGGAACTGTTGGACAATATTTAGGATTGACTGGAGGTATTGATTCAGGAGGTATCAAAGTTACATGGAGAGATTTTCCAGCAATGAGTTCAGTAGGATTTGGAAATGTATTACTTGTTGATCAAGTGAATGGCAATGATTCAACAGCTTCTGTGAGCGGTAGTCCATATCAAACAGTAGAATCAGCTCTCTCCGCAACATCAGGAATTACAGGAACTACAGTATGGATTATGCCTGGAATTTACAATCTAACTCATGGAATAACACTATCCGATCAAATTGCTCTAAGAGGATTGAATGTTCAAACATGTACACTTCAGATGCTAGGAGTTACCGGAGATACAACTTTATTGACGATGGGTGAAAACTGCCGTGTTGAAGATCTCAATTTAAAATTAGGATCTACTGGACATTATAATTTAACAGGTATTGAATTTAAAAAGACAGCAACTCAGACATCAAAATTAAGAACTTCAGTGCTGACCATAGATAATTCTACAGCATCAAATGGTGGATCAAGTAATGTCTACGGAGTTCTGTGTTCAGGATCTGGAGACTTTACTGAATCTACTTTCTCATTTAATTGTATCAAAGGATCAACTATCAATGTAAAATCTAATGGAGGAGGTGATAAACGTGGTATTCTAGTTAATGGAAGAAATCAAGTCTCAACTCGCGATACCAATATTTATGTTGCTTCACCAGGAAGTACAGCAGGTACCTTAACTGGATCATATGTCGGTGTTGAAACTGCTGATAGCACGTTTAATCTTGGATCAATTCAATTACGTACATCTTCTGTATACGCTCCAAAACAGTTTACCAGCCCTACATGGACAGCTTCTGATATCTTACAAACAAATCCGACTTCTTTAACCGATCCTACCTATCTAGCTTCTCCAGGAATCCAAATTGGACCTGGAACAGATTTGGTTACTAAAACAGCAGGTGATAAATCGTTCTCAACATATACCTATCCGACAACGATTTATTATGGCTTGAAAGGGAATATCACATCTGCAGGACCTGGATATCTATGGCCCGGAACTCAACAAGTTAATTCTGGTAATTTTCCAGATCCCGGACCTCCAGCAGCATATTATAGAATTCAACAACCTGCTATTTTATCTGGATTAAATATTCATTGTACAACTGGACCAAGTGCAACAAACACAACTACATTTCAAGTGTATAGAACTCCAGTTGGTGGATCAATGGTAGCAGTAACCGCATTTGTAGGAACTCTTGCAGGAACCCAAACAGATATTTCCTTCTACAGTGCAAGTCAAGCATTTGGAGCTGGTGATTTAATTCATGTAGGAGTTACATATTCTAGCGGTTCACCTCCGAATATTACTCACGATCTAACACTTCAACTAGATATGTTCTAATTTACATATTCTAAAAATCACCAAAGAAAATGCAAGGAGTAACTGGAACTGTTCAATTCGCTCAATTTCCTGGAATGGTAGGAACAATTTATTTCAATCCTGATGATATCCGAAGAGTTATGGGAGATTCTGTAGGAGTAACAGGAACGACTCGTGAATGTTTGGGTCCCACTGGTTCGACGGGAAATAGATATGTCAATGTGAATTATACGGTAAACGCAAATACATCTGGAAAGGTCACAACGGAAATTACGTTTTAAGAAATACCATTGTAAAGAATAAATGCCTGGTGGCTTAATGCAATTAGTCAATAAAGGCGCTCAAGATCAACTTGTTACTGGTCAACCATCCTTTACACATTTCAAATCAGTGTATAAGAGACACACTGAATTTGCGATGGAACATTTTGTTCTCAACTTTCGCTCAGCCAATCTAGATCTTCTTCCTACTCAACCTAAAAACTTAAGATGTAAAGTCGATCGTAACGCACAATTGTTACACGATTGTTACATAAATGTTGTGATCCCAGACATTTATTCTCCTGTCAATCCTATTGGTTCTGGATTTGCTACAGGCTACGAATTTGAATGGGTTTCTAATCTGGGTTACAACATGATCCAATCTGTATCCTTGTTGATCAACGGCACAGCTATTGTCACACATTCAGGTGAATGGATGAAACTGTATTCTTATTTGAGCCATAATGGAACTATGCGTCTTAAAGTTGATCGTATGGTAGGTAATCTTCCTGAACTAAAAGATCCTGCTAATGCTTATGGACGTTTTAATCAATATCCTCATTCAATTACACAAATTGGAAATCATGCAGCTCCTTCAATTTTAGGTCGCGAATTAATGATTCCATTACATTTTTGGTTTTGTGAAGATGTTGGTTCTGCTTTGCCACTAATTGCTCTACAATATTCTGATGTTGAAATTGTAGTTGAATTTAATTCAATTTATGATTTGTTTACAGTTAAAGATGTAGATCCTACAAGTCCAACATATCGTGAACGTATTGCTCCAAATCCTGCAAATCCTTTATACGCAATGAACAAATTCTTGAGTCCACCTAATGTAGATACTAGTCCATCGAATCATTCTTTAACATCATGGTCATTGCGTCCTTCTGTCCAAGCAAACTATATATTTTTAAATGATGCTGAAATGTCTCAATTTGCTAAAAGCGATACATCTTATATAATTAAAGACTTACGTCCAGTAACAGTACGAGGTGTACATGGTCCATCTACGGATGTAGAATTGACCATGACAAATTTATGTACTCGTATCGTCTGGACTGCACAAAGATCTGATATCTTAGCAAATAATGATTACGATAATTATACTAATTGGTTAGGACCACCAACTTTAAATATGGCAAATACAGATCCTATAACAGGTATTTATTCATCTGGACAACAACAAGGACCTAATTTAGCTTTGAAGGATACGTTAGTTGAAGCTACTGTGATTTTTGATGGAAAAAATCGTGAAGAAACTAAGACTACAGCATTCTATAGCCTTTTACAAAATTATAAACATATTGAAGGTGCTCCATTACCTGGAGTATATATGTACTCTTTTGCTTTAGATCATGAATCTAAGCAACCATCTGGTCATGTAAACGGTTCAATGTTTAATACAACTATTTTGCGTTTGTCTACTCTTGAGCCTCCACAACTTCCAGCAGGAAACGGAACATCTGTATGTATTCTGAAATCTACGGCATTTAATCCTCGTCCAACTGTAGTTACAAATACTTCGTTATACAGTCCTGAAGAAGTTGTATACACGATTAATCGCACTTTACAGCAAACCGTTCCTTATTCATTCATAGTAACTGCTCATGTTGAATCATATAATTTCCTCAGAGTTTATCGTGGAATCGGAAATGTCGTGTTCTCATCATAAAGGGAATGAGTCTACTTAGTGGTTCACGTAGTACGCCAGTAAATGAAGATGGCTTAACTATTTTGAAAGCATCGTATGGAGTAGATACACAATTTGTAGATGTAACAACTGAAGTTAAAGGTATGGTTCAAAATGGTGATCTGGATTTCGTGGTATCCGCACAATCACTAGGTATCCCCGATCCTAATCCAGGATCATCAGCTACTGAAATTTTTCAAATTCAGTATCGCGTGAATGGTGGACATCCTAAATTAGAAAAGTATAAGACTGGTGAACAAGTAGCTATTTCAGTTCCTAATGTTCCAAAATCAAAAAGCAATCATAGTTTCAGTTTGATGAAATATATTTGGGGATCTATAGTTGTCTTTTTTGTCGGTCTTCTGGTTATTGATGGCTACAAAACAGGAAACTATATTTTCGGATATCGCAAGGAAGTCCCTGGATTAAATGGAGATTTTTCCGTAATGTACGAAAATGTAGGTGCTGGTATAATTTTAGGATTAATTACCTTACTTTCATTTGGAACATCTTGGATGTATGTTCTGTTACCTATAGCATTAATTTTTGGATTTATGCGTCGTCAAAGATAAAAAAAGGTTACCCTCTTTATGCCTTCTTGCCAATCAGACCGTCAAACTTTTTGTTCTTGATACGTGAGTATCCTAGAAACTCCTCGGTATCGGTATCATAGACTCGGCCAGTTGCCTCATCTACATCATACTCTTTACCATTAAAGGTCTTTGTAACCAGATCTTCTTTCTCCTCATCGCGGAGTGGACCTGTTATCCTGCTTCCATCCAATAGATAGATTCCAATATCAGAGGTCTTAGTAAGCTCATCTTGGACATCTACCAAATCGGTAAGAGACATTGTTTTCACAGCTCCTCCACCAGTCAGAGTTTCCTCCTCGGTGTCATCGCCTTTGGGATCATGCTTACTAAGTTCAGCTACGAAGTTCGTCACAATGACGGACATCTCCATAGTCTTGTATTCCTCTTCGGGAATAGCATTAGCAAAGTCACGAAACTTCTTATTCATTACAGCTCTCTCCTTATTTTCCTCAGGATAACGGGTTCCCAGAATCTTCTCAAGCTCTTCTGTGAGCTTCTTACTGATCTTAGGACAATTTGTCTTAGCCTTCTCTGGCTTCTCAGCCTTAG
>Ga0164297_10000250_pt1 | contig 69156 bp, 52 predicted proteins | sample GEODES058metaG_FD_113539 | JGI IMG/M metagenome (GOLD analysis project Ga0164297, IMG submission 113539) | Dystrophic lake water microbial communities from Trout Bog Lake, Wisconsin, USA - GEODES058 metaG | ecosystem: Environmental > Aquatic > Freshwater > Lake | place: USA: Trout Bog Lake... | reverse complement strand
GATTAACAACATTCATTACCAAGAGGCTGCTTTGTGGTCTAAACAACTTGGCATGGCTGGTCGTGTAGACGTTATTGCGGAATATGAAGGTGAGTTGGCGGTTATTGACTTTAAGACTGCATCCAGACCAAAATCCAGAGATTCCATCATGGATTATTTCTGGCAAACAACTGCTTACAGTCTCATGTATGAAGAACTAATTGGAACTCCTATAAATAACCTAATCATTATCATGGCCGTGAAAGATTCTGAACCATTGATTTTTAAAGAAAAGACAAGCGACCATATTGACGGTTTAGTTGAAGCAATTCACTATTACCAGAAAACGCTTGCCAAAAATTAAACTTTCTGATAGGATTACGAACATGAAAAAACTTATTACTTTGCTTTTATTGGCAACTTTAGCAACTGCGGCTTCTGCTGATTACTGTTGCTATCGTCCTCATCACCATTGGGGTGGTCCTGGTGTCGGTTGGGTTCCGTTGGCCGCAGGTGTTGTTATTGGTGCAGAACTTGCATCACAACCTAGACCTATCATGGTTGAACAAGCACCGGTCTACATCCAACAACCGCCAGTCTACATTCAGCCACAACCTACGGTTCAATTGCCACCACCAGGTTATCATTGGGCTGAAATGTTTGACCAACAAACTAACACTAAACGAATTGTATTGGTACCAAATCAATGAAAATCAAAAAATTAATCCAAAAACTAAATCGTGCAGAATTTGAACATAACTTAGAAAAAGCCAAGAAATTTTGGATGAAGTTATTGAAGAAGTCTGTCAAAGGTAAGCACACCGAATCGGTGCGCTAATAATGATAGTAAACTTGGTATAAGAAAAGTATTCTGGACGGCGGGGCAGTACCGCCCTCGTCCACCATAAAAATTCAGGCCAGCGCCGTGCGGTAATGAAGATGACTAAGGTATCACGGACATCCACATAATCCAAGCCTGAATTTTTATGATGGGCGAGAAATAGTTTCGACAGGGTAACAAGTATTATATTAGGCTATCCGTCAGAGTTGACGTAAACACTAAATCAAAAATAAATGCAAACGAAAGCGTTTACCGCCTAGCCGCTTGAGGTTAAGCTGAGGTTTCGCCAACTGTCCTTATTACCCAATCAGTTGGCATTTTTTAACTTAAAGGAGTTTTTAATGAAGAAGTTAGTTCTATTGGCCACTTTGATGGCTGCATTTGGAGTTGCATCAGCCGTTGAAGTTGGTGTTAATGGTTCTATCGACAATTACAGCAAGAAAGACCGTGATGGTTTTGGTTTGACTGTAGGTGAACATTTTGGTAAAGTAAGCGTTACTGCTGAAGCCGACCGTGAAATCAAACGTAACCTAGACAAATTCAGCGTTATCGGTGGTTATGATGTTTTCAAGTTGGGTAATGCCGCATTGACCGCTAAGGCTGGTGTTGGTTACCTTGACAAGAAAGGTATCAAGAGCGATGAGCGTTATGTTGCTGAAGTTGGTGCTGGCGTTACCGTTCCAGTTACCAAGGCACTTGCTTTGACTGTTGATTATCGTTATCAAGATGGTGACCACAAAGTTAAATCTTTTGATGGTAACACCGTTGCTGTAGGCGCAAAGTTCTCTTTCTAAGAGTCCAATAAGTTTCGGTGGGTTCTTACAAAACCCACCCATTTAACTGGAGAATTACATGCAAAGTAGAATTATACTTGTAGCAGTATTCTTTTCAGCAATCATACTGATGTTATCCTGTATCAACATTGATACTTATAATTTACCGTTCAAGACCACTTACAATGCACTATCTGACGAAACTAAAGTTCAGGTAAATTGTTTGGCACAAAATATCTATCACGAAGCGGCACATGAGCCATTAGATGGTCAAAAGGCCGTTGCTTTCGTTACAATTAACCGTGTACAATCCGGTTATGGTGAAGATATTTGTTCCGTGGTGAAACAGAAAACGAACGGAACATGTCAGTTCTCTTGGTATTGCGAAAAGAAAGATGGTAAGGGCTTGCCAATCACCGACAAAAGGTTGTATAATGAAATCTTGGATCTCGCAACAAACTTAGTGGTTAACTATGAAAGGCAAAAAGATGTTACAGAAGGTGCGACATACTATCATGCGGATTACGTCCACCCTGGTTGGCATCATTTGGAAAAGGTCAAACAAATTGGACAACACATCTTCTACCGATCCAACAAAGACTCAATTGACAGAAACAAGGAAATCATTTAATATGGAAAACCAAAATTCAAATTTGAAAGTTGTTATCACATTATTGGCATGTATCACTATTGTTGCCGTATCAATAATCATTAGTTCTTATTTGTCAAACATTAATGACCGTAACAACATGTCAAAAAACATGGACTCAGCCATTCAAAGAGGTATTGATCCTATTTCTGTTAAGTGTGCATATGCAACACAGACAGATAACCTTTGCATGGTCTATGCATTGAAGGCCAAATAATGCCAAGTAAAGACGAAATCCGTGACTTCTCACTAAAGATTGAGGAAATTGCAGAACAGTATGACATTCATTGCATGGATGCTATTGTTCAACATTGCGAAGAAACAGGTATTGAGATTGAGGTGGCTGCCACCTTAATTTCATCTCACCTCAAAGCACGAATCCGTGAAGAAGCACAATCAGTTAATCTAATCAAAAAAGCATCTAAACTTCCGCTATGAATGAAGGTACAGGTTTTGCATCTTTTGCACTTTATAATGCACTGAAAACACACTTCACCTCAAAATCCTATGATTTTTTTCGCTATAATGGCAAGACCAATGTATCTAAAGAAACATTTCTCAAACGTAAAGACAAATACAGTTTCTACAAACTTTCACGGAAGTTTTCTTTGGAAGAATTGCGGAACTTTTACCTTGCAAATTTTGTATATGGTGATGCGTCTTGGGTTGGTGAAATGACTGGACCTGAAGGTGAAGTGGCATACAAAAAGTGGCAGAAGATTAACCAGAGCTTGACATATGTCTTTGAAAATGATATACTTGGTCTTGTAGGAAATGATGCACCAGAACAAATGTTGATTGTCAATGATGGTCAACATCCTATCTTACTCCGTGAGGTAATGTCTGGTACAATTTCAGTAGAAACTTTGTGCATACTTAATGATATTATGAACTTCTTTCCCATGTGGGACCGTAAAATCAGTGATGATATTATCTGGCCCAACTGGCGATTGAAATGTGAAAAGTATGCACCTTTTATACAATACGACAAAGTTAAATTCAAAAACATACTTAAAGAAGTGATAACAGAACATGCATAAATTTACCAAAATCTATCTTGATATGGATGGTGTGATTGCTGACTTCACCAAACGATACCGAGAATTGTATGATTGTAGTCCGTCACATGATGATGCACGTAAGCGTTTTGGTGCAAGATTCGGTGCATTCATTCAAAACAAGGAATTTCAAACCCTTGACCTGATGCCTGATGCAACAGAATTGTTGTCGTACCTCAAAACTTGTGGTGTGCCTGTAGAGATTCTTTCTTCTACTGCACGACCAGTGAGCAATGCTGAAATCTCCCGTCAAAAGGAAATCTGGCTTGGCAAACACAACATTAACTATCCTGCAAACTTTGTACCTGGCAAACAGTTCAAGTATAAATTTGCTGACGAAAATTCCATAATCATTGATGACACACCTTCTGTTATTGATGATTGGAATAAAGCAGGTGGTACTGGTATTCTTCACAAAGATGCCTTGACAACAATTAGTATCTTGGACGCATTGTTGCGTGGATAAATAGGTATATGAACGACCTAGATTTTTTCTTAGAGGACTTAAAAGAATTCTGTAAAACTTTCAAGTTTGAAGAAACAGAATTTATACAATCACCCATTGGTGAAAGTAATCCATTTTATGGTTGCAAACATGATGATGAAACTAAAAAACATTTATCTGAAATGCAATCCACAAAAGTAGGAAAACAAAACCAATTCTTTGGCAAAAAGCATAAGGCTGAAACCATAGAACAGAATAGAAAAAAGAATATTGAAATTTTAACCCAATTGCAGGGTAAAAAGGTCAAACAGTTTGATATGGACGGCAATCTCATTGCAATACATGATAGTGTCCGTTCTGCCGCAAGAAAAATCAATGCAAAAAATTATAACCAAATCTCCAAATGTTGCCAAGGTATTATTCGGTATTCATATGGTTATCTTTGGGAGTATGCTTGACAACTCTTGTATTTTATTATAAAATAAACTTTTGTTATGTTTAAGTGGATAATCCGTTAATATTTTTTACACACCGTTATATAAAGGAAATAATATGACATCATTTGCAAATCTTAAAAGAAACTCCGGCAACTTGGATAAATTGGCCAAAGCCGTTGAAGCACTAAACTCATCATCTTCTGGTGCTGACAATAAAGACAATTACTGGCGACCTGAGGTTGATAAAATTGGGAACGGATCGGCCGTTATTCGTTTTCTTCCTGCTCCTGCTGTAGATGGTGACGATGCGTTACCATGGGTTAAGGTGTTCTCACATGGATTCCAGGGAAGTGGCGGTTGGTTGATTGATAACTGCCTGACTACCAAGAATCAACAATGTCCTGTGTGTGAACACAATAACAAGTTGTGGAATTCTGGCATTGAAGCCAACAAAGAAATCGTTCGTAAGCAAAAACGTAAGTTGAATTACATTGCTAACGTGTATATCGTTTCTGATCCTAAGCATCCAGAAAATGAAGGACAAGTTAAGTTGTTCAAGTTCGGTGCAAAGATTTTTGAGAAGATTACAGGTGCAATGAATCCTGCTTTTGAAGATGAAACAGCAATCAATCCGTTTGACCTGTGGACTGGTGCTAACTTCAAGTTGCGTATCACTAAGGTTGCTGGCTATCAAAACTATGACAAGTCTGAATTCGCCGCTTCATCCGCTTTGTTGGATGATGACGATGAGTTGGAAAAGATTTGGAAGTCAGAACACTCTCTTGCAGAGTTGGTTGCAGACAAAGAATTCAAGTCTTATGATGACTTGAAGGCTCGCCTTGAAAAGGTTCTAGGTTTGAATGGTGATACACCAATGCCTAAGACCACAGTAGAGACATTGAAATCTGCACCTAAGAAACCAGTTCAGGAAGAACCTGAATTGGTTACCGATGATGATGACGATTTGGCCTACTTCAGCAAGTTGGCTGACGAGTAAGATGAAGACCCCGCCTAGTGCGGGGTTTTTTATACCTGCCTTGCAAGTTTCTTAAAGATGTTTTGTAAGGTTGGGTCATCCGTTCTGACGGTAACGGAACTATCCATAGACACAGCGGGAGCAGAAGAACCGCCACCTGCATTGATAGATTTTGAATTGTCTATCGTAACAACCTGTGGTGCGCTAGGTTCTAAATTCATATCATTGTTCTGACTGATAGCAGATTGCACTCTCGCACCAGTTCCGCTTGGTTCTGGTGGTGCGGAGGTTGCAGTTGAGGGTGCTCCAGGTGATGCCGATGCAGGTTTAGATTCTGCTGGTACTGCCGTTTGCTGTGCCGCTGGTGCAACAGGTGTAGCCGTTTTCTCCAATGATTTATCGGCAAAATCATTTGCCTCTTTTAGTAAAGATTCTGGTGCTTCTTTACCATTCTTATCTTCAAATGTTACACCACCAGTTTCAAAGCCCATAAAAGTTTTCTTGAACTTTTTATAGCCCTTCTTATTCATGTAAGCGGTAACAAGACCTTGCTTTTCTTTTACTGCGGCATCATATTCTTCTTTTGCTTTGGATTGTTCTTCCGATTCCATTCCAGATTCATTCAAAGCATCATTAGCGGCACGTTGTTTCTGTAATGCTGCAACTGCTTTCTTGCCACCTTGTTCTTGTGCTTTATCTTCTTGAGATTTTTCAAAGAATGAAGCCAAGGTTCTACCTGCAAAAATGGCAGCGGCAAGACCACCGGCAACCAATGCGGCAATCAATGCTTCAGGACCGGTTAATAGTGCAAACAACCATTTTGCACCAGAAGAAAGTAATCTAAAGACAGGACCTTTTAAGAAGTTGAATAGTGATTCAAAGATGCCACCAGAAAAGAAATCTTTAATTTTCTTTAACATTCCACCAAACATGTTTTCAACAAAGTCTTCAACCATTTTGATGATGCCATCAAGAAAACCACCACCATCTTTTTTCTGAACAGTTACAGTAGTTGTTTTACCACTAAAACCACACAATGCTTTAATCAATTCTTCATGCCACTTACTACGTTGTTTTTCTTTACCAAGGTTCTCAGCATGTTCAACTTCGTGTTGTGTTTTTTGGTCTTCAATGTTTGATTTAATAAGATTGTAAACTTTGGACATTACATCAGCAAGACCATCACCACGCTTCAGTTTTCTACGGTCACCTTCAGCAACTTTGGTCACCAATGGATTCATTTTTGCTTCAACAGGTTTTGCTTTGATTCTTGTGCCAGTAAAATAAGAAATGTCTTCATTGCTACGACCAGTCAATCTACCCAATGCATAAGCACCAAGGCGACCACCAACAGCTTTACCGATGTTTAATGGGTCAAACTTTTCTTTGATGCGTGTAAACTTAGCAACAGTTTTGTCTGAAATGGAAGATTTAATGGAACGACCAACTCCCTCACCTGATACAATTCTATCCACAATAAGTGAGCCAAGGCCTTTGTTTTTAAGGCCTCTTGCTCTTTGATAAGACATTTTATTACTTGCCATGTTATGTACCTAATATTGCTGGTTTTTCTGATGGTGTTGAGGTGCTAATTACTTGTTTTTGTGGTGTTGAACCTGTTACCACGTTAGTTTGTGTATTATTTACTACAACTGTTGTTTGTTTAGATGGTGTCTTCAAGTCTTTATTTTCAACAGAATCTGAATTCACTTTTGATCCAGGTATAGGTGGTGCAGTAACATCACTTGCGCTATCTTTTTTACCTTGTCTCAATAAAGCAACAACTTCAGGACCTCTAGACTTAACTTGCTTATACCAATCACTCCCCTCTAAGTTTCTAGCAGCACCTTCTATATCTCCTGCTTCTAGTTGTTTGACAAGCATAGGCCATTTTTTATACCAACTTGGACCCATGTTGAATGTCAAATCAATCAATGCAGTTTGACCTTTTTCATTCAGATTGTTATAGCCAGGAATTTTCTCGGCAGCCTTTTTATGTTCTTTGAAATCTTCTTCATACAATGCTTGAATTTCTTCTCTTGAGAATTCACGGTCAAACTCTTTAGGTAAACTCTTACCATCACCAATAAGGTGACCAACACCAACAGTCCATAAACCTTTGCTATCTTTATATGGTCTAGTCTTGAATCCCTCATGTTTCAAGATAGTATTTTTTGCTAACTCATAACCTGCAACACCAACGGCAACGGCAGCAGCGCCAGCTTTAACCGCAGTTGGTATCTTTGGTGCAGCCTCAACAACAGGTGCTTTTGTAACTGCTGGCGGTGCTGGAGCCGGTGCAGGTGCTTTTACCGCTGAAGGTGCAGGCGCTGGAGCCGGTGCTGGCTTTGCGGCAGGAGCCGGTGCGGGAGCAGGTGATGGTTTAGCCGCTGGTGCTGGAGCAGGAGCCGGTGCAGGTGCTTTCTCAGGTTCTTTCTTAATGAATCTACCTTTTTCATCACGTGCAGGTAATTCTTTTTTAGGTTTTGCCTTTGGAACTTTTGGTTGTTGTGCTTTCTTTATAGCGTCCATCAACTCTTTATGTTCACGCTGTTCTCTTTCCCATTTTTCTTCTTCAAAGTTTTTAGACAACTCTTTTCTAGTTCTTTGTTCTTCTATGTCTTGTTGTATAACAGCATAGATTTTTGCACCAATGTTGGCAGCACTATCACCACTACGTAGTTTAGGTTTACTTGCAGAAACGGCATCAGCATAGAAGCCGGTGTTTACATTACCGACTTTCTTTGCTGTGTTTGGTGTTGCTGCTGCTGGCTTTGCAGTAGACTTGCGCTTAGATAAACCTTTAGTAATGTCTTTGGTATCTGTAGTTGTCTTTTTAGACATTATCTCAGCTACTTTTTCTACATTAGGTTTCTTAGATTCAGCAGCCGGTTTTTGTTGTTCTTTGACCTTCTTTATTACGGGTGTTAATTGTGATTCCGCCCAACCCGGTAAAGTAGCAACTTCATATTGCCTTCTTTCCAGTTCTTCTTGACTGAGTTTTTTACTGAATTCTCTGATTTCTTTAAGTTGATTTTCCGAAAGTTGTCCACTATTTAAAAATTCATTGATTTTATTATCTTTGAACATTCTTTCGATTTCACCACTTCTCATTAACTCATCGAATATTGATTTTTTCATCTACGTTCCATGTTTCTTTGTTTTATCTTCTCATTTTCTTCTTCAATATACTGAGCAAGCATAGTAACGTAAACTTCACGCTCCCAAGGTATCATACCTTCAAGTTCCGACAAACTGTATTTGTGATGTTGCATCAATGCAAAGTTTGTCGTATAATAATTTCTTAATGTATCATGACGAAATGTTACCCGAAAAAATTTTCTAACCCTTCCACCTCAATCGTATGGTGAAAACCACACTTACCACAGTCCATTTCAAGGGTCTTATTCAATGTAGGTAGGTTGTCAAAGAATTCTTCAATCTTTCCAAATTGGTCAGTATTCAAAGATTCAATAAATTCAACAAATTCTTCTTTTGCAACTTCATTTGCATAGTAAAATTGCTCACCATCAAAAATGTGAACAATGCTGCTTATAATCATTTCAAATGCCATATCAGTTGCAGTTTCAATTTGTGCTGAAGCATTCAATACTGAAAACTTCGGATAACTTAGCTTAATGCTAATCTTATCGGTCAATTGAATTTCATCTTTAACATCACTTTGGTTAACTTTGATTTCCAACAAGTTGAATTTGTTTTCCATCAAATGACCACATGGAGCACCGTTAACAACGTTCTCACAACGATATTTGTTTTCAACAACTTCACCAACAGAACGGGCCCTCAGTTGAATGAAATAGTATTCAATATCAAGAATAGGTAAAGAATCAATGTCTACATTCTCTGTCAAGGTACAGTTATGTAAAACTTGTTTGATGTTCTTTTGAATAGTTTCTTTATCGTCTGATTCCATTGCCATCATAAGATTACGTTGTTCTTTGACCAAGAAAGGTCTAAAACGAATCAGTTTCTTAGATAGCGGTAAAGTCAAATCATAGATTGGTGTATCAATTTTTGGTAAAGCCATTATATCTCCTCAAATCATTAAAAATTATTTGTTATCGCATTAATTCCATTAGCTGTCAAACCTGTCAAACCACCTGTGTTGTTAAGAACACTAGAAATACCAGCCTGCAATAGGCTGGAACCAAGTGCTTGAATAGAATTGTTTTGCCAGTATCTGTAAGCAAAAACAACGGTCAATTTGTGGTGACCATCATTAGACCAGTCTAGGTCTAATTGATTTACAGAAACTGGAAATGCATCAATCAAGTTAACCGAGTATGTCAATTTGTTATCTACACTGTATTGGTTTACTTGTAGTGTAGATATGTAATCGTTTCTGTAATTGAAATCAAATGAGATGGTTGGGTTGATAAACTCCATCCATGCATCAAAGAAAATCTTTTCGGACATGTTATCTGAAACAATGAAAGTCATTTCAGACTCATTATAGTTTGACTGATATGCATGTTTTTCAATAGGGTTTGCACCAAACTTTTGGTCGGTAGTTGCAAAAGTTCTGCTTGGCAACTGTGCACTCTCACATCTAAAGGTCAAGTTACGACTGGTCGCAATGTATGGAAGTAAAGGAATGGGCGCATTAATGGTAACATCAAACCTATTTGGTCTTGCAATATCACCCTTAAATGAACTTAAAAACGATGAAATGTTTGAATTCATTTTTATTCTTCTTGGTTAAAATGTGCCATATGGTCTTTCCACTCTTGAACCGAGTCTCTCCAGACTTCTTGTGGTTTGGCACCTCTAAATTGTTGTATAGGTAGCAATGTTGCAACATCCCATTCATTAGGTTGAATCATCAACAATCTAGAACGAATGTGGCTATGCAAGTATCTTTTCAAACATGGTTTAAACTCAGCATACTTTTTGGTTGCATTCAGAATGTCATATGAGATTCTCATTCTTTGTATATCATCATTAGGTGTCAACTGTGCATATCTCATCAGCTTGTTCATAAAAGCAATACGCCATTTAACAGGAAGATAGTGTATATTCAGTCCCAAGAAACCATCATTGTATCTTTCTAGCACCAAAACCATTGGAAATCTATCCCAATATGGCAAATCTGCCTTTGTTTTAGGGTCGTAATAGAAACAATACATCATTCCCAGTCTAAACTGGTTCATCTGCCTAAACTTTTCACGGTTTATAGTAGATGGTATTTGAGAAATCTGGCCTTTTTTCAGTTCAGATATCTTTCCTTGCAACCATACGGTAGCATCTTTGGACATAGTTTTATGACCAAGAGCCGTCTTTTGTTCTGCAAGTGAGGTTAGTTTAGATGTTGCCATCTTCTATTTAGTTAGAGACCTAGATGGTCTTCAGTGAAGATTTTGAACTCCCAACCACGGTCAAGACAATACTCATTTGCGGCTTTCCACTTTGCTTGATTCACACCGTAAGTTACCACTTCTTGAATGTATTGCTTGGTCACTCTTTTCTTTTTCTCTGGTTCCATGGTCTGCTTCTTGGGTTTGACCTCAATCATAAGTGTTTTTAACTTACCATCTTTGGTTCTAACCTTGACCAGGAAGTCAGGAAAGTATCGGTGGTACTTTCCATCCACAGGAGATACATAAGGTATGATGAGTTCTTCGGACGCCCAAGATATAATATCAGGGTTTTTGTCCAACCATGTCATGACTTTGCATTCCCACGATGAGCGGTAAATGATGTTTTTATAGTCACCCACATACTTTTGTGGATTCTTAGGTGTAAATCTTCCAGAATAAGCCATAAATAGTATATATTCCTCATTTTAAGACGAACATGGCAATAATTTCAATTCCAACAGCAGTAGGTGGTGTAGCACTACCTGGAGCACTAGGTCAGGTGGCAAGCGGACCTTTGGCTGCACTTTTTGGTGGTAAAAGTCTAACAACTCTGAATTATCCACAAGAACTTGCTACGGATGCGACAAAAACACACTATGTTCAATTCTCTATCAAAGAGGTTGTGCCTGCATCTTATGAGACAACACCAAGTCAACCTAATTTAAAACTAAATTCAACAACCGCTCTTGGTGGTTTGATTCAACAAGGTGCTGGAACACAAACAGGACAATCAGTTCTTGGTACAATTAATAATTTGGCATCAAAACTATCACCAGAATTAGCAAGCATTGGTACAAATTTGGTGAATGGTATTTCAACTACACTAAAAGAGGGCCTTTCAATCTCTCCACCAGTTAAAAAGTTAGATACAATCATCTCATTGTATATGCCAGACACATTAACTGCAACTTATAATGCAGAATATTCTGAGGTCAGTCTAAGAGATGCTTTAGGTGACACAATCAATAATTTAAGGTCATTAGACCAACTTGCAAAACCTTTTGGTGATGCTGCCGCTGGTGGTGGGTTTGATATAAAAACAGGTAAAAAAGTTTTTGGTGCAGTTTCTTCTGACCCAAATGCAATCGGATTAGCAGTGCAAGCAGGTTCCAATCTGGCAGGAAATATTGGTGCTGATAGTTCGGCACTAAATTCAATTTTATTGCAAGGTCAAGGTCTAGCAATTAATCCACAAGTTCAAATGGTATATAAAGGTCTTTCAATGAGAACCTTTCAACTATCATTTACATTCACACCAAAATCACAGCAAGAAGCAAAGGCTGTAGATAATATCATTTATAAATTCAAATATCATGCTGCACCAACACTAACAAGTGGCGCTGCGGTATCAAGTCAAAGCATGTATTTGGTTCCACCTTCTTTGTTTTCGGTTCAATTCAAAGTTAAAGGTGCAGAGAATCAATATCTTCCAAAATATGCTGACTGTGTATTGGAAAACATTGATGTTAACTATGCACCAAATGGTTTTGCCGCACACACTGATGGTGTTCCTGTTCAAACAACATTGACATTACAATTCAAAGAACTCGAAATTGTTGATAGAGGCCGTCTACAAAAGGGCTTTCAGAATATTAATGATCCTCAAGGACTGAGATAATGAAATATTTTCAAAGTTTTCCCATCATTGCTTCAACCGACTATAACGGCAATCAAGTTGCACTTACAAATTTGATGTTGAGGTCTGAAGTTGTTCCCACTTTGTTGAACAACCCTTTGTTATTCTATACATATGACATTCAAGATGGCGATACGCCAGAATCTATTGCTAACAAGTATTATGGTGATCCATATCGCTATTGGATTGTATTGTATTCAAATCAAATCATTGACCCCCAATGGCAATGGCCAATGGGACCAAACTTGTTCAACGATTACATCATTGACAAATACAGTGAAGTCACAGCAAACACATTAAACATTGCTGTTGCAGATGTAACATCAACACAAGTATTGTCTTATACACAAAGCACAATACAAGATTACCTATTGACATTGACAACATATGAGAGTGCTTCATCAAATACAACAATAACAAATTATACAATTGATGCGGCAGCATACGCAAATGTTAATGTTCTTATTAGTCAGAATCCTGGTACTCCTGTTTACTTCCCCAATGGAAACTTTGTAACCAAGACTTACTCAGCTTCAACACAATCAATCTATGATTATGAAATTCAACAGAATGAAGCAAATAGAACTATCAATTTGGTCAATTCAATTTATGTACCGCAATTTGAACAACAATTCAAATCATTGATGAGTAAATAATGGCAGATACACCAGGATTAAATAAGACAGGTATAGTTTACCCAAATGACTATACACTAATCAACTTGACATTGTTAACTTCTGTTAGCACATTCGATGTAAAGAATATTTTAGTTGAACTGTCTTATAATGAAGATATCTTTAATAACACAGCATCTGGTTATTTGATGTTGGTTGATGCAACAGGTTACATTGAAAAGTTGCACATGAATGGTAATGAATTCATTCGTATGACTTTTGGTAAAGCAGACGACACCACCAATATCGTTGACAAGATTTTCCGCGTGTTTAAGGTAGCAAAAAGAACACCTGAGAATGAGGGCAACACAGAAACATATTCTCTATACTTTTGTTCGGAAGAATTGTTGTTGTCGGAACAATACAAGGTCAGCAAGTCTTATAGAGGTAAAGATATTGCATCCAATGTTGTTGACATTCTAAAAACTTATCTACAAGTTCCAACCAATAAGATTGCAAGCATTGAACAGACTTATGGTGTTTACGACTTCTTAATTCCAAACATCAAACCATTTGACGCAATCAATTGGATGTCAACATATGCAAGACCTGCAAATAATCCAGGTGCTGATATGTTGTTGTATGAAGATAAGTTTGGTTACAACTATCGTTCACTACAATCATTGTTTAAGCAAGAAGTTTACAATGCTTACAGTTTCAATCCAAAAAACGTAAGTCAAAAGACACAAACAAATACACAACAAATTTACAATGTATTGACATATGAAATCATGGATTCATATGATTCACTCGGTGCAATCAATTCTGGTGTGTATGCAAACCAATTGCTTTCTATTGATCCGTTGTTGAGAAGATACAAGATAACTAACTTTGACTACGGTTCATATTCAAACAAAGCAAGTAAATTAAATACATTTCCAATCACCAATAATTTCACCAACCGAAAAGGTGATGGTTTGAATCAGACACCACAGGCGGTCTACAAGTTGGTATTCTCAAACTATAATCAAAACGATTCAAGTTACATCAAGAGCCATCCAGGTTCTGTAGCACACGACATTTTTGCCGAAACATATATTCCATACAGAACAGCACAGTTGCCTCTACTCAACTATACAAGAGTGAAAATATCAGTTCCAGGTGACCCTGGATTGACCGTGGGTCGTGTAATCAAATTCAACTTACTATCTAAAGACCCGAACAAAAAAGAACCAGATGATTTCTATTCTGGTAACTATTTGGTTACAGCAGTTAGACATATGCTGACTGTGCACCAATATAGAACTGTATTGGAATTAGCAAAAGAAAGTAATACAAACGAATATTCTGCGGTTAGCACAGGTTCTTCACTGTGGAACAATACCGTGAAAGGAATTACATAATGAAAATGGTAAACAATTTTGCGGGTCTTAATGGCTTCGTGTGGTGGGTAGGTGTTGTTGAGAACCGCATGGATCCATTAGAAGTAGGTCGTTGTCAAGTTAGAATCTTTGGTTGGCACACAGACAACAAACAACTGATACCAACATCCGATTTACCTTGGTGTATGCCCCTGTATCCTTTGAATCGCTCTAAAGACTTTTCAACACCAAGAGAAGGTGATTACATTGTTGGCTTCTTCTTTGATGGTGAATCGGGTCAGTTCCCCGTGATGATGGGTGTTTTACCAGGTATTCAAGGTGCGGTTGCATCTGGAGATTCTGGTTTCCAAGACCCAAGAACTGCGGCAGAAATTGCGGCAGCACCTCAAGTTCCTGCTGGTCAAACACAATACACACCAGGACAACCAACGATTGCACCATTGGCTAGAGGTGAAATTGCAAACTCAGCAATCTCAGCAACTAATTCTACAAGAAGTGCGGTGCAAGACATTACAACACCAATCAAAGCATCATTGGCTGCCGCAAAACTACAAGCAATGTATTTTGTGCAAGAGATTCGTTTGGCTAAAGATGCAATTATTGCAGCATTTAGTGCTCCAGGTACAGGTATTGGTAACTTAGCACAGACAGAACCTATACAAATTGCAAACAAACTTAAAGCATATGCACAAGAAGCAAAGGCTGCCACTGATGCAACCAAAGAGGTTCAAGCTGCCGTTGCTGAGGTAAATTCTTCAGTATCTTATATTGAGGGTCTACCCGCCGCTGCTGTGCAACAAATAAATAGTGAAGTAAATCTACCCGGACAAACTGGTGGTCTATACAACAGCATTCTTTCTTCTGCCAAATCAACAGTCAATCAACTAGAGAATTCCATTAAATTATGAGCAACAGCACACAACAATTACCACCGTTAGTAGCTTGGATTGAACCTAGGTCTGATTATCAAGCACAATACCCATACAATACATTGACACAGACAGAATCTGGTCACTTGTTTGAGATGGATGATACTCCTGGTGCTGAAAGAGTTCGCCTACAACATAGAACTGGTACTTTTACAGAGGTACAGTCTGATGGCACAGAGATTCATAAGGTTGTTGGTACAAATTATGAAATCATTGCACAAGATAACAATGTTCTAATCAAGGGCAAATGTAACATCACCGTTGTTGGTGATTCGGTATTGCATGTGCAAGGTGATGCAACCATGCAAGTTGATGGAAATGTATATGAAAGTGTAAATGGCAGTGTAAATCAACAGGTTGCAGGCGATTTGACCTCTACTATCACAGGAAATGCAATCATTTCATCAAAGAATCAAGTTCAAGTTCAAGCCGATGTGTTGGTCAATGGTGACTTGAATGTTACTGGTGACATTTCATCAAGCGGTAGCGTTACTGCGGTGACCAACGTAACTGCTGGTGTTCAAGTATATGCACCATTGGTTATGGATGGTCCAGGTCAAGTTACCGACAGTATTCTATATCTACGTGCACTATACAACACTCACACTCACCCATTTATTGCAAAGGCCGGTGCGGATGCACTTGTTACTTTGCCTACAACATCTCAAGATGTTCCATAAGCACGATAAATAGAACATGGCAACATTACCTAAGATTTACGCAGATTTGGATTTAACCTTCAACCGCACTCCAGGTACGGGAGATGTTGCTATGCGTTATAATGACCAAGCTGTTATCGCATCAGTCAGAAATTTATTGTTGACAAATTTTTATGAAAGACCTTTCCAGCCTGACTTAGGTTCAAACATAGATGCAATTCTATTTGAGCCAGCGACAGAATTGACTGCAAACATGTTAGAGACTGAAATAAGAAATGTGATTGATAACTATGAACCTAGGGTGCAAATTGATAAATTGGTTGTGCAATTAAATCCAGACCAAGAAACATTTTCAGTCTTGTTGCAATTTTATGTTGGAAACAATACAGTACCTACAGCAGTTAACCTAATTCTTCAGAGGTCCAGATAATGGCATCTAATACAAATATTCAAGTTGCTAATTTAGACTTTAGTGACATCAAGAAAAACTTCACAAACTATTTGCAATCACAAGATACCTTTAAGGATTACAACTTTTCAGGTTCGGCATTGTCTACTCTATTGGATGTTCTTGCATACAACACACAATACAATGCATACTACTTGAACATGGTTGCAAACGAAATGTTCTTGGATTCTGCATTACAACGTTCTTCTGTTGTATCACATGCTAAACTAATGAACTATGTACCAAAATCTCCTGTTGGTGCTGTTGCTGAAATCAATCTAACATTCAATGGTGTGACCACAACAACATTCAGCATTCCAAAATACACCAACTTCATGTCAGAATCTGTTAATGGTGTTAACTTTAATTATGTCACCACAGATTATTCTACGGTTGGTGTTGTAAACAATACAGCAACATTTACTGGTGTCAATATAAAACAGGGAACATTAGCAAAATATACCTTTACAGTAGATTCCACATCAAACCCACAGTATATTTTTGAAATACCTGATGCAAATATTGATACAACGACACTAACCGTATCAGTTCAACAGTCATCTTCTAATAGTGCATATCAAGTTTTTTATCCAACAACAAACTATTTGGCTTTAACACCAACCGATCCAGTTTATTTCTTGCAGGAAGCAGTTGACGGCAACTATCAAATTTATTTTGGTGATGGTGTATTAGGCCAACAACTATCCGATGGTAACATTGTTGTAGTAACATATATTTCTACTGCCGGTTCTGCTGGTGGTCTTGCAAACAGTTTCGTACTGATGGATAACATTGGTAGTTACACTAGCGTAAGTGTTTCAACTACTGGTGGTAGTCCAGCAACACAAGGTACAGACAAAGAATCAATTCAGTCTATCAAGTTCCAAGCACCTAAAGCATTCTCCGCACAGGGCCGTGCTGTGAATAAGAACGACTACATCACAGCAATTCAACAAAACACACTTGGTATTCCATTTGATGCGGTATCTGTTTGGGGTGGTGAAGAAAATATTCCTCCAGTTTACGGTCAAGTGTTTGTTTCAATGAAACCGACAGGTGGCTATGACTTAACTGCAACACAAAAACAATTGATTAAAGAACAGGTCATCAAACCAATCAGCGTTTTGACTGTTCAACCTGTCATTGTTGATCCAGATTATACATACCTTCAAGTGTATGCAAATGTGGTATATCAACAATCACAAACAGCATTGACACCAACTGCAATGCAAACTGGTCTTCAAGGTGCAGTTTACAACTATGCTGCAAACAATCTGAATACATTTAATTCAACGTTCAATTCATACTTGATGTTGCAATACATTAATGATTTTGATCCTTCTGTGATTAGTTCTGACTTCTCTATTAATGTACAAAAGAAAATCTATCCAACACTAGGCACAACACAAACATATACACTAAACTATGGTGCACCATTGCAAAGAGGTGTTTATGGTAGTGGTATTTCAAGTTCACCACCAATTCAAGTTATCAATCCAGCAAATACACAGTTGACACTTGATGGTGTTTACATTGAAGAAGTTCCAACTTCAACAAGTTCCGTTCAATCCATTTCAATCGTCACAACTGGTTACAACTATCAACAAGCACCAACAATTCTAATACAAGGTGATGGTTATGGTGCAAATGCATTTGCAACCATCGTTAATGGTGCATTATCCAGTGTCGTTGTTGCAAATTCTGGTATTGGCTATACATCAGCAGTTGCAACCGTTGTTCCTGCAATAGGAGATACTTCTGGTCAAGGTGGTTCTCTTGTTGTTAACTTGTCTGGGCAATATGGCTCAGTTAGAACATATTACAATAGTAACACAGCAGGTAAGGTTGTTGTCAATCCAAATGCTGGAACTATTGATTATACAAATGGGATAATTACATTGACTGGATTAGATGTTGTTCAAGTTGATAATCCATTGGGTGAATTGACTGTCTCTGCGAAACCAGCAACAACATTGATATCTTCTTCATATAACAGAATTATTAGTATTGACCCATTTGATCCTACAGCCGTAAATATTACAGTAACAGCGAAAAGATAAGTAAATGATACAGAGTAATCAAAAGCAATCGTTACTGGTTCCTTACGAACTACCAAAGTTCATCAGTGAGGACCCAAATTATGCCAACTTTACGCTGTTTTTGAAGGCATACTATGAATGGATGGAACAACAAAACAATGTTCTAGACTATTCTAAAAGTCTTTTGCAAGATATGGATGTGGATACAACCACACAAGAATTCTTACAATACTTTATCAATGATTTTATGTCCTATTTCCCACAGGACATTCTATCAGACCCACGTAAAGTTTTAAAAATTGCAAAACAGTTGTATCAATCTAAAGGTACACCTGCTTCGTATCAATTCTTATTCCGTCTTCTATACAATACTGATGTTGATTTCTTTTATACCAAAGATGCTGTCTTTTCACCATCAAGCGGTAAGTGGTATGTTCCAAGAAGTCTAAAACTAGCAACAAGTGATCCAAACTTCTTGAACATTCAAAACTTGAGAATGTTTGGTAACTTCTCAAAGTCTATTGCTACCGTTGAAGCTGCAACATACGATGGAAAAAAGACTGAAGTTTTTATCTCAAATATTGAACGTCTATTCCAATCTGGTGAAACTGTAACTGTTGTTGACAACAGAAACCAACCAGTTTATTTCTTGGATGGACAAATTGTAAGTGCAAATACTGTTGGTGCTGAAACTCTAACAGCAACAATCGTTGGTCAGATTAGCCAAGTTCTAATCAATCCAAAAGCAAGAGGCTTGTATTACAACACCAATGACCCTGTTGTTTTTATTGGCGGTTTAAATCCAAACGTATTAACTCCGACTGGTGCAACTGCTGAAGTTGGTTCTGTAACCGTTGGTTCTATTCAATCCATTTCTGTTCAAAATGGTGGCTACGGATATTATTATTCAAGTCCAAATAATACTCCTGGTGCAGCAAACACAGAAGTTATATTCACAAACGTTGTTGGTACCAATCAACCCCAAGCACCTATTGCTGTGGTTGCTGGTGTTGATACAACCCAATTGGCTAATGCAACATTCATTCCAATTGATAGTTTGATATTAAAAGAAAACATCACACTTGGTAACACCAACTACCACTTTAATGCTGGTAACTACCTAACTGTACCACAACCAATTCAATTTGCAAACAATGAGTTTGTGTATCAAGGTACATCAAACGCAACCAGCACATTCAATGGTCAAGTAACCAACATGGATCCTGCCAATAACGTATTGTTGTTGGTGCAACACACAAGAGGAACAATTAATAACACCGCTCCATTGATTGGTGTTAATACTGGTGCAGTTCGTTACTTGCTGGCATATGAGGGTCAAGGTACAAACAATGTTCGTATTCAATATGCTAACGGTCAGTTCTACACTGGTGAAGGTGTTTATCAAGGAACAAGTCTAGCAAATAGCACATTCTCTGCTTCTATTTTAAGCATCAACACAAATGTTGGCGCAGGTAACAACATATTACAATTGAACAATGTTGTTGGAACAATTAATGTTGGTCAACAAATTCACGGTTATCTTTCTGGTGTTAATGCAAATACCTATTTGTTTACAACAGCAAATGCAAATACAAAAATGTCTGATGCATTTTCGTTTACATCATTCCCAACATATCCAATAACATCTATCATTGTTGAAAACCAAGGTGGTGGTTTGACACAAGCACCAACAGTTGGTGTTGAATCTCTTTACATTGAAGATGAATTCAGTCAATCAAATCTTGCAAATCTAGGTATTCTTGCACCAGTTCAAATTGTTAATGCTGGTACAGGTTATCAAGTCAATGACCAGATTCTATTCTTGGGTGGCACAGGTGTTGGTGCAAACGCTATCATCACAAGTTGTAACAATAGCACAGGTGCCATAACAGGCATTCAATATGTTCCTTATGTTATTGGAAACACAGCAAATCCATATCCTTTGGGTGGTATGGGCTACTTTAATGGTCTTCCTGATGTTGTTGTTAATAGATTGGCAACAGGTAATGTCAGAGTAAGTAATACAAGCACCGTGGTTGTTGGTAATGGTACAAACTTCTTGACACAAATGACTGTTGGTGCAACTCTTGCAACCAACACAAACATCGTTATTGGTACAGTGCAATCTATTGTGAATGCAAATACACTATTGCTAACATCAAATGCAACAACAAATAACGTTGCAACCAACTTCTATTTGGGTTCAGCAATTCTTTCAGCACCTGGTTATCTTGGCTCCGGTGCACAATTTACTTCTGTTGCGAACCGTATCGGTGAAATTACTAGCTTCAATATCATTGACAACGGTTCAGACTATGTTGGTGCACCACAAATTTCTTTGGCAGTCCAAGATTTGATTGTTGCAAACGTATCACAATTGAATTTGCCAGTTGCGGGTCAATTAATCTATCAAGGTGCAAACACCAACGTTGCAACATATGCAGCAACAGTAGATTCAATCTTTGTTGTGGAAAATGCTTATCCAACAAGCAACACAGTTTATCAGTTGAGAGTTTACAACTATGATGCAAAACCAAACTTCAACTTACCATTGAAGATTGATGCAATTGGTGCAAACTATAGATTAGTTCCAAACTTCACAAATATACACACAACATCATTTATCAATACGGGTGACGATTCACGCTTTGATTCTGCAAATGGTGTCATGACATATGGTGACGGACACGCAAAAGCGACTTCAACATTCTTGAATGGTCTTGTTATTGGTAACGGTGAATACCTTGACAATACTGGATGGCCAAGTGCTTTCAGTGTATTGCAAAGTACTAAGTATAACAACTTCACATACGAAATTACACTAGAAAAAGAAATTGCCAAGTATCGTGATGTATTGTTGAACTTGTTGCATCCATCTGGTATGCAGGCTATTGGTCGTTATGCAATGAAGTCCAATGCTTCATTTAACCTATCAACTATTGATGCGATACAGACTGGTGTGCCACTAGACCACTATGCAAATACTGGCACAATAGCAACAATCGTTGGTGGTACTGCTGCAAATCCAAGTAATAATATCATTGTGTTTGGTAATTTGTATGGTGCAAACTTGCATAACATATTCTTTGCAAATTCAACCACAATCAATTTTGAATATGGCAGCAATCCTGATGATTGCGTGGTGTCTTTGGTCACTGGTGTTGACGGAACAAGTATCACACTACAAGATAATGTGTGGACTTATTTTGCAAATGTTGCAACTTCTACTTGGTTGAACAGCAACAACTACACACTAAATATAACAAGCTTAACCGGTTCGTATGATATCGTAAATAATGGCTTCTATAGCAACACAGCATATCCTATGGAAGATGTGATTCGTGTTGGTGATTCAGTCTATGTAAATGGAGTTAGTGCAGTTGTTACTGTTGTTGATTATAATTACAGCTATGATAATAATGGAAACATAATCTCTTATGGTACTGTTGATTTGAATGGTCCTTTGACTGCTGGCGCAAATGGATTGGTTTCTATCAGTAGAACAATGGTTTCACTATATGAAGACATTCAAATATTTGGACCAAAAGGAGTTCAATATTTTGTTGAACTGACTGATGAACTAGGAAACGTATTGACAGACGAACAAGGAAATGCACTTCTAATAGGATAAAAAATGTCACAAATAAAGATTTCACAACTACCAGTATTCACTGTAATCAATGCCAATACGGCAAACACCTTGTTTGTGGGTGTTGATGTTCCTACAGATACCACTTTCCAAATGACTGCCAACACATTGGCTTTAGGTCTTTTCAGAAATAGTTACTTGAATGTTGGCAACAATAATCTTCAATTCACAAATACTATTGCACAATTTTCTGGTTCTGATCCATCCTTTATACAAGTTAATAATCAAAACTTCAACTCAATGGGTTCGGCAGATTATGTCTTGTCGGCTGACCAAGCAACACAAGCAAATTATAATTATTTTGCAGATTTTGGTATCAATAACTCACAAGTAACAGGAAATAATACAGGATATACAGCATTTAATTCATATGATGCTTATTTGTATGTACAAGGAGCAAATGCAACCACAGGTCTTGCGAGTTATCAAGGAAATTTATTGATTGGTACTGCAACAACTAATGCAAATTTGAAGTTTATGCTCGGCGGCACCAATTCAAACAATATTGTTGGCTGGATTTCTGCAAATGGATTGTCACTAAACACACAATCTTATATTGTTTATGGTGATGGCTCAAAACAAACATTTGCTTATACTGGACCATCAATAACAGCAAACCTAGCATATGCACAAGCCAATGCTGCATTCGGTGTAGCAAACACCGCAGTTCAAAACACCGCAAACATTATTTTGCCAGGTAATGTAACATTCAACGGCGCAAATACAAACTTTAACAGTAACATTGTTACATACGGCACAATGACAACCACAGGTAATGTGGTTACGACAGGCAACTTGACTGCCACAGGACCGGTAACATTCAATGGTAATTTTGTCAATAATGGACGAACCATCAATAACGGAAATACCATTAACAATGGCAACCTAACAACTACAGGCAACGTACTGAGTATAGGAACTTTGACATCCAATGGCACATCAACATTCAACGGTAACACAGTTTTCAATGGTTCTGTTGCAATAACAAGCAACCTAAATGCTAATACTGTATTTTCAATCAATGTCGCATCTCAAGTGATGACAATGAATGGTAGTATCAGTATGACTGGTTCCATCACAATGAACAATTCAACTTTCCCGGCCAATTCGGCTGGTGTGTTGATTGTTGGTTCAGCAAATGGCGCAGTTCAAGCACCACTTGCAGACGGAACAATGTTGCAAATTACAGGTAAAGATGGCATTAGTTCTAAAGTAACAAACGATTCTGCCGGTACTGGTGTATATTCTTTATATAATGGTCGTTCAATGAGAGGCACTGCCACAGCACCGTCAGCATTACAATCTGGTGATGTAATGGTTAGATATGGTGGTAATGGTTACGGAACAACAGGATTTGGTAGTGGTGTTGGTGTTGGTGGTGCATACATGCAGTATGTTGCCGCAGAAAACTTCTCCGATACAAACAAGGGCACAAACATTGTATTTGCTAGTACACCAATTGGTTCTAATGCACTCGTTACAGCATTAACAATTTCTGGAAATACAGTAACCTTTTCAAATAACGTTTTCGTTACCAACACCGAAACAGTAAACATAGTCATTGCAAATACATTTGTGTATGGTTCTGCTACTGCAAACTCTGGTGTAACACAATTAAGCAGCAAATCTACCGCAGTCACAGCAAATGGTATTTCTGGTCAAATTACAATGAATAATGCGACACTAAATTCTGGAACTGGTGTAACATTTACTGTCAATAACAGTTATGTACAACACGTATATGATATGGTTTTTGTTAGCTTTCAAAATGCAGGTAGTGGAAATTATCAAGTATGTGTTGCAAATACTAGAGTTGGTAGTTTTGACGTTAACGTATATAACGGCGCAACTGGTCCTTCAGGTAACAGAGGTGAAGCACTTGTATTGAATTGGTCTTTAATTAGAGTTGGCAATTAAGATATAAATAAATCATGGCAAATAATCTAAATCAAAATTTACTTACATATTATGCACCAGTATCTCAGGTAGAACTTGAGTATTATATTCCTGTTGCGGTGATTCCACAAGGACCACAACTATCTCAAGCAATTTCTGTTGGTTCCCTTTATGCATTTCTGGGTCAAGAAGATTCGTGGCCAGTTATAAATGGTATTGAAACTCCAAATCCACCACAGCAAACAACTTCTTATCTGAAAAAAGTATTCAAGAACATGTTTGCTATAAAAAATATCGGCTCAAACAACTTGAGTCCTGTTATCCAAAGAATCAACTGGACAGAAAACACAGTCTATACTGCATATTCCGACACATTGAATCTACAAGAAAAAGATGAAAATGGTTTGTTGATATATCAATATTATGTGAAGAACCGTTATGACCAAGTTTTCAAGTGCTTGTGGAATAACAATGGTGGTCCTTCCACATATGAACCATACTTTGAACCAGGTTCATATGGCACAAACAACATTTATCAAAATGAAGATTTGTATAAGTGGAAATACATGTATACAATTGACTCTGGTGCAAAAAGGTCATTCATGGACTCAATTTGGATGCCAGTATTCATCAGTGCAAATACGCCACAACCATACGGAACATCTGCTGGCGCAGGTAGTATTGACGTAATCAACGTTACAAATGGTGGTTCTGGTTACGATCCAATCAACCAATATATTACAGTTCAAGTTGTAGGTGATGGTACAGGTGCAAACGGTGTAATTACACCAGCACAAGTTGTTAACAATCAAATTGTTGACATTATTGTTCCACAGGGGCAAGCAGGTCAGAACTACACACAAGCAAATGTTGTTATAACTTCTTATACCTCATCTAATCAAAAATATTTGGCACCAATCACATCACAGGCAACTGCTATTGCACCAACTTCTCCAGTTGGCGGTCATGGTTACGATCCAATTTCAGAATTGGGATGCAATCATTTGATGTTCTCTGTTGAGTTCAATGCCGATGAGGGTGGTGTTCTTCCTACTGATGGTGTTGTTTATCGTCAAGTTGGTTTGCTAACCGATCCATTGATTCTTACAGGAAATGGTCCACAATTTGCAAATAACTCTGTTTACAATCTAGCAACACAAGTTTTATGTGCTGGTGGTCTGGGTTCATTTGTATCAGATGAAATTGTAAACCAATATGATACAAGCACACCACCAAATTTATTATTTTCTGGCACAGTTTTATCATTCAATACATCAACCAACCTATTACAGCTAATAAATACGTTTGGTAGTTTTGTTGTTGGTCAGTCTATTACCGGTGCAACCTCAGGTTGTTCAAGAACGGTGTTTACTGTCACCGAGCCAACAATAATTCCATATTCAGGTTTGATTTCTTATATTGAAAACCGACAAGGTGTTCAAAGAAGTGAAGACGGTATTGAGCAGTTAAGATTTGTATTGGGCTATTGAGGGACTTTTTTACTTATATACTCTATATAAGGAGTGTAAAATGTCATTAATTTTTAAAGTCACAAATACATTAAATACAAAACGGTACACCCTTGGAAATACAAGATAGCAGATGGTCAACAGATACTAAAAAAGGTTAATTAAATGTCTCTAAATTTTGACACATATCCATACTACGATGATTTTGATCCCGGAAAAAACTTCCATCGTATTCTGTTCAAACCAGGCTATGCTGTTCAGGCCCGTGAATTAACACAGTCTCAAACAATTCTACAAAATCAAATCTCTGAGTTTGCTTCTGCAATTTATTCACAAAATACTCCTGTATCTGGTGGACAAGTTACAACAAACTTGAGTTGCCATTACCTGAAGTTGAACCCAACTTTCAACGGTACAGCCGTAACCGCAGCAAACTTTGCAAACCAAGTTATCTTTGATTCTGAAACCGGAACTATTCTTGCACGTGTTATTGCTACTGTTGAAACAACTTCATCTGGAACAACCGTGGGTGATCCACCTACACTGATTGTTTCTTACATATCTGGTGGACAATTCACTGATGGTTTGACAATTCAGACAACAGGTTCCACACAATACTACGCAACTATTGCAAATTCTTCTACAACAACAGGTCCTTCTACGGGTCTTTCTTCTACAGCATCTGTTGCAAACGGTGTTTTCTATATCGTTAACGGTTACAACCTGTCAAATACTACAGGTCAAACATACTCAATTGGTAACTTTGTTGATGTAGCAAACCAAACAATCGTTCTAGACAAATACGGCAATACACCATCGTATCGTATCGGTCTTGAATTGACTGAAACTATTCACGACTACATTGACGATTCTTCATTGTTGGATCCTGCTATCGGTGCATCTAACTTCCAAGCACCAGGTGCTGACCGTTATGTTCTTTCATTGTCATTGGTTAACTTACCTTTGACACTTGGCAATGACCAAAACTTTATTGAATTGGTTCGTATTGTTAATGGTCAAATTGTAAGCCAAGTTGACGGTACTGTATACTCAACCATTGATGACTATTTTGCAAAACGTGACTATGAAACCAATGGTGACTACGTTGTTAACGATTTCAGCCTAACACCATCAGCAAACTCATTGGGTGTTAATGCAAATTATGACTTGACAATCGGTAAAGGTGTTGCTTATGTTCACGGCTATCGTATTGAAAATCAATCACAACAGATTTTAACCAATCAAAGAGCAAGACAGACCAATACAATTCTTGAAGATGCTATCTATGTTGATTATGCAAACTACATTACAATTGACACAGTTGGTGGTATCTTTGACATTGGTCAAGTTCCACAAGTAACATTCCATTGCGTTGGTGCACCAAACATTTCTTCACCAACAAACGGTTTGTCTGCAAACTCAAATACTTATAACTCAACAGTTGTTGGTACAGGCTTCTTGAGAAACCTACAATATGTTTCAGGCTCTGGTGCTAATACCAAGGCTTATGTCTATAATGCATACATTTCAGACTTCAGCGCAAACACACTATCTGGAGTAGCCACAAATTCTAGTACAGCAACAACTCTAGTAATCAACGATGCAGCAGATACATTCTCTACTGTTGCAAATGCTTACTATGGTGTAACAATAACTGCAACTACTGGTGCAATCGTTGACGTAAGAACAGTTACAGGTTATTCCGTATCTGGTGCAACAAAAACATTTACTGTTTCTTCTGCAACACCATTTACAGTAACACCAACAACTGCAACATCACTTACATTGAATTATAATACGACAGATATTTCATCTATTGTTATTGCAAATTCAACTTACTACTTGACCGCTAATGCGGATATCAATTTATCTGGAAGAATGCAAAGTCTTCCAACTGGTGGAACAATTGTAAACGGTTTTGGTCAACCAGAATTGATTTTCCCATTAGGTTATTCACATGTTGCTAACGTATCTTCAACAAGTTACTATTCTACCAGAGTTTACCGTAACAAAACATTTACAGGTAACACACTAACACTAAGTTCCACATCTGGAAATAGCGGAAGCCCATTGAGATTTGAAGGTCCAACCTCAACTCAAACAGGAACAGTCAACCAACAAAACTTTATTGTTATCAATACTGCTACAGGCAATATTATTGACTTCACCACTTCTGGTAACACTATTACAATTTCTTCTGACCATACTGCTGCCACATTCACAACAAGTGGATATCCAACAGGTATGACAGTTGATGTTATTGCACAAGTTCAAGTTTCTAGTGGCGATTCATCAAGCTTCGTATTGAAATCTAAAAACTTGGTAACAGGTAATACAACATACGGTAGTTCTACAATGACTACTGTAACATCTACTGCATCAGTTGACTTGAATAAGGGTCAAACATTGATTGGTAAAGCTGCCGTTGCATACGGTGCAAAAATGTCTTTGTATGTAAATGACATTAAGAAGATTACTAAAGTTTATGATACAGGTACAACAGGTGCTTCTATCAGCGGTGTTGCACTATCTTCATTCACTGATGTTACAAACTACTACACATTAGATAACGGTCAAAGAGATAACTTCTATGACTTTGGTTCTGTGACATTGATTCCTGGTGCACCATTGCCATCTGGAAACATTTTGGTTGTTTACAACTACTACTCACATACACAAGCGTCATCTGGTGACGGTTATTTCAGCATTCAATCTTATCAGTCTGCAAACTCTACATATGGCGGTGTATCAACATCTCCTGAAGCGTATGCACAGATTCCAGTATACACTGCAAAAGACGGTAACGTATACAAACTATCCGACTGTATTGACTTTAGACCTGCTCGTCAGAATGCTCAAACAGCATATGTTTGGGAATATTCTTCTGGTTCACAACCAACAGGATCAAGCGACATTGGTGTTTTGATTCCACAAAACTTGACAAACTTCCAATCTAACTACGGTTACTATTTGGGTCGTCAAGATAGATTGGTTCTAACAAAAGACAAGAGTTTCCAAATCATCCAAGGTAATCCAGCAGTTAACCCATCGTTGCCTGCACAACCAACCGGATCGTTGTTATTGGCTAACTTGTTGCATGACCCATATACCGCATATGTTCCTGGCGAAGGACCTGCTGGCGCTGTATCCAATCTGTCCATCAACAAGATTTTACACAAGCGTTGGGCTAAGACTGATATTACAGACCTAGAAACACGTATCAACAACTTGGAATACTATACATCTTTGAGCCAACTTGAAGCAACTGCTGCTGCTACACAAGTTACCGACTTGAATGGTGTTGCTAGACCAAACTATGGTATCTTGGTTGATTCGTTCAACTCTTATTCTACCGCAGATACAAATAATCCAGATTACTTGGCAAACATCAATGTGAGAACAAACACGTTGACACCATTGGCAATCGTTGATAACTTCCAATTGCAAAACCCTGTTACTGTTTCAACAGTTGGTACATTGGATCAAACTAACACATATACAATTAACAATGTTGGTTCACAAACTTATGTGTTCACATTGCCATACACAACAGCAAATATTGCCGTTCAACCATTGGCAAGTAGTACCGTTTCTGTTAACCCATTCTCTGTTGTTATTCAACAAGGTGTTGCACAGTTAACTCCACCAATGGACAATTGGGTTGATAACACCAAAGCACCTGCATTATTGGTTACAGACCCATCAATGCAAGTATATCAAGCAACTGGTGGTGTTAACTTAACCAACTCTGGTGACTTTGCAACAATTCCAGGTACTTCAAGTGAAGTTTCAAGTTCAGTTAGTGTTGTAAACCACGGTTCTATTACAAATAGTCCATATGGTGCAACTGTTGGCTATACAGCAACAACAACACAAACATATGCAAGCCAAATTCAAAATACTACTGCATCTTCTTACAGTCCAGTATCTTCTACCTTTGGTTCTAACAATGGTTATTTGACAAACATTGCTATTCTTCCATACATTAGACCACAACAAGTTATTGTTCAAGCATCAGGTCTATTGGTCAACACACCATTGTCAGCATGGTTTGATGGAACAAATGTTAATGCAAATATCAGTGCACCAAATACAATTGAATTGTCTGGTGTATCCGGAACATTCAATTCTGGTGACATTGTTGGTTTTAATTTAACCATCAGCGGAACAACATCATTCTATCCTGTTGCACGTGTAATCTCTGTTTACAACTATCCAAATGGTACACAAACAAGATTGTATGTTGCAGACACCATTGGCTTCCCGGGAACAATTGCTCCGGGAACAACACAATTAGTTAATGCATTCTATGATATTACTGGCAAAAATGTAAGTTCTACAGCATCTGGAACAGTTTCTTCTAGCAGTGTTATCAATATCAATGCACAGGGTCAAGTCGGTGGTGTTGGTGGTGGATACTCAGTCGTTTCTGCTAACACAACTTATACCGGTGACTTAGTTGTTGCACCTGTAAGTTCTGCATATTGCTCATTCTTGAATCAATATGGCGTTTGGGGTGATTCTAACCAAAGCAGCACATATACTGCAAACTTGTCATTCCAATCAACTACAGCAGGAACATATACGTTCACAGCGGCAGCAGATAACAATGCACAGTTCTATTTGAATGGCACACTATTGTTCCAAATTGGTTCGGGTTCAAGCGATTCAAACAGAGCAAACTATGGTCAGACAACCACATTTACAACATCGTTGTCAGCAAATACAACTTATGCAATTAGTTGGACAGCATTCAACACAGGTGGTCCTGCCGCAGTTGGTTTGTTGATTTCTGATCCTGCTGGTAATGATGTATTTGATACAAGAAATCCACCAACATTGACATACAACAATCCAGGTCAGGAAGTTGTTATGCCTGGTGGCGGTGTTTGGTTGACAGGTGTAACACAAGTTAACCTTGGACCAAATGCTTCTACAGTACCAAACTACTATGTTGGTTCTCAAATAAACATTCACTCACAATATGTTTACCAACAAGCAGTTGCTGCAACATATACACCACCTCCTGCGGCACCAGCTGGTGGCGGTGGTTCTGGTGGTTGGTGGAGTTGGTCAGATTGGTTTGATAATCAACAGGGTGAATAATTATCGTAAGGTTATAAACTAAATACCAAAAGATTTAGAGAAACATCGGAACATTAAATGACAACAGCAACATATTCTAGTTTATATAATTATACAGCAAACATCATTGCTTATAATGCGACAACAGGAGTAGCAACACTTGATGCTCCTGTAAACATTTCTTTAGGAACAAATTCATATAAAGGTTCCGTAGTTTCTTATTATGACATCCAAGGAACTGCAACAAGTGTAGCTTCAGCAATTAGTTCTGGTGCAACACTACCACAATTGTCTTCTGATGAAGGTGGTAATTTTGTTGGTATCTTTAATGTTCCACCTGGAAAATTTCAAACAGGTTCTAGAGTATTCCGTGTTGACAATAGAACTGTAATGACCGATGAAACCACTGCAACAACATATGCAGAAGCAACATTTACGGCATCAGGTCTTTCATCTGCATCTCAAGCATTAGATTTTGCACCTTCTGTTGATGCTTCTGGTCAAACATTCACTCAAGTGAGTGCATTGGCAAACCAATTGATTAGCACAATCACAACATATTCACCATATGATCCTGTTGCACAAACATTCTTGGTTTCTCAAGCAAATTATCCAAATGGTGCATTCTTAAACTCTGTGAAGTTGTTCTTTGCTACTATTCCATCTTCAAGTGAACAGATTACAGTTTCCATTGTTCCAACATTGAATGGTTATCCAAATGGTTCAGCATTGAATTATTCAACTGTTACTTTGTCACCAAGTCAATGTAAGACAAGTTCATCACCACATTATTTGGATCCAAATTCCTTTACTGAATTCAAATTCTCTGCACCAGTTTATATTCAACCAGGTGTTTTGTATGCTATTTTGATTAAAGCAACTTCTCCACAATACACATTGTATTACGCACAGCAAAATCAAACCGCTATACCTTCTACTGCAAAAGCACAACCATCTGATACAAACCCAACAAACCCAACTAAGATTGGTACTGCACCATACATTGGTGCATTGTTTGAATCACAAAACTCCATCACATGGACTGCTGACCAAACTAAAGATTTGATGTTTGTTATAGACAATTGTGTGTTTGAAACAACAACATCAACTGTTCCATTCAGTGTACCACAAAGATTGCCATACAAAAAGATGGGTCAACACGATTTGTTACACAAAGTTGATCCAAATAGTGTGCCAAACGTTAGAGGTAACTATGCAGGTAACACTAGAATAGACGCAATCAATGTTTCTACCACAGATTTTACACCAACTGGTACAAGCATTAACTATTCATACACCGCATCATTGCTTTCTGGTCTACAAACCGCATCGGCTCCAATCAATCCAGGTAAATTGGGTTCACCAGCACCAGTAAATGTACCATTGAATGATGGATTGGGTGAACGTAAGTTGTTTACATCATCAAATTCATCTTTTGCATTGAATGCAACAATGTCTACAAGCGATCCAAACGTGTCGCCAATTATTGCTGACGATGGTGTTAGCTTGTATGCTGTTCGCTACATGATTAACAACATGGGTATTGGTAATAATATTATTAACGTTGTCAGTGGTGGTAGTGGTTATAATGTACAGACTGCTTCAGTAACAATTACATCTCCTGATGTTACTGGTGGTGTTGCACCAACTCTTGGATTTACTGCAAATTCTACCGGCGCAATCAGTTCTCTTTATGTAATTAGTCCTGGTTCTGGTTATCTAACAACACCAACCATTTCTATTTACGATCCAACAACAAGAAGTGGCAATGCAAATGCCGTAATCTCTGTACACGGTGAAACAGGTTCAACTGGTGGTAATGCCGTTTCAAAATACTTCACCAAGAAAGTTGTATTGGCTCCAGGCAACGATTCTGGTGACCTTCGTGTTTATCTAAGTGCTTACTGGCCATTGGGTGCTGGCATTTATGTGTACTATAAGGTTCTAAGTTCACAAGACACATCAGCATTTGAATCTGGAAACTGGCAATTGATGACTTGCACAAACAATTTCAATGTGTTCTCATCATCAATGAACAATTTGATTCAGTATGAATTTGCTCCTGGTGTTTTCAATAGCAACCAAGCAAACAATAACATTTCATACACGAATGTGAACGGACAAACTTATACATCGTTCATTCAATTTGCTATCAAAGTTGTGATGGCAACAAGCGATAACACAAACGTTCCTTCAATTACATCACTACAAGCAATCGCTTTGCCACCAGGAACAGGAATGTAATATGGCTTTAGTTAGAATTCCTAATACAAATTTGATGAGAGATACCAATAGTATGGCTCTTTTGCCGATTGATAACACTCAAAAAAATGATTATCAGGCTAAGCTTAGAATGGTAAAAGTCCAAAAAGAAGAAATAAATAAAGTAAAGTCGGAGATAGAGGACATCAAAAATGATGTTGGCGAAATCAAGACATTGCTACAACAATTAATAGGTAAAATCTAATGGCAAATACCGTTCCAGTCGTAAGTTATGCAAATACTTTTGGTGATTTAATTGCTTCAAGTATAGCACAATCAGGTGAACTTAACACCTTAGGCTTCTTAAACTATACCAAACCATCAGGCACATTGAATCTTAATGGTACTGGTTACGGTGTAACTGTTGCCAATAATGCATTAATTTCTGGTGCACTTCAAGTTCAAGGTGTCGGTTCTTCTGGTTATGTTCAATATAACTTGACAGTTGGACCTACAATCCAAGGTGGCGGTCAAGGTGGTTCTCTATACTTGAACACAATCAACAATGCAAACGTGAGTATGTATGTTGGTGGTCAATCATACATGAATGCATCTGTTTGGATTGCAAACACTGGTACTCCTGCTCTGTATATTTCTGGTAACACAGTTGCTACTGGATACATTAGCGTAACTGGTAATACATGGATATCTGGAAATACTTGGATTGCAGGTAACACCAACATTGCAAACACACTATATGTAACAAACAACATTATTGGTTCTGCAAGTGCATCTATCAATTATAATGTATTTGCATCTGGTGTTCAAGCAAACGTTAGTGTAATCACAAACACATTGCAGTCTAACGTAAACATCGTTACTGGTTTCTTACAAGCAAATACAAATCTTTACACAAGTAACGTTGTAGCAAATACAACAGTTGTTACTGGTGTTCTACAAGCAAACACCAACACATATACAAACAACCTCTTGGCTAACACCACCGTTGTCACTGGTGTGTTGCAAGCAAATACTAATACTTACACTAATAACCTGTTGGCTAACACCACCGTGGTTACTGGTGTGCTTCAGGCTAATACAAACACATATACCAATAACTTATTGGCTAATACGACTGTAGTTACTGGCGTTCTGCAAGCTAATACCAATACATATACAGCAACATTGGTTGCAAACAATACAGTTGTTACTGGTGTTCTACAGGCAAATACTAATACTTACACCAACAATTTGTTGGCTAATACGACTGTTGTTACCGCTTCTTTACAAGCAAACAATAATGTATACACCAATAACCTATTGGCAAATACTGTAGTAACAACTGCTACAGTCCAAGCAAATACATTGGTTAACACAGCAAACTTGGTTGCTACTGCAATTTCTGGTGCAAACGCATACATTAATAACGTACAAGCAAATACAAGTGTTACAACAACCACACTTACTGCAAATACATTAATCACATCACCAAATGTGGTTGCAACTTCCGTTTCTGGTCCATTTGCTTATCACAATTTGATTCAAGCCAATACTTCTGTGTTGACTGCTTCTATTCAAGCAAATAATAGCATTGTTACAGGTTACTTACAAGCTAACAACAATATCTTTACCAATAATGTATTAGCTAACACAACTGTTGTTACAGCTTCTTTACAAGCAAACAATACTGTTTTCACCAATAACTTGCAAGCGAATACGGCAGTTACAACAGGAACTGTTACAGCAAACACATTGGTTAATACTGCAAACTTGGTTGCTACTGCAATCTCTGGTGGTGCGGCATACATCGGTACAGTTCAAGCTAACACTTCTGTAGTAACTGGTACACTCCAAGCCAATACAAGCGTGTTGACTGGAACAATTATAGCAAACACATCTATTACTACACCTAATGTTGTTGCTACTGCAATTTCTGGTGGTGCAGCATACATTGGTTCAGTTCAAGCCAATACATCTGTAACCGCAAATACATTGGTTGCAAACACATTGATTACATCACCAAATGTGGTTGCTACTGCAATTTCTGGTTCTACATTGTCTTACAATACAATCCAGGCAAACACATCTTCAAACACTTCTGTTGCAAATGCATACACATTAAGTGTTTCTGGACCATCTTACGTTAATACCGTAAGTGCAAATGGTGCAACATGGACTGGTGGTACTTCAACTGTTAACGCATTAGTTTCAAATAATACTGTACAAGTTGGTTCAAACCTAACAGTTTATAGCAACATTAATGCACTAACCGGAACATTAACAACAAATAATATTGTTGCAAACGTTTCTAGTTTATCTGGAACTTCTTATGTCAATGCATTGGTTGCAAATGCAGCAATTCAATCTGTTGGTCAAAGTGTAACAGGCAACTCATACGTTTCATACGTTAATGCAAACAACAGTGTAACAACACCATCATTGACTGTCACAACAATTAATGCAAATAACAACAACTCTGGTACTGCATACTTTAACCAAGTTAGTGCAAACAACCTAAGTCTTGCTGGTAACTTTGTAATTAATGGTTCAACCGTTTATAACGGAACAACTTTTACATTGTCTGCTGGTTCTCCAATCTCTACAATAGCATCTTTTGCTGTTAATAGAGGTCAGGCTCCAAATGCTACAATTCAATGGAGTAACACCAATAACTATTGGTCTATTCTAGACGTTAATAATCCAAACAGCCTAACACAATTCTCGCAGATTATGACTGCGAATATGATTAGCACAAGCACAACTTCTACAAGTACAACAACTGTACCTGCAAGCATAGTTACAACTGGTGCATTCATTCAGGCTAACGCAGCATATTCTCAAGCAAACACAGCATTGAACACCGCAAACGCTGGTGGCATATACGCTAACGGTGCTTTTGCTCAAGCCAATGCGGCATATGCACAAGCAAACAATGCTGGTCTGTATGCACAACCTGCTTTCACACAAGCTAATGCAGCATACCTTCAGGCAAACTCTGCATTCACCGCAGCAAACGTAGGTAAAACATTAGTAACATCTGGTGGTACCATTAGCGGTGACACAACCATTACTGGTAACGTTGCTGTAGGAAAAACTGTTACGATTGCTGGTAACTTGGTTGTTAGCGGTACTTCAACATTCATTCAACCTGCAACAATTCAATCTACCAGTTCATTGCTAGAACTTGCTGCTAACAATACCGGTGACTCAGTTGATATTGGCTTCTATGGTCAATATAACTATGTAAACCCAACCAATTCTTCATATACAGGTCTTGTAAGAAAAGCTGGTGCAAATTATTATTTGTATCAAGGCGTAACCACAATTCCTACTTCAGCAAGTATTGGTACGATTACAAGTGCAAACTATGCAACATTGTATGCAAATATCCAATCTACAACAATTGGTGCAACAGGTACAATTACAGCAGGCACATTTAGTGGTTCTGGTTCAGGTCTAACTGGTACAGCATCTTCATTAACTGCTGGTGCTGTTAGTTCCATTACATCAAGCCAAGTTACTACTGCATTGGGTTATACACCAACAAACTCTGCAAATGCAGTACCTGGCTCACAAGTTAGTGGTAACATTTCTGGCAATGCTTCAAACATCACTTCTTACACTATCAACCAAAGTGTTGGTACTGGTAATGCACCTTCATTTGCTGGTATGACCTTGACTGGCAACCAATACATGGGTGCACAGACAGGTCTTGCTGTGTATTGGGGTAATATTGGTGCAAATGGTGGTTCAAAAATTTATGATAATGCACAGTTACACATTTGGACCGATGACAACACCTATTTTGATTCCACAAGTGGTTCTAATTGGTATTGGACTACCGGTGCGACATCTTCTGCCGCAGGCACAACCATTGCACGTTTAGATGGTTCAGGTAATTTTACAATCAACGGAACATTCTATGGTTCTGGTGCAGGTTTGAGTGGTCAATATGGTGGTACAATTTCATCTAGCCAAGTTACAAATGCGTTGGGTTACACACCATATAACTCAAGTAATCCAAATGGTTACATCAGCGGAATTACATCAGCAAATGTTACAAATGCGTTGGGTTACACACCATATAACTCAAGCAATCCAGCAAGCTATGTTTCTTCTGGTGCAAACATTACTGTATTCACAAATAATGCAGGATACATTACATCTTCTGCATTGAATGGTTATGCAACACAGTCATATGTGAACAGCCAAGGTTTCATCACAAGTGGTGCTTCTATATCTGGTACTGCTTACAACATCACTGCATATACCATTAACCAAAACTTGGGCACAGGCAACGGTGTAACACACGCCGGTTTGACCATTACTGGTAATGCTGAATTTGATGGTGTTGTATACTTAAAAGCTCCAGGTGATAACACCGACACAACATACATTGTTAAGAATGATTTGGCTTCAGACTTGTCTGAATTGGCACACTATGTTGGTGATAATGGCACCGGATCAACAATTGCTACACCATCTGGAACAGCAGTTGATTACATGTCTATTCGTGCAACCAATGATGGTATTCACCACCTATGGGGTACAGACGGTTCTTACATTGCCGCCGGCAATATTACCGCATATGGTAGCATCAATACCAACGCACAATTCAATGGTTCTGGTGCTGGTCTAAGTGGTTATGCACCTAATTTGCAAGTTAACTGGGGCAATCTAGTAAGCAAGCCATCAAACTTCGTGTATAGTGATGGTGGCACATACGGTATCAATATTTCAGGTAATGCTTCTACGGCTGGTGGTTTGTCTGTTGCGACTGGTCGTAACAACGGTGCAAACCAAATCGTTCGTACCGATGGTAGTGGTTATCTACAAACTGGTTATATCAACTCCAGTTCTGGTGATGAAAACAATTACTCAAGTCCTGATAGAGTTTGGGGTACCAATGGTTCAGACAGTTACTTGCGTACCTATCACACAGCATCATTGAGTGTTGGTTATGCATCTTCTGCTGGCAGTGTTGCATGGACTAGCGTAAGTGGTAGACCAACAGACTTGAGTTCATTCTCCAATGGTCCTGGTTACATCCAAAATAACAGCGGTGGTACATACAACATTAGTATTAGTGGTAATGCTGGATATGCATCTTCCGCTGGTTCTGCTGGTTATGCAACTTCTGCTGGCTCTGCTAGTTCTGCAACGAATGCAACTAATGCAAGTTACTCAAGCACAGTTGGTATCAACTACAACAATGGTTCAAACTCCACATATCAAGTACTTTGGGGTAGTGGTAACAGCGTATATGGAAATAGCACACTTATAATTAATCCAAGCAACGGTACATTGACCGCTTCTGGAAGTATTACTGCTTTCTCTGATGCAAGATTGAAATTCAATGTTAAGACTATTGAAAATGCGTTGGACAAGACATTGAAATTGCGTGGTGTTACATATGAAAAAGATGGTGCTAATGGCATCGGTGTTATCGCACAAGAAATTCGTGAAGTTCTTCCTGAAGTTGTTGTTGAAAATGACGATGATGACAAAACATTATCTGTTGCATATGGTAACGTTGTTGGTTTATTGATTGAAGCCATCAAAGAATTGAAAGCTGAAATTGACGAACTAAAGAAAGGTAAATAAAATGGCCGCAAGTTATACAGACCAATATCTGGAACAAGGTACCACATTTACCAATCAGTTGACATTGACAGATTCATATGGTAATCCATACAACCTGACTGCTTTTACCATAAACAGTCAGGCTAAAAAATCATATATTTCTTCCAATGTTGCATTTCAATTCACAGCAACAGTTGCAAATGCGGTAAACGGTATTGTAACTTTATCTTTACCATCTGGTACCACATCAACTATTCCATACGGCAATTATGTCTATGACGTTATCATTACCGACCCATATGGTGCGGTAACCCGTGTACTGGAAGGACAAGTTTATGTATCTCCAGGTGTAACAAACATTACGACAGCATATGGTACTGATGCATAATGCCAATCGTTACCGTATCAAGACCTAGCCCAATCAATGTAAGCGTTGGGGGAAATCAGAAGTTCAATGCTAATTTCTCTCAAAACGCAGCCATTTCTGCGGCTATTGTTAATCCAGTAAATGAAGAACGTGTACAAGCATCTACAATATTTGTAGGTTATTCTGGTGCAAATACTGGTAATGGTGGCGGTGGTTCTGCAAATGTCAACATCATTAACGATAACACCTCAGATGTTACCGGCTTCATTAACTTTACATACAGCACATCTGGTGTAGCAAATAACTTATATACATCAAGTCCAAATCTAACCTATGTTCCACAAACAGGTATTTTGGGCTTTGAAGGTTATAGTATAAGTAACATCTCTGAAGTTACATCAAACACTTCTTTTCTAAGTAACGCAAACACAACATATACAATAGATTCTTTTTCAGGTCTAACATATAGAAGTGCTTTCTATCAAATTCAAATTGAAAGTGATGGTAACTTTGAAGTCTTGAATTTAAATGTTGTAAATACGGATACCGGAGTCGTAATAACACCATACAATGTAACATATAATAATTTTCCACTTGGTAATTTCAATGCTGCTCTGATAAATAATATCATTGTGGTGTATTATACTCCACTATATGTGGGAACAAATGTTACCTACATTAGAAATTTGCTTACCAGATTAGAACTTCCTTTCCCATCTGGAAGTTTGGGCTTTGATTTGGATCCCGCAACAGTATTTTATGACATGGGATACGATGCATCGGCAGTCACACTGGTATATGATTATGGATACGTTTAATAAATACAGAGTATTCTAAGAATTAAGGTTCAATAATGTCAACGCAATTACAATTAAGAAGAGGCAACACAGCGCAAACAGCGGTATTTACTGGTGCTGTTGCTGAGGTTACCGTTGATACGGACCAAAACGTAGTTACAATTCACGATGGTGTTACAGCAGGTGGTCACTACGTTTCTTCATTGGCTTTTGCTAATGCCGCATTCAATACTGCAAATACAGGACTAGCAATTGCAATCTCCGCAAATACTACAGCAATAGGCGCACAATCAACAGCCGTAGGTGCAGCCATTGCAGTTCAAGTTGCACAAAATAGTGCAAATGCGGCTTTTCTACAAGCAAACTTGGCATATGCTTCCGCAAATTATGCTCTACCTGCATTTGCACAGGCTAATAGTGCCGCTTTGTATGCTAATGGTGCATTCATTGAAGCTAACTCCAGTTTTATACAGGCTAATGTTGCATATAATCAAGGAACTTCTGCTTATGCTGCGGCTAATGTGGCTAGTGGTTCAGCAAATACCGCATTGGCTCAAGCCGCTTTGGCATTAATCTATGCAACCAATACTGGTTCTTATGCAAATGGTGCCTTTGTACAAGCAAATGCAGCATTCAATCTTGCAAATACTATTGCTGCTGGACCAATTGATAACGTTGCAAGAGCAACAGCAAACGCATCATACATCCAAGCAAATGCTGCTTTCATTCAGGCAAATGCAGTTTTTCAATATGCAAACACACTAAGTCCAGCAGACAACGTTGCTAGGTCAACCGCTAATGCAGCATTCATAGCTGCTAACGGTGCTTTTGTGCAAGCCAATGGTGCTTTCGTCCAAGCTAATGCTGTATATACATTAGCAAATACTCATACCGCTAATATTACCAGTGCAGCCACATATGCTAATGGTGCATTCGTACAGTCAAATTCAGCATATGCTTATGCTAATACTTTGGCATCTGGTGGTGTCTACGCAAATGCTGCTTTTTCTGTTGCAAATTCTGCATCAGTATATGCTAATGGTTCGTTCGCTCAGGCAAATGCGGCTTATGCATTGGCAAATACATTATCAGCAGGTTCAACCGACAATTATGCGAGAGCAACTGCTAATGCTGCTTTCTTACAGGCAAACTCTGCGTATGCACAAGCAAATGTAATTTTTGGTGTTGCAAATACAATTAATACAGTTGCTATCAGTGCACAATCAAATACAATTTTGCTGCAAGGAGTTGATGCGTCACAAAACACAAACATCAATTCAGCATTCTCAGCAGCAAATTCTTCAGGCGTATATGCAAATGGTGCATTTACTCAAGCGAATACGGCATACAATTCTCAAGTTACTACAGGAACTTATGCCAATGCGGCATTCACAGTAGCAAATTCCGCATCATTGAATGCGACTGCGGCATTTGTACAAGCTAATGCAGCATTTACTTTTGCAAATACCTTAACTGCTAATATTACAAGTGCATCTGTATATGCTAATGGTGCTTTCACACAGGCTAACGGCGCATTCACGTTTGCAAACACTCTAACAGCAAACATTACAAGTGCTGCCACATATGCTAATGGTGCTTTTGTACAAGCCAATGTTGCTTTCCTGCAATCCAATGGTGCTTTTGTGCAGGCAAATGGAGCATTCTTACAGGCTAATTCTGCTTATGGTTATGCAAACACACTAAGTGCTAATATTTCTGGCGCAGCTTCTTATGCTAATAGTGCATTCATTGAAGCCAATTCAGCATACACACAAGCGAATGCATCGTTTACATTTGCTAACACACTAACTGCTAATATTACCAGTGCAGCCACATATGCTAACGGTGCATTTGCACAGGCTAACGCCGTATATCAACTAGCAAATACATTGGTTTCTAGTTCTATCGATGGATATGCTAGAGCAACCGCAAATGCTGCATTTATTCAAGCCAATAGTTCATACTCATTTGCCAATACATTAAGTGCTAATATCACCAGTGCAGCCACATATGCTAATGGTTCTTTTGTACAGGCCAATGCCGCTTTCACATTTGCTAATACATTAACCGCTAATATTACCAGTGCAGCCACATATGCTAACGGTGCATTTGTTCAAGCTAATAGCGCTTTTACATTTGCTAACACACTAACTGCAAACATCACCAGTGCTGCTACTTATGCTAATGGTGCATTTGGTCAAGCAAATGCATCTTATGGTCAAGCCAATAGTGCTTCATTGTATGCTAACGGTGCATTTATACAAGCAAACGCTTCTTATCAGTCTCAAAATACCACCGGTTCTTATGCAAATTCTGCATTCTCTGCGGCAAACTCAGCAGGTTCATATGCAAATTCTGCATTCTTTACTGCAAATAGTAAACTATCAACATCTGGTGGCACTGTTACAGGTAACGTAACAATTAATGGTGGTTTGACTGTTACTGGTAACATCAACTTCACAGGCAACGTAACATCTTATACTGTTACAGGCAATACTGGTGAGTTCTTCGGTTATGCAAGTAACGGTTTCAATGCACTTTATGCTGGTATTCCAACAGGTTTCCTAGTTGAACCACAAACTGTAACGCAATTCACCAGTAACTATAACGGTTATGCTGGTTTGAATATGCAAAATATCAACAGCGGCAACAATGCTTCTTTTGATATCTTTATTACGCCAGATAACGGTACACCAAACGATACATTCCTAGACTTGGGTATGGGTAGTAGTACATACGCATATCCTGGTTATACAATGATTGGACCAAACGATGGTTACTTGATTGCTTATGGTAATACAAGTACTGGTGGCGGTAACATGATTATTGCTACTGGTGCACCAAACGACATTATCTTTACTGCAAACGGCGTCAACAAAGAAAATGAAGTAGCGAGATTTAAGAACAATGTTGGTTTGGTAATGAAGAATTTACCAATCATATTTGCTGATGCATCAACACAAAATACTGCTGCCGCACCTTTTGCATATAGTAATGTAATTTATGTGCAAGCCAACTCTGCATATACACAAGCAAATGCTGCATTTATACAGTCTAACGCCGCATTTGGTGTTGCAAATTCTGGTGCTTCATATGCAAACTCTGGTTTCAGTGTAGCAAACTCGGCAGCCACATATGCCAATGGTGCTTTTGTGCAAGCAAATGCAGTATATACATTAGCAAATACACACACTACAACTATTAGTAGTGCTGCTACTTATGCCAACGGCGCATTTGTTCAAGCTAACGGAGCATTTGGTCAAGCCAATAGTGCCGCATCATATGCAAACAGTGCGTTTACAACAGCAAACAATGCTCTGCCAAATACTGGTTCTACAATCACCACAACAGGTACTGCAAGAGTTGTAATTCCAAATGCAACACAATCTTCATCAGCCGCAACTGGTGCACTGACAGTCTCTGGTGGTTTAGGTGTTGCAGGTAACGTTTTCAGTACAGGTATCATAAATGTAAATTATACAGGTTCTGTTGGAAACCAAAACACTGCAACAGTATTAGGTAGTTCTAATACTAAAGGTGGTATTGGTTATTCAGATTTCTTGTTAGCAACAAACTATTCAGCCGGTGCTAACAACATAAACAAATACTTTAGATTAGACAGTAATGGTCAGTTGCAGATTATCAACTCTGCATATAATAACAACATCTTCAATCTAAATGATACTGGTGTATTTACAGTACCATATTTTAGTGGTGTTACATTGTTACCTGGTGGTGGCGGTGTAATTACTTTTGCTGACGGTACAACACAATCAACATCTGCATCAGTTTCTGCAACAGACCAAGCAGCAAGAAATATTGCAAATGCTGCTTTCTTACAAGCAAATGGTGCATTTGCACAAGCTAATGGTTCTTTTGGTCAAGCCAATAGTGCTGCCTTGTATGCTAACGGTGCTTTCATCCAAGCCAATGCGTCATATGGATTCGCAAACACATTAACAGCAAACATTACCAGTGCAGCAACCTATGCTAATGGTGCATTTACCTTTGCAAATACCTTAACTGCCAATATTACAAGTGCCGCAACCTATGCAAATGGTGCTTTTGTACAAGCGAATGCAGCATTTACCTTTGCGAATACTCTCACAGCAAATATCACCAGTGCGGCAACTTATGCAAATGGTGCTTTCACGCAGGCAAATACGGCAACCAATAATGCTGCTGGTGCGTCTTTGTATGCAAATGGTGCTTTTGTACAAGCGAATGCTGTATATACCCTAGCAAATACACACACTGACAATATTACAAGTGCAGCCACATATGCAAATGGTGCTTTTGTACAGGCGAATGCTGTATATGCGTTAGCTAATACAACATCAAATACAGGAACTGCTGCATTTATTCAAGCCAACTCAGCATATACACAAGCAAATACTGCTACAAACAATGCGGCAGGGGCTTCTCAGTATGCTAATAGTGCTTTTGGTTATGCTAACTCAGCTTACACACAGGCAAATACTGCAACAACAAATGCATTGGCTGCAAGCACATATGCCAATGCTGCATACACTCAAGCAAATACTGCAACTACTAATGCATCGGCAGCAAGTTCTTACGCCAACAGTGCATTTACTCAAGCGAATACTGCAACTACAAATGCTTCAGCGGCAAGTTCATATGCAAATAGTGCATTCTTGCAATCTAATGGTGCATTCATACAAGCAAACTCCGCATATGCTAAAGCAAATACAGCAGTAACATCCGTTTCTGGAACATCTGGACAAATCAGTTCAACTGGTGGCACAACACCAACTGTAGCATTAGTTACAACTGCTGTAACAGCAGGCACATATGGTGGTTCTACTGCAATTCCAGTAATCACTATTGATGCTTATGGTCGTGCAACTTCTGCCGCCAATGCAAGTATTTCTACTTCTATCAGCTTATCAGGTAACTCTGGAAGTGGTTCAGTTTCTGGTGGTGGTACATTAACAGTAAGTGGTGGTACTGCAATATCAACATCAGTTTCTGGTAGCACAATTACAGTTAACAATACTGGTGTAGCATCATTCAACACAAGAACTGGTGCAGTCACATTATCGTCTTCTGACGTTACAACAGCATTGGGTTACACACCATTATCTACAACTGGTAACACAGTTTCTGGTAGTTACACTGGTGCAACCACATTCTCTGCTGCAAACATCAATGCAACAAATGGTTCAGTTACATTCAGCAGAAGTACCAACCAAACAGTAACATCTTCAACAACTCAAACTGCTGTAGATACATTTACTGCAACCACATATCGTTCTGCCAAGTACATTGCACAAATGACTTCTGCTGGTACATATCACGTCATTGAATTGTTGTTGATGCAAAATGCTTCTTCTGCATACATCATTGAATATGGTGAAATCTTTACTGGTTCTTCATTAGGTTCTTTTGACGCGTCTGTCTCTGGTGGTACAGTAAGTCTGTTGTTTACTGCCGCAACCGCCAACTCTACTACTATAAATATCGTAAGAGATGCAATAAGCGTTTAATACTTGAGAGGTATATTATGAAGGGTGAATGGAGTTATTGGTCTGGTGCATTTACACCAGATGAATGTGCTAAGATTTTAGAAGATGGTCTGAAGATTGAAAGCCAAGATGCATCATTAGGTGTATCTGGTATGTCTGAAACCACAGACACAAGTTATCGTAGAAGTAAGACCAGATTTATTCAAGCTGGTGACCCAAATTTTGAATGGTTATTTGACCGTATTTGGAAAATGGGCATACAGGTCAATCGTGAATGGTTTAATTTCCATATCACAAATCTATCATACATCCAGTTGGCAGAGTATGATGAATCATATCAAGGTGAATACAAGAAACACCAAGATGTATTCTGGATAAACAACGACCAATACCACAGAAAACTTACTTGTCTAATTCAATTGACAGACCCAAATGAATATGAGGGTGGTGATTTTGAGGTCTATGATTTGACACAATATCCAGATGCAACTGCAATCAAACAACAAGGTACAGCAATCTTTATTCCATCTTTTGTAACACATGCAGCATTACCTGTCACAAAAGGAACAAGATATAGTCTTGCAGTTTGGTTTGAAGGTCCAAAATGGGTATGAGATTTCATGTTCTTGGAATTCCACATACAGTAACATCTAAAGAATTCAATGCTTGTGCATACACTCAGAAGGTTGTTAAGTTCTGTAAGATGATGACAGAACGTGGACATACAGTAATCCACTATGGCCACGAAGAATCCAATCCAATTTGCACAGAACATGTCACCGTACTCAGTTCGGACGATTGGAAGAAGTCCTATGGTAACCACGACTGGCGCAAACACTTCTTTAAGTTTGACACCAATGACCATGCATATACCACATTCTACAAAAATGCAATTGAAGAAGTTGGTAAAAGAAAACAACCAAACGATTTCATTCTACCATTTTGGGGTGCAGGAGTAAGACCAGTCTGTGATGCACATCCAGATTTGATTACGGTGGAACCTGGTATTGGTTATGCTGGAGGACATTGGGCTAGATTTAAAATCTTTGAATCATATGCAATCTATCATGCATACTATGGACTGAATTCTGTTGGTACTTGTATGCAAGACTGGTACGATGTGGTGATACCAAACTACTTTGATACGGATGATTTTGAATATAGTGCAGAAAAAGATGATTACTTTTTGTTCTTAGGTCGTGTCTATGATGGTAAAGGTGTTAATATCTGTGTTCAAGCAACAGAGGCAATTGGTGCAAAACTTATTATTGCTGGACAAAATAGTCTGAAAGAAATGGGTTATGCAGAAACACCAAGTCATGTTACTGAAATTGGTTATGCTGATATTGAAACTCGTAAGAGACTAATGTCAAGAGCAAAAGGTGCATTTGTTGCATCTTTGTATAATGAACCATTTGGTGGAGTTCAAGCAGAATGTTTGTTCTCTGGAACACCAACAATCACCACAGATTGGGGCAGTTTTACTGAGAATAATATACATGGTGTAACTGGTTACCGTTGCAGAACCTTTGAACACTTTACATGGGCAGCAAAGAACATTGATAGAATTGATCCAAAGGCCTGTAGAGACTTTGCGGTTAACAACTTTTCACTGGAGGTTGTTGCAAGAAAGTATGAAGAATACTTCCAGTCCGTATTGAATGTTTATACAGGTCAAGGATGGTACGAAACAAATGACGAAAGAAAGGAATTGGACTGGTTAACCAAATATTATCCTCATAAATAGAAGATAATAAGAACAAGCGGAAGTGAACCTTGGCAAATCAGAACAATTTCGTTGTCAAAAACGGATTAACCGTTGGCACAACAGCAGTAATCAATTCATCAGGTGCGTGGGTAGGTCCCAATAGTGGTTTAGTTGGTGCGACAGGCGCAACTGGACCTACTGGACCCACAGGTCCAACTGGTGCAACAGGACCCACTGGTAGTACTGGACCCACAGGACCAACAGGTCCACAAGGCGCAACAGGTATTACTGGTCCTACAGGACCCACAGGTGGTCAAGGTGCAACAGGCGTAACAGGACCAACAGGTCCTACTGGACCGACTGGACCAACAGGCGGCCAAGGTGCAACAGGTTTGACTGGACCAACAGGTCCCACAGGACCTACAGGTCCAGGTGGACCTACAGGACCAACTGGTGCCACAGGCGTAACAGGTCCTACTGGTGTACAAGGCGCTACAGGTGTTACTGGTCCAACTGGACCATACGGACCAACAGGTCCCACTGGACCCACAGGTCCGACTGGTGCAACAGGACCTACAGGTCCTACAGGACCAACAGGAAATCCATTTGGTGGTGGAACATTTACCGGCGCTATAACTGTTGGTTCATCTAGTAGCACTCGTTCACTTCTAAACACCAACGGTGACCTATACTCATATTACCTTGCAGAGGCAAATGCTCGTTATATTATTGGTCGTGATATTGGTACAAGCGGAGGTGCAGGTATTGCTTTAGGTGGTACCAATTATGGACTGATTGGTGTTAATGATACAGGTGCTGCATACATGTATTTTAAAACAGCAGCGGCAACAAGCAGCGTTACTTCTGGTTACACCATGTATATCACTGGTGGCAATTTGTATTTACAAGGTACATTGTATGATAATGCAAGTACTGGTTATTATGTAAAACCAAGTAGCACTTCACAATTTAGTACCGTTATGTTAAACGCAGGTCTTGGTGCATCAGCAGACAGCGTGGCAAATGATCCGTATGGTTTTATTAGTGTGACCCGGGCCACAGGTTCAAATTATGCATACTACGGTTTAACACGTTCGGGCCAATTTACTACCAGTATGGGAATTGATACGAGCAACTATTTTTGGATTGGTAGTGCAACTTCCGGATATAATGGAACCAGAACCGCTTCATGGTTTTACATGAACTCTAGTGGCGACACTTGGTCGACAAGTTCTTCTCGTACTCCCACATTCTATGACTCAAATAACACCGGATATTATTTGATACCAAGTGGCACATCAACACTAAATGTAGTGAACACCGGTTCTATTGGTATCTCTGTTGGCGGCACATTATATTTTAATGGTGTTGTTGGTAACACATACAACTCAGACCCAACATACTTCACAAGCAGAAATTTAAGAAGTAACAATACATCATTGGACATGTATATTGGTGATGATGGTAGAACAAACCAAGGTGCATCTTTGATACCAGACCAATATGGTTCAGACGGAACAATTGACCAATTTGCTATACGAACAACAAATCAAACTGGCGGTAACTTTCACTTATTCAATGGTGACGGTGATGCTTTCCATGCCAGACACATAAACGTATATAACACATACTATGATTATTCTAATACAAGTTACTATGTAAAACCAAGTGCTACATCTTATTTCAATTATGGACTTTTTAACAATGGTAACTTTGCACAGACATATAGTATAGGTAATAATGGTAGTTATGGATGGATTAATTTAGGTACTTGGAGTACCTCTCAAAGTGGTTATGTTTTGACAATGAAAATTGTTACCATGGCAGGATATAATGCAGACCGCGGTCAAGATGCAATTTATGAAATTTATTTTAAAACATCTAATGGTAGTTCAAATGCTTCAGGTTTTTATGGTGATGGTATTGTATGGAAAAAAGGACCAGCAACACCATTAAATAACATTTATGTTGTTCAAAATAGTCAATCCTCTTATACGTTTTATATATCAACAGGCACATTATTAGGAGTGTCATCATACTATAGCATTGAAGTAACACCAACAACCACTTGGTCAAATGCATGTACATTTTCGTCATCTGCGCCAACAGGAACTTTGCAAGATATATTAGCAGGAACAAATTGGGTGGAAATGAATTCATCTAATTATAGTTCTTATGCACTGCCATTATCTGGTGGTACCGTATCAGGTGTTGTTCGTATCAATAACCAACTTCAGGTCGGACAAAACACAAACGGCACAGCATACATTGATGCTTATAGTGGATATGCATGGTTTGGTCGTGATAGCAACTCGGCAGGTATTCGTATTGATGGTTCAGCAAATGTGTTGGCAACTAGCAATTTTTATTATGGTGGAACAGAATATGATAACTCCAATACTGCTTACTATGTAAAAGCAAGTGGTACAAGCAATATAAATTACATCACATATAACAATACATATTTTGATTTTAATAACCTATCTACATATTTGCGTATTATTACTGGTGCCGGCACATTCTATATTGGCGATGATGATAACGTAAACTTATCCACCAATACTCTTTATGCTGTATCAAGTTCAAAAAGCGTTAGTATTAACACAACAACTCCTTACCAAAAATTAGTTGTGAATCAAGGAGCAAGTGGTACAAACCAAGGAGTTCCTGCAACATCAGGATCAGGATCCTCACAAAACGGCATATTAGCACTTAATGCTTCATACGGAACTTATGGTGAAGTTTTATGTATGGGTATGAACGTTGCAACAAGTTATGGTTGGATACAAGCAACAAATTATTCTGGGTATAATACAAACTATCCACTTTATTTAAATCCAAATGGCGGTGGTGTGTATACAGGAAGTAGTAGTACATATGTTGGTGGAACAATGTATGATAACTCCAATACTGCTTACTATGTAAAACCAAGTGGTACATCAGTATTACATGCACTACAAATAGATGGTGGACAACAAATAACATTTACTGATGCAGGTACAAGCACATCATCTAAGAGTGGCATATACGGCACCATTGGTAATAATGACTTCTTCTATTTTGGTGGTTGGCAAACAGGATCAAATTCTGGTGTTATTGAAATAGCATCAGGTGATGATGCACAATCAGCACCAACAGGTGGAGCAGAAAATATCATTGTTAGTCAATACGGTCCAGGAAATCCATTAACTGGTACATTATACAGTAGAATATTTTTAGCAACTGGTTACGGCAACCATACATTTCCAAATAACTTAGGTATTGGTTTCAATAAGACTGCCGCACCATATTCAACAACAGAACCAAGTTACTTACTGCATGTAAACGGAACAGGTTATGCATCTAGTGATTTCCGAGCACCAATATTTTATGATTCCGATAACACCGCATATTATGATAATCCTAATGGTACTTCACAATTTAACACCATTAATAGTGCTGGTGGTCTAGGTTTTATTAACAACGGTACTGGTATTGGTTGGGGTGGTAGTGCTTATCCCGGTGGTTTTGTAAGTCACATTTACGATAACGGTAACGTACATTACTGGACTGATGACCAAACAAACTTTGAATCTGGTTCAAGTGGTAGTAGTGCCACATGGTATTGGAACGGCGGTGCAAACAGTACATCTGGTGGTGGCACATCATACATGTCACTCATTTCAAATAACTTAACTGTCGGTGGTAACATCACTGCATACGGTTCACCTTCTGACATAAAACTTAAAGAGAATGTGAAGACATTAAATAACTCTTTAGATAAAGTTTTGAAACTCAGAGGTGTGTCATACGATTGGAAAAAAGAGACCAGAGAATATGAAATGGTTGGACTAAGAAACGATATAGGTTTCATTGCTAATGAGGTTATGGAAGTTGTACCAGAATTGGTGCGTGAAAGTGAAGGTGTCCTATCATTGAGAGACAGAGGTATCATTGCATTGTTGGTTGAGGCAATCAAAGAGTTAAATAATAAAGTTGCATACTTAGAAGAAAAATTAAATGGCAAATCAGAATAACTTTGTAGTAAAAAATGGTTTGACTGTTGGTACCACAGCAGTCATTAACTCATCTGGTGCATGGGTTGGTCCTAATAGTGGATTGGTGGGTGCTACAGGTGCAACTGGTCCAATTGGTTTGACTGGACCTACAGGACCTACTGGTGCTACAGGTTTGACTGGACCAACAGGACCTACTGGACCTACGGGTAGTACAGGACCTACTGGTGCTACAGGACCTACTGGACCTACAGGACCTACTGGTGGTCAAGGCGCAACTGGTGTTAATGGACCAACAGGACCAACTGGACCCACAGGACCAACAGGACCTGCTGGTGCAAATGGTGGTCAAGGTGCCACAGGTGTCACTGGACCTACTGGACCGACAGGACCCACTGGACCTACTGGTGCAACTGGACCCACAGGACCTACTGGACCTACAGGACCCACTGGACCTACGGGTGCAACTGGACCAACGGGACCTACTGGACCAACTGGTCCCACAGGACCTACTGGTGCTACTGGCGCTGTAGCTCCAAATTTTACAAGTTCAATTTCATCAAACCCACTTGATGCAAACTCACCAACAACAATCAATGATATTGGTTATGTGAATGCAAACAGTTCACTTTATGGCCAAACTGATGGTGGTCTATACGTTTCTGGTTATAGTACATCATGGTATCACGAAATATATGGCGATTTTAGAACAGGTCAAATAGCAGTCCGAGGAAAAAATAGCGGCACTTGGCAAAGTTGGTATTACGTACCATCTTATGGTTATAATAATTCTTCCTACAGTGGTTCATTATATCATACATATCATTATGATACAAATAATACCGGTTACTATTTGTTACCGAGTGGTTCTTCAAATCTTTATAATGTGACTGCCAATAGTTTGAATTTGACCAATGGTCTTTATATGGCCAGCGGTTGGTTTACATATGCGGACGATAGTAGAAATCCGGGAGATTCTGCTCATTATCCAAACGCCAACACCAGAGCAGTTAGATTTAGTTTTTCACAATCAAATTATACAGGCACCGGAGGAACTTATTCTGGTGTTATGCAATTTAACCCATGGTCGGGAACAACAGCATCCACGGGGGATGCATCATATCAACTAGCATTTGGGTCAACTGCTACAAATGGTGGTGGTTATCCTCAACTGGTGTTAAGAAAAGGTATTGATACAACATGGAACAGTTGGTACTACATTCCGATGTATGGGTTGAATCAGTACACGAGTACATTTTATGCCACTGTTTATTATGATTCAGCCAGTACAGGTTATTACGTACAACCAAGTAGTACATCAAACTTGTATACTGTTCAAGCACAAAATACACTTTTTGTGACCCAAGGCGCTTCAAGTGGTTCATCAATTCAACAGGTTGTTATGAACTCTGCCGGCACATATTACGGTTCTATTGGCAACACTTATCAACAGACATGGTATTTGGGATGGGGTAGTGGTTACAATTCTGGAAATTATTCCGGTTATGCATTACAATGGAATACCAGTGGTTATGTAATAGTCAACAGCAATCTGTATGTTGGCGGAACATTTTACGATAATGCAAATGGAAGTTACTATGTAAAACCAAGTGGCCAATCTGTTTTAAATTCTGCAATTTTATATGGACACTTTGTACAAAGAAATGCGGGTGCCGGCACAGGTATAAGTTGGTACTCAACAAGTTATAGTGCTTGGACAGATTACATGAGTCCTGCAGGAACAACATCTTGTGGTCCATCATCCAACATTACTGCACCAAGTGGAACATTAGTAACTTCTTGGAGTCTACGTAGATTTGTTGAAAATGTCGCTGGTTATGGTTGGACATGGGAATCAGGAACATCTTCTCAAACCACTCCAACAGTGGTCGCAGAAATTCGTTCTTCTGATGGTTCTGCCGGGTTTTATGGTTCAGTTAGAACACCAACTTACTATGATAGTAATAATACTGGATATTATGTAGTGCCAAGTAGTACATCAAATATGTATTATTTAACTATGCCATGCCTTGGTGATGGTTCACCAAATATAACTGTCAATAGAAGTAGTGGTTCAGAAAACTGGAAAGCACTAGAAGTTGGTTCAGTTTCCGGTAACGTTGGTATAGGATACAATAATACAGGTCATTCATATTGGTCCAGAAATGGATTGTCATTTCACGTAGATACATCAGAAATGATTCGTTTTCAATCATTGGGTTGGACGGGACTTGTTGAAATACAGGGAGGAACAGGATCAACATGGTTTGCAGGTTCAACATATGTTTCCGGAACAATGTATGATAACTCCAATACTTCCTATTATGTAAAACCAAGTGGCACATCAAATTTGAATATTGTAGATGTTGTTTCTTACTTATGGGTCAATAGAATTGGAGATTCAGCACCTAGAGCATTAGCTGCCGGATTCAATGCAACACCGGCCTCAAACTTTACTTATGGTAGTGACCCAGGTGACACAAGCAGAACAGTAAGTATTATTACATCTGGTGGTGTTCTTCCAAGCATTCTATGTTTTAGAAATCTTTCATCATCATACTTCTTTGACCTTGTGAATGATCCAAATACAGGCAACTTCTATATTACAAGAGCAGGTGGCCACGGAGTTTACGTTGATGGATCCGCAAATTTTGTTGCTTATGGTAACGTTACCGCCTATTCTGATGCAAGAAACAAAGAAAATGTTGAAGTTATTTCAAATGCATTGACAAAAGTTCAACAAATTCGTGGTATCACTTATACAAGAAGTGACATGGAAGATACCACAACTAGATATACTGGTGTTATTGCTCAAGAGGTTTTAAAAGTCTTACCTGAAGCAGTGCAAACCGACAAAGAAGGTATACATTCGGTCGCATATGGTAACATGGTTGGTCTACTAATTGAAGCCATCAAAGAACAACAAAAACAAATAGAAGAACTAAGAGATATTATCAATGGCAAATCAAAATAACTTTGTAGTCAAGAATGGCCTAACAGTTGGTACTACTGCGGTTATCAACTCGTCTGGTGCATGGGTTGGTCCTAATAGTGGTCTAGTTGGTGCTACAGGTTTGACTGGACCTACTGGACCCACTGGTGCCACAGGAGTTACTGGTCCTACTGGTCCCACAGGACCAACAGGAAGTACAGGCAGTACAGGTCCAACAGGACCTACTGGACCAACAGGACCAAATGGACCACAAGGTGCAACAGGTATTACTGGACCAACAGGACCAACTGGTGCTCAGGGACCTACTGGACCTACAGGACCTACTGGTGCTACAGGTTTGACTGGACCAACAGGACCTACTGGACCCACAGGACCTACTGGACCTAGTGGACCAACTGGACCCACAGGACCGACAGGTGCAACAGGACCAGGTGGACCTACTGGCCCCACAGGACCCACTGGTGCAACCGGTGCATCACCATTTTCATTGAATGGTACATCAGCATATTACAATGCAGGTAATGTTGGTATTGGTACATCAAGTCCAAATTGGAAATTAGATTTTGGTACAAGTGTTCCAAACTACAAAGGTATCATTGGAACATATACTCCGTCCAATGCATTCAGTGGAATTGGTATGGATGCATCAACAGCAGGATTGAGAATTGCTGGAGACTGGTCATCAGGAAATCCAATTGTAGATTTTGGTTATTATAGTTCTGATGGTAACTACACTTGGAACCAACTGGTACGCATTAAAAACAATGGTTATGTTGGTGTTGGCATATCATCACCAGCATACAAATTATCTGTTATAACAGCAGCCGATGTTTGGCACGCACAATTTGGTACAAGTGGTGGTAAACAAATTCGTATTGGTGGTTCTACTACCAACGGAGGAGTTATAGGTGCATATAATACTGATGATAATAGTAGTCCAGCGTCATTGTTATTACAGAGAGATGGTGGTCTTGTTGGCATAGGCACATCAAGTCCTAGCAATAAACTTGTAGTATCAAATGGTGGTGCAGTTGGTTTAGAAATTAGTCCTACCGGCGGTTATACTGGACTAGGTGGCGTAGATTTGCTTTCTTACAATAGAAGCGCTTCTGTATATGCTCCTATAGGATTTATTACCAATAGTAATAACAATTCTATGTCTATTTTAACTAACGGTACGGTTGGTATTAGTACAACAAGTCCAAGCCAATTACTGTCGGTTGCTGGCACAATGTCGGCAACAACATATTACGATTATAACAACACCAGTTATTATGCTGTACCAAGCGCTACATCTAATTTTTATATACTGTCACTTAATTCTCAAGGAAGCACACCATTTTTGAATATGCCAGGTGGACCCACATTCAGCAATGTGAATTCAACGAGTAATGACCTTACAATTCGTAACATGAAACAGTTACGTTTTTCGGATTCAAATGCTTATGATTATGACCAGTGGGCTGGTTTGGCTTACCTAAGTGGTTCTGCCGCAATATATCTTGGTGGTGCTGGTGGTGGTCCATTCAATGCAAATAGTGGTAAAACAGTAACCATAAACTTTGTCAGCACTTCTGGTGTTTACAATTCTGGAAGCGAATATATTTCAGGTACATACTATGATAACGCAAATACTGGTTATTATGTAAAACCAAGCAGCACTTCAAATTTGTCAACCGTTTATGTAAACTTTGATGGCACAAATCCAGGAGGCGTCAGACTTATAGCAGCATCAGGTAGTAATGGATGGCCAGTATCAACTGGTTCAACACAAACTTATGGTGCTTTTCGTATACGAGGTGGAGATAATGCTGTTATAGATTTTGGTACAAACAGCGTGAATACATGGATTCAAGCAACAGACCGAGCCGGTTTGAATAATTTGTATCAAATATATTTGAATCCCAATGGTGGAGGAGTTTATACCGGAGCAAGTTTTTATGTTAACGGCACATTTTACGATAATGCAAGCACTGGTTATTATGTAAAACCAAGTAGTACATCAGTATTGAGTGTTTTAAATTTCCCATCGGGTTCACAAACAATCAATACAACAACACCAGGAACAGCATCATATCAGTTAAACTTCACTGGACAATCAAGTGCTGATTATGCTCAAGCAATAACTTGGGGTTGGGGTTCTTCCGGTGCTCAAGCCGGCGTATATGTACAGTCTTCCGGTTCGTATGGTACAAAAATGTACCTTGCAACAACAGACTCTTTTGCAACCGGTTCAAAAACAGCAATGTCAATTGACCACACAGGACTTGTTCAAACAACTAGAAATTATTTTCAAGCTGTTGGATCAGTTAGAGCACCAATATTTTATGATTCTGATGATACAACATTCTACTTAGATCCAAATGCAACAGGACAATCACTTAGAGTTGGTGGTCACGTTTGGTTAGGAAATGTAAATAGTTTTGCAAATCCTGGAGGTTGGAGTAAAACACTGACATTAGATGGAACTATACACGCAAGAATACGTTTATTGGCTTCAGCATATGGTTCTTACAGTGCAAATGAACTGTATATGTGGCACGATAATAGTGTTACTCCAAATGCAGGTATTGTTGCACCAAATGATTTTTTTATTAATGCTTCTTATACAACTTTAAGTGGTTCAGCAAGAGCACCAATATTTTATGATACTGATAACACAAGTTATTACTGTGATCCAAACAGTACATCACAATTTAATACCGTAAACATCAATTATCCATATGTTAATGGACCAATAATAAGACAGGCTGCTGCAACAGGTTGGTTATCAGGAAATTATTCCAGTTCGGAAAGTGGTTCAACAACCGGCGCAATTTATTCTATTGGTGGAAGTTATTATCCAACATCAACATCTTTGAATAATATGTACGGTATTGGGTATGCTAATAGCTTTACCGGCGGTTATGTTAGTAGCGCTTGGGGGTTATATGTTGCTAGTTCCGGTACAATTCGTCATTATCTAGATTCAGATAATGGAGTTGCTTATCATAGTGCATCGATGCGTACTCCGATTTTTTATGATTTGGATAACACAGGTTACTACGTTGATCCAAATAACACATCAAATTTAAATCTGGTACAATCAAATTATATAACAGGAGCATACGCTAGTATATCTTCTGGTTATGGTGGTTTTGGTGGCACACCAACAAACGGTTACCTGATAACTACTAATATTGATTATGGCACATTCAATATGCCTCTTGTTATAATTGAGGGATATGCATATGGTGAAGCACACACAATAAATTTGCAAATTGTATGGTATTCTTATAACAATGGTTTTGTTAACTATTCTTACACAAATTTGGGAACGTATGATCCTGGCGTAGTTCGTATTGGTACTAATAGTTCAGGAAAAATCTGTATTCATTTACAAAATAACATTTATTATGGTAGAATGAACGTTAGGGGTGTTTATGACCAAGGCGCATCTTATCTTTTAAATTGGTCAGTACAACAAGACGTTTCATATTCTGGTTTAAGTCGTGTTACTGTGGTGGGAAGAAGTCAAATTAGGTCAGGTATCAATACAACCGACTCTTGCTATGCACCAATATTATATGATTCGGACAGTACAAGTTATTATGTTGACCCAGCAAGCCTTTCAGTAACAAACGTTGTTCAATCTAATGGTTATTTCCAACGTGGTGCACACTCAGCGGGTTTCTTATGTGGTTCATATAATAATATTGGAGATAACTCAGCAAAATCAGATCCAATTTATACTATTGGTTCAAATTATTGTCCATCGGATACCTCAATTGGCAACATGTATGGCATTGGTTACTCACATGCAAACTTCTTTGGCTCTGCTGGTGGTAGTGATTGGGGATTATATGTTGTTGCGGCAGGTTCTTATAGCGCATTGATTACCGGTGCTGGGGCTTGGTTTAAAAATAACGTAACCGCATACTCAGACATTCGTGTTAAAACCAACATAGAACGTATACCAGACGCATTAAATAAGGTATGTCAACTTAATGGTTATACATTTGATAGAACAGATTCACCGAATGTTGGTCGCCAAACTGGTGTTATCGCTCAAGAAGTATTGAAAGTTTTACCAGAAGCAGTATCAGGAAATGAAGAAGAACATTACTCTGTCGCATACGGCAACATGGTTGGTCTACTAATTGAAGCCATCAAAGAACAACAAGCAATAATTGACTCACAAGAGGCAAGATTGCAAAGACTTGAAGAACTACTTAAAAAATGACCTATATAATCCTTTAACCCGCCAACATTTTAGGAGAAAATAATGGCTACAGTAAACACACTTGCATCACTTGCAAATTCAGAATGGACCTACTCTAATACCATCACTGGTCTTAAAGTACAAAACATCAAAGGTCCAGATGGTAATAACTATGCAAATACAGTTGTTCAAACCTATTGGACATACTCTGCAACAACACCAGACGGTCACACCGGAACATTCAACGGTGCAACACCTTTCACCTTAGGTAATGTTTTGTCTAACACATATACATTTACCGCTTTCAGTGATTTGGAAGAAGCAAACGTACTATCTTGGATTATCAATTCAATTTCTGGTTCGTATGCTGACCACATCAATGAAAAGATTGTTGAACAAATTAACAATCAAATCAACGTAATTTCTGAACCAGGTCTACCTTGGGCTCCAGCAAATACTGCAAATACACCTGCATAAATACATAGTCACATCATTAATATAGGAGAAACTTGACATGACAGACCAAGCACAACAAGCACAACCACAACAACAAGACGTAGATTTGACCTTCAAATTGAGTTTTGTTAACGCTTTGATTCAATCTTTGGATGAAATCCCACACAAGTGGAGCCGTCCAATCATTGATGCACTAGGACGTGCTGCAAATGAACAGTTGCAAGGAATGCAACAAGGCCAACAACCAGACGGTCCTTTGGGAAGCAAAGTTATTCAGTAAACCACGATTTCTCCTATTAGATAAATAGGGTATAATAGGAGATTTCTAATGGCAACTATAACTAATAGACAAGACTTTAAAGACTATTGTCTACGTAGACTTGGTGCACCAGTTATTAACATTAACGTGGATGACACTCAGGTTGAAGACCGTGTAGATGATGCAATTCAATATTGGCAAGATTACCACTTTGATGGTGCTCAAAAGTTCTATTGGATCCATTATGTAACCGCAAACGATATTGCAAACCAATATCTGGATGCTTCTCAGGCTAAAGACCAAAACGGAAATACGGTTAATATTTTAGGTATTACCCGTATTTTCCCATTGACCGACTCTCAGGCAACCATCAACATGTTTGACTTGAGATACCAATTGCGTTTGAATGAGTTGTATGACTTTACCTCTGCGTCCTACATCAATTATACTCTAACACAACAACACTTACGTTCTTTGGAACTCCAGTTCACTGGTGAAGTTCCTATTCGTTTCGTGCGTAATATGCAAAGATTGTATATTGATTGGGCATGGGGTAATGGTTTTGAAGTTAATGTGGGTCAAGTTGTTGTATCTGAGTGTTATGGTGCAATTGACCCAAGCACATATCCAACTGTATGGAATGACCGTTGGTTGAAAGAATATGCCACCGCTCTCATCAAGAGAACTTGGGGGGAGAATATGAAGAAGTTCGGCGGCATTCAATTGCCTGGTGGTGTGGTTTTAAATGGTAAAGAAACCTATGACGAAGCCATGGGTGAAATCACAAGACTAGAAGCCGACATGATTGAAAACTATGGTGGTGCACTAGAATGGTTCATGAACTAAGATGGCAACAAGTCCTTATTTCAATAATTATAACGCTAAGTATGATGAACAACGCTTAGTGGAAGACCTCATAACTGAGTCAATTCAGATTATGGGTTTCAACGCATATTATTTACCAAATGATAATGATGCAGCAAGAGACTTAATCTATGGTGAAGACCCGGTTAAGAAATTTGCGGCAGCATTTCCATTAGAAATGTATCTTTCTTCTGCAAATGAATACATGGGTGAGAAAGAAATGTTTACTAAGTTTGGTTTAGAAATCAGAAACCAAGTTACAGTCATTCTATCTAAGCGTGCGTTTACTCAAAGAGTACCACAAAACACTTATACCAGACCAAGAGAAGGTGATTTGATTTACATTCCATTCCTAAATGGTACTGGTGAGTTGTATGAAATTAAGTTTACAAACCAGAACAAAGATTTCTTCATGTTAGGCCGTAAAGTTCCTTATTACTATGAATTGGAACTTGAGAAATTCAAATACTCACAAGAGATTATCTCTACTGGCAACCAAGATATTGATTCTGTTGTTACTGATTCTGCTTACACATTACATTTGAATGTTGGTACAGGAACAGGAACATACAACATTAAAGAAATTGTATATCAATCTATGGATGGAACATTCGCAAATGCTACAACAGTTGCAACAGTGCAGTCTTGGATACCAAGTTCAAAAACACTTTCTGTAACCAATATTGCTGGTGAGTTTATTGATTCTGACGTTATAATTGGTCAATCAAGTAATGCACAGTATATCTTAACAACGTTTAATCCATTGTATGATCCAGCAAACAAAGAATCATACGACAATAATGTGATTGAAACTACTGCTGCACCATATGTCAATACATCAGAAAATAATCCAATTGGTGGTCTATAATGGCAGATACAACCTACAATAGAATGATTCGTAAGATAACAGTTGCGTTTGGCAATCTGTTTAACAATATTACGCTAGTTCGTTACAATCCAGATGAATCGGAACAAGAAAGATTTGTTGTTCCTATTGATTATGCGGCAAAAGAATTGTATGTTCAACGTCTAACTTTTGACCCTAATCTAGATAAAAAAGTTCAAATGACTTTGCCACGCATGTCATATGAAATGAATGGTATTGATTACGATGCATCCAGAAAACAAATAACAAATATCAAAAACTTTGCGGCAAGTGGTCAAAATATCATTTCGCAATACATGCCAGTGCCATATAACTTTGATTTCTCACTTTATTTGTATGTAAGAAATATTGAAGATGGCAATCAAATCATTGAACACATTCTACCATTCTTTGCACCAGATTATACAATCAAAGTGAACATGATTCCAGAAATGGGTATCGTCAAAGAAGTACCAATTATATTGAACAATGTCAGATATGATGTAACTTATGAGGGTGACCGTGATTCAGATACCAGAATGGTTATTTGGACACTTAACTTCACAGTTAAAGGTTTCATCTTTGGTGCAAATTCAACAACTGGCTTGATTAAAACATCTATTACAAACATACACAATAATCTTGCACAAGGCAATAACATTGTTTTCAATCTAAATTCTAATGGTCTAGGTAACTATCAGCCTAACGAAAGAGTTTACCAAGGACTCACAGCAGAGTTGTTTACAGCAACAGCACAAGTTGTTTCTTGGAGCAGTAATAACAAACAATTGATTGTCAATAATGCACAAGGTAATTTTGTTTCCAATACAAATCTAGTTGGTATAAATTCTGGTGCGGTTTGGTCTTTCAATTCATACAGTATTCAACCAGAAGAATACGCAAATATAACTATTACTCCTAACCCAAGCAACGCTAACGCAACATCAAATTATACATATACCACCGCAATAACTGAATATACCAATGTCTAACTTTGAAAAAAATATGGAAGAAATCTTTGAGGTTTCTTCCACTCCAACACCACCAATGCCTGTTGTAAAAAAACAACAGTTACCAGTAGCAGTAGATAAAGAAAATCTTGAAGAAGATTTAGCGGATGCTTATGAGCAAACCAAAGCAAATCTACAAGACTTGATTGACCAAGGTAAAGATGCAATGGCTGAGATTCTACAGATTGCAAAAGATGGTCAACACCCAAGAGCATTTGAAGTGTATGGTACTCTACTTAAAAATGTGGTAGATGCAAACAAAGAACTACTTGCAGTTCAAAAACAAATGCGTGATATGGACAAAAAGAATCAAGCAAGCACCACAAATATAGATAAGGCAGCTTTCTTTGTTGGCTCAACATCCGAGTTGAATAAACTTATTAAGGGTATGAATGAGTGAAAATAAAGACAGTTACCGTGACAATCCGCTCTTAAAAAAGGTTGGTGTTCAAGTAAAATACACTCAAGAACAAGTTGAGGAGTATTTGAGATGCGCCAAGGATCCTGTTTACTTTGCAGAACATTATATCAAGATTGTTAACGTTGACCGTGGTTTGATGCCATTTGAAATGTGGGACTTTCAGAAGGACATGATTCGTCTGTTCCACAAGAATCGTTTTGCTATCACTAAATGTCCTCGCCAGGTTGGTAAAACCACCACCTCCGTGGCTTATCTTCTTTGGTTGACATTGTTCAACGACACACAAAACGTAGCCGTCCTAGCAAATAAGGGTTCTCTTGCACGTGATATTCTTGCAAAGTACCAGTTGGCATATGAAAACTTACCAATGTGGTTGCAACAAGGTGTTGTAATCTGGAACAAAGGTAACGTGGAACTAGAAAATGGTTCTAAGATTCGTGCTGACTCGACATCTTCTGCTGCAATCCGAGGTGGTTCTTTTAACTGTGTATTCTTGGACGAGTTTGCTTTCGTTCCACCAAACATTGCACATGAATTCTTTAACTCTGTTTACCCTGTAATTTCATCAGGTAAAACGACCAAGATTATTATTGTGTCTACACCTAACGGTATGAATCTGTTCTACAAGATGTGGATGGATGCAATTGGTAAGAAAAGTGGTTATCAACCATTTGAAATTCACTGGTCAATGGTACCAGGTCGTGATGAGGCATGGAAAGAAGAAACAATTCGTAACACTTCTGAAGAACAATTCAGACAAGAGTTTGAATGTGAGTTCTTGGGTTCTACCAATACACTTATCTCTGGCCAGAAACTTGCACAAATGGCTTATTTGGATCCAATTGCCAAACACGATAAAGTCAATGTTTATGAAATGCCCATCAAAGAAGATGGTGAAACACACAAAACAGACCACCTATATGCCATCTGTGTTGACGTTTCAGAGGGCAAGAACATGGACTCGTCTGCGTTTGTTGTCATGGATATCTCTGCAATGCCATATAAAATGGTTGCAACATACCACAGTTCGTCAATTCATCCAGTATTGTTCCCAACTGTAATCTATAATACTGCAAGGTTGTTCAATGATGCATATGTTTTGGTAGAAATTAACAACACACCACAGGTTGCAGATATTCTACATAATGAACTAGAGTATGAAAATCTATGGAAAGTATTTACAGGTAACAAGAAACCACAACAACTGTCTGCTGGCTTTGCAAGAGGTGTACAGTTAGGTTTAAAAATGTCACCTCAAGTGAAACGTATAGGTTGCGCTAACTTGAAGATGTTGGTTGAGGGTGACAAGATGGTCATCAATGACTTTGATGTTATCTCTGAATTGACCACTTTTGTACAAGACAAAAACTCATTTGCTGCGGAAGAAGGCTCAAATGATGACTTGGTGATGTGTTTGGTGACATTTGCATGGGCAACAACACAGAAATACTTCAAAGAAATCGTCAGCCACGACATTCGTAAACAGTTCCAAGTGGAACATATGAATCAGCTTGACGATGAAACTCTACCAGAACCAATTATTGAGGATGGCTTAAATCATGGACTTGAATTGATGGACGGAGATTTATGGGATTCCACGGTAGGTGGAGATACCTATGGTACATTTATTAGAGATATGATAAGAAATCTATAAAAATAGTGTTTCATAAATATTCAAATGGTATAAACTACCAAAAACAGAATAATTAAGGAGAAAAGAATAATGGCTCAAATCGCTCAATTATCTCCAGGCGTACTTGTAACAGAAACCAACTTGACAACAGTTGTACCTTCAGTTCTTACTACAGCCGGTGCATATGCAGGTAACTTCACTTGGGGTCCAGTTAACAAACTTACACCAATAGCTACTGAAAAAATCATGGTCAACACCTTTGGTGCACCAGACAGTAACACATATTCCTCGTTCTTTACCGCAGCGTCATTCTTGGCATACGGCAATAACTTGCAAATTGTACGTGCTGCAAATAACGGAACATATAACGCAACATCTGGTACTACAGGTTTGCAAGTTCAAAACGAAAACAATTTCCAATACACATATCTACCAAACGGTGCAGCAAATACCTACGGTCCTTTCATTGCACGTTATCCAGGTGCTTTGGGAAGTTCATTGGTTGTTTCTGTTATTGATGCTGGTTCTGGTTTTGCCAATACTGCTGCAATGAACAGCGGTTGGACATACACAATTCCAAATGCATCTGGTACTTCAACAACAATCGCAATTGGTGGCTACTTCTCTGGTCTACCAGGTACATCTTATCGTGCTAACACAGTTGGTGCGGCAAATGACCAAATACACGTTGCTGTTATTGATGCTGGTGGTTTGATTAGTGGTACAAAGGGTACTGTTCTAGAAACATTCCCATACTTGTCTAAAGCAACTGATGGTGTTGATGCAAACGGTCAATCTAATTACTACAAACAAGCAATCTTTAATAACTCTAAGTTTGTTTACGCTGTTGATCCAGTTTCTTATTCAGTTACTTCAACAGGTGCTAAAGCTTGGGGTCAACCTGCCGCAAACGTTTCATTCCAAACATTGTCTAGCGTTCAAACTGTTGCACTAACAGGTGGTACAGACCAAGCAATTCAAGATGCAGACGTTATTACAGCACAAAGTTATTTTGCAGACCCTTCACAAGTAGCAATTTCATTGTTGATGACTGGTCCATTTACAAGTTCAGCAGTCCAAACAAATGCTATCAACATTGCATCTACACGTAAAGACTGTGTTGCATTTGTTTCTCCACCACAAACCTCAGTTGTTAACAACTCTGGCAACGAACAAACTAGCGTTCTATCTTGGATGAATGGTTTGTCTTCTATCACTGGTGGTCCTAATGGTTCTTACGGTTTTGCCGATTCTGGTTGGAAATACATGTTTGACAAGTATAACAACACATACCGTTGGGTTCCATTGAATGGTGACATTGCTGGTCTATGCGTTTACACAGACACACAAAACAATCCATGGTGGTCTCCAGCTGGTTTGAATCGTGGCGTTATCAAGAATGTTATCAAGTTGGCATGGAATCCAATCCAAGCGGCACGTGATGCATTGTATCAAGCTGCGGTTAATCCAGTCATTTCTCAACCAGGAAATGGTACAGTATTGTTTGGTGACAAGACAATGCAAACACAACCTTCAGCGTTTGACCGTATCAACGTTCGTAGATTGTTTATCACTCTTGAGCAAGCAATTGCAACAGCAGCGAAATACTCATTGTTTGAATTCAACGATGCGTTTACACAAGCACAATTTATTGCTCTTGTAACTCCATTCTTGACTTCAGTTCAAGCACAAAGAGGTATCACATCATTCCAAGTTGTTTGCGACTCAACTAACAACACACCTTCTGTTGTTAACGCTAATCAATTTGTTGGTGACATTTACATTCAACCTGCTCGTTCTATCAACTTTATCCAGTTGAACTTTGTTGCAGTTGGTACTGGTGTTAGCTTCTCTACAGTAACTACCACTGGCGCTTAATAAATAGGAACAAATAGGAGAATAAAATGGCTTTTCAAATTAGCGAATTTACAAGTGCGTTACAAAATGACGGCGCACGTCCAAATTTGTTCCAGGTTCAAATGACTGGTTTACCAGGAGGCGTTGGTCAGTCTGGCCAACCTTTCTCTTTCTTGTGTAAAGCTGCTCAGTTACCTGGTTCAACAATTGGTACTGTTCCATTGTACTACTTTGGTCGTGAAACAAAGTTTGCTGGTAACAGAACATTTGCAGATTGGACCGTAACAGTTATTAACGATGAAAACTTCAGCGTTCGTAACTCCATTGAAGCATGGATGAACACAATCAACAGCAACGCAGGCAACGTAAGATTGCCAGCTAACGTTACTGGTGGTGGTTCTGGTGGTCAACCATATGCTATCAATGCAACTGTTAACCAATATAGCAAAACATCAACTGCCGGTAATAACGGTATCATCAAGTCTTATGGATTTGTTGGTATGTTCCCAGTTGATTTGTCTCCAATTGATTTGGATTGGGGAACAAATGATACTATTGAAGAATTCACAGTAACATTTGCTTACCAATACTGGACAAGCAACACAACAAGTTAATTCTTGTTGTATACATAAGAGAGGGCTTCGGTCCTCTCTTTTATGATTTATTTGAAATGTAACCAGGAAAAACATGGCACAAAAGTTTAGTCTATTTGGCTTTACAATTTCTCGCAAAGAGGAAGAAGAAAACCAAACCCAACAACAATCGTTTTCGCCACCATCTTCGGATGACGGTGCGTTAACGATTACTTCCGCTGCATATTACGGCACATATGTTGACTTAGACGGTACTGCAAAAAATGAGGTAGAACTTATATCTCGTTACCGTGAAATGGCAATGCAGCCAGAAATTGAATCAGCCATTGACGACATTGTTAATGAAGCTATCTGCCAAGACGATGATGGCAAGAACATAGAAATTATTCTTGATGATTTGAATGTATCAGACAAGATTAAGAAAGCAATCAAAGCGGAATTCCACCAAATCTTGCGTATGTTGAACTATACCAACATGGCACAAGATATCTTCCGCAGATATTATATTGATGGTAAGTTATATTATCACATTATTGTAGATAAAGAAAACCCAACTGCTGGAATTAAAGAACTGCGTTACGTTGACCCACGCAAAATGCGTAAGATTCGTGAAATCAAAAAACAAAAAGACGAACGCACCGGCGTAGAGGTAATGAATGTTGTTAATGAATATTACATCTACAATGATAAAGTTACCTCTGGTACTTCTACAAATTATGGACCAGTTGGTACCAGAATTACTACTGACTCTGTTGTTTCTGTGGTTAGTGGACTTATGGATAGTCGCCGTGCGGTTGTTCTATCTTACTTACACAAAGCAATCAAGCCACTAAACCAGTTGCGTATGATTGAAGATGCGACAGTTATCTATCGTATCTCTCGTGCACCAGAACGTAGAATTTTTTATATTGACGTTGGTAATTTGCCAAAACTAAAGGCAGAACAATATCTACGTGACATTATGGTCAAGTATAAAAACAAACTTGTCTATGATGCAAACACCGGTGAAGTCCGTGATGACCGTAAGTTCTTATCCATGATGGAAGACTTCTGGCTACCACGTAGAGAAGGCGGCAAAGGTACAGAGATTACCACACTACCAGGTGGGCAGAACCTAGGTGAGTTGGAAGACGTTAAATACTTTGAGAAGAAACTGTATAAGTCTTTGAACGTTCCTGTCTCCAGACTTGATCCTAACCAATCCGGGTTCTCTTTAGGTCGTGTTGGTGAAATTACAAGAGATGAATTAAAGTTTGCTAAGTTTGTTGCTCGTATGCGTAACAAATTCTCTGACTTGTTCCATCAAGCACTAAGAGTTCAATTGGTACTCAAAGGTGTTTGTACCGATGAAGAATGGAAACAATTCAAGGAACATGTTCACTATAACTTCATTAAAGACAATAATTTCAGTGAACTTAAAGATGCTGAACTAATGACACAAAGATTGCAGTTGTTGCAATCAGTTGACCCATATACTGGTCGTTATTTCTCACAAGCATGGATTCAACGTAATGTATTGAGATTGAATGACGATGAAATCAAAGTTATGCAATCAGAAATTGAAGAAGAAAAAGAAGCAGGCATTGGTTTACCAGTTCAAGTTACGAATGATGTTGCACAACAACAGATGTTATCACAAATCCAAATGGATGGTGCAGAACATCAAAATGATTTAGATATGAAATTGGACCAAAGCAAAGAAAAAGATCCAGCTAAGGCAACCACTCAAGGTTAATAAATAAACACCATATTGGAGGAAACTATGTCAAGAGACCTAATAGATTACGCAGCACAAGATGATGCAGTTAATTTCAGAGCAGAATTATATGCAGCAATTCACGACCGTGTTACAGCACACATTGAAGCAAAGAAACAAGAAATTGCTCAAGGTTTGTTGAACCAAGAAGAAATGATGCCAGGTAAGAAAATGAAAAAAGAAGAAGAAAAATGGCACAAGAAAAAAGAAGAAGAAAAGCCAAAACACGGCATGAGTGAAGAAGAAGACGAAGAAGAAAAAATGAAGATGAAGAAAGTGAAAAAAGAGGGCTATTAATTTTAGTCATAAATAGATAATATTTTAAGAATAGAAAACCATGGCCAACAAATTTACATATCAAATTTTGAGAGATACACAAACAGACTCTGTTATTAAGTTAACTGGAGTGTTTGATGGTACTGGTCAAGAAATGAATAACACACGCATTCAAGCAAACTCACTTTCAAATGCGTTGGCAACCAATGGTTTTCTTGTAGCAAATAATCAAGGTGGTTCTGCAAATACTCCGTTGTCTTACTATGATTTGCAATTAACTGGTTTGAAATACTACGTTAATATGCCATTTACAAGTACAAGTGCTAACTCTCAAGGTTCTGTTGAAATTTTCTGGAACGGAGCCGGTGCAACTCCAGCGGCACAATATGCAAACTCATCATCAATTTTCCACCTAAATTCTTCAGGTGAATTTGGTTTAGGTGAACAGTTGCCATCCATTACAAATAATTCTGGTTCATTAGCTAACGGCTATATCGTCACAGCTAACGTTGGTAACGGCGATATTGGTGTTTACACACAAGGTGCCGCAGCAAACTGTTCATATACATTGATTATTTCTTTGCGTAAAAACAATGCTATGTATCAACGTGGTCAGTTCAACGATCCAGCAGCATTCAACTACAAGCCTTACAATCTTACACCGTAAGACTAGGAATAAACATGGCAAATATTTTCACATATCAAGTCTTGCGAGACACTACAGAAAAGGCAGTTATCAAACTGACTGCCAATTTTGATGGTTCTGGTCAAGAATATAACGTTTCTCGTATTGCAGCAAACACATTATATGGTGCTTTGACAAGTAATAACAATGTTATTCCAAACGGTACACCATTGTCTTATTACGGTCTAACTGTGACTAGAATTGGTTACAACATTGCATCACAACAAAAAGGTTATGTTGAATTGTTTTGGACTGGCAACGGTGCAGCAAACAATGTACCTATCATGAATATGGACCTTTGCGGTGAATATTCAGAAGACCAGGGTATGGTTTCTATTCCAAATAATGCAGTTGGTGCAACAGGTGATATCGGCGTTCAAACTATTGGTTTGGTAGCAAATTGTGCATACACATTAATTATTGAGTTGCGTAAACAAAATGAATACTATCAACGTGGTCAATTTAATGATCCTGCTGCATTCAACTATAGACCATACAACGTAACACCATAATAGGTACAATAATGAAACTCATTAAAGAAATCAACGAAACAGTCAACTATCTGACAGAAGGTGCAGATGGTAAAAAAGAACTGTACATAGAAGGTCCATTCCTTGTTGCTGAAAAGAAAAACAAGAATGGTCGCCTATACGAATACAATACGATGAAGAAAGAAGTTCATCGTTACACAGAAGAATACATTAACAAACACCGTGCGTTTGGTGAATTAGGTCATCCAGATTCTCCAACTATTAACTTAGACCGTGTATCGCACATGATTGTTGGTCTACGTGAAGATGGCACACAATGGATTGGCAAAGCAAAAATTCTAGAAACACCAATGGGT
>Ga0164297_10000249_pt1 | contig 69374 bp, 76 predicted proteins | sample GEODES058metaG_FD_113539 | JGI IMG/M metagenome (GOLD analysis project Ga0164297, IMG submission 113539) | Dystrophic lake water microbial communities from Trout Bog Lake, Wisconsin, USA - GEODES058 metaG | ecosystem: Environmental > Aquatic > Freshwater > Lake | place: USA: Trout Bog Lake... | reverse complement strand
CCTGTGTGAAGCCGTCTACTACTGGTAAATGATCGCACTATCTGTCTTTAAAGCCTTATCAAACGAGGCTCCATCAGCATCCGAGTGTTTCAAGTGATAATTCAGCCAGGGTATCAAGTACTTTTTGATGATGGCATGTTGCTCTTCCCGTGTTATCTCTGGCTTGGGCTTGCAAGTACCCTCACCAAAGCTGCATGTAAAGCTCTTATCTGCCATGAGGCAGTGGCTACCACCCTTTATGCCAATATAATGCTTGCTTTTGCTGCTCAGCCCATCATACATGGGCAACTGATTAGTCTTTGCTGGTGTGATGCAATCATTTAACCCAGCAAATACCAGTGCTGGCACTTTGATATTTTTTGCTGCTGCTATTGCTGATGGCTTGGTCTCTGCCGCTGAGAGCGTTGCTATTGCCTTGATGCCTGGATCATTGCCTGTTGCAATGAAAGCTGATCCCCCACCCATGCTGTGACCCATAACGCAATTCATGGTGTCCACCTTGTTGTAAAAGATGGAACCTGGTGTATTGCCGAGCACCAGTAGCTTTTTAAGGATAAATGAGAGGTCTTTACCCAGCTCCTCATGACTTGGAGAGAATGATGATTCTGATGTCGGGAATGCAACTATATAACCATTAGGTACTACTGCTTCCCAGATGTTCTGGTAAGCATCCCACTTCATCACAAAGCCATGTCCGAAGCTAATGGCTGGCACCTTTCCTTTCAGTGTTTTCGAAAAACTAACGTTATCACCTGTTGCATCCGCAGGATAGTATATCTCGCAAGGTACTGCTCTGTTCTGCCTGGAGCTATCAATAAGGGTCATTGATACATGCCCAATCTGGTAGGACTGCCCAAATATGTGTCCAATAGTAATTGTTGCAACTAATGTCAAAAAGAATCTTTTCATTTCTCCAAAATTATCATAAATATAATGGTGTAAATGTCTTGCTCATTGGTATACCACTTCGGGTATAACCAGACCGTTATCTATCAGTAATGTACCCTTAAGGGTATACTTTTACAATAGCATCAGTTTTACTATGCGTCAAATAAGCGCACTAATATACGCAAATTATGCGTAGAATAACTTACTTTTGCACTGAATACAGGCGAATAATCTTCGCATGTTACATTTTATTATGGCTAAATACATCTATCAGGAGGCTAACTGGGCATATTTTACCTGGGATACTTCAAAGTTAACATCTCTGCTTGCTGCCATCAGGCACAGGCAAGGCAGGTTGCTTGGGAACATGGAAGCCCTTGGCTTTAACCTCCGTTCTGAAGCTCTATTGGAGACGCTAACGCTGAATGTGATTAAGACAAGTGAGATTGAGGGTGAGGTATTAAACCCAGAACAAGTACGGTCTTCTATTGCCAGAAGACTGGGAATGGATATTGCGGGTTTGGTAGCTTCTGATCGAAATGTAGATGGTGTTGTTGAGATGATGCTTGATGCCACTCAAGGATTTAGAAATTTGCTTACAACAGATCGGTTATTCGGCTGGCATTCTTCCTTGTTCCCATCTGGTAGGAGTGGTATGTACAAAATTAGGGTTGGAGAATGGAGAGATGATAGCAAGGGTGCTATGCAGGTTATCTCTGGTGGTTATGGCAAGGAGAAAGTCCACTTTGAGGCTCCTGCTGCCGATACATTGGATAAAGAGATCAAAAGGTTCCTCGAATGGTTTAATGGCGAGGAGTTAACTGACCCAGTGTTAAAGGCTGCTGTGGCTCACCTATGGTTTGTTACCATTCACCCCTTTGATGATGGTAACGGTCGTATTGCGAGGGCTATTGCAGACTTGCAGTTAGCCAGGGCTGATGGAAGTGCTCAACGGTTTTACAGCATGTCTGCGCAGATACAGCGTGAGAGGAATCAATATTATGATATCCTGGAATCCACTCAGAAGGGATCGCTGGATATCTCGAACTGGATGATCTGGTTTTTGGAATGCCTGAACCGATCTTTGGATGCAACAGAGCAGTTATTGTCGAAGGTATTAGCCAAGGCTAAGTTCTGGGATAAAGCATCTGGAGTGCCATTCAATGATCGCCAAAAAGTAATGGTCAATAAGTTGCTGGATGATTTTGAAGGCAAGATGACTACCGCTAAGTGGGCAAAGATGACCAAATGCTCGCATGACACAGCCATCCGTGACATTCAGAATCTGATAGAGAATCAGATACTGGTAAAGGAAGATGCTGGAGGAAGAAGTACCAGCTATCGTCTTAATTTAGAAGTGTAACTTAGGTAAAACGTATCTTATGAAACACCTGCTTATTTTTCTGTTCCTGCTATCTGGTGGTCAACTCCTGGCACAAAAGGTATTCTCTGTTCAATATGCCAACCAGGCTGATGTAAAGGTCTATGTGGTCAAATATGAGAGCGAGGCTGACCTGAAGGTATACAAGGTGAAATATGCCAGCGAAGCGGGCAATAATGACGGAAAATGGTTCTTCGTTGATTATGCAAATCAGGCTGGCAAGAAAATCTTCTTTGTTGATTATGAGAGCCAGGCTGATCTCAAAGTGTTCTTTGTTAATTATTCCAGTGAGGCTGGATGGAAGAATAACTCCAAGAAGCAACTCATGTATTAATTGAAAAATCCTGAATAGTTAACCACTATTACAAGGAGTTGTTTTTTTCATCAGATATGGTATATTTGAGTTTATCAACAATCATTAAAACGTAAAAATTAACTAAATGAACAAAGCAGAACTCATTGACAAAATTTCCGCTGAGGCAGGTATCACAAAGGTGCAAGCAAATGAAGCGATAGACTCATTTACAAGTGCTGTAATTGCAACACTTAAGAAGGGTGACCGTGTTAGCCTGGTTGGATTCGGTACCTTCTCAGTATCAGCTCGTGCAGCACGTAATGGTCGCAATCCTCAGACTGGTGCCATCATCAAGATAAAGGCATCAAAAGTGCCTAAGTTCAAGGCTGGAAAGGGTTTCTCTGAAAGTATCAACAAGAAGAAATAGCACTGTAACTTCTCATTATAAAGTTAAAAGCAAGAGACCGAAATCTCTTGCTTTTTTGTTTGCAACTTAAGCTTTGACGTTAGCGTCAGAGGTTAATATGCTAATAATATTCTTTGCCCCACTTGTAAAGCTCTTTTAGTATTGGCTGCAATTTTCTTCCTTTTTCAGTAAGGGTATATTCAACTGTTGGTGGTATGGTCGCATATGCAACCCGTTTTACAATATCATGAGCTTCCATCAGCTTTAATTCTTTCACAAGCATCCTGGTATTGATACCTTCGATACTGCGCTCTAATTCCTTAAATCTTTTGGTGCCTTCGAAGAGTGAATAGACGATTGTGAATGCCCATTTACCACCCAGAATCTCCAAAGACTGTCTAACTGGACAAGTTCTGTCGTTTATTTTTCCAAATATTTTCTCAGTGTTAGCCATATTGCTTTACATTATGTTACTACTATACATTGTTGATACTACTTGCAAATGTAAAGTAATGTGCATTAGTTTGCATTTCAAAATTTATAAAAAATGAACATTGCACTTTGGATTATTCAGGCAATTCTTGCAACCATGTTTTGCTTTTCGGGCATAATGATCTTAACTCAGCCCAAAGAGAAATTAGCGGCTAAAATGCCATTCCTAAACGACTATTCAGATCCGATGATCAAACTTATTGCATTTGCACACATCTTCGGTGCCATAGGTTTGACACTACCTTTATTGTTGAACATAATACCTATTCTAACGCCAGTTGCTGCAAGCGGATTGGTGTTGGTGATGCTATTAGCAGCAGCTTACAATAAAAAGAGAGGTGATGTTAAATCGGTGATCGTGGATTTGGTTATCCTGTTACTATTTTTATTTATTGCTGTTGGTAGATTTAAAGGGCTGTAACAGAAACGTTTGAAGTTTATGAGCAATAAATTAGAATATAAAGAAGCATTTGTCATACTGGCGGAAACACTTGATGGCTGGAAGTCACCAGTTAGTGAAGAGGGTAAGAAAATTCTTCAATTGCATTATGAATGGGCAACCGAGTTACTAAGAAACGGACATACCCTCATGGCAGGTCCTTTGGATCGGGAATTATTTACCAAATCCGATTATAAGATTTCTGGTCACATTACAGGCTTGATCATAATCAAGGCTTCTTCAAAGGAGGAAGCTGAGCAGCTTGCTTATCAAGATCCCTTTCACCTAAACGGTTATAGAAACAATAGGGTTTACACTTTTGCTATAGGGTTTGCGAATCCTGAGATTTTAAGTGCAATATCCTAAGTACTTTTACAAACATAAAACGGTAATTATGAAGAAATTTATGGTTGATATCCTGTTAGAGGGGTTGGACACTGAAACAAGAATGAAGTTGCTTCCTAAGGAACAAGAAGTGGTTAAGGAGCTGGAAGCGAATGGGACAATCGTTGATACCTTCATCAAACTGGATATGTCGGGCATTTACATGATTGTCATGGCTGCTGATACTGATGATGTTCATGCGAAACTCGCTGCCTTGCCTTATTATCCTTATATGAAAATAAATATCGTACCAGTGAGGGTTATTAATAGTGTCAATGCGTAAGGGTTGGCGAGGGTGGTAAGGCCTCCGGTTTTACCATGAAAGCAATCTCTCCTCTAACAGACTTTAGTTTCGATTTTCAGGACCTCAGCTTTACGAGGGAGTGATCAGGCGCAGAAATCATCAAGATGTGATGCGGCATAGTCCAGCATGGCTTTTTCTGTTGGCACATTAAGGGTGTAGTACCTTTGGTCCAGAACTTCAAACTCTTTGAACTCGTCATACAATTTGGCAAACTCCTCAACACTTGTTGGTCTGCTCAGCTGATCCCTGTTCAGGACGTACACCTTCAGCACATCGTCCAGCACCTTGGCCATACCTTCAATATTGATCATGTACAATTGTTCGATCATCGATGGTAGCAGGCCTACATACCCATTTTGTATAAACTGTATAAACCCTCCCTGCATTACCTGGGTGCGCAGGTAGTCATAGGTAAGCAGAAGTTGTTGCCCGTCAGACAGCTCGTCAACGAAATCGAAATTCTGGCGTTTATAAAGCTCCTCATGCAGGGGTTGTGCCAGCAGGTCGTATAATTCATCATATTTTGCCTCTTCGTGTGCCCGCTTTACGATGTTTCTATCCACAGAAGGTAGAAAATTGCTACTCATAATATTATCTTTACCGCGATGAAAAGTACATTAATTACCATACCAAACCAATATCGAAAAGTTATTTTTGTCGTTTTATTGCTTGTCTGTATCATTTTTCCGCTGGAATCATCGGATAAGATGCCGCTGCATGTTAGTGCTCCTATAGCATTACTGATGGGGCTTTTGGTGGCTTTTGTCATGGGGCATCCTTTCATTTCTATTAATAAAAAGGCAACCACTATATTGTTACAGACATCTGTAGTGTTGCTGGGTTTCCAAACCGACCTGGAGCATGCTATGGAGGCAGGCGGTAGAGGTCTTGTGTTTACTATCGGTACTATAGCTCTTACACTTATTGCAGGCTACTTTATAGGTAAGTGGTTGAAGATAGATCAGAAGACATCTTACCTGATATCTAACGGTACTGCTATCTGCGGTGGCAGCGCCATAGCTGCGGTGGCTCCGGTCATCAATGCCGATGATAATCAGATTAGTGTTTCGCTGGGTACTGTATTCATTCTTAATTCTATTGCCCTGCTCATTTTTCCGCAGATCGGGCATTTTTTGCAAATGACGGCGGAGCAATTTGGCACTTGGTGCGCTATCGCCATACACGACACCAGTTCGGTGGTAGGTGCTGCCAGCAGTTATATTCCCTTATCAGGTAGTAAAGATCCTGCCGGGGACATGCATAAGGCACTGGCACTGGCTACGACCATCAAGTTGGAACGGGCCTTATGGATCATCCCTATTACCCTGGTGACAGCTTATTTTCAAAAAAACACCGGCAAAAAGATAAAGCTGCCTTACTTTATATTTTATTTTATCATTGCCATACTCGTCTTCACCTATCTGCCGCGCGTCATACCGGCCTTGAATACCAAATTTGATGTGCACGCACCTTTTGGCAATGGTCCTAAGACCTTGTTTGGTTACCTGTATCTGATCGGTAAGAAAGGGCTTGTGGTCACGCTATTTCTGATAGGCTCAGGTCTATCTCTATCTACCATCCGTAAAGTGGGCATCCGGCCCATACTTCAGGGGGTATTATTATGGCTGCTTATTGGTGGCGCTTCCCTGTTAGTAATTAAGGGAGTATTGTAATATATCACATGCGAATATGTGTGGATAAGAGGCGTTTTTTTACGTTTTTTTAGGCGTTTACATTTGTATTTCGGTGGAACAACCTTACCTTTGCGCAAAATTTCACAGCAATTCAATTTTTTTTATACAATAACTTATGTCGAACGTAGGTAAAATCAAACAAATCATTGGGCCGGTAGTGGACGTTTATTTTGGTGGTGGCAGCAAGCTTCCGGAAATATTCAACGCCCTTGAACTGACCCGTGAGAACGGTGATAAACTGGTACTGGAAGTACAGCAGCATTTAGGTGAGGACAGCGTTCGTGCTGTTGCAATGGATGGTACTGAAGGTCTGGTACGCGGTACTGAAGTAAGGGACACAGGTAAAGCAATAGCTATGCCGATAGGTGATCAGATCAATGGTCGCTTGTTCAATGTAACAGGCGATGCTATCGACGGTCTTCCAGCCCCTGATAAAACAGGTGCACGTCCGATTCATAATAAACCACCTAAGTTTGAAAATCTAAGTACTTCTTCTGAGATACTTTTCACAGGTATCAAAGTCATCGACCTTATCGAGCCTTATGCAAAGGGTGGTAAGATTGGCCTTTTTGGTGGTGCCGGAGTAGGTAAGACGGTATTGATCCAGGAGCTGATCAACAACATCGCTAAGGCTTATGCAGGTCTTTCTGTATTTGCCGGCGTGGGTGAGCGTACTCGTGAGGGTAATGACCTGATGCGTGAAATGATCGAGGCTGGTATCGTAAAGTATGGTTCTAAATTCCTCCATAGCATGGAAGAAGGCGGTTGGGACCTTTCGACAGTTGATCTTAATGAACTTAAAGATAGTAAGGCGACATTCGTGTTCGGACAGATGAATGAGCCGCCGGGAGCACGTGCACGTGTGGCACTTTCTGGTCTCACAGTTGCGGAATATTTCCGTGATGGTGATGGTACAGGCAAAGGAAAGGATATCCTTTTCTTCGTAGATAACATCTTCCGTTTCACTCAGGCAGGTTCTGAGGTATCAGCATTGCTTGGCCGTATGCCATCAGCGGTGGGTTACCAGCCAACACTTGCTACTGAGATGGGTCTGATGCAGGAGCGTATCACTTCTACCAAGAATGGTTCGATCACTTCGGTTCAGGCGGTATATGTACCTGCGGATGACCTTACAGATCCGGCTCCGGCTACTACTTTCGCTCACCTTGATGCGACAACGGTATTGGATCGTAAGATCGCTGACCTTGGTATCTATCCTGCTGTTAACCCGCTCGAGTCCACTTCACGTATCCTTAGCCCTGCCATCGTTGGTGACGTACATTATGACTGTGCTAACCGTGTAAAGCTGATCTTACAGCGCTATAAGGAGCTGCAGGACATCATCGCTATCCTCGGTATGGATGAGTTGAGTGAAGAAGATAAGATGACCGTACAGCGTGCCCGTAAAGTACAGCGTTTCCTGTCACAGCCATTCCATGTGGCTGAGGCATTTACCGGACTTAAGGGTGTATTGGTACCGATCGAAGAAACAATCCGTGGTTTCAATATGATCATGGACGGTGAAGTAGATGAGTATCCTGAAGCATCTTTCAACCTGGTAGGTAGCATCGATGATGCTATAGCTAAGGGTAAGAAGCTTATGGAACAAGCGAAGAACTAAGGATTTATTGTAAGGACCAGAATGAGAAAAGGAGATCACATCAATAATTCATGCGGTTGTTTTTACATTTCATGTTTTTGAGCTTCAATTTTTAATTTTTAATTTTTCCAAGTGCAATTAGAAATATTAACACCCGAACATAAAGTTTTCAGCGGCAATGTCTATGGTATTCAGTTACCAGGTACCGGCGGCTCTTTCGAAATACTGGAAAAGCACGCACCGATGATAGCCTCACTGGGTAAGGGTAGAATGAAAGTACTGAAAGATAAGAACAGCACTGAAATGTATGAGATATCTGCGGGCTTCGTAGAGGTGATCAACAATAAGGTGAGTGTACTGGTCGAGGACGCTACTGCGCTGGCTTAATCGTTCAAATAATTGTATTCAACGTCCCTTCTTGCTTGCAGGAAGGGACGTTTTTTATGCTCGTATTTGCACTTAACATTTTAAAAATTATCTTTACAAAAATTTATATAATGATGAAATTTGTAAAGTTAGCTGCATGCATCCTTGCCGTCACAGCCATCACTTCTACTAATACATTTGCACAGAAATGCCATTTTGATGTAGATAAAAAGGACGATTTCAGTGGCGAGCATGTGCGCAACGTCAGGGTTAAGGTTGGTACGTTTTTCTACGCTTGGTGGGTACTTTTGGAGCAAAAAGGACCAAAATATTTCATCACAGTACAATCAGCAACGACAGGTAAGGTAGACAATGTTATCCCTAAGGGTTCAAAAGTGCTCTTTAAATTGGATAACGGAAAAGTAGTGGAAATGATCGTGAGCGATGAGTGTGTACCCGCCTTCAGCGTACAAAGCAATACCATAGTAACAACATGGTTGCCTAAGGGCGAAGTGTCAAAGGATATTATGAAACAACTTAGCGAATCACCTACCACCATGATAAGAATGAATATTGGTGGTAAGGACTTCGACTCTCCGGGTGCATCAGGTAAAGAAGGCAGGAAAATGGCAGAATCTGCAGCATGTTTGTTGCAGGATTAATCCGTCACGCCATGCCACAAAATATTAGTAAACATCCCGTAGTGGCCTAGCCACTACGGGATGTTTACATTATGCCACTGCAGTAAAATAATTGGTATTAATTCAACCTCGTCAAAATAAACGTATTGGAATCTGTCTGATACCCTGAACAGTAAAGAGGGCAATCTGTTTCATTCACATAGCCGGTAATGTTGTCGGTCGTAAAAGAAAAGATGCCAATTCTTACATTACCTAGTCCTAAAGCAGATCCTGTATTGCTGTACAACATTTGCTGTTCATCAAGGGCAAACTTGCTGCCGGTGATGATCCCCGTAAATTCCAGTGGGAAGGCAAGTGCTGGGGCAGGCAGCCCGCAATTGCTGCCAATTATTGTTTGTCCAGATGAGGATAAGAGCGTTTCCTCTATGCTTACAGCACTATCTCCAATGGCAGTTATCTGCCAGTTCACCTTCATGGTAAATGAACTATATCGTACATAGCTACCACATCCATCGCTCATATAATAAAAAGTGACCGGATTTGGTGTGGACCAGTTTCCTGCAAGTTTGCGTGCGGGTGTAAGGGGAGTAGAAGGTTTTTCGCAACCAAAAGAAAAAATGCAAACGAAAAAAGCTAGTGCTAAGTTTTTCATATCAACGCATTTAGTGGTTAAAGAACTATTCTACATAAAATTAGGATTATTATATGATTTATTAAAAATATTTAAGGGATTGAATAGATCTGTTTATTAGTAATAGTGTATGATATCTTAGTTCCTAGAGTCTGCAATGATCTCTTCAACAAGTTGCTCCACCATAAGTGGTTTTTCAAAATACTTGACCACCTGTTTGATATCGATATCCCTGTTTTGTGCTTTTGCAGTAAAAGCGCTTTTTGTGTTGCAGGAGAGGATGAATATTTTAATGTGACTGAGACTTTCGTCTCTGCTAACGTGTTCTATAAACGAGTATCCATCCATTACCGGCAGGTTGAGATCAAGAACTATATAAGAGATGTTCTTTTCCTTTTTTAGCAACTCAAGGCCCTGTGCTCCATTTTCCGCCTCATGGGTTGTTACATCATGTCTGCTTAGTAATTTCCTTAGGATCAGTTGATTAATTATGTCATCTTCTATAATAAGTATTTCTGTGTTCATTTGTGGATGTGCTGTGGTCGCCTTTAAAGTTATGAATTGAGTTGGGCGGGTATAAACTCACAGGTAGCTGCTAATGTAGGAAAGAAAAGAGAAAAGACTGCGGTTGCGGGCCAAATAAAAAAATAAAAAACAGTGGATCAATACTTGGTGTATTATTCGCAAATAAAAGATGCCCCCGCATGGCGGGGGCATCTTAACCAATGTATGTAATAATTTTAGAAGCGCTCGAGTCCGCTGAAATAGAAATTACCCTCTATTGCTGCGTTCTCATCGCTATCAGAGCCGTGAACGGCATTCTCACCGATAGACTTAGCATATTTCTTGCGGATCGTACCTTCCTCAGCCTGGGCAGGGTTAGTAGCGCCTATCAGTGTACGGAAGTCAGCTACAGCATTTTCTTTTTCAAGAATAGCCGCTACTATAGGTCCGCTACTCATAAATTCAGTCAGTTCGCCATAGAACGGGCGGCCGGCATGTACCTCATAAAATTTTTCAGCTTGCTGCTTGCTTATCTGCAGGTATTTCATAGCTACTATCCTGAAGCCACCAGCGTTGATCATTTGTAAAATGTTACCAATGTTCCCGGCTTTCACTGCATCCGGCTTGATCATTGTAAATGTACGGTTAGACATAATTATTTATATTGAATTTGCGCGGCAAAGGTAACACAATGCCTAAATTCAATTGTTAAAATTGGACTAAAGACGACAATTGGTAAGGTGCAAAATGGTTGGCAACAAAAAATATCTGGATATTGTTTAATAAAGTTGAATTTTCTATTTTTGTAAAAATATATCCATATGAAAAAGAATTTCTTAGCATTTCTTGCTTTCCTTTCGTTAGGTTTGTCCTACCATGCAAACGCTCAATTGATAGCAAACACAGTAGTTTGCTCGACGGGAGTTGCCGGTTATTCAGGCGATAATGGCCCTGCTATTCTGGCAAAAATGAACGGACCCATTTATATCAATGCCGATGGTTACGGTGCCTATTATGTATCAGATGCTGTAAATAATGTTGTTCGTAAGGTTGATGCTTTTGGCATCATTACAACCTTTGCAGGGAACGGCACAGCGGGTTTCAGTGGAGATACCGGTCCAGCCACGGCTGCATCGGTAAATTATGTGGCTGGGATGGCTATTGATGCGGTCGGTAATGTATATCTGAGCGATAGGGCTAACAACCGGATAAGAAAGGTAAGTACCTCCGGTGTCATTACTACTTTTGCGGGTACAGGAGCTGCTGCTACTTCGGGCGATGGTGGACCCGCCACCGCGGCCTCATTTAATGCACCTTACGGCATCAGTTTTGATACTTCAGGTAACTTATATGTAGTGGAACAGGACGGTGGCGTTATTCGCAAAATTTCACCGGCAGGTATTGTTTCTCCTTTTGCAGGTGATGGCGGATTTGGTTTTGGCGGTGATAGTGGGCCGGCGACAGTTGCAACATTTCATAGCCCTCAATGCATATACGTTTCCCATGCCGGTGATGTTTATCTGAACGATCAAGGTAATCATCGCTTACGGAAGATCAGTAGTACAGGAATTATTACTACAATAGCTGGCGATGGCTCGGTAGGGTATGGTGGTGATGGGGGGCCTTCGACAGCGGCAGTTGTCAACCTGATGGGAGATATTACTATGGATGCTGCCGGAACGCTTTATTTCAGTGATGATTATGGTGACAGGTTAAGACAAATATCAACCTCGGGCATCATTAATACCTTTGCGGGTAACGGTATTGGGGGACATACAGGCGATGGGGGCTTAGCTACTTCTGCTCAATTTGACTGGCCAAATGGTCTTACCATGTCTTGCGGGGGTGTATTGCTGACCTGTGAGATAAATAACAACGACGTAAGAAGAATAGGCCCGGCCAATGAACACCCTCATTTCATAACCCCGGCCGACACATTGCATCCATGTGTTGATTTTATCATCAACTCATTGGACACTTTATTAGGAATACAAGATACCGATGCTTGTCAGGGATTGTCATGGACAATACTTTCAGCCCCTGCTCATGGTGTTGTTACAGGATTGCCTGCAAGAACGATGTCAACAGGAGGTATTACTTATCCTTCAGGAGTAATTTACACACCTGTTGTTTATTTCACGGGTATAGATTCATTTACCGTTGTCGTATTCGACGGTGTTGATACCAGCATGCGCAAAATTTATGTAAATGCGTCATCTTGTCCTACGGGAGTAGCTAATGTAACCGGTGTAGAACAGCAAATGACTGTTATGCCCAACCCATCGCAGGGTACATTCAGTCTTGTCCTCACCTCTTCTGATGCATTTACTGGAGAGGCAATCGTCACTAACATGACGGGGCAGAGGGTAGCCGCTTTTGCGGTATCCTCTAATAAGGATAATGACATTCACCTTACTGCTCCATCGGGTGTTTACTTTATTACGGTGAATACACCTGCAGGGTCAATGACGCAAAAAATATTGATTGCACAATAGTCATAAAAGGATTGTCGAAAAAAGGGATGCCGGACAAGGCATCCCTTTTTCATATAACGGTTGCTTAATTTCGCAATTGGGTCATTTTTACCTACCTTTGCACTCTTTTATATAGAAAAACATAATGCGGTCCATACAAGACGCTTTCCCATTACTGCAAGCACCCAGGAAGATATTCATCACCACCCATCACAAACCCGATGGTGATGCTATAGGCAGCATGTTGGGACTTTATCATTACCTGGTAAAGAAGGGCCACAAAGTTACCCCCGTTTCTCCTGGTGAAATACCCGATTTTCTGGAGTGGATGCCTGGTGTAGAAAACATGCTTAATTATGAATTTCAACCAAAAGATTCATTGAAAGCACTTGAAGAGGCAGACCTTATTTTTTGTCTGGATTTCAACGACTACAGCCGCACGAAGCATCTTACACAGCTTCTTGAAGAAGCTAAGCAACCTAAGATACTTATAGACCACCACCTGTTTCCTAAACCTGTTTGGGATTATGGGATGAGCATACCTGAGAAGAGCAGCACCTGTGAGATGGTCTATGACTTTATTAATTTGTGCGGCGATAATGCATTGCTCGACCTTGATATTGCGGCGTGCCTGTATACAGGTGTGATGACAGACACAGGATCATTTAAGTTCCCTGTCACCAGTGCCAGCGTGCACAGCATGGTTGCCGATCTTAAACGTCTGGGGCTGGATCATACACGTATTCACGAGTATATTTATGATTCATGGACGGAGGGGCGCATGCGTTTTCTGGGGTATGTGCTCATAGAGAAAATGGAGGTGTTCCCTAAGTTCAATTCTGCATTGATTACTTTATCTAAGAAAGATATGGGCACATTTAATGTTCAGAGTGGTGATAGTGAGGGGTTGGTCAACTACCCGCTGAGTATAGGAAAAATAAGGTTTGCAACCCTGATCACGGAGCGCAATGATGAGGTAAAGCTCTCTTTCAGAAGCAAGGGGGATTTCGATGTAAGTGCTTTCAGCAGACAATATTTTGAAGGCGGAGGCCACTTTAATGCCTCTGGCGGACGTAGTAAAACATCTTTTATAGAAACAATTGCATATTTTAAGCAAATTTTGTCCGATATTCACCCCCGATAAATAAAAAATAAAACCAATAAATATATAAAAAGTAAACAAACAGACATGATAAAGAGGATTTTACCAATAGCGTTGATAGGCGCTGTGATCTTAGGAACTACCGGCTGTCAGAGTGGTTCAGGTTTTAAAAAAGCGAATGGTGTTGAGTACAAGATCATTAAAGATGCTCCGGGCAAGAATGTAATGCCGGGTGATGTAATGGAACTCAACATTGTATGGAAAGTAGGTAAGAATGACGGTAAGTCAAAAGATAGCGTAATTATCGATTCTCGTAAGATGAACGGTGGTAAACCTATTCAGATGCCATTGACAGAACCTAAATTCAGGGGCGACCTCGTTAGCGGTCTTGCCATGTTGTCTCAGGGCGACAGCGCGATCATTCGTGTATCTTTCGATTCGCTGAAGGCTGCACTGAAAGGTCAGCAAATGCCTCCTTTTGCTAAGGCTGGTGACTATTTCGTTTATGAAGTATCAATGGTCTCCGTAAAGTCGAAAGCTGATTACGAAAACGAAATGAAGCAGAAGACTATGCAGCTGACACAGGCTGACGATAAGACCCTGCAGGACTATTTCGCTAAGAACAACATCAAAGCTGAGAAAACATCGAGCGGACTGTACTACACAATACAGAAAGAAGGAACCGGTGACAAAATAGCCGCAGGTCAGATGGCAAGCCTCATGTACACCGGCAAATTACTGGATGGTACTGAGTTCGATTCTAACAAAGGAAAGGACGCACTGAAAGTGAAGGCTGGTGCTGGTTCTGTTATCCCTGGGTTCGACGAAGGTATCATGCTGCTGAAAAAGGGTACTAAGGCAACTTTATACATTCCTTCGGCTCTGGCATATGGCGAACATTCACCAGCGCCTAGCATGCCACCTAACTCCATCCTTATTTTTGAACTGGAAGTATCGGATGTGAAAGCGGCCGATATGAAATAACACTAACAGGTCTTTTGCACAATGGTCATTTACTCAGGTAAATGACCATTGTGGATTAAAGGAGATAAATATTCAGCTTTATTCAAAATAACAATTTCAGATATCATGAAAAGAATTGCCCTAATATTTTCTGCATTTGCCTGCGTAATGGCAATGCCGGCAATGGCTCAAAAGAAAGCGCCTGCTAAGGCCGCTGCTCCTAAGTCGGCAGCATCGCCTAAAGGCGAAAAAATGGCTGATGGCTTCATCAAATTGCCTAGCGGCCTCCAGTACAAGATCATTAAGCACGGTACAGGTAAAAAACACCCCGCATTGGGCGACCATCTGGAAATGAACATACATGTGCAGGTTAAAGACAGCACACTGTTCGATTCACGCAAGATGAACAATAACAAGCCGGTACCATTCCAGGTGCAGCCACCTAACTTTAAGGGAGATCCTATCGAAGGCTTTATGCTGCTGGTAGCTGGTGACAGCGCCCTCATGAGGTTGCCGGTTGACTCTATCAAGGCACAGGGTAAGCCAATGATGCCGGGTATGAAGGAAGGCGATATGCTGCAGTATCAGGTGGTGCTGGTTGCTGTGCAGACAGATGCCGAATACAAAAACGAAGCAGAAAAGAAAGGCCTGGAGCAGAAGATGAAAGATGAGGCTGCATTACAGGGCTACTTTAAGCAGAATAATATAAAGGCTACTAAAACAGCTTCTGGCCTCTATTACTCAATAGAGAAAGAGGGTAGCGGTGCGGTGATAGCACCGGGCAATACTGCAAGTGTGAACTATACAGGTAAATTACTGGGTGGTAAAACGTTTGACTCTAACACCGATCCTGAATTCAAGCATACGGAGCCATTGAAAGTGGAAGTAGGTAAGGGGCGCGTGATCAAAGGTTGGGACGAAGGTCTTGCCCTGTTGAAGAAAGGCTCAAAAGCTACTTTCTATATCCCTTCCGGTTTAGCTTATGGTTCACAGGACAGAAGCCCTTCTATTCCGGCTAACTCTATCCTCGTATTCGACGTAGAGATAATGGATGTGCTTACAGCCGATCAGTTGGCTAAAGAACAGCAGGATGCCGCCAGGAAACAACAAGCTGACGCTGCCGGTCAGGTAGCTAAGGATGATGCGTTGCTGCAGGATTATTTTGCAAAAAATGGTATCAAGGCGAAGAAAACAGCCTCAGGCCTTTACTATCGTGTCACACAGGAAGGCACCGGTGAAAAACCTGTTGCCGGTGATAAAGTATCTGTTAACTATACCGGTATGACCATGGATGGCAAGAAATTCGATTCTAACGTAGATCCTGATTTCAAGCACGTTCAGCCATTCTCTTTTGCACTGGGCAAAGGCCAGGTCATCAAGGGTTGGGATGAAGGTATAGGCCAGCTCAATAAGGGTAGCAAGGCTACATTATACATTCCTTCAGGTCTGGCTTACGGTGCTCATAGCCCTAGTCCTTTGATTCCTGCAAATGGAGTGCTTATATTTGATGTCGAGTTAACCGACATTCAAAAATGAGAACAACATTAAAATATAGCTTGATAATGATGTGGTATTTGCTCTCAGCAAATACCACATTTGCTTTTACCCATGCCGATACGCTTCGCGGCAGCAATGGAAGAGGCCGCGCATGGTGGGATGTAAAAAAATATGACTTGAAAGTACTTTTTGATACTGGTGCTAAAAGCATTTCGGGAGTTAATACGATAGAATTTTCTGTTATTGCGAAGATGACGGACTCTATGCAAATAGACTTGCAAGAGCCAATGCAGATAGATAGTGCATATTTTCAAGAGGAATATTATGAAAAAACTATTAACAATACTGAGCCTACATTAAGTGTTTTTCAACTAGTTGCGAAGAAAATAGATGTCAAAAAGGATGGTAATGTTTGGTGGTTGATAAATGATTTCAACAGGCGGAATACTACAAAATTCGATAGCCTGACAGCTAGAAGACTCATAATATACTATCATGGCTCTCCCCGTAAGGCAATAAACCCTCCATGGGACGGCGGCTTTAGTTGGAAAACAGATAGCACGGGTAAACCATGGATAGCTGTTTCGTGTCAGGGATTGGGAGCCAGTGTGTGGTGGCCGTGTAAAGATGCACAATGGGATGAGCCTGACCACGGAATGGATGTCACGTTAGATATACCTGAAGGCTTATCTGCTATTAGTAACGGGAGGCTATTTAATGATGAACACACGACAGTATGGCATTGGCTTGTAGAAAATCCCATCAACAACTACGACGTCACTTTCTACATAGGTGACTATGTGCACTGGCACGATACACTTGCAGGGGAGAAGGGCACGCTGGATCTTGACTACTGGGTGTTGCGCTATAACGAAGAAAGAGCGCGCAAACAATTCAGTGTAGTAAAGCAGATGATACACTGCTTTGAATACTGGATGGGGCCATACCCTTTTTATGAGGATGGTTATAAATTGGTGGAGGCACCCTACCTGGGCATGGAGCATCAGAGCGCGGTGGCCTATGGCAATAAGTACAAGATGGGCTATATGGGCTTCGATCGCACAGGCACTGGCGTGGGTATGAACTTTGACTATATCATCGTGCATGAGAGCGGGCACGAATGGTTTGGTAATAACATCACTGCAAAAGATATTGCCGATAACTGGGTGCACGAGGGCATTACCACCTATTCTGAAACACTCTTTGCAGAATGCCTGCTGGGCAAAGAAAAAGCGCAGCAGTACTGCCGCGGCGAATGGCGCAATGTAGAGAACGACAAGCCGATAATAGGCCAGTATGGCGTGAATGAAGAAGGCTCTAACGATATGTACGATAAAGGTTCTGCCATGATGTACATGATACGCGTAATGACCAATGATGATGAAAAATTCAGACAAATGCTGCGCGGCCTGGGCAAGGAGTTTTACCACCAGACAGTGACCACTAAACAAATAGAGGACTACATAGCACTCCATACGGGGCTTGACCTTACCGCATTCTTCGATCAGTACCTGCGCAACAAGGAAACACCCAAACTGGAGTATAAATTCAAGAAGAAGAAGCTCTATTACCGCTTCACCAATACCATACCGGGCTTTACATTACCACTTACTTTTACCGGCGGACAAACAACTAAGTCTATCAGCCCGACGTCGGAATGGCAACACATCAAGTGGAAAGATGATCATTACCTCAACTTCACTAAAGACTATCTGTTTAAGGTGAAAAGCGGACACTAAAATTTATACCCTTATGAAATACTCCCTTTTGCTCGTTTGTTTGTTGTTATCGTCTATGGCTTTTGGTCAAACGTCTAAGGTATATTTTGATAGACTTGAAAAAAAGTGTGTTCAGGATTCGGCGTCATTTTATCGCAATTATACTTTGCAACCTGATGGACGATACAAGGTGGAGCAACGAACTTTTCCGGGAGATACATTGGTCTTAACAGGGTTTTACAGAACTATGGACTCAGAGTCAAAAGCCGGATATTTTATATGCTATAAAAAAGATGGTTTTGTGAGTATGGAGGGTAATTATCGTGACAACCTGCGTGTAGGCGAATGGAAGTATTATTACGACAGTGCCAGGCTGCAAGCTACCATTCAATATCGAAAGGGGCTGACAGATGGTGAATTGACCACTTATTATAAAAGCGGGAAAAGGAAGAGGGTTGAAATAGATAGCTGCGGACAAACTACTGCTGGAGCTTGTTTTGATGAAGAAGGTAATGCTATCAAGTTTACTCCCTATGAGATACAGCCGGAGCCTACGTTTTCAATGCCCCTATTCTTACAGCATAATCTCGTTTATCCGGTCAAGGCACGCGAAGCCGGAATAATGGGGAGAGTAATTGTGCAGTTTGTTATTACCCCAACCGGCCAGATCACGGATGTTAAGGTGGTTAAAAGCGTTAATAAATGGCTTGACGCTGAGGCTGTAAGGTGTCTTAGCACAATGCCGCCCTGGCGCCCCGGTACTCAGGATGATGTGCCGGTGCCGGTATATTTCACACAGCCTATTAGCTTTATACTGGACTAATTTCGCCCGAAGGCCTTACTCGCGAAAATCCGGACATTTAATTTGGATTAATAGATATATTCCAATTTATTTGACAAAATAGTCCTATCTTAGCCTTGTTGAAGGCTAAAAGCGACATATTTCAGAACACTACAGGCGTAAACAAGCAGCCTCTTGTCATGTATATTGACATGAACTCCTATTTTGCCAGTTGCGAACAGCAGCGCCACCCCGAACTGCGGGACAAGCCGCTTGGGGTAATCACCTACGATAGCCCCAACGCCGCAGTTATAGCTGCTTCTATAGAGGCCAAAAGATTGGGTGTTAAATCAGGTATGCGGCTGAGCGATTGCCGGCTGCTCTGTCCGCACATGCTCACTACCACCACGCACCCGGCATGGTACCGGCAGATACATGTAGATGTCATGGCCATACTGCATACGTATTGCGACGATGTGATACCAAAGAGCATAGATGAGGCCGTGATGAATTTTCATTCCTATCGGTTCGTCTATAACGATTTGCATGAGGTAGCGCGGAAGATTAAGGCCGACATTGCCGCTAAATACGATTACCTCACCTGCTCTATTGGTATTGCGCCTAACTCCTTCCTGGCCAAGGTGGGTACCGAGTTACAAAAGCCCGACGGTCTGGTAGAGATCAATGAAGATAATATTGATGAGCGTCTTGGCCGCATGCAGCTTACCGATCTGCCGGGCATAGCCAGCCGCAACGAGCGTCGCCTGAAGATGATAGGCATCAACACGCCCGTGCAAATGCGGCATACATCGCCTGCACTGCTGCGCAAGGCTTTCGGCGGTGTGGTGGGCGACTACTGGCACCGTCGCCTCAACTTTGGCGAGGTAGATATGTATAGCAAGGCGGAGAACCGAACCATGAGCGCTACACGCACCATGAGCTCACAGCAGAGCAGCGACCCGCAGGCACTGGAGTCCATGATCATTTCGTTGTGTACGCGATTGGAGCAGCGCATGGTCAAGGGGGGCTTATTTTGCAAAGAGGTCTATTTCTCTATACGCTACAGGGACAATACGAATTGGGAAACTACGATAAAGCTGTCCGACCCGCTGCAGGACGCTATGGAAATGCGCAGCTACATCAAGGCCCGCATAAGTGACTTTGAGCAATCGCGCAAACTGCCCACATTGCTTACCGACAAGGTCACTAACCTCACAGTAGCCATACAGTCGTTCGTTAAAGATAATGTCATGCAGTACAGCCTGTTCGATAACCGCATGAAGAAGGATACCGTGCGCAAGGTGATGTACCAGATAAAAGATATGTTCGAACAAAAGAATATTGTGAGGAGAGGCAGCGAGCTGTTCAACCCTTATGTGATGAAAGATGCAGTAGGCTTTGGCTCGGTAAGAGACCTTGGTGTGAATAAAGAAGGAGCGGTTAAGAACGCCTTCTTACTGGAAGAAGATGCGATGAAAGGCGAGCAACGACAAATAGTGATAAGGCGCAAAGCCGCAGCGCCACCACCGAAGGATGATGATGAGATATACTACGAATTTGAGGGGCCAACCTATACAGATATTACAGATTAAGGCAAAAATAAAAAGTCAAAGCCCGGATATGCTTTGATAGATACATAAACCAACAGCACACGTTTTTTACTTTTTAATATTTGCTTTTTAATTTTTCAAGATGGTCAACCAGGAAGCGAACGAACGATTGGAGAAGGGTAGGGGAGCACAGTACAACCCGAAGAACAGGTTTCTGAAGGGGGCATATACGCAGGAGCATATAGAGGGTATTGACGACTGGGAGGAGGAAGATCGCAAGACGGAGTATATAGTTGACGATAGCAAGACCCTGGTCAATAAAGTCACCAGTCCGGATGTGGGTATGCTGTACTCTGCCAACCCCTACCAGGGCTGCGAGCATGGCTGCATCTATTGCTATGCCCGCAACAGCCACGAATACTGGGGCTATAGTGCCGGGCTTGACTTTGAGAGCCGTATCGTAGTGAAGAAAAATGCTCCTGCATTGCTGCGTAAGTTTTTTGAGAACAAGAACTGGGAGCCTGCCGTAATATCACTGTCCGGCAATACAGATTGTTATCAGCCTATAGAGCGCAAGATGCGCATCACCCGTGCCCTGCTGGAGATATGCCTGGAATATAAAAACCCTGTAGGCCTGCTCACTAAAAATGCCCTTGTGTTGCGCGATATGGATATTATACAGGAACTGGCGAGGCACAAACTGGTCAGGGTATTTTCTTCCATCACCTCTATGGATGAAGACCTGCGCCGCAAGCTGGAGCCCCGCACAGCGTCTTACAAGTCGCGGCTCAAGGTAGTGGAGACCTTTGCCAAGGCAGGCGTGCCCACCGGCATCATGAATGCACCACTCATCCCCGGCCTTAATGATATGCACATACACGATGTGTTGAAGGCTGCCAGCGAGGCCGGTGCCAAATGGGCCGGCTACACGGTTGTGCGCCTCAATGGTGCTATAGGCCCTTTGTTTCACGATTGGCTGCATAAAGCCTTCCCCGACAGGGCCGAAAAAGTGTGGAGGCAGATAAGCGATTGCCACGACGGTCAGGTAAACGACAGCCGCTTTGGCAATAGGATGCGGGGCGATGGAAAATTCGCAGAGCTCATCAAGACCCAGTTTTCACTTTATTGCCGCAAATACCACCTGAACGAGGAGACCATAGAATGGAATACCGCTGATTTTCAGCGGCCTAATAAAAATAGGCAGATGGAATTGTTTTAGGCTTATGCTCAGTTTGTTACATATGCAACTAAAATGAGTCGGCGTCAGGATAAATTTCTTAACTTTTGTTTCAAAACGGGCTCTTCCTATATCGGTGAATTGTTGGCAGGCAAATCGTTTGGTACCTCTGTTGTATAGGTTTCTTCGGCTACATCACCCTTCCCAACAGCAACTGGCACAGGGCGCCCTTTTAGCTTCAGTTGGCTTATCTTTGGTACATGCCGGATATTGAGATCATCATATTCCTTTTGGTAGTACTTGTGGCGTTTTCGGCTATAGTGGAGAAGCTGAAGATACCGCAGTCTATTATGCTGGTAGTCGCTGGTCTCATCATTGGGTTTACACCTCAGTTGCCGGATGTTGATCTGAAGCCGGATACCGTCTTTGTCTTATTTTCCTCCCACCACTGCTGTTCACCGCATCATGGAAGTTGTCCTGGCATGACTTCAAGGCAGAACGCAGGCCGATCATTTCATTAGCCACCGGGCTGGTTTTCTTCACCACTATCGCTACGGCGGCAGTGGCTCACTATTTCATTCCGGGTTTTTCCTGGCAGTTGGGCTTTGTATTGGGTGCAGTCATTTCTCCACCCGATGCTATGGCCGCTACTTCTATCACTAAGGGGCTTAACCTTAATAAGCGCGTAGTCACTATTCTGGAGGGCGAAAGCCTCTTCAACGATGCGTCTGCGCTGGTTGCATATCGCTATGCCATAGCAGCCATGGTAGCTGGCGGGTTCGTATTGTGGCAGGCGAGTCTTCAGTTTGTATGGGTGGCTTTAGGCGGCATAGCGGTTGGCTTGCTCATAGGCTGGGGGCTGTTATTTGCTCAAAAGCGGGTCAATAATAATGCCACGCTGGAGGTGGCACTTACCTTGCTTACGCCTTATGTGGCCTACCTCCTGACAGAGCATTTCCATCTATCCGGTGTTATGGCAGTAGTTGCCGCCGGGTTGTTCATCTCTTTTAAGTCGCCTGAAGCATTCTCGTTTCAGACAAGAATGCAGGCCAGCTATTTTTGGGAAACGATCGAATTTCTCTTGAATGGTTTCGTATTCATTCTCATAGGCATGCAGTTGCCGGTCATCATGGCCAATATTGAGAAAGATTCGCTCACTCACGCACTTGGCTATGGATTATTAATAACAGCAGTTGCCGTAGTGGTGCGCATACTATGGGTATTTCCCGGGGCATATATACCCATGTGGCTCAGTAAAAAAAGCAGGAAACCGAGGGCTAATATCGATTGGCGGTATGTCACCATTATTTCCTGGACAGGTATGCGTGGTGTTGTCTCACTGGCCTCTGCATTGGCTATTCCGCTCACTTTGCAGAACGGCAGCGCGTTTCCTGAGCGCAACATGATCCTGTTCATCACGTTCTGCGTCATTTTTTTTACATTGGTTGTCCAGGGCCTGTCGTTACCCTTGCTCATCAGGCTATTGAAGGTATCCCCCGATGTGGCCAAAGAGCTGCAGGAGGAAAATATTATCCGAAGGCAAATGGCTGTTAGTGCGCTCAACTTCATCGAAGAAAGTATTGATAAAATGGAACTGGAAGAGGATACCATAAATAAGCTTAAAGAAAAATACCACATCAGGGCCAGGTTGGCATCAGAAAAGACGCCGCGTAATGTTACAGCCTTCAATAATGCCAGTGCTGTGTTCAGGCAATACACACAGATGCAGAAGACCTTGCTTGATTATGAGCGGGCACTGCTGGTGCAGATGCATAAAGACGATTCGGCAGGGAGCGAGATATTGAAAAAGTTAGAGTATGAATTGGATATTGAAGAATCACGGCTGAAGGAGCAGTTAAAACGCATTAAATAGCCGGTAATGATCTTTGTCACGCCATCTTACACCGTTCATGCTTATCTTAGTGCATCTTTTACTTAAGGCGCTGGCACAACTTTATTGTAATTGATTATCAGCCATGGATTACAAAGATTATTACAAAGTATTAGGTGTAGCCAAGACGGCGACGCAGGAGGAAATAAAGAAAGTGTACCGCAAATTGGCGGTAAAATACCATCCTGACAAAAATCCCGGCGACAAAAAGGCGGAAGACCAATTCAAAGAGATCAATGAGGCCTATGACGTGCTGGGCGATGTGGAGAAGCGCAAGAAATACGACGAGATGGGCAGCAACTGGAATCAATATGCACAGCAAGGCGCGCGCGGTCAACAAGGATATGGAGGCGGATTCCAGGGCGATGAGGGCCAGTTTTCCGATTTCTTCGAGTCATTTTTTGGAGGCTCAGGCGGCGGTTTCGGCGGCGGGCGCGGGCGCAGCACTACGCGGGTAAAAGGGGAGGACTATAAAACAGAGACATCTCTTACTGTGGTGGAAGCCTTTTATGGCACCACGCGCGAGCTGAATATGGGCGACCATACGCTGAACCTGAAATTAAAGCCGGGCATTGCAGAAGGCCAGGTACTCAAGATGAAGGGCAAGGGTGGCGAAGGAAGAAATGGCGGTGCCGCCGGCGATCTGTACATCACTATTCATATTCTGCCGCACAACTTATATGAGCGCAAAGGCAATGACCTGCACGTAGAGCAAAAACTAGACCTGTACACAGCAGTACTGGGCGGTAAGTTGCAGGTACACATCATGGACAAAACCCTGAACATCAATATTCCTGCCGGCACAGACAGTGGTAAGGTATTTCGCCTGAAGGCCGCAGGCATGCCCTTATATGATACCCCCGAGCAGCGTGGTGATGCCTATGTAAAGGTGAACATATCAGTTCCCAAGGACCTCACAGAACAAGAGCTGGAACTGTTTAAACAGCTGGAGGCACTAAAACACTAACTAACATCAAAACTATCAGCGAAATCTATTAATCTGATAAATCTGCGATTCTGACAATTATATAATAATATCATCACTTACCCGTTATAGGCATAACCTATCTACCTGCTTTTGTGAAAGCAGTTGTCTGTATATCTGTATTTCTCAATAATTTACTTGAAATTGTATTGATGAGGATACCCGTTTTTCTTTCTATACTACTCAGCGTTTGCATTGCCTGTCATGTTCAGGCTCAATCTCAGGACATGACAAAGCGAATTGCACGGACGATCGATATTGCCGATACCGACCGTGTTGAGTCCTATCCTCCTCCAAGGCGGCAAGTGGAAGAAGAGCAGCCCATGGCTGCGCTGATCACAAGACTGGTACTGGATAAAAAGCTCATCGCTTATGCCGCGGATGACTACGCACTCGATAACGTGTACGACGCAGGACAGTTGAAAAAGGATATCGCCCCATGGCAGGATACGATACTGATCGAGGATTCAGCGATCGGGCAATTCCGTAACGACTATATGCTGCCGAACCTTGAAAAAGAGTGTATGAATACTACAGTATTTAAAGTGCTGGAGGAATGGTCTTTTGACAAAACAAGTGGTCGCACCTCTATCAGGGTACTCGCAATGGGGCCGCTGGTAGGTATTTACGAACCTAAATATGGCCATCGCAGAGGTACGCGCGTTATGTATTGGGTGAAATATGAAGACATCCATGATCTGCTGAAACAATACGAACAGCAAGACCCGGTGCGAAATATCCCTATGTTCATCTGGGATGACTATTTTAGTGAAGAAAATAAAAGTAACAGATAAGCATTTTAAAAAATAGGCCAATGAGAATCTCCATCCTTCTGATTGCAACCGCTGCGATATGCCTCAGTCACTCGCTGACAGCCCAGCAAAAAACAGTAAAATCTGCACCACAAGTAGTAGTTCCGGTAGCTAACGATGATGTTTGGACCCGCCGCGTATCTCGTCTCATCAGTATTGCCGATACCACAGACCTATCCAACCGTAAGCTGCGCCAGGAGGATAAGAGTGTACCCTTGTCTGAGATATTATGCAAGATGGTGGCAGAAGGCAAGGTAAAAGCATACACAGGGTATGACAGTCGTTTTGCTCAATTACTGACGAAACGTGAGATCTCGCAATTATTGACCCCGGCTCCGGATACCTTACAAATTGAGGACCCCGTTTCAGGCAAGATGATAAGAAAAATTGTCAAGAAGGATATACACTATGAAGATATAGTGAAGTTTCGTATCCTGGAAGAATGGACCTACAACAAAAGCACAGGTAACACCGCTATACAGATCATAGGCATAGCCCCTGTGCGTGATGTATATGGCGACAACGGCGACTACAGGGGCCACCAGTCGCTCTTCTGGTTAAAGTATGCAGATGTTCAATCCGTGCTGAAAAAATATGAAGAGCAGCATCCTGTAAAGAATATATCTATGGCTGTGTGGAATGATTATTTAGCCGAGACTAAATAGTATCTATGCGCTTTCCTATACTGATAATTACGCTCATTTGTTGCACTGCTTTGCACTGCAGTGCAGGCACCCAAGATAGTGTAATTACGAAGCGTATAACTAGGGTTGTCGATATAGATGATACAACAGGTTCGGACCATGAAAAACTAAGAAACGAAGATGGCGATTCGTTGATGTCGGAGAAGTTGTTGTTAACAAAGTTCTTTGTTCATGATTTGAAAGTCTATGCTGAAAAAGATATGACATTTATTCAACCACTAAGTCGTAACCAGATAGCGGATCTGTTAGTAGATGAACCTGATACTACGGAAATTGATGATCCTGTTACTGGGAATAAAATGATAAAAATAATACGAAGAGACCTTAATTTTCGCGACTTTACAAGGTTCAAGGTATTGGAGGAGTGGACTTTTTACATGCGTACCGGTCACACTAGTATTAAAATTATTGCATTGGAGCCAGTACGGCAACTGTATAATGGGCGCGGATTATTCAAAGGTTATAAGGGGTCATTTTGGTTTAAATATGATGATGTACAGGATGTTGTCAAGAGGTATGAGAAGGAACACCCCTCCAAAAATCTACCCCTCGCCATATGGGAAGATTATTTTAGTGAAGAAAATAAATAACTTTATCAAAACTGCACCATGACAGAAGTAAAAGGGGTAATAACAGAAAAGCATTATGCTACTTATCTCAGTGCCGGCAACAACCTGCTCACTGCTGATGAACGCGCAGAGAATGGCGGCACGGCAGCAGGCTTTACACCTACGGAATTGTTATGTTCCTCACTGGCTGCATGCACTTGCATCACCCTGCGCATGTACGCCGATAGAAAAACATTTCCGCTGGAGAAAGTAGAGACGCATGTGTCACTCACCCGGGATGCCGCAGCCAACATCACCAACATAGAACGCAATATATCGCTGGTCGGTGAGCTTACCGATGAGCAGAAGAACAGACTTATTGAAATAGCCAACAATTGCCCGATACACAAAATATTATCTAACCAGATCAGCATAAAGACCTCATAGCATGAGAGAAATAACCAAGAAATATACGAACGGAGAAGTGACTATAGTGTGGAAACCAGATGTGTGCATACACTCCACCATCTGCTGGAAGGGTGCACTCGGCCTTTCATCAGTATTTAACCCCGCAGAACGTCCATGGATCAAGCCAGAAGGTGCATCTACCGAAAAGATCGTCGAGCAGGTAAAAAAATGCCCTAGCGGTGCACTCAGTTTTTATATGAACGATGATGCAGAGCATATAGAAAGAGTAGATGCAGAGAGCATTGTAGAGGTGGTGCCCGATGGTCCGTTATTGGTTTACGGAAATATTACAATTAAAGACAAGGATGGCACCCAGACAAAGAAGAACAACGTCACCGCCCTTTGCCGTTGCGGCCAGTCCGCCAACAAACCCTACTGCGATGGTACCCACAAGAAAGTCGGATTCATAGGATAAAAGTCTGCTCACATAATAGCGTTGCCCGCAATCAGATCATTTAGACAAGATCTCTACGATCTTTCCTGCGCGACTGCGCAGACATTGATCTCCCTCGCCGCTTCAGGGAGAGGGCTGGGGTGAGGGTAGGTTCCCTCCCTGTTATTAATGCCATTGAGTCATTGAGCTATTGAGCCATTGGTCATTTAAGGAACGGGTCAACAAACCGCCTGTCGTAGATGAACGTTTTATCAGATAAGGTGGCGAGGAATGCCAGCAGGTCTTTTTTATCCTGCTCTGTAAGTACGCCTATTTTGTACACGTCTTTATCAGCTTTGCTGCAATAGCCGGCAGAGTTCCCGTAATGGTCTAATACATTGCGCAACTTGCGGTATCTCCCGTCATGCATATATGGGTACGTCATGTCTATATTGCGCAGGCTGGGCACTTTAAAGCTATAATCATCATTGTCTTTCCCGGTTATAGCGCTTCTGCCTTTATCTTTCAGCGCAGTATCCGGTTGCAGCCCATTATTGCGGTAGCTGTTGTCTGTAAACAAAGGTTCTTTGTGACAACTGGCACACTTGCCCCTGAAGATGTTAAGGCCGCTTTTTTCCGAAGTCGAAAAAGTGTCGCTGCCATTCATGTACCTGTCATACCTTGAGTCGGCAGATATCATCAACCCCGTGAACTGTGCCAGTGCTTTCAGTAGCTTTTCAGAGGTCACTACCGTATCACCAAATGCTGCTCTAAAGTCTGCTACATATTGGCTGTTGCCCTGTAGTTTTTTTATAACGCCCGCCAGCGATTCATTCATCTCTACCGGGTTGGTGATGGGGTTTATGGGTTGCACCTCCAGGTTGTTCACACCGCCATCCCACATGTAGGTGTCCTTCCATATCAGGTTTTGCAGGGCAGGCACATTGCGCTTACCTATCAGTCCGTTGAATCCATGACTCAGCGCATGGTCCGAGTGGCCAAAGGCGGCTATCCGCATGTGGCAGCTCTGGCAGCTGATGGTACTGTCTTTAGACAGTATCGGGTCATAAAACAGCTTCCTGCCCAGCAGGAATTTTTCAGGAGTAAGCTTATTGTCTTTAAATCTGTACAGCGGCTTGGGAAAGCCTTTGGGTATACGCAGCACCACATCTTCCCTGGTGATAACAAAGTATTTGTTGGTAGCTGTAAACCCCAGCAGCCCTGCACTCATTATAAGCAATATGGCAAGGGCCTTGCTCCTCATTTTATCTCTTCTATTGAAAACATATCCGCATAGTTGTCGGCAATGGTAGTGGCATAATGAAAATCTGTTACTGAAGATAGGGTAGTAAAGTCTATGGCCGTAGGTGTCTTTAATATCTCCAATGCATCCACCTTTATATGCAGCTGGTTGTTGCTGTTTATATTCAGTGGTTTCTTGAGTTGTAGTCTCACTGTCCGTATACAATTGGCCGGTGTTTTGTAGCCGCCTATGTGGTATTGTAATAGGTGCCCCGGTGATGCCGATATCGGCGATTTGCCTTCCAGCTTCAGAAATACATACCCCGTATTCCATGCCCAGAACATGGCATTGGCCGGGTCCAGTGCACCCGATTGTGCGCCGCTGCAATTGCTGGCGCTATCTACACCTATCGTAAGTTCAATGGAGGTGTATTCCTGGTCGGGTATATGCTTGAGTTCTATTTTTTTCGACTCCGGTTCATCCTCATCTATCAGGAAGTACTGCTTACAGATCGTCACCTCATTTTTTGCATTGTACAGGTGTATCTCGCCTATGTAATACCTGAATTTAGTAATGGTGAACGGTTGGCCCAGCGCATTTTTATAAGTAACCGTGTCCGTTATCAGTGGTTGGTCACCTACAAAGTGATCTAGTGCTATTATCAGCTTGCCGTGTGCAGACTGCGCATGAGCAGGCATGGCAACCCATAAGGTTGCCATGCACAGTATCGTTGTTAGTATTGCTTTCAAATGCATTACGTTTCTGGTTAAGTAAATATACTTACTTTTTCACTATCTTTTCAGTCACCGTCTTTCCGTTACCGGTGAAGGATAGGATGTAAGTTCCTGCGGCCAGGTCGGTTACATCCATGGCATAAGGTATACTCGGTTGCATATTTTCTATCGTCTTCACCAGCCTGCCGTCAATAGTATACAGGCATCCTTTTACATTGTTCATATTGTCCTTATCCATGTAGATGTAGATATGGTCTTCTGCAGGGTTAGGCGCTACCACATATTTTATCGTAGTATTGTTTACTTGTGTAATACCCGTTGGTATATAGGTTGTATCCGTGCCACTTGGGGTAATGTGTGTATTGGTAGAACCTACAACGCCATAATAAGTAGGTCCCAGGACAAACGGATATGCTGGCTTTAAGGTACTATCTATGGTCACAAAGTAAGCATAGGTGCCTGTTGGATAATCGGGGGTGTAACAAAAGCGACCATTATGTGAGTCCAGGTCGCCGGCAACTGCAGTATATACATAATCATCTACACAGTCGCCCAGCGGATAGGTAGATATAGGCAATGGCCCACCACCAGATACACGTGCCGTGCTATCGGTTGCCAGCACATAACTGCTTTTCATTCTTTTTATTGGCCCTGATGCCGATGTAGTGCTTGCATACCCATAAGCTCCATATATAGGAAAACCGTCGAACGCGTAGCCAATGATAGGGGAGTGGTGGGTACTGTCAAGGTCATTATACAGGCAACGTGGGTTCACATGGTTGTGGTAGTCGCCCGTTTGTTGAGGATGTCCCAGGCAAGAGTCAAAGCTCGTTGCTTCAAACAGATAAGCGTTTCGGTTCCAGCTGGTACCGGGGCCCATAGCCCACGCATGGGTAGAATTATTCCAGTGAAAGCCGTCCTCCGGGTTGAACATAGACACCCCGTTTGTCCACAAGCCTATCGAACCCAGGCCAACAGCCGTTGGTGCACCTGTGTTCTGTACCGGGTTTCTGGGAAACTCGCAAACAAAGTTCTGTGGAGATGGCACATTAGGGTCGGTAGGCCATGGGCCTATAGCATAGGCAGGTATACAATTGGTACTCACGTATACATAGGTGGCGTTATACTGCACCAGTTGCACATTACTTATATAGCCACCATAACCTGTAGCTGTAGTGTTTTGCAGCCATGAGGTGATATCTGGCGCTTGCGCTTTGCTGCTGTTTGTTGAAAGCAGTCCGGCTGTCAAAATGAGTAGAGAAAATTTCCTGAGCATAGATACTGGTTTGTTTTTTAGACGTTAAAGGTTGCATAACCCTTCGGATAAAAATAAAATTAATTATTCTGTATGTGAATGTGCGATAGAATCTTCCTCAGCCCGGTCACCCTTTAGGGTAGGGGTAATGACGTTCTTTGTGCAGATCTTTATAGACCTGATGGTGCGTCCGGAAATTCCGCGCCTCCGCGGTGAATTTAATTGCCTCGCGCGAAGTCCTAGTAGCAACCCGATCCAGCTATTTGCTCCTTGAGTTTTTGTTCCCATTCATGCTGCTTATCGGTGATGATGCCATGATTGGTTTCTGCATCATATTGGGTCTCTTCAGCATTCAGGTCTTTATTTGTCTGCTGGTAGATGTCCTGCAACTGTCGCTCGTACTGTTCTTTGGTAAATGTCGTGTGCTCGATGGTTCTGAGTAATTCACATGTTTTGGCGGCCGTGATATCAAAGTGTGCCTGCTCATGTGCCAGCACTCGTTCATTCTTTCCATCTGGCTTAAACCACGATCCGTTCCTGATGAAATTAGGGGTAAGCACTACGTTCAGGGTGATCTGCCCATTCTCTACACTGCCCGATGTTTTCATGCCTATACCGCTATTGGTTTCGGCCATTTCAGGCCCGTCATCATCGGGGTATGGTCCTCTGAAGTCGGCTATACTTAGTGGCTCATTGGCACGATACACTATATTTCCTGCATCGTCTGCAGTAGTGGCTATCATTACATTCACCTTTACCGTTGTCGATATCGGTGTTTTGTTCTTGTGTTCAGGCCACCACTCATCAAATTGTTTCAGGCTGTTGTCCAGCGATTGCCTGATAAATGTTTCTACAAAATCGGGTGAGAACGCGGTTGAGTCCTGGTGTCCGCTGTCGGCCAGCGCTACAAGGTTTAAGCCGCCTGCATAAAAGCCAAATCCCACAGCAGCATCTGTTATCCAGCTGTCTCCTGTTTTTCTTATTGTGAAATACATTTTGGTGATGCGCATACATATCGCAGTTTGGCTGCGGTCTTGCTGCACATTACTATCAGCATATTTTTTCAGCGCAGCAGCGCCACCTTCCAGCACTATGGGTATGGTCTTTCCCTTGCTGCCTATATTGGTGGTGTCTTTTCTGCCGTCTGTCAGGCTGTCTATATAAAAGCTTTTGGGGCTTACATCCGATTTTACCTGCTTTAGTTCTATCACCACTCTATCCTGCGCCGCGGCCTTTGTCATTCCCGCCAGTGTCAGCAGTAGTGAGTAGGAGAGTAGCTTCAGGCGATAGGTTATCATAAGGGATGTACAAGGGTTATCTAGCTAGCCATTTCATTGGTCCAGGCATCCCTGTCATCCGGGCTGAATTTCCATGGGGCCATGTTGTTCTCTATATTGCCAAACATCAGGTTCCATTCTTGTGGCGCATTACTCTCCTCCATCACCAGGTTGCGCCGCAGTTGCATGATTATAGAGAGCGGGTCTATCATCACAGGGCAGGCTTCCACGCAGGCCTGGCAGGTAGTGCAGGCGCGTAGTTCTTCTATCGTTATGTAGTCGTTCAGCAGCGATTTGCCGTCGTCTTTAAACTCTTTATTAGTGTCTATGTTCTTACCCACTTCTTCCAGCCGGTCACGGGTATCCATCATTATCTTACGTGGCGATAGTACTTTGCCGGTCATATTAGCCGGGCATACCGATGTGCATCTTCCGCACTCTGTGCAGGAGTAGGCATCCAGCAGGTTCTTCCAGCTCAGGTCCATTACGTCTTTGGCGCCAAAGCGCTTAGGGGCTTCTGGTGCTCCGGTCGCGGCAGGGGCCTTATCAGGCTCCATCATATATAGTACCTCGTTCTGTATCTCCTTCATATTCTTCACCTCACCTTGCGGTATCAGTTTAGAATAATAAGCATTAGGGAACGCCAGCACTATATGCAGGTGCTTGGAGTAGGGTAGGTAGTTGAGGAAGAAGAAGATACCTACTATATGCAGCCACCAGCAGGTGCGCTCTATACCCACCAGTGTACCGTCAGACATGCCCGCAAAAAGGCTGCTGAAGTGGCCGGATATAAGGAAGGGTGCGGTAGTAGTATAATGTTCTACATGATGTGCTTGCAGGGCCTGATCAGCGGCATTCATAGTCAGCAACAGCGTCATCAGTACTATCTCAGTCACCAGTATGATGGTAGCATCTTCTATTGGCCAGCCTTTCAGTTCTTTCATATTCAGGCGCTTCAGCTTCAGTATGTTTCTGCGCGCCAGGAATATCACGCAAGAGATGAGCACCAGTGCGGCCAATACTTCAAAGAAGCCTATGAGGAAGGCATACAGATTGCCCAGCATTGGTGCAAACATGCGATGCATACCCAGCACACCATCCAGAAATATTTCCAGTATCTCAATGTTGATGATCACAAAACCCACATATACTGCTATGTGCAGGAAGGCCGCCGTTGGCCGCTTGAACATTTTTTTCTGGCCGAGTGCCAGCAGAATCATATTTCTCCACCGCTCACTTTTATGATCAGTCAGGTCTTCATCCCTGCCCAATAATATGTTTCGGCGTATCTGCGATACCTTTTTGTAAAAAACGAAACTGGCTGTCAATGCCAGAAGTATGAATAATATTTGCTGTATCAAATGCATCAGTAATACTGAATTAGACCCCGAAAATAATGGCTTTTAAGCAAAAAACATACTATTGACGCATTCTCTGTTAAGTAGAATGACACTTAACATCACATTCCCCGTTCGAACGGATTCATCCGGGCGGGCATCACATTTCTTCCAGATTGCCGCATTCCACCTTACCTTTACTGCCCATTTATCTCATAAAAGTGCTGAAAGACAATCACGGTAGGGTTATCAATTACTTAAGGCTGGCAGTAACCGACAGGTGCAACCTGCGGTGCTTTTACTGCATGCCTGAAGATGGTCTCAATTGGTTGTCACGCACTGAATTAATGATGTGGGAGGAAATGCTGCGCCTGTGCCGGGTCACGGTGGCCATGGGGGTGCAGAAGATCCGCATCACCGGGGGTGAGCCGTTTGTTCGTAAGGATATTATGAACTTTTTGCATGAGCTAACGCGTTTACAGGGTCTTCAGCAGGTCAATATTACTACCAACGGCGTGGTGACAGCCCCATTGGTTCCCGAATTAAAGAAAATGGGCATCCGTTCTGTCAACCTCAGCCTCGATACCTTAGACCGCGACCGCTTCAAAGCCATTACCTACCGGGACGAACTTCCTCAGGTCATGGCCACGCTCGATGCCTTACTCAGTTATGGCATAGAGGTCAAGATCAATGCCGTGGTGATGGATGGCAAGAATACCATGGATATCCAACCGCTGGTGCAGCTGAGCAAGGAATTGCCGGTGAGTGTCCGCTTTATAGAAGAGATGCCGTTCAATGGAGGTAGCCACGATGCCAATCTGCATTGGGACCACATGCGCATACTACAGGAGATAAAACAGCACTTCCCCGATATCGCTAAGATACCCGACCCGCCGCATTCTACATCTTACAATTACAGCGTTCCGGGTCATAAGGGCTCTGTCGGCATCATAGCGGCCTACACCCGCTCATTCTGTGGCACTTGTAACCGTATCAGAGTTACCCCAACAGGTATGCTCAAGACTTGCCTCTATGATGGCGGCATATTAAACATAAAAGATCTGATGCGCGGTGGCAGTGACGATGCAGCACTCACCTCAGTTCTAATAAAAGCCATTACGCATCGTGCCAAGGATGGTATCGACGCAGAACACCAGCGTCTGGCCGGCGTTCATGAGTCTATGGCTACAATAGGTGGGTAGCATTTATCTGTTTACGCTCCTGTATTTCATTGGAGCACCTGATTCGCACTTTTTTTACTCCAAATAGAAAAATACCGTTTTTTAACGGAGAACATCCTCAATAAAACACTCAATCTTTGGGTAATTGATATGCGTAAACATTGCGTTATCAACGGAAGGTATCATATTTACTCACACACCACACACTAAAAACGGTTTAATTATGCGAAAGAAGATCATTCTATTTGTCTCGATGGCTGCGGGCGTTTTTGCCTGCACGCAGTTGGCCACGAAATCCGACCCCGGTAAAAACTATTTCTGCAACTCCGGTGGGGGCGATTCTTTGTGTCGGACATTACCTAACTATGTAGAAGAAGTATTTGTTCTTGGCTACTCAAGTACCTCTATCAATTTTGTAAACCCTACGCATAAAGATTCTGCAGAACAAACACCGCTCGATCTCTTTTCATGGCAAACCTTTGTAGCGCTCAACTGGCCTTCCGATGAGTCGGGAAAACCGACCGGCAATATTATGGATGACGATCTTAAACGCCAGCGTGTTTGGGGACATTTCCAGGACCCGCAGCAGGTGTTTGGCGATCCGCAGGCTCCGTTGTCGCTGCATCTAAGTATGTCTAAGCAGGCAAGCGCCAAGTTCTTTTATATGTTCTCCAAATCACCTCATCGTTTGATGGATTCCGCTTCCAATGATGTAACGGAAGCTGATGGTTTTCCGCTTATAGACAAGTACGGGAACTTTACACTGTACGAGATCAAAATGAACCCGACCGAAGTAACATTTGTCACTTCCAACAAATTGACTTCTTATGAGGGCATATATAACTACAACAACCACGCTGGTTTCACTTTGCCTTATGCCGACAGCAGCAATGGCGGCGTGCCCGGCTTTTTAGAGATCAAGGCTTCATGGAGAATTATGACCCCTGCAGATGACGCCTCTACATTTTATTGCCGCACTGCCGACATTTATATAGATAGCTTGCACACGGTCAATAAAAAACCACTCGTCATCCATAACGTGAAGGTAGGTATGGTAGGTATGCACATCATCAGCAACACGCTTAATATGAATAGCCCTAACCTGATCTGGAGCACATTTGAGCACATTAATAATGCACCTGATTCAGCGGATACCTCAAAGACAACAAACTGGTCCTATTACAATCGGGCATGCAGTACATGTGAGATCAACAAACACGTACCACGCGAGAATAATTACATATGGGATACCGTTCAGCCTTATGCTAAAAAGTACACCACCAACGGATATGGAACACAGGTAATACGCGTTAATAAAATATTCAGATATACCGACACTGTTAATGTGCATTTTCGGGCAAAGCTAAAGAATACGGTATGGGCCAATTACTTTCTGGTTGGCACACAGTGGGAGAATGCAGATGGGCCTCCGAACAAGATCACAGCCGCCCCTCCTTCACTTAGCAATACCACTATGGAGACATTTATCCAGAAGAATTCCTGCATAGGTTGTCACCAGGGAGCAAACATTATATATCAGAACGATACAATGCCAACTGGTATGAGCTTTATATTTCCGGTCACTATTGCCGCGCCACCTGCTGCCATTAAAGGAGCAAACAATAAGAAAAAATAAAACAAATTTTGATCATGTACCCTTCAAGTTCCGTGTCTTTTGACACGGAACTTTTTTGTTGTCCTTTCGGGAAAGGCTTGAAATATGACAATAGTTGGTATGTTTATCATCTCAATAAAAATTTTATGCAGTTTGTAATGTTTTACACATTTCATCGTCTACTTAATTACAATAACCGGAGAAGACTTTAAAAAAGAGGTGCTCCCTCTTAAAAATAAGATCTTTCGCTTTGCAAAAAGGCTGATGAATATCCATGCGGAGGCGGAGGATATTACTCAGGACGTATTCGTAAAACTCTGGAATAAGAAACAGGATCTGCAGCAGGTGAACAGCATCGAAGCCTATGCCATGACGGTAACCAAAAATGTATGTCTGGACAAGCTTAAGGCACGTAAGGCAATAATAATAGAATTACTTGCGTACGAGTTGCCGCTACAAGCAGCTGACCCCAATGACCAGGCTGAAATAGCCAACCAACGCAAATTGATGAATACTATTATCAACAATCTGCCGGAGCAGCAGAAAATGATCATACAACTACGGGAAATAGAGGGTTACGAATTTGAAGAGATAGCCACCATTTCCGATATGAATGTCAATGCTGTAAGAGTGGCGCTCTCCAGAGCGAGGAAAACAATTAAAGAAGAACTGGTGAAAATGTACAACTATGGACTTAAAGCAAATTGAGGAGTTACTGGATAAGTATTATAACGGGGAGACCACCCTTGAAGAGGAACGACAGTTAGGTCAGTTCTTCCATCAGGATAGCGTACCTGACAGTTTGAAAGATGAACAGGTAAAATTTCGCTTTTTCGCCAGTGCGCTGAACGATGGTATGCCGGCAGAACCTGACATGCCTATATCAAATGAGATCATGGCAAAACGCCGACCGTTCACCGTATTTAAAGTAGCGTCAGGGTTGGCAGCAGGGGTGTTGCTGGTGCTGGGTTTGAATTTCTACTTCAGAACCAATACAACCACAACCCTCAGGAATACATCAGAGATCAAAGACCCTCAGCTGGCTTATGCGCAAACGAAACATGCGCTGCTTCTGATATCCGGTAAACTCAATAAGGGAAATGAGCAAATAATGAAGATCTCAAAACTGAACGACATCCAAAATTCAATAACTAAATAACTGAGCAGATGAAAAAGATAATACTGAGTTTGATCATTATGGCCTGCCCGTTGATGATGCTGGCTCAAAACACAAGATTAGACAAATTATTTGACGAGTACACTGATAAGGAAGGATATACTACCGTTATCATCACGAAGTCAATGTTTGACCTGTTTGCATCTGTAGCTAATAATAAAGACGATAAAGACCTGAAAGATATAACCGGCAAACTGGACAAAATAAGGATATTATCCTGCGACTGTAAATCAGGCACCAAGGCTACTATCGACTTCTATAATCGGGTCATTGAGAATCTGCCCAAGCAGGACTATGAAGACCTCATGGTCATTAACGACGGGCATGAGCGCGTGAAATTTGCCATCAGAAAGCGTGGCGATAAGATCACTGAGCTGATCATGGTTGTGGGAGGCAGCGATGCATGTGTTATTAGCCTGCAGGGCGATATAGACCTGAAGCAGGTAGCTAAACTGTCAAAGACCATGAACATAAAAGGGCTGGAACATCTGAATAATGTAAGCACTAAGAAGAAGTAATTCAATCACTAAACCATAAAACAAATAATCATGAAAAACACGAAGATCATCTCCCTCCTCTTTGTTGCAGCCATACTGCTTATCAGCACTCAGTCATTTGGTCGTTACGATCATTTCAACAGCATCTACAACAAGTATAAGGGCCAGTCAGGCTTCATCTCACTCAGTTTTTCCGGCAGCACGCTAGGATCATTTCTCAATGATGATAAAGATCCGGATGTACGTAAATTCCTGAATAGCCTGAACGAGATAAAGCTGCTGATCTATAATAATGATAACGCTGCATCAGCAACCCAGTACAAGACAGAATTAAAGAATTGCTTCAGATCTGAAAAATATGAGGACATGATGGTGGTGAACGACGGCGGCGACAAAGTAGAGATCAAGGCCGTATCGCAAAACGGTAAGATCAGCGAAATGGTACTACTGGTTACCGATAAAACCTCAATAGTGGTTATCTACCTGGATGGAAATATTGATATGGCCAGCGCTCAGAAACTAGCCAAGCACATCTCTAAAAAGGGAATGAATGTAACTATGTAGTTCATGAGAATAAGAGAACAACATGCCGCCCTTCGACGGGGCTCGGGGTGACATGTTGTTCTTTGTGATAACAAATTACATAGCCTTGCTTTTCTGTGTCAGGCTCCAGGCCTGCGGTTTAGCTGCAAACAGCACTTTGGTATTTTGCCAGGTGATCCTGAAAAAATCTGAGTTGCGGTAGTTGTTCAGGTCACCTTCGCTATCCCAGTGGCTGTAGGTAAAGAATATATTTTCATTGTTCACATCCTGCAGCATCTCTACATGCTGGCAGCCTGCAAATCGCTTGATGGTCTGCTTGCCTTCTTCAAAAATGGTTTTGAACTCTTCCAGTTTATCCGGCTGAAAGGTCATTTGTACTATCCTTACGATCATTGAAGTTCTATTTTTATGTTGTTATTCTTACCTCCCAGTTTCAGGCCGAACAGGCTGGCAGCCCTGCCCCTGTTGATACATATTTCCAGGTGGTCATTACTATTGAAGCGGCATAGTTTATAGCCCTCTCTCACATCATTATAATTCCGGCTGATCTCCCTTATCTCTTCTACGCGCATAAAGTGCAGCGTAAAGTTCCTGTCTTTGACCAGCTGCTCATATTGGTCGCGGGTAAAGTCGATCACCACGTTTTCATATTGGTCTACATGCACTACCTCGCAGGTTATGGAGTCTGCGCTCTGCGTCGGGCGCGGATGTTTTACTTTCAGCATTTGCTCCGGCAGGCCCAGCTGTTCGGGGGTGTTGGTTTGCAATTGTGTGATGATGCCGCCAGCCTTAGCTATCCAGTCATGAAAAGAGTGTGACCCATCCAGCGCAAAGCATGTCCATCCCTTCAGTTCGTTCTGCAGCATCATTTGCGGCAGCAAGCCATTGTCAGGCGCCAGGAAGTAGTGGCCGTTAAACCGGTACAGCACCAGCACCGGTAGCCGCTCCGAAAATATATCAAATAACGGCACATGAAACGACCCCTTAGGGAAATTTCCGAACGACGAACCCAACATATAGGCCGCCTGGCGCGTATTAAAGGGTTGTATCTCGTGGGTAATATCCACTACAGGCAAGGCAGGGGCATGCTGCATTAATATGCCACGCGCCACTGCGGTGGAGGCATCCTGCAACCCCATGTCTGATAATAGCGTGATACAACTCATACTGTTCTGCAAAAATATAGTTATTCCGTAGCATTGATAATAATATTGAGTAATGAAGATAATATTGCCCCGATATTACCGTTATTGATATTGTATTTTAGTTGATGGCTTCAGTTATCAGCGCACTTCACTATTTTTACACCTATGAGATGTAAAGTATCTTATTTATCAGCGCTACTGGCCATTATGGTTGTGGCGTTCAGTGCTACTTCCTGTCACAAGACCCGCACACTTACCTCAGGTGGTGTGCTCACATTTTCTACCGATACCTTAAAGTTCGATACGGTCTTTACTGCCGCGGGTAGCTTTACCCGTGGCCTGCTCATATACAACCCGCAGGACGAGGCCATCACCATTAGCTCCGTTCGCCTGAAAAATGGTTCGGCTTCTTTTTTTCATCTGAACGTAGACGGCTTTACCGGCAATACCGTGACCAACCTGAAGGTAGCTGCACACGATAGCATCTATGTCTTTGCTACGGTGAACATCAATCCTACTGATACTAACAATCCGTTTATAGTTACTGACCAGCTCATAGCGACATTGAACGGGCATGACTTCAGCACTGAGCTTACTGCATTTGGACAGAACGCGCACTACATCATAGGCGATAGCCTTATAGCCAATACCACATGGCTTACTGACAAGCCTTATGTGGTGGTGCATGCCTGCGAAGTAGGGCCCGGTGTAAAGCTGAATATACCCGGAGGCTGCAGGGTATATATGCATCAGGATGCGCGCTTCTTTGTTTATGGCACCATGAACGTTGATACAAGCAGCAGTGCAGGTTTTGACAGTGTTGTCTTTCAGGGCGACAGGCTGGACCGCGTGTACTTTGGTTACATTGGTTACCCGGGCGAGTGGGGTGGTATATATGTGGTGAATGGCGGCTCTGCCAATATCAATAACGCCATCATAAAAAACTGTGGTGGCTCTACACCTTACTGGAACTATGGGATACAGCCAGCAGCTGTAGAAGTAGACACCGGTGGTAGACTGAAGATGACCAATTCCGTGATCCGCAATTCTATAGGGCATGGCATATTCAGTTTTCAGGGTAATGCTACGGCTACCAATTGCCTGATAGCCGCCTGTGGCGGTGAATGCCTGGCCATAGTGTATGGCGGGGTAGACTCATTTACCAATTGCACGTTTGCCAATTATGGTAACTCAGCAGCTGCGCTCGACCATATCAATAACCCTACAGTAGGCATCATCAACTGGCTGCAAATAAGCCAGACCCAGTATGCCTATACCAACCTGGATGCTGTGCTGCGTAACTGCATTATATGGGGCTCGCTGGATAGCGAGATGGTGGCCGATACCTCGGGCTCACCTGGGGGGCTTACCACGCACCTGCGGTTCGATCATTGCCTGATCAAGAAAGGTAATATCAACGAGCCATTTGCCCAAATGCTCTCTTGTGTGTTCACTGATCCTGTATTCAAAGATGGCCCTAATGGCGAATACCACATCACCGGCTCATCTGCAGCCAAACAGGCGGGTACCGGCTCTTATGCACCCGGCAGTGATATAGTGGGCAATCCTTTCAGCGCACCACCTGATATAGGGTGCTATGCGTGGCAGTAGTTTCTGAACTATGATTCGCCTGATCAAATGAAGACTATGATTTCATCAGGGTGTTTAATATAGGAGCTTTTCGTGTGTTTTGACAGGAAATTTTTAAGGCAATATTTTTCCTGTTTCCTTCCTGTTTTTCCTGAATAGGAAGCTGCATGCCGGAGCAGAAAATCAATATTGATAATGCTTTCAGCGATCTTATTTCCTCTTTATGTGCCTTGATTTTAAAAGCGGAAAATAGGCAGTGCTGTATAGATTTATCCAAGGGTACAGTGTTTTTTTAGCCTGCATTTTGCAGCAGTTTTGATTTGTGTGCAAAGCTGCAGTTTTTGGCGTTTTATCGTTGAAAATCAATTATATGCAGTTTCATATTGCTGCATAGCATTTCCGATTTCTGCACAAATTTGCAGCGAAAGTGAAGCAGTATTTCAAAGAGCTTTTTGTGTGTTGCCAGAGGACGCGATTTTGGGCGTGCCTTTGGAAACATAAGTATCCGAGTGTAAAGTTGACCTGCGTTTATGAGATAAGCAAAACGGCTCCGCATGATGAAACGATAACCGTGCATGATGGTACACTTTTTATGTCATCATGCAGATTTTTTTGAGGGTAATTGGTTGCAGGTAACGGTAGTATATGTTAGTGGAAGGAAAAGAAATGTACGAAGGTAAACGATGTTTGATGTGTGTGGGGGTAACATAGATTTAAGCTCGTTTATCTGCAGTTCGGCGAGGCCCGCGGAAGGGTGGGGACTCGCCAGGGCGGAGAAAACAGGAACATATTTTTGTGGATATATTTATGGTCGTCCGGTGTATGTAGAGACGCAATGTTTGCGTCTCCAGAATATGCAGGTCTTATTTGCTCATATAAAATTTGTCCTTTTGCCAGTTTAGTGGATTATTGATAATATAATTGTGGATGTGTATATACGATTCTTTATCTCTTATTATGTGGTCATGATATTTTGCCTGCCATTTAAAATCCGGATATATTGCCTTTGCTTCACGTGAGACAGCAGATTTATACCCACGAACGATGGATGCAAGATTTTTGGCTTGGGGGCCAAATTGCCCCTTTTCTTCATGTGGATCAGTAAAGCTATTATATCGATTTTCCCCTATAGCAATGATCGCGTGGAAATGATTGGGCATAACTACAAATACATCCAATTTCAGATTCATATCAGCACGAATCTCTGCGGTTTTTTGCCATTCATTATTAGCTATTGTGCCCAGATCATTTAAATACATATCACCGTTGATTATTTGCCCGAATGCCATCGCCATATCTTTAACACAAATGGTAATGAAATACGTTGCATTTGTTGCATAATCCCAGTTTTTCAAACGTGCGGAGTCGATCCGGTATTTTTGTTGAAATAGCGACATTTTTTTACACGGATATGTTTGTGGTTATTTGGTTTGAGTGGAGACGCAAGCATTGCGTATCGAAGGTGATGTATTTTTTTTGTATGTGGTGATGATTATTTGGTTTGAGTGGAGACGCAAGCATTGCGTATCGAAGGTGATGTATTTTTTTTGTATGTGGTGATGATTATTTGGTTTGAGTGGAGACGCAAGCATTGCGTCTCTACGATGATGTATTTTTTTTGTATGTGGTGATAATTATTGGGTTTGAGTGGAGACGCAAGCATTGCGTCTCTACGATGATGCTACTATGTTTTTTTGGATATGGTTATAGTTATGGTTATTGGGTTTGGGTGGAGACGCAAGCATTGCGTCTCCACGGTGAATGGTTGTGTATAAGCGTCTGCGGCATCTTTACTAATACAACCTCAGCATCTGGTTATCCACCCACTGAAAGAAGACATCGGGCTGGTAGGTGCGCCAGTTAAAGTTCTCCATGAACTTGACGTAGCGGGTGAGCTTGGATTGCAGGAAGTCCTGTTGTGTTTGCTGGGGCATATTGATGGCCACTATCCAGCCGCCTTCATCTTTGATGTCGTCATACCATTCTTCATAGTATTCAGCATCGCTGCTATGGAAGTTGAGGACGTTTTCGGCAATGAGTATGAATTTGTAAATACCTTTTGCGGTCATTTCATCTATCACCGAGCGTTTCATCTGCATGATATCATTCTCTACGGCATCATTCCACTCACCGATCATTTCTATGATGGCATAGTTGACCTCATACTCCACGAATAGTACTTTTAAGTACAACGTCCTGGAACCGAACTCATCCCACTGAGGGTGTATGTAGTAATTGTAAACGGTGTTGGAGTATTCGAACTCGCTATGGACAATACCGTAGAAGGGAGAAAGCTCATCCTCCTCAGCATTGTATAAATGCCGCCAGTTGTAAAATGGCTCAATGTCCTGCATGAACTATTTCAGTCTTTTGTTTCGCCCTACTGGGCAGTCAATTTTTTCCAGGCGTCCATGCCACCTACCACGTTCACCACGTTGGTAAAGCCGGCCTGTTCAAGCATTACACATGCCTGCATGCTGCGCATTCCTGCCTTGCAGTGCACGATCACTTCCCGGTCCTTATATTCTTCCAGGTCTTCGAGCTGAAAACCCATGATCTTGCCCAATGGTACCAGCTTGGCGCCTATATTGAATTCAGCGTATTCTGATGGTTCACGTACATCTATGATGACGAGAGACTCACCATTATCCATTCTTGTTTTCAGTTGTTCAACGGAGATGTTGGTCATGCTATTATAATTTAACGACTTTAACGGGAGCACTTGCAACACCATTTACGGTGATATTGACGAAGTACATACCCGATGGTAATGTTGATATATCAATGCTGTTGCCGCTGGTTACCTCGCCGCTCATTACAGGTTGGCCCTGTATGTTGAGCATATGGTAAGTGGCCTGCACATCATTCTTAAAGGTAAAGTTGAGCCTGTCGGTGGCTGGGTTAGGGGTTACCTGCCAGTCTGGCTGTTTGGTGTACACATCGGTAACGTGGCTGGATATGATGGTCTGCCCAAATAAAGGCCTGATCATTATAGCCCCCGCCAGCAGTGACGGGTTCCATGAGCCCAATACATTATAATAAGCATGGTTACCACCGCGGCGGTTGACATCAAAGCCAAAGTACAGGCTATCGCTGCCAAAGTCTGCAGGCTGCAGCGTGCCGGCATAAAAGGTGCCTGCATGCATAGGTAGTGGCCTGTCGAACTTGTATACCCAGAAATGATTAACGGTATCTTTAAAACCAGGTGAGCACAATTGCTGTGTAAGCAATGTGTCATCAGATGTGCCGCCGTTGACACCTGCGAGGGAAGAATAGACCATCAGCGTAAATACCTCGCTGACAGAGCCGGGAACCTCACGGCCAAAGTATATGGCCATGCCCTGCATGGTATCATCGGTATTCAGGTGATGCTCTATAGCCAGCATACCCGGCTGAGTAGGGTAGAGATTGAGGTAGTAAGCCTGCTCGGCAGTACCATCGTCATAAGCCAGATAGTTATCAAACACCTGATCGTGTAGTATGGTATCATTGTCCGTGGGGCCTGTAGCTGTAGTAGACTCTATATAGTATTTATTTTCAAATACCACGCGGTCATGTATGCCTGTCAGTGGTATGGTGGTTGTGTATGCTGTGTTGCTCTGTTGCTGCACACTATAGGCATTGGACAGTGGCGTAGATGATACGGGAGGCTGTAAGGTAGTTCCGGTATTTAATGCCCTGGCCGTGAACCAATAAGTAAGTGGTTGTGGAGCATTGGTGGCATTATGTATGCTGTCGTAATACTGGAGTGCTGTTTCAGATGTAGGATTAGCGAGAAACTGCCTGTAAGGCATGGAGTAATAATCATTGAGCAATGGAGTGGGGTCGCTGGTAAAAGCTACATCGGAAACAGCTGTGTCGGTATATGAGCGGTTTTTGTTCAGCCTTATGTAGTCGAGGTTCCATATAGCATCGCTCAGGTTAAGCGACCCAAGGTTAATGAACCGGAACTGGAAGGTATCGGAATAGTACAGAGAGTCGGTAATAGGTATCATTACCTGCTGGAAAGGCTGCTGCGAGCTGCCTTGTATCTCCCAAATCTTCTCCCAGCCACCATATTTGGTACGGAACATGAGCATCAGGGAATCTTGCGGAAGCGGGTAGAAGCCATTGCCCTGCGGCTGATAAAAGAAGCTGAGGTATACGCTATCTGCCGGCGACACCAGCGACAAACTCATATTGATAGGCTGTGAGGTGAGGCTGTCGCACTGGCGTATGCCTTCGGAACCCCATGGGTCCCAGGGGTAGCCCACATCGTTGAGTACATCCATAGTGGCTACCCCCCTGCTTACTGGGTTCACGCACATGGTATTGTTGATAAACACATGGTTGTCTGTCCACTTAGTGCTATCGGGATACGTATAGTAACCTGTAAAATCCTCGAAAAAGGGCAGGTTGAGCACTACTGTAGTATTTGTTTTTTTGCCCAGTGCGTTACCTTTTTGCTTTGCCCGTAGTTGTGGATTGTATTGCAGAGAGGTTGTGCGTTCCTGCCCCGGTGCTATACAGGCAAGCAGCAAGAAGCATAGGGTAAGCAGAGGCGTTATCGTTTTAGCCGTTTTCACTTGTCTTCGTCTATGTTTTTTTTAACGTTAACGTCAGGATCCTGCTTTGTATTGTTGTGTATGTCTCCCGGAGCAGGATTTTGTGAGATAATCAGGTCTATCACATCACCCATTTTTATATGGTTTCGCTTACCATCATCGGTATACGCTCTCGGATTCTGGTCGATAATGGTGGCCATAGACGTGTCGCTGATAGCATCACCTTCCTTGGCTACGGTATTAGGTATCAGGTTGAACTGATTAATGATGGCTGTAGCCTCATCCATACTCAGGCCCGTAACCTCGGGGACTTCCCACTCGGTATTACCCAGGCCATTGCCTATCACCAGATCTATTTTGCTGCCCTGAGCTATCATATCACCGGGCCTTATGATCTCGCCTTTGTAGCGTTGCTCCTTAATAGCGCCACGGGCAATATCAGGTACATAAGACGTATCGCCGATGAAGAGTTTGTTGTTCTTGAGCAAGGTTTCGGCACTGCGGTAAGACAGGTTTACGAGGTTAGGCATAGGCACATGCAGCGGGGTAATGCTGTTTACCGTTATCATCACCACGCGCCCCGACTTCACAATAGATCCCGAATCAGGTACCTGTTTCAACACCACCAGCGCTTTAACTGAAGGGTCGAACGTAGAGTCAATCTTGACGTCAAAGTGCTTTTCACTCAGCATTTTTACCGCTTCATCCATGTTTTTGCCACGCACATTGGGTATCAGGATGGCTTCGCCATGGTGAGTAAAGCAACCCAGTTCCAGAAAAAACAGGATATAGATGACTGAGAACACCCCCAGCACCAGCAATAAATTGAACCAAAAGGACTTTTTAACTTCTTCCTGCATAAAGGACTATCTCAGATAAAAGTAAGGTATTATTTCTGTATATATTTAAGGCCTGTTGTTTTTGAGGCAGTCTTCCAGTATGGCGCCATAGAAATCGGTAAGGTTCTGCCCTGCAGCCCTAACCTGCTGTGGCACAATACTGTTCTCGCTTTGACCCGGCATGGTATTTACCTCGAGGAAGAACAGTTTGTTAGAACTGCGCTCCAGTATAAAGTCCATGCGCACCACGCCGCGGCAGTTGAGATGGCGGTATATGTACATCGCCTTGTTTTCCAACTGCTCTTTAAGGTTATTGTCTATCTGTGCAGGCGTTATTTCGTTGGTTACACCGGGCGTATACTTGGCCTCGTAATCAAAGAACTCATTCTTGCTCACGATCTCGGTAGCCGGCAGCGCGTGCAGATGGCCATCGACCCTGTACACGCCGATGGTCAGTTCCCGGCCCTCAATAAATTCCTCTATGAGCACCTGATTATCTTCTCCGAAAGCCTTTTCTATAGCCGGGAGCAATTGCTCCACGCTCTTTACCTTGCTTACACCGAGGCTGCTGCCGCTTTCATTTGGTTTTACGAATACCGGCAGTTTAAGCTGATCCAGTATGGCACCCATTGAAAAAGTCTCGCCCTTGATGAGGTGCACTGAATTAGCGATGTTGACCACATTGAAAGCCTTCACTACCTTATTGCAATAGCTTTTGTTGAAAGTGAGCGCCGATACGATGGAATTGCAGGTAGTGTAGGGTATTTGCAGCATGTCCAGGTAGCCCTGTACACGGCCATCTTCACCCGGTGAGCCATGCATGGCGATGAATACGCAGTCAAAAGTTACCTTGCTGCCATCAACCTGCAGTGAAAAATCATTCTTGTCTACCGCTATTTTTTTGCCGGCGTGCTCATGATACCACTCATCTTTGGTAATGATGATATTATAGATATTATAGAGTTCCTTATTCAGGCTTTTTTCAATAGTTTCTGCCGTTTTGATAGAGATGACAAATTCACCGGAATAGCCGCCTGCAAGCAAAGCAATGTTTTTTTTCATCGTATAAAGGCGGCGATAATTGACCGCGACCAAAGGTAAGGAACGATAATCGAATAAAGTATACTCATTTATCTGTTCTTTTCCATTTCTGCTTCGTTGCAAAAGTCTTTAAATGGCTCACTATTCGCGCATTTTGCCCCTTGCATAAATGAAAAATTACTATCCAACTTAATATACTTTATTCAATCAACGTTCCTGATATCGATGCCACATCTTCATGCGCCAGACAGGGAGTATCGTTAAAGTTTTTAGCATTTTAGCCCCCCGGGAAATGAAGGCTTTTTATAGCTTTTGTCAAAGGTGATATAGGGTGCTATAGTGCGGGTATGACTAACTTTGCGTCGGAAAAAGGAAATTATGTACAGAGATATAGAAAGAATAATTAATGCACCGTTGGTGGATATGGGATCGGCACAGGTAAGGCAGCCATTGCCTATTGTAGGTTTGGAGCAGGTAAGTCCTTTTATCCTATTACATCATTTTGATTTTATAATGGAGCCGGGGCACAACAATTTTGATGTGCCGCCACATCCGCATCGCGGGTTTATGCCCATTACCTACATCTATAGCGGGGCAGTAGAGCATAATGATTCGCTGGGTAATACCAAAGTAATAGGTGACAATGAGGTGCAATGGATCAGCGCGGCGAGGGGTATCATACATGCCGAAAAAGCGGGCAGAGAGTTTGCAGAAAAAGGTGGAAGGTTTCAAGGAGTGCAACTGTGGGTGAACCTGCCTGCAGCTGAGAAGATGAAAGCGCCTTCTTATCAGCCACTCACACGTGATGAGATCGTGACTGTGGAAAAAGACGGGGCGACACTGAGGCTGGTGTCAGGCAAATATCAGGATAAAAAAGGACCGGCAAAGTCTGATGTGTTTACAGCCATGCTGAACATGAAAGCGGGCAGCGACTTTAGCTATAAATTCCCTGCAAATAACCATGTGCTTGTATATGTGCTGGAAGGTACGGTGAACATTAATGAGAGCCGCAGTGCGGGCCAACACTCACTGGTAGTATTTAAGGCTGAAGACGGCGCTATAGCCATCAATGCATTTGAAGATGCCCAACTGCTGCTGCTGGCCGGCGAGCCTATCAACGAGCCACTGGTAACCCATGGACCATTTGTGATGAATACACAGACAGAGATACTTGAGGCTATGCGCGACTACCAGATGGGTAAGATGGGATTTTTGTACTAGAGGAGAGAAATGAGTTAATTCGTTTGTTTGCTTCTTCCTCACTTATCAGCAAGCCTCCATTCTTATATTCTTCATAACGACTGTCAACGTCTGCTTTGAATTCATTGGTATAGTCATTGTCATCTTTTTCGATAGCATTCATAATGTAATTGTTATTACATTTTTTTATTGATTAAATCTACATACAAAACATTGTGAAAACAGCGGTGGTACGGCTTAGAGCCTTGCCACCGCTGTATAACATAGGTCTGAGCAGTTTAAATTTCTATTCCTTATCCGCCTTATTAAAAATGGCGTCACTCAGCCCTTTGTTGATGTCATACTTCAGGTAGGTGATCTTGATGGTGCCTTTCTGGTTTTTCTTGTCCTTAGGTTGTTGTGTGGCGGTTTCATTGTTGTAGTCCATGGTCACACCCTTGGGTAGCTTATAGTCTTTCAGATCCATGTATATGGTTACCTTGTCGGGCAGGCCGTAGCTCATATAATTGGCATATTCCAGGTCCATGATCACGGTGCCGTCATTGCGGGTGGTGGTCTCTGTGCGCAGGGCCAGCAGGTCATGCTCATCTACCCACATCTTGGTGAGGATGATGTCGCTTTTTTCGTCCTCAGGTATCACTTTAAGTACCCTTACTTTTTTGGTGCCTATCATGGCTGTGCCCACCTCTATAACGGTGACATTGCCGGTAGGTATAAGGTTGCTGAGTGTAAGGTTGATGTTTTTCTTAGGTAGTATAGACAGGCCTCCGTTTCGCTCCAGCCGCATTTTGTTGGGGCTTTTGAAGTAGAGTGTACCCTTGAGCTGCGGGATACGCATATAGGTAACGTTGATGTTCATCTTTACATCGGCAGTATAGTCTTTTACCGACAGCACTTTGTGGCGCAGCGACTCAAATAGTGCTGATGCCTCGGCAGCATGAACATGGACAGAAAAAGGTAAAATAAGAACGAGCAATAAGGAGATATATTTTCTCATGATTTAATGTCTTTTTTATTGAAGTAAAATATGGTGGCTGTAATAAAGCCTATGGTGTATAAGACCAGCACACCTGCCGATTTATAAATGGCTGAGTAAGGCACAGGGTCGTCAAAAAAGCCCTTCCAGCCTATCATGTGGGTGGTAAACAGGTAGGGTTTAATGAGGTTGAACAAGGGCAGTTCAAGATTAGAAAGTATAGTAAGCACCACCACTATACCCATGGTGGACATGATAGGACCTATGGAATTATCGGCAAACGCGGATAAGAACATAGACATAGATGCTATAGTGGTCATAGCCAGCACTGCGAATATGAATGCAGCTGCGTAGCGCCACATTACATCATTTTGCAGCAGCATTACAAAGGCGTCGCTTTTGAGGTTGATCATATCGCCCTTACCAAAGAGCAGTAAAGACAGGAATAATGCCACGATAGCCAGCCACACGATAAGCAAAACAGTGTAGATAAAGCTACTCGTAAATTTGACCATGACCAGTTGTGCACGGCTTATGGGCTTTGTGAGGATAAGCCTCAGCGTGCCCAGGTTTGCCTCGCCTGCCAATGTATCGCCTGCTACGAGGGCTACAAGCAGCGGGATATGTATCAATAGTGATTGCAGGATGATGTACGCCACCAGGTAACCGTTCAGTATGTTGCCATGTATATCGAACTGTTCGTTGATGCCTTGCAGTGCAAAGCCTACGAATGATTTGCCATCGGAAAGCATGGCCAGCTGAATAACGAAAGTAATAGCCGTGACGATACCAAAACTAATGTAGGTGCGTGGCCTTTTGAATATTTTAAACAACTCAATTCGCAGTAGCTGTATCATGGGTAATATTTAAGAAGTAAGTTTCGAATGAGTGTTTGGAACTGATGCTTTGTACTGCGACATTGTTTTCTACCAGCCATTTATTGAGCTCAGGTGTCAGCGAGGGGTTCATCCTGAAAGTGAGCAGGGTAGCGGTGATATTTTCGGCATATGGCTGCCAGCGTGAGCTGCTGATGCGCGCAGCTATCGCGCTATCGGCGGTTATCTGTACTTCTGTGAGTGTGTCGTCAGGATTCAGGAGTTGTTTTACGGGCCCCTCACTTACCTTTCTGCCCTTATTGATGATGAGCATATTGGTGGCTACCTGCTCTATTTCGTACAGCAGGTGAGAGGATATCATTATGGTCTTGCCGTGATCTTTGCTTAGTGATATGATCAACGAGCGCATCTCGGCTATGCCCTGTGGGTCCAGGCCATTGGTAGGTTCATCCAGTATCAGCAGGTCAGGCTGGTGCACCATGGCTATGGCTATGCCCAGCCTCTGCTTCATGCCTTGCGAGTAGGCGCTGACCTTGTCTTTTTCCCTGCCTTTCAGGCCCACTATTTCCAGCACTTCATGCAGGCGCGTCGCGGGTATGTTACCACCACTCAGTGTGGCAAACATCTTCAGGTTATCCCAACCCGATAGGTAGCCGTACATATCCGGGCGCTCTATGATAGCACCTATGCTTTTCAGCAGGTGCCGGCGGCTGTTATTAAATTCATTACCGTTGATAAAGATGCTGCCGCTATCGGGAAAGATAAGGCCAAGTGCCATGCGCATGGTGGTACTTTTCCCGGCGCCGTTTTGCCCCAGAAAACCATATACCTCGCCACGCTGTATGGCGAAAGATAAATTATCTACAGCTTTGAATGTCTTGAAAGATTTTGTGAGGTCTTTTACTTCCAGTATCGGTTCCAAATCGTGTGATTTATGTATTGGTGTGTAAACTATCTAAGTTATCCTTTATTGTGCCTGCCTTAACAATAATGTCATTTTTATGGTTAATTAAAGTGAAACGCCGGCGGTGCGTTTTTTGGTGCGGTCTATTTTGTTTAATAATTATTGCAAAAGTATAAACAAAAAGAACAGCACTACCATTGTATTTTTAGCAATTGGTGAATGGAGCATAAATAAGTTGGTATGCTCTTTGAAATTTAACGTTTTTATATATTTTTGCGTAATTAAATTATACCCTTATGAAGTTGAATATATATCCTAAGTTATTGATTGTTCTTGCTTTACTGATCGTGCCGAACATAAGCTTTGGCCAGTTTGGCTTTTATTCCAACCCATTCCTTTTCTTCGGTAATTCCTCTCGCTATGAGCTAGGGTATAGTTATGTAATGGCTACCGGGCAGTTCACAGGCACCATCCCGGTCTATGATAATTCAGGAGGATATTTAAGAGATACTTCAGTTACGAAAAACATGACCGCCAAGGTTGGTTTTGGTGTATCTACAGGCACGTCCATTCCTATTTACCGGTTCGGTAAGACCAGCTCGCTGGCCATCAGCATACACCTGATGATCAATGAATTCATATGGGGTAGCCTCAACCAGGCTTATAACCTGGATGGCAGTTTCACCACTACCACGGGCTCTACCGATCTGACAGGGCTTACTGAGCAATATGCTTTGCCGATAGGGCTTGACTATAAATTTGGTACGGATGCTGTGGCAAGTCGCCATACACACGTTGGTTTTTCTATGGGTGCGGGCGTTATGCCGCAGTATAACATCACCATTCTGGAGAGTGCCAACCTTAGCTCGGCTGCGGGTGGCGCAGGCGTTAACTTTGGAGTAAATCCATATGTAAAAGCAGAAGCATCATTTTATTTCCGTACCTGTTTTAAACTAAGGGCTTTCTTCTCCTTTGGCGATGTGCCGCTGATAGATCAGTCTAAGAACCTCGCCAGCATTACCGACGGACCCTTTAAACTCACTGGTAAGTCTAACCTGAATCTTTCTTTTGCTGTACTGCCATTTTCTTACAGATGGGGCAAGATCAAGAGGGAGTGGTGGAATGACTACGACACCCGCAATACTTACAAGAGATAATAGTAACTGGGGGTAAAGTAGTTTTAAGATGAAATTAGTAAATGCGGCAGTAATGCACCTTATTTTTATCTCAGGTGTTGATTAATTTTACTGCACCATATGCGCCTCCTCAAGTGGTTTCTTTTGCTTTGTCTTGTTACCGTACCGGCGGGGTTTGGCGTATTTTATTTCTATCCCTATAAGCCAATAGGGGCGGGAGTAATTATTGATAGATTAGAGGTAGTCAAATCTAAGCACGAGCTGTACGCCTATGCCAATGGTAAAGTGGTTAAAATATTCACCATTGCCCTTGGCCGGGTGCCTGTGGGGGCTAAAGAATATGAGGGTGATAAGAAAACACCTGAGGGAACGTACACCATTTATGCCAAGAACCCCAATAGCGCTTATCATAAGAACCTGGGTATATCATACCCCGACGCTGCTGCTATAGCTCATGCCAAGAGCATTGGTAAGCCGCCGGGTGGCGATGTTAAGATACACGGGCTAAAAGATTCCCAGGCATGGTACGGCCGCTTTCACCGCATGGCCGACTGGACCAATGGCTGCATAGCCCTGAACAATGAAGAATTGGATGATCTGTATGCACATACACCCGTAGGCATACCTATTGTGATAAAGCCCTAGCGGCATTTATACCACTTTTTACCCCTTAGTGCACTCAGCATGGAATCAGGCTTTACCGCTGTGGGCGTAAAAGTGCACGGTTCCTTTTGGGGGATATATTTAGAGAAACCATTCTCATCGTAAAATTCTCTGCTTCGTGGATGCTGATGGAATACTTCGGCAATGTAAGATATGGTGGCATCCTTATTAATGCGGTACCAATCTTCTGCTATCACAGTATTCGCATATTCTTTGTTCATAAGAAACTGGACTTTGATAGTGTCGCCGGTGATCCGGTAGCGCCCCCAAGACATAGGGCCAATATTCTCTCCGCCCGCATTATTGATCCTTTGTGCCGGTTTGTCGGAGTTGAAATAGCTTGATGCTGCGCACTCGGTACCGTCCTCATAAAAAACAACGGCGTGAAATATATCTTTGTCCTGGTTCAAAAGGTATTCCTGCATGGCAAGGCTCCCTTCCCGTGGTTCAGGCTTCCTCCGGTGGTAAGTGGTCTGATAAGAATAGTAACCATTTAGGGGTATGCGTTTGCTGAGCCCGGTCATCTTACCATCGTCACAATTAGTATAGTATCTGTGATTGGTTACCGAGCAGGCAGTACCTATCGCCAGTAAGACGGGAGCTAATGATATGATGGCTAACAGGTACCTCTTCATCATTTAAAGTTACTTAATTGCCCATTCTTTCTTTATAAGCTTTGTGTGCCGCAGCGAGCATATTTTTAAGGGCTTTTGACCGCAGCGTCTCATCACTTATCACTACATACTTGTGTACTTTGCCTGTCCCTGCTAATATGTTTTCGGGGTCGGGCAGGTCTACTGCACGGTAAAAACCCAGTTTTAATCCCTTCTTTGATAGTATCAGCGTGCATATGGTTTCCGCATATTTACGTCCATAACCATAGCCTAGTATTTTGGCCGTTAGATCTACTTCTTCCTGTACGTCCGGCAGCGACTTGAATAAGAGCGCACGCGCCTGCATGGCCAGGTCACATACGGCCTCATCATATTGTGCCAGAAATGTGGTTACTTCTTGTTCGGTGGACATAGTTGTCTTCTGTTATAAAAATAAGAAATGCGTACGAATGTCAAAAAGCATGGTCACTAAACAAAACAGCCCCGAAATTCGGGGCTGCTCTGACTTTATGGGTAAGTACAAAAACTATGAGCTGCAGGTAACACAACCTTCCTGCATGGTGCATACAGCGCCATCATTAAAGGTGGTCTCTATGCTATCAATGTCATTTTGCTGTATAGCTGCTGCAGATTCCGGTGTCAGCGGCTCTATATCGTTATTGGCTTGCTTTTCTACGGTGAACTGTACCGCTTGAGTAGCAGCCTGTGTGCGCAGGTAGTACATGCCTGTCTTCAGTCCTTTCTTCCATGCGTAGAAGTGCATAGAGGTGAGTTTAGATGAGGTAGGATTGTCTACAAACAGATTAAGCGATTGAGACTGGCAGATGTAAGCGCCCCTGTCGGCAGCCATATCTATCAGGTTACGCTGTTTTATTTCCCATACTGTTTTGTACAGTTCTTTTATGTCAGCAGGTATCTCGTTAATGTTCTGTACCGATCCGTTAGCCGCAATGATGCGGTTCTTCATGTCATTGTTCCACAAGCCCAGGCTCACGAGGTCCTTCAGCAGGTGTTTGTTCACAATAATGAACTCGCCGCTCAATACCCTGCGGGTATAGATATTGGAAGTGTATGGCTCAAAGCACTCGTTGTTGCCGAGTATCTGTGAGGTAGATGCAGTAGGCATAGGCGCTACCAGCAGTGAGTTGCGCACACCGTATTGTTTGATCTCGGCACGCAGTGCGTTCCAGTCGTAGCGATCAGATGGTTGTACACCCCACATATCAAACTGGAAGATACCTTTTGATATCGGTGAGCCTGCAAAAGTTTCGTAAGCGCCATCTTTCTTAGCCAGATCCTTACTTGCCACCATAGCTGCATAGTAAATGGTCTCAAAAATGTTCTTATTGAGCGTCTTGGCCAGGTCACTTTCAAATGGCAGGCGCAGAAGGATAAATGCATCTGCCAGGCCTTGTATACCAAGTCCTATAGGGCGGTGACGCATATTAGAATTGCGCGCTTCCTCTACGGGGTAGTAGTTATTGTCAATGATGCGGTTCAGGTTCTGCGCAGCCTGGTAAGTCACTTCATAAAGTTTGTCGAAGTCGAACTTACCCTCGCTGATGAAGCGCGGCAATGCGATAGATGCGAGGTTACAAACAGCCACCTCATCAGGGCTGGTGTACTCGATGATCTCTGTGCACAGGTTACTGCTCTTTATAGTGCCCAGGTTCTGCTGATTGCTCTTGCTATTAGCTGCATCCTTATACAGCAGGTATGGTGTTCCTGTTTCTATTTGAGAGTCTATAATGGCAAACCAAAGGTCTTGTGCTTTGATCGTCTTGCGGGCACGGCCTTCCTGCTCATAGCGGGTATACAGTGCTTCAAACTCTGCACTGTGGCACTCATGCAGGCCCGGTGCTTCGTTAGGGCAGAAGAGGCTCCATGTGCCATTGTCTTCGACACGCTTCATGAACAGGTCCGGTATCCACAGGGCATAGAACAGATCGCGGGCGCGGTTCTCTTCTTTACCATGATTCTTTCTCAGGTCCAGAAAGTCGAATACATCTGCATGCCAAGGTTCAAGATAGATAGCAAATGCACCTTTCCTCTTTCCACCACCCTGGTCTACGTAGCGTGCGGTATCGTTGAATACGCGCAGCATAGGTACAAGACCGTTGCTGGTGCCATTGGTACCGCCTATGTAGCTGCCTGTGGCACGCACGTTGTGCACGCTAAGGCCTATACCACCTGCGCTCTGCGATATCTTGGCAGTTTGTTTCAGTGTATCGTAGATGCCGTCTATGCTATCATCCTTCATAGTGAGAAGGAAGCAGGAAGACATTTGTGGTTTTGGTGTAGCCGCATTGAACAGGGTAGGCGTAGCGTGGGTGAACCAACGCTCGCTCATCATGTTGTAAGTTTTGATCACTGCGTCAATGTCGTCTTTGTGAATGCCTACTGCCACACGCATATACATGTGCTGCGGGCGCTCCACTATTTTGCCATTTACCTTCAGCAGGTAAGATTTTTCCAGTGTTTTGAAGCCGAAATAGTCAAAGCCGAAGTCGCGGTCGTAGATGATAGAGCTATCTAATATCTCTGCATTAGCTTCTATGATCGCCATTACGTCATCTGCAATGAGGGGCAATTTCTTACCTGTAGTGTTGTCGGTATAGTCATACAGCATACGCATGGTATCTGAGAAAGACTTTACCGTATTCTTATGCAGGTTGCTGATAGCTATGCGGCTGGCCAGCAATGCATAGTCCGGGTGCTTGGTGGTGAGCGATGCCGCTGTTTCTGCCGCAAGGTTGTCCAGCTCAGTGGTAGGTACACCTTCGTAGATGCCCTCTATCACTTTCTTGGCAACGTCTATTGCGTTAACGAAAGGGCTGAGGCTGTAAGATAGCTTCTCGATACGAGCCGTTATCTTATCAAACTTTACGCTTTCTTTTTTTCCGCTTCTTTTTATAACAAACATAATATTCTTGGTATTTAGAGGTTAGTTGTAAGTCGTCTTGGTCTTTTGATACTGCTACTAAAAATCTTCTTCGAGTGAAAACGTCTGATCGTCTTTGCCGCCTGACAATACACCTGACTTCTGGTAGTCGCCAACTCTCTTCTCAAAGAAGTTGGTCTTGCCCTGCAGGGAGATCATCTCCATAAAGTCGAATGGGTTGGTTGCGTTGAACATCTTGGCATAGCCTAACTCACCGAGCCACCTGTCTGCCACAAACTCAATGTACTGCTGCATGAGTTTTGAATTCATACCGATCAGGTCCACCGGGAGTGCTTCAGAGATAAACTCTTTTTCTATTCTCACTGCTTCGCCAATGATGTCGTATACCTGTGTCTGCGATAATTTCTCAGACAACATGCTGTACAGCAGGCACGCAAATTCGCAATGCAACCCTTCATCGCGGCTGATGAGTTCATTGCTGAAGGTAAGGCCGGGTAACAGTCCCCTTTTCTTCAACCAGAAGATAGAGCAGAAGCTGCCGCTGAAGAAGATACCTTCCACGGCTGCAAATGCCACAAGGCGCTCGGCAAAAGTGCCTTGCTGTATCCAGCGCAGTGCCCACTCCGATTTTTTCTTTACAGCAGGTACCGTTTCAATAGCATGGAACAAGCGATGTTTCTCTACAGGGTCTTTGATGTAGGTATCAATGAGCAATGCATAGGTTTCTGAATGAATGTTCTCCATCATGATCTGGAAACCATAAAAGCAACGTGCCTCAGGCAGTTGCACCTCGCTCATGAAATTCACAGCCAGGTTCTCATTCACGATGCCATCACTTGCGGCAAAGAAAGCCAATACGTGCGAGATGAAATGACGCTCACCATCGTTCAGGTTATTCCAGAACTTGATGTCATCCCCCAGGTCTATTTCCTCGGCGGTCCAGAAGCTGGCCTCGTGCTTCTTATACATCTCCCATATCTTGGGATAGTTAATAGGCAGGATGACGAAGCGATCCTTGTTTTCTCTCAGTAAAAGTTCATTGCTTTGCATGTGTACTATGTCCCGTGTTAAATTTTGATGAACTGATCAAAAGTCAATCGAACGACCTTAAGCAAATATAGAAGCAGAATCGCCCATTTGCGGGGGCAAGTTTTTAACAGGGTGTGCATAACCTTGGGGGTAAAATTCAGACCCCGCACGGCTATTGGTTTTTCCATTTTTCAGAGTGTTTGTAACTTCTTTATAAAACATATTACCTTCGTTTAATGCCACGCTGTTTTGTCTTAATATTTATTATTTTTATTATGCGTATTTGCCTTTTTACAGGCATAGTGCATGCTCAGAAGGTGGTAGATACCCTGAAAGAGGTTGACGTGAAGAGTAAGCATAATGTGACCGGTGACGTGAAGGTGAATGAATTCTCACCGGGACAGAAGGTAACCAGCATAGATACGGCTACATTGCAACAATATCGCATGCAAAGTGTGGGTGATTTATTAGCGCAGCAGGTGCCTGTTTTTATCAAGTCTTATGGATTCAATGCTTTATCCACACTAAGTTTCCGCGGGGCTTCATCGGCACAGTCGCAGGTGCTGTGGAATGGGGTGCCTATACAGAATGCAGCCCTTGGCGTGGCTGACGTGAGTACGCTGCCCGTAATGCTTATGTCGCGGGTAAATGTGGTGTATGGCGGCTCGGCGGCGCTATGGGGTAGTGGTAATGTGGGTGGGGCACTGTTGTTAGAAAGTGAAAAGCCTTCATTTGAAAGCGGGAAGCATACTATCTCGCTCAACGCAGCCACAGGCAGTTTCGGGCAATATGCTGCGGGGATTGGTGCTGCTGCGTCCGGTAGGAAGTGGTACGTATCGGTAAAGGCAATGGGGCAAACCGCAGCTAATAACTATGCCTATACAGATGCCAGCGGTAAAGCACAAGACATGAGTAACAGCAGGCTGCAGAGTGGCTCTGTATTGCTGCATGCGGTATATAAGTCAGGAGATCAAAGTACAATAGGTCTATTTGCCTGGTACCAGGATTATAACAGGGAAATACCGCCTACCACTTACGAGTCCTATTCGGTGAAAAAGCAGGTGGACGGCTCATTGAGGCTGCTGCTGGACTGGGATAAAAAGGCAGATCATGGTGCCTGGTATGCCCGCTCATCATTGATCAGGGATGATATAAGGTATGATGATACTGAAGTATTGCTGCACACGGTAAGCGTCGCATACCAGTATTACCAGGAAGCAGGCTGGCGGCACAGGTGGAACAAGGCAGGGCAGTTGCTGGTATTTGTGCCCGTGCAGCTATCGTGGATGACGGTGCCCTTTACCCATGAAACAAAGCACCAGAGCAGGGTTGCGGTGGCAGCAGCATACGATATAAAGCTGCTTAAGGACAAGCTGAATATAGCTGCCAATGTAAGAGGGGAGACCATAAACGGTAGTAGTATCCTTTTACCGGGAGCCGATGCGTCATATACACTCACACATTGGTTGCTGTTGCGCGCCAATGTGCAGCGAACATACCGCACGCCTACACTTAATGAGCTCTATTATTACCCCGGTGGCAACCCTTCTTTGAAGCCGGAGCAGGGCTGGAATGAGGACGCGGGGTATGCTGTTGACCTTACTTGGGGGCGATTTATGCTGCATCACGATGTTTCGGTATTCAACCGTAACATACAGGACTGGATCATATGGCTGGGCAGCGCCATATGGACGCCGCACAACATTGCTGAGGTGCACAGCCGCGGCACAGAGACGGAAAATAAGGTGGAATACCGAATCGATAAATGGACGCTGCACGCCGGTGTGAACACCGCCTATACGCTGGCTACTACCGTAAAAAGCAACATTCAGAATGATGGCAGCATAGGGAAGCAGATACCCTATACGCCACGCTACAATGGGCAGCTGAATATTGGTTTTACCCACGGCCGTTTGTATGTGAACTACAACCATACTTACACCGGCTATCGCTTTACCGTGACCGATGAATCTGAATGGCTGGAACCCTATAATACGGGCAATCTGCAGCTGATGTACAACGCTAAACTAGGTGCGCGCCCAGTGCAGCTATCTGCTCAGTGCAACAATATCTGGAACCAGCAATATAGCGTAGTAGGCTACCGCCCTATGCCGGGTGTTAACTGGATGGCGGGGGTGAGGGTATGGTTGTGATTGCCGCCAGAACCCTGATCTTTATTTGTACTGATTCAATTCATACAATATTGTGCGCTTTGCGGGTGAGGTATATACTACATGATACAGGGTTTGTACCTCCTTATAAACAGCGGCAAACTTTTGATTTTGCAAGGCGCTGCTGTCAAAGCAGAACATCACTATAAAGTCGATTTTTACACCTGTTTTATTTGAGTAGTCACTGATGTTGGCATCTTCGGCCATACCTTCTATTGCATGCCCCAGGTGAACATATGGGTTTACATTATACTGCCATATCAGCGGGAAATAACCCATATTCGCTTCATAGTTATCCAGCATTATAAGTGGTTTTGCGGCACCTACGTAGTTGGCTGGATGGCAAAAGATCCACTGCCTGTCACTGATATCTTTATTGTTTTTGTCTTTGCCCTGGTAGGCAAAGGTCATTGTCAGGACTGTGGAGTAGGGTTTTATATATTGCTCTGCTCCCATCACATCAGCTTCTGCCCTGCCTGCAGTAACCGCCGTAGGTATCCGGGCAATACAGTTGCCCGCAAAGCATAATAACAACACAGCCACACCTGCATTTAGCATACTTCTGTTTATGGGCAGGTAAGCAATACAAAGGCACATAAAGACAAATACGTACAATTGCATGCGCAGGTTGATCAGCATTGCGCCCTGGCCGAAGATATTATCTGGGAAGAATACGTAGACGAACAATACCACGGCCCATGTCAACAGCAAGCCATCATACTGATGTAGTTTTCGTCCTGTCCATGATCTGCATACTACACCTGCAATGAATAATGCGACCAATACGATCGCCGTTATTAGCGAATATGCAGCCTCGGTGTTGCTGTAATTGATAAGGGTGGTAAAATGGATCAGGTTACCCAACGCGCCGCCATTATGCGCTAGGGGTATGCTTATACCCTTACCCGTACTGAATGCAAATTTCGCCAGCAGAGCCAGGCAGGGTATAAGGCACAGGGTAAGGGTCCGCAGCGCATGAATGAGTGTCTTTATTTTACCACTATTATTATCAGCGAGAACATGCGAGACGGTAAGCGCATAGCAGGCCATACAAGCTATTGCAAAGGCCATTCCGTGCGCGAAAAAGGTGATCACCGACAGCAGAATGAACAGTATCAGATGTTTAATTTGTCTCCTGCTCATGTAAGCTAGCCACACCTCGATAAACCATAACAGGAAGGCTATGCTGAACGAAAAGTTGTAAAAACCCTTAGTGAGCAGGTGATTGAAAACTAAAATTATGGCTACTGCGGGCCAGTAACTGTTATTACCGCTCAGGCGGTTAAGCAATCTGTAGCAGCCAGTCACATAAACGAACAGGTATAACGTAATGAATACCTTCTCGGCAATGACACCTTTGGCGAGGAACAGCAAGCAAGTGAGGCATACCGATGTAAACCAATTGGGGTTGGGGGCAGACAAAAGCTGATAGAAGCGGGTGTAGTAATCCATATTTTTGTGGCCCCACAGGTCATGCAGTATCTGCGCATTATATAGGTGACATGCGCCATCGCCCGTCACGAAATATGCCGGCAGCCATATTTGCAGCAGGCATAGAAACATCCCTGCCACCAGCAACCCCAGCTTTATTTTATTGATGTTTTGGTGCATGTCTGGTCCGTAAGATACACAGTATTTGGTAGAGATAAACGCATAGTGCAGCTATGCAGTACGTCGCCGTTTATGCTCTTGAGGGATAGCCGGATATTTTTAATTAATCAAACCATAACACCAGATAATTTTCTGCCCGCATTCTTTTCTCTTCTTTTGCAGTCTCATTAATATGAATTGTTCATTTAATGTATAGATGTTTGTATGAAAAGGAATTTGTTTGTATTTACCGCATTTTTAGGGATGCTCTATATTGTGCTGTGCAGCGACATTGATGGTGCAGCGCATCATGGCCACGGCAACCTTACCGGTAGCCCGACAGGCGCTGTAGGACACTGCCAGACGAGTAGTTGCCATGGTGGTAATAATCCGCTGACCATTGCTCAATTGCAAGTGTTGGATACAACCACCATGTTACCTGTAACGACGTATAATGCCCTGCAAACTTACCTGGTGACCCTCACGGGTAATGACACCGGCGTAACTACAAACCTGCCTGGCTTCGGTTTCATGGTTTCAGCAGTGCTGGGCAACCATACGCAGGCCGGCACTTACACTATACCTAACTGCATTAGCTGGCAGTATACACACTTTTGGTTGCGGAGCCACCACGGTGGTGGAGCATTCGGCAGTATTGCCTCAGGATGTTGCCGGCATCAATAAATACTCTATTCAGTTTTACTGGACAGCCCCACCACCCGCAAGTGATAGCGTTTCCTTCTTTTCGTTGCTGAATGCGGTGAACGGGGATGGAGGCAAGACCGGCGATTATCCCGATGCAGCACCTATAGTCACTATTTACGAGAATGCAGCGACAGCCACATGCGGCATACCCGACAGCATCGCAGATTCGGCAATTACGGGTACATCGGCTTATGTCTATTGGTCAGCTGTTGTTGGCGCAGTGGGTTATAACATCCAATATCGTCCGGTGGGTACCACTACCTGGAGCACTGCTACGTCAGCCACTAATTATAAAACAGTAACTGGTCTCAGTCCATCTACCACTTATGAATATAATGTGCAAACGGTATGTTCAGGCAGTCCTAGCTTGTTCAGCTCAACTGCTGACACGCTAACCACTGACACTGCAACAACTTCAGGTATTGCACTTACCAGCGTGACAGTAGACGCATTTTCCGTATACCCTAATCCGGCTCAGGGTTCACCGGTTGTCTCTTATCAGCTGCACACGGCACAGAATGTGAGTATAGAAGTTTATGATCTGTCAGGTAAAATGGTCACTAAGGTTGCCGGCGAGATGCAGGCTGCCGGCGAGCATCATTATTCTTTGGCTATACAGCAGCCGGGCGTGTATTATGTAAGGCTTATGGCAGGTGGCAGCTCGTATGCTATTTCATTTGTGAAAAAATAAATTTGTTTGTACTTGTACAAATGGCTAAGACCGATCGGTCTTAGCCATTTTTTGTATGTAACTAGTCCTACTTTTAAGTCCGAAAGATTTCGCAAAGTATTTTAAACTAAAAGTTTAAATTATTTAAAAAATATTTTTTCTTGCTATTTTAATTATTTTACCCAACTATGACATAATTATATGTGTCTTAATACTAAACGGACTAAAATATTTTATTATGATAAAGAAAGTATATTTAAACATTTGCTTATTCCTGGCCTTGCTTTTTTCTGTTTCTGCAACCCAAGCGCAGATAGTGCTCAACGGTCATATCCAGTTTTCCAACTGTGATTCACAAACGACCAGGTTCTCAGCAAGTAATTATGACACCGGCCTTAGAATAGAGGTTTTCTTCGGTGACGGAACCTCCTCGCCGCTGGATACATTCTTTAACGGCGGTACAACGGCAACAAGGGTCTACGTTAATCATGTGTATGCCTTTGCGGGTATCTACACGGTAGATGCCGTGTTACTGCTAAACGGAGTTCCCATAGACACATTGACGTATTCTGACACGGTAACCCTATGTCACTATATACATATATCTTCATACATAGATAACAATAGCGATTGTGTTTTTGATGCCGGCGACACTTACATGCCCAATCCGTGCACCATAGAGATAGATTCTGCAGGCGTAGCCATCGATACGATCACCGCTACATCATTTTATTACGATGCCAGCGGCTCGGCTCCCACGGGTACTATATATAAGTTCAAGATCATTACCCCACCCGCTGGCTACATGGTCACCTGCCCTACATCAGGCATAGTATACGATACTATAGGCACCACTGCCGGCTATCACAGTTTCGGCTTTATCTGCGACACAGCCTCTTTCGATCTGTCTGTATATGGTTGGTTTTCACCGGGTGTTACAGGTGCCTGCTCACACGTTTATGCGATGAACTATGGCTGCACACCGCAGGTGGCGACAGTTACACTTTATTACAGCTCTAAGTACGCTTATGCTTCTGTGTCACCGTCTACGGTTACAGCTGCACCGGGCGCTGGTTTTGTTACTTTCAACGTGGGCACGCTATCGCCGGCATCCGCTACCAGTTTTATTGCTTACTTCACTCCGGTAGGCACCCCATCTGCAGGCGATACAGTAAATAGTACATGGATCGTTGATCCAATTGCGGGGGACGTACATCCTTCTAACAATACATTGATTCGTTGCGATACTGTACACGCTTCTTTCGATCCGAACGAAAAGGCAGTAACACCACAAGGCTATATATATGCCGGGACACAGTTGGAGTATAAGATCGGCTTTGAGAATACAGGTAATGATACAGCTTTCAATATACATGTACAGGATACCCTGTCTGATAACGTAGATATAAGTACGATCAAATTGGTGTCAGCGTCAGCCCATACAGACATGTCGTTGAGCACTTTTGCCGGTCATAATATCGTTAAGTTCGATTTTCAGCATATCAACCTCATGGACGCTACTCATCCGGGTCAGAATACGGGTATGGTCGTATTTGATGTGAAAGCCAAAACCGGCCTGCCCGGTGGAACACTTATCAACAACAAGGCAGGTATCTACTTCGACTACAACCCCGTGATCATGACCAACAAGGTGACCAACATCATCGGTTATCCCGCTGGTATTGCGACCATGAGCACTCCTGAAGCAGCTATTTACCCTAATCCTGCTACAGATGCGGTAACCGTTAAGATCAACATGGGTTCTTACTCAGTCATTACCATGAACAATACTATAGGGCAGACAGTTATGCAAAAGCCGCTTGCTGCAACAGAAACACTTCTTAATGTAAAGGCTCTTCCTGCCGGTATCTACTATGTCACACTTACTGGTGACAACGGATCAAGGACAGTCAAGTTCCTGAAACAATAACTTTTTTTGATTTCAACATGGTAAGCAGGCTGCAATATTGCAGCCTGCTTTTTTTTGTGGTTTAACGACTGCAAGCTATAGCTGCTGATATAGCAAAAGGGTAATAAAGCTCATGCCTTATTACCCTATTTAACCTTTTAATCAAACAACTACGCCTTCTCCGCAAAAAACTTGTGGAAGTGAGGGATGGTCTCGATGCCCTTGTAGTAGTTAGCTACATCATATTTTTCGTTAGGGGAGTGTATGTTGTCATTATCCAGTCCAAAGCCCAGCAGTACTGTTTTCAGTCCCAGTGTCTTTTCAAACAGGGCTATGATAGGTATGCTGCCACCACCACGGGTAGGTATAGGGTCTTTGCCAAATGTAGTGCGTATGGCCTTTTCTGCTGCTTTGTAGGCATGGCTGTCGGTAGGCGTCACCACCGGCTCACCACCATGGTGTGCCGTCACTTTTACCTGCACATAGTCGGGTGCTATTGATTCAAAGTGTTTGGCGAACAGATTAGATATTTCGTCCGATTTCTGGTTAGGTACCAGGCGCATAGATATTTTGGCAAATGCCTTTGATGGCAATACCGTTTTTGCGCCTTCGCCCGTGTAGCCGCCCCATATGCCGTTCACATCCAGGGTAGGGCGGGTGCCGGTGCGCTCCAGTGTTGTGTAGCCTTTCTCGCCCCAGTTTTCTTTCACACCCAGCTCTTCTTTATATTCTTTCAGGTCAAACGGTGCATTGTTCAGTGCCTTACGTTCTGTTTCGGTCAGTTCCTGTACCTTATCGTAGAAGCCAGGTATGGTGATGTGGTTGTTCTCATCGTGCATAGAGGCGATCATCTTGCAAAGGATGTTGATAGGGTTAGCCACCGCACCGCCATATACACCGCTGTGCAGGTCGCGGTTAGGCCCGGTCACCTCTACTTCCATATAAGCCAGTCCGCGCAGACCACTTTCTATGCTCGGGTGTTCCATACTGATCATAGAGGTATCAGATACCAGCACTATGTCAGCTTTCAGCTTTTCTTTATTGTCCTCCAGGAATTTGCCCAGGTTGCTGGAGCCTACTTCTTCCTCGCCTTCTATCATTATCTTCACATTGCAAGGCAGGGTATTGGTCTTGGCCATTACTTCCAGCGCTTTTATGTGCATGAACATCTGTCCTTTATCATCGCATGCGCCGCGTGCAAATATCTTACCATCTTTGATCACCGGCTCAAAAGGCCCGCTTGTCCATAGGTTCAGCGGGTCAGCAGGTTGCACGTCGTAGTGGCCATATACCAGCACAGTAGGCAGCGACGCGTCTATTATTTTCTCCCCATATACTATCGGGTGGCCTGCGGTAGGGCATACTTCCGCTTTGTCGCAGCCGGCCTTTAGCAGGTGCTCCTTTACGGCATCAGCACAGCGGCTCACATCGCCTTTATATTTACTGTCTGCACTTACCGATGGTATGCGCAGCAGGTCGAGTAATTCATTCAGAAAACGGTCTTTATTTTGCTCTTGGTAGTCTTTCCACGCTTGCATGTTGTTTCTCTGTTTTAGGACGTAAATGTAAGTTATTTAGGCAATCGGTTAAAAGGTTGGTCCGTTAAAAAGTTAATTAGCCGATCAGTTAAAAGGGTAATATATCCACCTTACTCTTCTTTTGCTCTTTCACCCCTTTTTATAAGCCTGCACCTTTCGTGGAACGCTTTTTATAACAAATTATAAAAATGTTATGCTATGAATACCACAATAGGAATATATAAGGATCATGATGAAGCTGTAGACGCTGTCATCAAGCTTAAAGAATCAGGTTATGCCGTTGATAAGCTGACCATAATGGGCCTCACCCAAAAAGAAAAAGTAGACGAAGAGCTGCACGTAATACCCGAAAATCCCATACATGTAGCCGGTCTGGGTACAGGTGTGGCAGTGGGTACAGCGGTAGGAGTGCTTACCGGGGTTGGTATTTTTGCCATACCGGGTTTGGGCTTTCTGTTTGGTGCAGGTGCATTGGTTGGCGCTATTGCAGGTTTCGACTTTGGTCTTATAGGCGGTGGTATAGCCAGCGTACTATCCAGCATAGGCGTGAGCGACGATAATGCCAAACGCTATAACGATGTGCTGAAGCGCGGTGAATACCTGGTAATAGCAGAAGGCACCCAGGAAGAAGTGATCGCGGCGCGCAATCTGTTACAGAGCCATGGCACAAGTTCAGAACTGGCTACATCCGGTCCGGGCACTATCTAGCAGCTCCTGATACGGTATGGTCCAGCCCTTCCTGCGCGAGGGGGTGATAATTACCCCTGTACTTTTTATATAAGGTTTTGGCCATTTCCACATGCTTTGGTGATTTCATCATCTCACCATACAGTGGTTCTATGAACTTCCGGCGGCCTACGCTGCTCAGAAATTTTTCCATAGCGGGGTAGGCCGGTGTGTAGTCTGCCTTCAATGAGGTCATGAACCATAAGAATGCGATCTCACTATTACCACTGTTGGTGAACTTAAAAGCGTCGTCCAGTTGCTTCATTTGTCCAGTAGTGAGGGCTGGCATTTTCCTCAGGAACTGTAGCCACTCATGGGTGCTCCATTCCTTAGTAGCCAGTTCGGCAGGTGCTGTGCCTTTCAGGAATTTTTCCCTTTCGGCATCTACCTTCATAAAGCGGTCTTGTGCAGCGCGAGGGCAGTTGGCCGGTATACCCGGTCCATATACCCATGCCTTGATATTGATCTTGTTGATGAGCACAGTATCGCCATGCAGCAGATTAGCATCCAGATAAGCAAGGAACTGTTCCGTAGTAATGGTTTTAAAAGCGTGTGCGTCAAAATATCCTTTCAGGAACACATCAAATTTTTCACGACCTACGGTATTTTCTATTAGTTTAAGAAAGTGCGATCCTTTTTCATAAGGTATGTCCGTAAGCCCGGCGTCAGGGTCGCGGCCTGCAAGGTCCAGCTTCAGCCAGGTGTCTTTGCTGGTCGGGCCTATTGACTTTACTTCATCTACCAGGTCCTGGTAGCCCAGTTCCCACATCATATCGCAATAGCTTTTGCCCTCCATAGCCTCGGTAATGCGGCGCTCAAAATAATCCGTAAAGCCTTCATTCAGCCAGAAGTCATTCCATGTGGCATTAGTCACCAGATTGCCGCTCCAGCTGTGTGCCAGCTCGTGGGCTATGAGGCTCACCAGGCTGCGGTCGCCGGCTATAATGGTAGGTGTGCAGAAGGTAAGGCGCGGATTCTCCATACCGCCAATAGGGAAGCCCGGTGGCAGCACGATCATATCATACCTGCCCCAGCGGTAGGGGCCATACAGATGCTCGGCAGTGGTCACCATCTTGCCCACATCTTCAAACTCGTAGCGTGATTTTTCTATCATGCCCGGCTCGGCATATACACCTGTGCGACTGTCAATGCTCTTAAAGGTGATGTCGCCTACAGCCAGTGCCATCAGGTAGGCAGGCACAGGAATCTCCATTTTAAAGTGATATATACCGCTATCGCTTACCTGCTGCGGGTTTTCTGCGCTCATCAGCGCCATCAGCCCTTTAGGCACGGTAATACGTGCATCGTAGGTGTAGCGTATACCCGGCCCGTCGGGGCAAGGTATCCATGAGCGGGCGTATATAGATTCTGACTGCGTGTACAGGAAAGGATGTTTCTTGTCGTGTGTCTGCTGCGGGTCCAGCCATTGCAGCGCACGGGCGCTATCGCCTGTGCGGTAACACACCATTACCTTGCTGCTGTTATCGCTGATAGGTATGTGTAGGGCACGGCCCAGGTGAGGTACTTTATTGTCCAGACTATGCGCTACTCGCTTACCATCCACGCTCACGCTGTCTATGGTCAGGTCATAGGTATCCAGTCGTAGTTCTTTAGCCTTATTCTTGCTGTTGTTTATAGTCCATTCGGCACAGCCGCTGATGCGCTTGCCCGTCATATCCACATTGATGTTGAGGTCCAGATGGCTGATGGCCACGCTATCGGCATTGCTTTGGGTGTGTATATCTTTTGCAGCACTGGTATCATAGGTAGCAGCCATATTGTTTCCTTTAGGTGGGGTGCCTTTGCAGGCAGCAAGTGCCAGTGCGGCCAGTAGTATAGTGTATTTTTTAAGCATGTATCTTTGAAGTAAGAGGGTAAAAGTAAAACTTTAAAACGTCTTAAATTTATAAGTCATCATCGTTTACGCATGATCCAATAGAAAAGCAGGGTCAATATTCAATTTTTGATAAACGGCTTTTAAAAATGGAACATCGGGTTTTCGTTTACCGGTTAGTATTTCCGAGAGTTTTGATTTTCCGAGGCCCAGGGTCTCTGCCAGTTTCGCTTGAGTCATTTTATTTTCATACATCTTCTGTTCCAGCATTGCCGCTATCGTTTGTGGTTCTTTTCCGGGCTTTAACCCCAGCACAGTATCTTCATATTCTTCCGCAGCTTCAGCCATCGCAGCCAATGTGGTTAATTCAGTTTCGCTAAGGTTGGCTTCACCTTTGTTCATTAGATCATAGATGGCTACCATCGTCTCATGATATGCTTTTTTCGATGCTATATTGTATTTCATAATTCCTATTTTTTGTAGCTTATCGTTGCTGCATTAATCTTGTCATATTCCTGATGAGTGCCTACAAACAGAATAAACACTGTTCTTTTCTTAAAAATGATCAATGCGATCAATCTATAGTTGTTGCCTCTGATATCAAATACATAACGATCATTGCCTACGGCATCTGTAGCATTAAACGTTTTTTTAAGATCACTGAAACTACCCCAGTCAGCAGCCTTTACTTCATTGTACCATTTGGTCAGAGCGTTCTCAGCATCAGGATGCTTTTGGGAAAAGTCGTTAAGTATACTTTTAGAAATAATGACCATTTAGTGTGTGATAGTTTCACAAAAATAGAATTTAATTCTGAATTGTAGAATTTTATTCTGAAATATGATATGATTTTATGCCGGTAAAAGAATCTAGCCGCTAAGAATT